>Ga0265331_10000861_pt1 | contig 24688 bp, 21 predicted proteins | sample 41923metaG_FD_202088 | JGI IMG/M metagenome (GOLD analysis project Ga0265331, IMG submission 202088) | Rhizosphere microbial communities from Carex aquatilis grown in University of Washington, Seatle, WA, United States - 4-19-23 metaG | ecosystem: Host-associated > Plants > Roots > Rhizosphere... | reverse complement strand
GCGTCGCGGAACAACGGCAGGAGTGCGACCCTGCGCCGGCGCCCCGGCGCGGCAACAACAATATACTCGGATCGATCATCGGCGGCGTATTGGGCGGCCTGCTCGGTCATCAGGTCGGCCACGGCAGTGGACAGACAGCCGCCACCATCGTCGGCGCCGCCGGCGGCGCGGCCGCCGGTTCGGCGATCGGCAATCGCGGCGGCGCGCAGCCCGAGCAGCAGTGCCGTACCGTCGAATCCATGCGCGAAGTCGTCAACGGTTATGACGTCGTCTACCGCTACCACGACCGCGACGTGAATGTCGCGCTGCCTTATGACCCGGGTACCACGATCAAGGTCGGCGTAGGCGTCATCGTCGACGAGCGCGCCGCGGATGCGGGCCGCGAACCGGAGCCCCGCGCCGAGCGCGACACGCAACCCATCGCGGCATCCGCACCCGCTGCGGGTGACAATGCAGGCTATCGTTATCGGTATTGATCGCGCCGCCGCGCGATGAACGGCGGGACCGTGACGGCCCGCCGTTTTTTACGCGCGACGAGCCGGCTACTTGAATTCGCGCGCGCGCCCGTAAGACGACCAGCCGGTCAGGAAGCGCACCAGCTCGTAGCATATCCACGTCATGATGCGCGCCGGCAGTGACTGGTGATGCCAGCTTGCCGGCTGCACGCGCAGCGCGCCCAATTCCATCGCTTCGGTGAGGCTCGCGCGCAGACCGCACGCGAAACCGGCGTCGTCGATCATGACGTTGGCCTCGCGCGCGAGCAAGAGGCTCATCGGATCGATGTTCGACGAACCGACCGTTGCCCAGCGGTCGTCGATTACCGCGACCTTCGCGTGCAGGAAGCTGCGGTGGTATTCGTAGATCTCGACGCCCGCGTCGAGAAAATAGCGGTACAGCGCGCGCGACGCGTAATGCAGCAGCACGTATTCGACGCGGCCCTGCAACAGCAGCACCACGCGCACGCCGCGCGCCGCGGCATCATTCAGCGCGCGGCGAAAACTCACGCCCGGAAAAAAATACGCGTTCGCTATCACCACTTCGGTCGTCGCCTGCGCGATGGCGTCGAGGTACGCGCGCTCGATATCGTTGCGATGACGCAGGTTGTCGCGCACGAAAAATGCGGCGCGTTGCGTGCCGCACGCCGCAGATCCCACGTCGATCGAATTTTTCTTCCAGCGCCGGTGGAATTGCGTCCACATCACGAGCACCCACAGGCGCACGACCACAGGGTGAATTTCGGCCAGCAGCGGGCCTTCGACGCGCACCGCGTAGTCGAAGCGCGGCGGCACCTGATCGGGAGTGTGCATGTCGTCGATGACGTTGATGCCGCCGACGAAGGCCACCCGCGCGTCGATCGTCACGATCTTGCGATGCAGGCGGCGCAGCCGTTCGCGCTTAAGCGTCCACGGCGAAATCTGCGGGCGGTACTTGAGCACGCGCACGCCGTCGCGCCGCAGCGCGGCCAGGAAGCCGTCGCCAAGCTCCTTGGAACCGAATCCGTCGATCATCAAGTGCACGACGACGCCGCGCCGCGCCGCGCGCGCGAGCGCAGCACCTATGCGGCGGCCGGTTTCGTCGTCGGCGAATATGTAGGTCTCGACATAAATCTCGCGCAGGGCCTCGTTGCAGGCCGCTTCCAGCGCCGGAAAATATTCGGTGCCGGCACGCAGCAGATCGACGCGATTGCCGGAAACGAAACCGCTCATAGCCTGACGATCGTCGAAGTCAGCGCTGCGTGGTCCGAAATTCGCACCCACGGATGGCCGTGGTGCACGCGCGCCTGCTTGACGGTGAATCCGCGCACGTAAATGCGATCGAGCTGAAATACCGGCAGTGCGGCCGGAAAACTGCGCGCCGGGCGTCCGTATGTCTGCTCGAATACTTCGCGCATCGCCAGCGGCCGCGCCAGCTCGTCGTGCGCCCCGCGCGCCCAATCGTTGAAATCGCCGGCGACGATCAGCGGCGCATCCCCCGGCACCATGCGGTCGATGCGCCGGCGCAGCGCGCGCATCTGGAGACTGCGGTGGTGCGCCATCAGGCCGAGATGCACGCACACGCAATGCAGGGTGTGCTGCCAGCCGGGCACCTGCACTTCGCAATGCAGCAGGCCGCGGCTCTCGAAGCGGCTTTCCGAAATGTCCTCGTTGTCCCAGTTGAGGATCGGGAACCGGCTCAGTACCGCATTGCCGTGATGCCCCGCGTCGTAGACCGCGTTGCGGCCGTAGGCGAAGTCGGGCCACACGGAGTCGGCGAGAAATTCGTGCTGCGGCTGCGCGGGCCAGTCGACGAAGCGCCGCGCCTGGCGGGTGTTGCCGCCCTGCACCTCCTGCAAAAACAGCAGATCGGCGTTGAGCGCACGCAAACGCTCGCGGACTTCATGGATAACCAGGCGGCGCTTGAAAAACGACATGCCCTTGTGGATGTTATAAGTCGCGATGTGCAGCGTATCGGTCATGGGGCGGGTGCGCGATCAGATTTAAGAGAGGTGTTGCAGGATCACGCGTGGCGACGAAACAATGCGGCTCGCGCGAGCGGTGCGCGCGAGCGGTCGTGCTAGACGACTTCGAGCATGCGCTTCAAGGCAATGCGCGCGAACTCGGCTTCGCGTTCGGGCACCCTGATCCGGTTGACGGTGTTGCCATCGACCAGGTTTTCGAGCGTCCACGCGAGATGCTGCGGATCGATGCGCGCCATCGTCGAGCACACGCAGACGGTCGGCGCCATGAACTGGACGACCTTGCCCTGCGGCTTCAGGGTTTCGGCGAGGCGGTTGACGAGGTTCAGCTCGGTGCCCACGAGCCAGCGCGTATTCGGATTCGACTCGGTGATGGTCTTGATGATGAAATCGGTCGATCCGACATAATCCGACAGCTTGCACACCTCGAAATTGCATTCGGGATGCGAGATCACCATGCCTTCGGGCCAGGCCGCGCGGAAATTCAGCACGTGCTGGACCTGGAACATCTGGTGCACGGAACAATGCCCCTTCCACAGCAGCACCTTCGCCTTGCGGATCTGCTCCGGCGTCAAACCGCCGAGCGGCTCGTCGAAATCCCACACCATCATTTCGTCGGGCGGGATGCCGATCATATAGCCGCTCCAGCGGCCCAGATGCTGGTCCGGAAAAAACAGCACCTTCTTGCGGCGCGCGAACGACCATTCGAGCACCTGCTTGGCGTTGGTCGACGTGCACACGATGCCGCCGTGCTCGCCGCAGAACGCCTTCAGGTCGGCGGCCGAATTGATATACGTGACCGGCGTGATCGTCTCGTCCGGATCGAGCACGTCGGCGAGTTCGCGCCACGCGCGCTCGACTTTGGCGAGGTTGGCCATGTCGGCCATCGAGCAACCGGCATTCATGTCCGGCAGGATCGCAGCCTGCGCGGGCTTGGAAAGAATATCGGCGACTTCCGCCATGAAATGCACGCCGCAGAACACGATGTAATCGGCATCGGTCTGGCCCGCGAGCCGCGACAACTGCAGCGAATCTCCGGTGAGATCGGCATGTTTGTATACGTCGGCTCGCTGATAATGATGGCCGAGCACGACCGCGCGCTTGCCGAGCGCCGCCTTGGCGGCGACGATACGGCTCTCGCAGGCGTCATCCTGCAAAGGCTTGAAGCGGTCGAATGCAATCGCGGCAACTTGCATGACTGTACGGTCCGTATATTCCTAAGGGCTTAGAACATTACCATAGTATGACAAAAAATCCAGCCTTGAATTCAAACCCGTGCATAGCCGCTATTCACGCAGGGTTATTGCGCCGCGGCAGTTCGCGTATGGCGGCCGCGTTGCTCCATGAAAACACCTTGTCCGCCGCGTCGCGCCACGGCAGCCACATGAACTGCAAATGCTCGCGCGCCGCCAGCGTCACCGGCAGCACGCCCGGCAGCCGCAAGCCGAACACGTGCTCGGTGTTGTGCGTGATGCCGGGCGCATAGCGTCCGCGCCAGCGCAGATAAATCTCGTACTGGTTCTGCTTCTCCCAGTCGACGAGCTCGTAGCGGTCCGCATCGAGGCCGGTCTCCTCGCCCACTTCGCGCCGTGCGGTTTGCCGCAACGTCTCGCCGGCGTCCTGGCTGCCAGTGACCGATTGCCAGAATCCGGGGCGGTCGGCGCGCTCGAGCAGCAGCACTTCCAGTTCCGGCGTGTGTATCACGACCAGCACCGACACCGGTAACTTGTACGCAGTGCTCACCATTCAACCCACGCTTGCCAAGGTTATGGGGGCGACCCGGCCGCAATCAAGCGAGCGGCGGCTCGGGAAAACGGTCGACCGCCGACACAGCCGGCGCGTAATCGAGCATCACGACGAACGTCCGGTTCCTCACGCGCCACGCGTCCGCCGCGCCGCGCAGTATTTCGAGCGCAGTCGCCCACTCGTCAGGTGCCTGCCGCGCGAAGCGCTCGACCTGCTCGATCACGATCACGTAGCCCGTGCCTTCTGCCCACGCGAAATCGTTGATGCAGTCGGAAAACGCGTCCCAGTTGGCGCCGAAATGCGGCGGGAATTTGAGACCGCGCGCGCACGCCGCCAGAAATCCCGCCTTGTCGCGCACGCCGTGCAGGCTCACTTCGAGCCACGCGCACTGCGTACGCTGCGCCGCCTTGCGCAGGGCCGGCAGCGCGCGGGAAACGAGAAATACGCCGGACTGCTCCGGCCGCAGCGGACTTAATGCGGTCATTTATTCGCGGATGCGCTTGAAGGATCGATAGTGGTCGTCGCTGTAATAATACTCCGCGTGCGCCCCGGCCACGATACGCCGCGCGCCGCGATGCTTTTCGCCCGGTGTCGGCACGGTATATTCGCGGTAGTAGCCGCGGTCGCGCGACGGCAGGCGGCGCTCGTAGTTGCCGAACACCACGCCGTCGCGCTCGAATGCAAACGGGCCGCCGCGCTTGATCGCCCGCAGCGTTTGCTGCGCCTCGCGCGGCAATTCAGCGAACGCGATCGCTTTGATTGTTGCCGGCGTAGCGCCTTCGTTGCGCGCGAGTACCGCGGGCGACATGACAAACGCCGCGAGCAACGCCACGACGACGATCGCGCTCCACGAACGCATGCGCTTTTCCCCGGCGTCCAAGGCGGCGAAAGCTTTAAGGCTTGGCAGCTTCCTGGCGCAGCCTGATATGCAACTCGCGCAACTGCTGCTCGTCGACCGTGTTCGGCGCCTGCGTAAGCAGGCACTGCGCGCGCTGGGTCTTGGGAAATGCGATCACGTCGCGGATGGACTCGGCGCCGGCCATCATCGTCACCAGGCGGTCGAGCCCGAACGCGATCCCGCCGTGCGGCGGCGCGCCGAATTGCAGCGCCTGCAGCAGAAAGCCGAACTTGGCCTCCGCCTCTTCGGCGCCGATATTGAGCGCGCGGAACACTTTCGACTGCACGTCCTGGCGGTGGATGCGCACCGAGCCGCCGCCGAGTTCCCAGCCGTTCAAGACCATGTCGTGAGCCTTGGCACGCGCGCGTCCCGGATCGCTGTCGAGAAATTCCTCGTGGCCGTCGGCCGGCGCGGTGAACGGATGATGCATCGCGTTCCAGCGCTTGCCCTCCTCGTCCCACTCGAACATCGGGAAATCGACCACCCACAGCGGCCGCCAGCCGGCCTGCGCAAATCCTTTCTCGTGGCCGATTTTTACGCGCAGCGCGCCCAGCGCGTCGGCGACCACTTTTGCCGTGCCCGCGCCGAAGAACACGAGATCGCCGTCCTGCGCACCCGTGCGTTCGACGATGGCCTTCAATGCGGCATCGTCGAGATTCTTCACGATCGGCGACTGCATGCCGTCGCGACCCTTCGCGATGTCGTTGAATTTAATATACGCGAGCCCTTTCGCGCCGTAGACGCCGACGAACTCCGTGTACGCGTCGATTTCCCCGCGGCTAAGTTCGCAGCCTTTCGGCACCAGCAGTCCCGCGACCCGCCCGTCCTTCGCATTCGCAGGTGCCGAGAACACTTTGAACGCGACGTTTTTCATCGCGTCGGTGAGCTCGGTCAATTTGAGCGACACGCGCAAATCAGGTTTATCCGAACCGTACAAAAGGATGGCGTCGTCGTACGACATGCGCGGAAACGGGTTCGGCAGATCGATGTCGAGCACGCCCTTGAACACCGTGCGGATCAGCTCCTCCATCAGCACCATGATCTCGTTCTGGGTCATGAACGACGTCTCGACGTCGATCTGGGTGAATTCCGGCTGGCGGTCGGCGCGCAGGTCCTCGTCGCGGAAGCACTTGACGATCTGATAGTAACGATCGAAGCCCGCGATCATCAGGAGCTGCTTGAACAATTGCGGCGACTGCGGCAGCGCGAAGAATTTGCCCGCGTGCACGCGGCTCGGCACCAGATAGTCGCGCGCGCCCTCGGGGGTCGAGCGCGTCAGCATCGGCGTTTCAATATCGATGAATCCGTGCTTATCCAGGAACACGCGCACCGCCATCGCGGTCTTGTAGCGCAACTTCAGGTTCTTCTGCATCTGCAGGCGGCGCAGGTCGAGAAAGCGGTACTCGAGCCGCACGTTTTCGGACAACGTGTCGTCGTCCATCAGGAACGGCGGCGTCAGCGAGGGATTCAGGACTTCGATTTCAGCGGCGAGCACTTCGACCTCCCCGCTGACGAGATTCGGATTGACGGTGCCCGCCGGGCGCTCGCGCACGCGACCGGTCACGCGGACGACGAATTCATTGCGCAGCGTTTCCGCGATCTTCAGCGTGGCCGGCGTGTCGGGATCGCACACGATCTGCAAAAGACCCTCGCGGTCGCGCAGGTCGATGAAAATGACGCCCCCGTGGTCGCGGCGGCGGTGAACCCAGCCGTACACGGTGATGGTCTGGTTCAGGTGCTTGCGGTTGACTAGACCGCAGTATTCGCTACGCATGATGAAATCGCTTAAAGAGAAAAATGGGGGACGGGCGGGCGCGACTAACGCGGCGCCGCTTATTGATTGACTGCCTGCTGGCGCGCGACCTCGGGACGTATCGGCGCCTTCGTGCGGCCCGCGCCGGGCGACACGACGCCCATGGAAATGATGTACTTCAGCGCTTCGTCGACGCTCATGTCGAGCACGATCACGTCGGACTTCGGCATCATCAGGAAAAATCCCGACGTCGGGTTCGGCGTGGTCGGCACGTAAACGCTCCAGTACTCGCCCTGCAGATGGTTGACGACGTCGCCGCCGGGCTGGCCGGTCAGAAATGCGATCGTCCACGACCCGTCGCGCGGATATTGCACGAGCAGGGCCTTGCGAAACGCGTGCCCGCTCGACGAGAACAGCGTGTCCGATACCTGCTTCACGCTGTTGTAGATCGACTTGAACACCGGGATGCGTCCGAGGATGTTTTCCCAGAACCGCAGCAGGCGCTGGCCGAGCATGTTCGCTGCAACAAGCCCCGTGCCGAACACCACGACGAACGTGAGCACGACACCCATGCCGGGCACGTGCATGCCGAGCCAGTGTTCGGTCTGGAATTGCTCGGGCAACAACAACAAGGTCTGGTCCATCGCGCTGACCAGAAAATGCAGCACCCACAACGTGATGCCGAGCGGAACCCAGATCAGGAGACCCGTGATGAAATACTTTTTCAACTGCACCCTCACACTGTCGACTCTGCAAAAAAGTATCGCGCGTTGTCCGCGCGACTTGAAACGTTGCTGAATAACCGTTGCGCCGCTTCAAGCGGCGCGCCGGCGCGCCTCAGCTGTTCGCCGCGGGCGTCGTAACGGGTGCGGCTGCCGCCGCCGGCGCGTCGGCCTGCTTTGCCGACTTGTTGGTCGACTTATCGGCCGACGTTTCGGCGGCCGGCTTGGCCTCCTCTTTCGCCGCCGGCTTGTCTTCGGCTTTGGCGCCCGGCTTGTCCGCCGGCTTGGCCTTCGCGGTCGCGCCGTGTTTGAAATCGGTTGCGTACCAGCCGCTGCCTTTCAATTGAAAGCCCGCCGCCGTCACCATTTTGCTCATGCTCGGTTTCCCGCACTCGGGACAATCCTTGAGTGGCGCGTCGCTCAGCTTCTGCAGAATTTCCTTCTGGAATCCGCAAGCCCCGCATCGATACTCATAGATGGGCATAATTTCTCCCAAATTCAAAAGGTTGGATTATAGCGGAAAGCGCCCTCCACCGCGATACACATGGGGGCGTGCCCGCGCAATCCAAGACCCGCGCGGATTGATGCAAATCAATTGACGCCAGACGAAAGCACCGACAATACCCAGCATAGATGCGCGTCGTGCGCTGCGGTTCCGGCTGGTGGCACTCGGCAAAGTGCCCATGCATAATCGTGCGTCCCCGCGCCAGCCCAACCTGGATCACCGGCCATGGAATACATAGAAAACCGCACCTACGACGAGATCAAGATCGGCGACACGGCGAGCATCGTGCGCACGCTGAAGCTCGAGGACATCCAGCTCTTCGCCGCGATGTCCGGCGACATCAACCCCACACATCTCGATTCGGATTACGCGAAAAGCAGCCAGTTCCAGGAGGTAATCGCCCACGGCATGTGGAGCGGCGCGCTGGTCTCGAACATCCTCGGCACCCAGTTGCCGGGACCGGGCACGGTCTATATCGACCAATCCATGCACTTCGCGCGGCCCGTCACGCTGGGCGATACCATCACGGTGACGATCACCGTGACCGGAAAATTCGACCATCACCACCACGTGACGTTTGATTGCAATTGCGTGAACCAGAACAACCTCGTCGTGATGAGCGGCACCGCCGAAGTCATGGCGCCGATGGAAAAAGTGCGGCGACCGCGCACGGAACTGCCCGAAGTGCGCGTGACCGACAAGACGTCGCAGTACCGCCGCCTGCTCGCCATGGCGGAAGCGCCCGAACCGATTCCCATGGCGGTCGTTCACCCGTGCGACCGCGATTCGCTGCTCGGCGCGATCGAAGCGGCCAAAGCCAACCTGATCATTCCGGTGCTGATCGGCCCGCGCTCCAAAATCGATGCCGTGGCACGCGCTCAGGAAGTCGACATCAGCCCCTACCAGATCGTGGACGTGCCGCACAGTCATGCCGCCGCCAATTTCGCCGTGGCGATGGCGCGTGAAGGCACCGTCGAAGCATTGATGAAAGGCAGCCTGCATACGGACGAGCTGATGGCGGAAGTCGTCGCCGGCGAAACCGGCCTCAGGACCTCGCGCCGGATCAGTCACGTGTTCATCATGGACGTGCCGACATATCCGCGCATGCTGCTGATCACGGACGCCGCGATCAACATCGCACCCACCCTCGAGGAAAAAGTCGACATCGTGCAAAACGCGATCGACCTCGCGCAGGTATTGCAGGTGAGCGAACCCAAGGTGGCGATCCTTGCCGCAGTCGAAACGGTGATGCCCAAGCAGCGCTCGACGCTCGATGCGGCAGCCTTGTGCAAAATGGCCGACCGCGGCCAGATCACGGGCGGTATCCTCGACGGCCCGCTCGCGTTCGACAACGCCGTTTCCATCGTCGCCGCCAAGACCAAGGGCATCCGGTCGGCGGTCGCCGGCCGCGCCGACATTCTCGTCGTGCCCGATCTCGAAGCGGGCAACATGCTCGCCAAGCAGCTCGAATACCTCGCCGACGCGCAAGCCGCCGCGATCGTGCTCGGCGCGACCGTGCCGATCGTGCTGACGAGCCGCGCCGACACGGTGCAGACCCGCCTCGCCTCGTGCGCCGTCGCCGTATTGCTGGCCCACCACAAAAAATCCGGCAAGAGTTCCTAGCGAAAAAATCATCAGTGAGCGTCGCGCCTGCCGCCAGCCGGGATTCGTGACTGTGTAGAATACCGGGCAACAAAAAAGAGGCCCGACATGGACGAGACCACTGAGAAGATAGAAATTCATCGCGGCCTGAAGGGCCTGTACTTCGACCGCTCGCGCGTGTGCTACATCGACGGACGCAACGGCGAGCTGCGCTATCGCGGCTACTCAATCCACGAGCTGGCCGGGCGCTCGACCATCGAGGAAACCTGCTACCTGCTTTTGAAAGGCGAACTGCCGTCGCGCGCGGAACTCGATGCGTTCGCGGCCGAACTGAAAGCCGCGCGCACGCTGCCGCCGCAGATTTATGACGTGATCCGTACGATCAAGCACGCACACCCGATGGACGTATTGCGCACCGCGGTGTCGGCACTCGCCGCGTTCGATCCCGAGACTGCGGACAAATCGCCGGCGGCAACGCTGCGCAAGGGCGTGCGGCTAACCGCGCAGGTGCCGATGATCGTCGCGGCGCACGAGCACATCCGCAACGGGCGCGAACCCGTGGCGCCTGACCCGCGCCTGGGTCACGCGGCGAACTTTCTCTACATGCTGAAAGGCAAGGAGCCGAGCGCCGACGCGGCGCGCTTGATGGACCTCGACATGGTGTTGCATGCGGAGCACGGCTCGAACGCTTCGTCGTTCGCCGCGCGCGTGGTGGCCGGCACCGATGCCGACCTGCACGGCGCGATCACCGCGGCCGTCGCCGCACTGGCCGGGCCGGCGCACGGCGGCGCCGCGGAAAACGTAATGCGCATGGCGCAGGAAATCGGCGACGCGTCGAAGGCCGCGGAGTACGTGAAAGCGAAACGCGCGAACAAGGAACCCGTGATGGGTTTCGGCCACCGCGTCTATCGCGCCGAAGATCCGCGCGCGCGCCACATGCGGGCCGGCGTGGAGAAGCTGTCGCGCGAAATGGGCCAGCCGCAGTGGTACCTGATCCTCGAGGCGGTGGTCAACGCGATGAAGCCCTACGCGCGCCACGGCGTCAACGTGAACGTGGATTTCTACGCGGGCGTCGTCTACTTCCTGAACGGCATCGCCGAGGATTTGTTCGTGCCGATTTTCGCCGTCGGGCGCGTGCCGGGGTGGACCGTGCAAGTAATCGAGCAGATCGAAAACAATATCCTGCTGCGCCCGCTCACGCTCTACAACGGCCCCGAACCGCGCGACTACGTGGCAATCGAAAACCGCTAAGCGCGCGCCAGCACGATCGCAGCGGTGGCGACGATGTCGTCGACGCTGGCCCCTCGCGAGAGATCGGAGAGCGGCCGCGCGAAACCCTGCAACACCGGCCCCACGGCGCGCGCCCCTGCCATGTACTGCGTAAGCTTGTAGCCGATATTGCCCGCGTCGAGATCGGGGAACACGAGCACGTTCGCCCGGCCGGCGACGGGGCCGGCATCTTTCAACTTCTTCGCCGCCGCCTGCGGCGACAGCGCGGCATCGACCTGCAATTCGCCGTCGATGGCAAGATCCGGCGCGCGCGCTTTCGCGAGTGCCAATGCGCGCGTCACCTTGTCGATGCGCGCATGTTGCGCGCTGCCCCTGGTGGAAAACGACAGCAGCGCGACGCGCGGTTCTTCGTGCAGCAGCGCCCGGCAGGTTGCTGCCGAAGCAAGCGCAATGTCCGCGAGGGTTTCCGCATCGGGCTCCACGTTGACCGCGCAATCCGCATAGATGAAGTTGCGCGCAGGCGCGCCGTCGCGGCCGGGCACGACCATCAGGAAAAAGCTCGACGGCATGCGCATGCCCGGCGCCAGCCCCACCGTCAGCAGCCCCGCCTCGATCACGCGCCCGGTGGTGTTCGCAACGCCGGCGATCATCGCGTCGGCGTCCCCGGCCTTGACCATCATGCCGGCGTGAAACAGCGGTTTGCGCACGAGCCGCGCCGCGACTTTGGGATTCGCGTCCGGGCGGCTCGCCGCATAGAGGGCGGCGTACGCGTCCAGCCGTGCGCTGTCCTGCGGATCGAGCGTGACGAGACCTTCGAGCGGCACCCGTGCGCGCGCTGCCGCGGCGTCAATCTCCGCGCGCGTGCCAAGCAGAACCGGCAACGCGATGCCGTCGTCTTTCAACCGCCGCGCGGCGGCCACGATGCGCTCGTCGTTGCCCTCCGGAAAAACCAGTCGCCTGACGGAGGCGCGCGCCTGCGCGATGCATGCGTCGACGATGTCGCTCATTTCCGGGGTACGCAGTTACCGTTCGTCGGGCAGATCGGGCAACACGAGCGGAATGCCGTGCACGGCTTTTTCCATCAGCAGCATGCCCGCGTGCGGCCGCCCGATCTCGGCCGCCGCATACAGAAACTCGAAGACTTCGTCGGCGCGGTTCGCCTCCACCAGCGCCTGCACCACTTCGCGCTCCGCATACAGCGAAACGCCGCGCCGCCGCTTGCTGCTCTGCCCGACGCCGCGCGCGTGATGGACCTGCGCGCTGATGACGCCCAGCTCGCGCAGTTGCTCGATCAGTTCGAGCCCGCGCCCGGCCGGCATGATGCAGGTGATGACCTTGTGCGCCGCCCTCGCCGTCATGCTTTCACTCGCCGATGTAGCGCGCCACCACTTCGGGCGGCACATAGGTTGCCATCTTCTCGACCGCCGTCATGTACAAAATGCCCATGCCGGGCGTATCGATCTTGGCCGCGGCATGCATCGCTTCGAACACGCGGTCGGCCTGCTCGCTGGGCACGACGATATGGATCATTTCCTTTTCCGCGCTGATGGTGATGCCCAGCACGCCGAGATGGCGCTGGCGCACGCCGGTGCCGCGCGCGTAATAAATTGTCGCGCCGTGGGCGCCCGCGCGCATCGCGGCATCGACCACCGTGTCCGCGGCGCCGCGCTGCACGATGCACGTAATCAGCACCGCATCGGTCAGGACCACGATGCCCTGCTGGGTCATGCTGCCACCTCCTCGGCCTGCCGGCGCGCGTGGCTGCTCGCGATCGTCAGCCTTATCCACAATCCGACTGCGAGCACGCTGATCACGGGCCCGACGGAGGCGAGCGCAAGAATGCCGAAACCTTCGATCGAGTGCATCGTCTGGCCGATACCCAGACCCATCGCCAATACGAGTGGAACCGTCACCGGCCCCGTCGTCACACCGGCCGCGTCCCACGCCAGATTGACGTAGATTTCGTCCGCCAAAACCGTGAGGACCAGCGCGACCGTGTAAGCGGGCAGCAACAGGTTTGCGATCGGCAGGTCGAATATGACCTTGATGACGCCGGCGGCGGTGCCGATGGCAACACCGGCGGCGACCGCGCGCATCAGCACATTGCGCGGAAACGCGCCGTCGGTCAGGTTCTGCACCGTCGTGCCCATCGCGTTCAACGCGGGCTCGGCAACGGTCGCGCCGAATCCCAGGACCGCGCCGAAGCCGATCACGATCGCCAGCCCCATTTCATACGGATACAGCGGCGAGCCGCGCACCGTCGCGAACTCGGCAAACGCCGCCGGCAGCAGGCTGCCCGCGGCGTTGCCGAGGTGCGAGAGCCCGTAAGTAAGACCCAGGTTGAAAAACAGCATGCCCGCCACGCACAGCGCGATGCCGTAAGCGATGACCGCGCGGTTCGCGACCGGCTCTTTCAGCAGCACGCGTTGAACCAGCCATAACAGCAACGTGAGCGGCACGATCGCGCGCAACGCCGCGATGACGTCGGCCGCGGGCGTCTGGTCGTACCACGGAATGCTTGCCGCCATGACGACCGGCTGCACGTCATTCAATGGCACAGCCAGCGCCAGCAGCATCACCGCGCAAGCGGGAAACATCGACGCCAGCGTGACGATGCCGAATCCGGACAGCGCATTGTCCTCGCGGCCGGCGGCGGCGGTGACCCCGATGCCGAGCGCCAGCACGATAGGCACCGTGACCGGGCCCGTCGTTATCGCGCCGCAATCCCATGCGAGCGCGATGACAGGCGCCAGGTGCGGCTGGCTCGCGAAGTACGCGGTCAATCCAAGGCACGGGGGCAAAATGACGACGATCAGCGATTTCAACCGCCAGTTCATGACCATGCGCAGGATGCCGAGCATGACCGCGCATCCCACGCTTAACCCGACCGCCGCCACCAGCGCGCCGCCGTGATGATTGAGCAGCGAGTACAGGGCCGGTGCGCGCTGCGGATCGGTCAGGCTGCCCGCGCTTTTGAGCGCGCCGATCGCCGGCTCGGCAAAGGTCGTCGCCGCGCCGAGGAGAAATGCCACGCCCAGGATCACCGGCCACGTCGAACGGCTCGGCAGATTGAAGCCGATGTTTTCGCTGAACGGCATCAGCCCGTGGTGCGCGCCTTCGATGAACAGCATGAGGCCGACGATGACTGCGAGTATCCCGAGCGTGGCGGAGCGAGCGCCCTCGACGGCCGAATTCAGGACGAGCGCGTCAAAGACGGCGAGAAACAATGCGAGCGGCACCACGCACTTGAATTGCTCGATGAAACGCACGCTCACGTAAGGCGCGAGCACGCGGTAGACGTCTTTCGCGCGCAGCGGCTGGCGCCGGCGCGCCGGCTCGTGCTCGGCGGCGACCACTTCGTTGAAACTGATCGCGTGCTGGCGCGCGCGCACCGCACCCAGATATTCGCCGTAGCGGATGGTTTTTTTCATGTTGATATACGAAGAAACGCCGGCCGCCTCCCCGGCGCCGCGACGCTACTGCAATCGAAGGCTGCGCTGCTCAGAACGGAATATCGTCGTCCGCCCTAGAATGGAATGTCGTCGTCCATATCGTCGAACGAGGCGCCGCCGCCCTTCTTCGCGGCAGGCTTGCCGCCGCCGGCCGGCGCTGCGCCCGCCGCCTTCGGCTCACCGCGCGACATCGTGTCGGAACCGCCGGCGCGCGAGCCGAGCATCTGCATGCGGTCGGCGACAATCTCGGTCGTATAACGGTCATGGCCTTCCTTGTCCTGCCACTTGCGCGTCTGCAGCCGGCCCTCGATGTAGACCTGGGAGCCCTTCTTCAGGTATTCGCCGCAGATTTCCGCGAGCTTGGCGAACGTGGAAATGCGGTGCCATTCCGTGCGCTCCTGCTGCTCGCCGCTTTTGTCTTTCCATTTATCGGTGGTCGCCACGCTGAAATTGCACACGGCGCCCCCGTCGGGCAGAAAGCGCGATTCGGGGTCCTTGCCGAGATTGCCCACCAAAATCACTTTATTTACTGATGCCATAACGGCCTCCTAGGTCAAATCTTCGATCAATCGTAACACGACGCGTTCGTCATATCCTTTCGCGTCGACTTTCAGATAAGCGGTACGCTCCGCAGTCGCCAGTTGCACCTCGCGGACACCCGGCTGCGCGCGCAGCCGCGCCAGCAGCGAGCCGGCCTGCGCGGTGTCCAGCGCCGGTATGGTGTAGGCCCGGGTCTGCATCCGGACCGGCGCCCGCATGCCCGCGGCCAGCACGACCCACGCAAGGAGCAAAACGGCGTCGAACACGAAGACGCCGCGAGGGCCGAAATGCTGGTACAGGAAGCCGCCGCAGGCGGCGCCGATGAAAGTGCCGAGAAACTGCACGCTGCTGTAGACGCCGATCGCCGTGCCCTTGGCGCCGGGCGGCGCGAGCTTCGAGGTCAACGACGGCAGCATCGCTTCGAGCACGTTGAACGCGGTAAAGAACATCAGCAGAAACGCGCTGATCGGCCCGACGCCGCCGAGCAGCCACGGCATCGTCAGCTGCCCCGCGAGCAAAAGCCCGACCGCGCCGACGAAAATGAACTTGACGCGGCCGCGCCGCTCGGCGAGCAGTATGGCCGGCACCATCAGCACGAACGATCCGAGCATCACCGGCAGATAAATGCGCCAGTGCTCGCCGACGGCGAGCCCCGCCTCGCGCAACGAGAGCGGCACCACGATAAACATCGCCATCAGCACCGCGTGCAGCGCAAGGATGCCGAAGTTAAGCCGCGCGAGCTGCGGGTCCCACAACACCGCAAAAAAACCCGGCGCCGACTTGTCCGCGCGCACCGCCGCGGGAACGACGTCCTCCGGCACGTCGGGTATCACCGCATAAACCACGCCCATCGCCAGTATCGAAAGCACGCCCGTCATCGCGAATATGCCGGGCACACCGATCAGATGGTTGAGCCACGGGCTCGCGACCAGCGAAACCGCGAACGTGAGGCCTATCGTCGAGCCGATCATCGCCATCGCCTTGGTGCGCTGCTCTTCGCGCGTCAGGTCGGCGACCATCGCGATCACCGCGGCGGAAATAGCGCCCGCGCCCTGCAGCACGCGGCCCAGGATCACGACGTAAATATCGTCCGCAGATGCCGCGACGAAGCTGCCGAACGCGAAGATCGCGAGGCCGAAGTAGATGACGGGCTTGCGGCCATAGCGGTCCGACAACCAGCCGAACGGGATTTGCAGGATCGCCTGGGTGAGTCCGTAGGCGCCGAGCGCAACACCCACCAGCGTGAGGTTGTCGCCGCCTTTGAGGTGCTCGGAGTAGATCGCGAACACCGGCAGGATCACGAACATGCCCAGCATGCGCAGCCCGAAAATGCTGGCAAGGCTCAAGCTGGCCCGCAATTCGGTGGGGCTCATGCGGTTAGCGGAAGACATGGTGAAATACGGCTTGGGGAGGGGCGCGGAAGGCGCGAAAGTCCGGTATATTAACAGGTTTACTTGAGCGACCAGCCCTTGCCCACTCACCGTCCCACCGTCGTCCACCTGCAACCCGCGGGACCCGGCGCGTCCGTCAGGAGTGCGGGCTTGATCCGCATTCGCGGCGCGCGCACGCACAACCTGAAGAACATCAGTCTCGACCTGCCGCGCAACCGGCTGATCGTGATCACGGGACTTTCGGGCTCGGGCAAGTCGTCGCTCGCTTTCGACACGCTGTACGCCGAAGGCCAGCGCCGCTACGTCGAATCGCTGTCGACCTACGCGCGGCAGTTCCTGCAGATGATGGAAAAGCCCGACGTCGACCTGATCGAAGGCCTGTCGCCGGCGATCTCGATCGAGCAGAAAGCCACCAGCCACAATCCGCGCTCGACCGTCGGCACCGTCACCGAGATCCACGACTACCTGCGCCTCCTGTTCGCGCGCGTCGGCGACCCGCACTGCCCGGATCACGACATCGTGCTTGAAGCGCAAAGCGTCGCGCAAATGGTCGACCACGTTCTGCTGCTGCCCGCAGACACCAAGCTCATGATCCTGTCGCCGCTGATCGTCGGCCGCAAGGGCGAACAGGTCGATCTGCTGGACGAACTGCGCGCGCAGGGGTTCGTGCGCGTGCGCATCGACGGCAAGGTGTACGAAATCGACGACCTGCCGAAACTCAAAAAGAATCTCAAGCACACCGTCGAAGTCGTGGTCGACCGCGTCAAAGTCCGCCCGGAACTCAAACAGCGGCTCGCCGAATCGTTCGAGACCGCGTTGCGCCATTCGGACGGGCGCGCGCTCGCGGTTGAAATGGACAGCGGAAAGGAACACCTGTTCTCCGCGAAATTCGCGTGCCCGGTCTGCACGTATTCGCTGCCGGAACTGGAGCCGCGCCTCTTCTCGTTCAACAACCCGATGGGCGCGTGCCCGCGCTGCGACGGACTCGGCCATATCAGCTTCTTCGATCCCAAGCGCGTCGTCGCGTATCCGCACCTGTCGCTCGGCGCCGGCGCCATCCGCGGCTGGGACAAGCGCAACCAGTTTTACTTCCAGATGCTGCAATGCCTGGCCACCCACTACGGTTTTGACCTCGAGACGCCGTTCGAGGAACTGCCCGCCGCGATTCAAAACGCGGTGCTGCACGGCTCCGGCACGGACAAGATCAAGTTCATCTACGTCGGCGAACGCGGCAACAAGACGCAGCGCGAGCATACGTTCGAAGGCATCATTCCCAACCTCGAGCGGCGTTACCGCGAAACGGATTCGCTCGTCGTGCGCGAAGAGCTCGCCAAGTACCTGAACAGCCAGGTCTGCCCCGAGTGCGAAGGCACGCGTCTGCGCCGCGAGGCCCGTCACGTGACGGTTGCCGGCAAAGCGATTTTCGAAATCAGCGCGCTGCCGTTGAAGCAGGCCGCGGTGTTTTTTTCGGCGGTCGATCTGCCCGGCAACAAGCGGGCGATCGCCGACCGCATCGTCAAGGAAATCATCAACCGCATCACGTTCCTGAACGACGTCGGTCTCGACTATCTGTCGCTCGACCGCTCCGCCGATACGCTGTCGGGCGGCGAAGCACAGCGCATCCGGCTCGCGAGCCAGATCGGCTCGGGACTCACCGGCGTCATGTACGTGCTCGACGAACCGTCGATCGGCCTGCACCAGCGCGACAACGCGAGATTGCTCGACACGTTGAAGCGCCTGCGCGACATCGGCAACACGGTGATCGTCGTCGAACACGACCAGGATGCGATCGAGCACGCCGATCACGTCGTCGACATCGGTCTGGGCGCGGGCGAGCACGGCGGCCGCATCATCGCGCAAGGCACGCCCGAAGACATTCGCAACGCGCCGGAATCGCTGACCGGTCAGTACTTGACGGGGCGCCGGCGCATCGAGGTACCGGGCCTGCGCCATAAACCCGATCCGAAACGCCTGCTCGGCATCGAGGGGGCGTGCGGCAACAATCTCAAAGATGTCGCCGTCGACGTGCCGGTGGGTCTCTTCGTCTGCGTCACCGGCGTGTCGGGCTCGGGCAAATCGACGTTGATCAACGACACCCTGTACAGCGCGGCCGCGCGCCACCTCTACGGCAGCACCGCGGAGCCGGCGCCGCACACCGCGATTCATGGCCTCGAGCATTTCGACAAGGTCGTCAACGTCGATCAAAGCCCGATCGGGCGCACGCCGCGCTCCAATCCCGCGACTTATACCGGGCTCTTCACGCCGATCCGCGAACTCTTCGCGGGCGTGCCGACGGCGCGCGAACGCGGCTATGGCCCAGGGCGCTTCTCGTTCAACGTCAAAGGCGGGCGCTGCGAAGCGTGCCAGGGCGACGGCGTGATCAAAGTCGAAATGCATTTCCTGCCCGACGTCTACGTGCCGTGCGAGGTCTGTCACGGCCAGCGCTACAACCGCGAAACGCTCGAAGTCCAGTACAAAGGCGAAAACATCACCCAGGTGCTGGCGATGACGGTCGAGCAGGCCGCGGAGTTTTTCGGCGCGGTGCCGGTCATTGCGCGCAAACTGCACACGCTGCTCGACGTCGGTCTCGGCTATATCACGCTGGGCCAGAGCGCGACGACGCTCTCCGGCGGTGAAGCGCAGCGCGTGAAACTGTCGCTCGAACTCTCCAAGCGCGATACCGGCCGCACGCTGTACATTCTCGACGAACCGACGACCGGCCTGCACTTTCACGACATCGACCTGCTGCTGCGCGTGCTGCACCGGCTGCGCGACCACGGCAACACGGTGGTGGTGATCGAACACAACCTCGACGTCATCAAGACCGCCGACTGGATCATCGATCTGGGTCCCGAAGGCGGCGACGGCGGCGGGCGCATCATCGCCGAAGGCGCGCCGGAAGTCGTCGCGAAAAACGCGGCGAGCCACACCGGTCAGTACCTGAAGCATGTGCTTAATTAAAAAACTGCCAGCCGCAGATAAACGCAGATACACGCTGATGAAAACAAAAACTTCACACCGAGCGCTTTGGAATTTATCTGCGTTCATCTGCGTTTATCTGCGGCTCCCGTGATTTGATGATTGCATGAATCCGCGCGAACTTCTGCTGGGAAGCTTCAAGGCCGCGGTTGCCGCCGCCGATCCGCTCGAGATCGTGCCGCAACATCTGCCCGCGCCGCCCAAGGGCCGCACGCTCGTCGTCGGCGCCGGCAAGGCAGCGGCGTCGATGGCGCTCGCCGTCGAACAGCACTGGCCCGCCGGCGCGCCGCTCGAAGGCACCGTCATCACGCGTTATGCGCACGGCCTTCTGACCAACCGCATCAGCGTGATCGAAGCCGGCCATCCGGTGCCCGATGAGGCCGGCGAAGCGGCGGCGCAACGCATACTCGACGCCGCAAGACGGTTGTCGAAGGACGACTTGCTGCTCGTGCTGGTGTCGGGCGGCGGTTCGGCGTTGCTGAGCCTGCCGGTCGACGCGATATCGATGGCCGACCTGAAAGCCGTCACGAAAGAACTGCTGCGCTGCGGCGCGATGATCCAGGAAATCAATACGGTCAGAAAGCATTTGTCGCTGATCCAGGGCGGGCGTCTCGCCGCGATCTGCAGGGCAAAAATTCTTGCGCTGGTGATCTCGGACGTGACCGGCGACGATCCTACGCATATCGCGTCCGGTCCTTGCGCGCCCGATCCGACCACCTACCAGGACGCGCTGGACATACTTACGCGTTACGAATGCAAAATCCCCGCCGCGGTGCGCACAACGCTCGAGCGCGGCGTGCGCGGCGAACTTGCGGAGACACCCAAGCCGGGCGACAAAATATTCGCGCGGACCGAGAACCGCGTGATCGCCACGGCGCAGCAGTCGTTGCAGGCCGCGGCGAAATTTTTCGAGGCGAACGGCGTGCGCGCCGCGATCCTCGGCGACAGCGTGACCGGCGAAGCGCGCGAAGTCGCCAAGGTCTACGGCGCGCTCGCGCGCGAAGTCAAAGCGCACGGACTGCCGTGGCAGCCGCCGGTTGCACTGATCTCCGGCGGCGAATGCACGGTGACCGTGCGCGGCAATGGACGCGGCGGACGCTGCGCCGAATTTCTGCTGTCGCTGGTCGACGATCTCAACGGCGCCGAGGGCATCCACGCGCTCGCCTGCGATACCGACGGCATCGACGGCACCGAAGACAACGCGGGCGCCATCGCGGCGCCCGACTCGCTGGCGCGGGCGGCGCTTTCGGAGATAAGCGCCGCCAAACTGCTCGCCGACAACGACGGCTACGGTTTTTTCGCGACGCTGGGCGACCTGGTGGTCACCGGCCCCACCCGCACCAACGTGAACGATTACCGCGCGATTCTGATCACTTGAATCGGCCGGCCCGGCTTTTACGGTCGTCGCCGAAAATGGCGCCAATCTTGATCTAGGTCAGTACTGCCGCACATTGCCCTGTGGGCTCCGGGCGCGCGCGCAGTAGACTATCTGCATGGACAAACCCGTCATTCCGCTGCCTGACGCGACCGCGTTGAGCGCGCGCCTCGACCAATGGACCGGCCAGCTGGCCAAGATCGATCAGACGATAGATCCGTTCGGGATCGAAGCATCGTTCGCCAAGGTCGCCGAAAGCTGGCTCGTTCATCCGACGGAGCTGGCGTCCGAGCTGGCAAAGCTCGGGCGCGAAATGCAGGAAATGCACTTTCACGCGTGGCAGACCGCGAGCGGCCTTGCGCCGCCGGCACCGGTCAAGGCGGCGCCCGACGACACGCGCTTTGCCGACCCGCTGTGGTCCGAATTGCCGGCATTCTCGCTGCTCAAGCAGTATTACCTCTTGTACACGCACTGGCTGCAGGAAGCGCTGTTCGAAACGCCGGGCGTGCCGGCGAAGCAACGGCGTCAGACCGCATTCTGGGCGCGGCAATGGCTTAACGCCGTCGCGCCGACCAATTACCTGCTCACCAATCCGGTGGCAATGCAAAAGTTCTGGGAGTCCGGCGGCCATAGCCTGACGGCGGGGCTCAAGCTGTGGCTGGACGACCTGCGTACCGGCGACGTGCAGATGACCGACCGCTCGGCGTTCACGGTCGGGCAGAACCTGGCCACCACGCCCGGCGCCGTGGTCTTTCGCAACGAACTGCTGGAGCTTATCCAGTACACGCCCACCACCGCGAAAGTGCGCACGATACCGATCGTGATCGTTCCGCCGTGGATCAACAAGTACTACATCCTCGATCTCAACGAAAAGAAAAGCCTGCTGCGCAATTTCGTGGCCCGCGGTTACACGGTGTTCGTGGTGAGCTGGAAAAACCCGACCGCGGCGCAGGCCGACACCTCGTTCGAAGACTACCTGATGAAAGGCATGCGCGAAGCGCTCGAGGCGGCGCGCGCGATCTGCAACGTGCCGCAGGTGCACGCAGTCGGCTACTGCATCGGCGGCACCGCGCTGGCGACGCTGATGGCGTGGTTCAATCGCGAATACGCCGACGCGACGCAAGTGCCGGTCGCGCACTGGTCGTTGCTGACCACGCTCGTCGATTTCTCGCGGCCGGGCGGCATCGAGGTATTCATCGACGAAAAAACCATCGAAACGCTCGAGCACATGATGGCCCAGCAGGGCTTTCTCGACGGCCGCGACATGGCGCGCTCGTTTCGACTCCTGCGCTCGAACAGCCTGATCTGGCATTACTTCGTGCACAACTATCTGTACGGCGAAACGCCGCCGCCGTTCGACGTGCTGTACTGGAACACCGACGTCACGCGCATGCCGCGCGCGATGCACAGCTTCTATTTGCGCGAATTCTATCTGCACAACAAGCTCGTGCAGAAAAATGCGCTCGAGATCGCGGGGCACCCCATCGATCTCGGCTGCATTCGCCAGCCGCTCTACGCCGTCGGCTGCGAGGAAGACCACATCGCACCGTGGAAAGCGACTTTCAAGATCGGCCGCATCGCCGCCCCCGTGCGCTACACGCTGTCGAGTTCCGGCCATATTCTCGGCATCATCAATCCGCCCGCAAAACCGCCGAAGCGCTGGTACTGGAGCGGAGAAATCGACCACGACACGCCGGATGAATGGCACAAGCACCAGCAAAGAGTCGACGGCACTTGGTGGGAAGACTGGGACGCGTGGCTCGCCAAGCGCTGCGGCCCGCAGGTCGAAGCACGCGCGCCCGGCAGCAAGGAATTTCCAGTGCTCGGCGCAGCCCCCGGCATCTACGTGCACGAAATCTAAAACCGCATCACGCGGCATGCCGTCCGGTTGACAACCGCGGCCGATGAGCGCGCAATGACGCTCGCATTGCCGTCAAACAAACATCTCAGGGGGAGACAGCATGAAAACAGAACTCATGTATCTGGTGTGGGTCACGACGCTCACTGCCGTCTTATGGATTCCGTACATTCTGGATCGCATCATGGTCGGCGGGATCATGGACGCGGTCGGCTATCCCGCCAGTCCGAAGCCGCAGTCGCCGTGGGCGCAGCGCATGAAGGCGGCCCACGCCAACGCCGTCGAAAACCTCGTCGTGTTCGCCGCGCTTGTACTGGCCACGCAGGACGCAGGCGTCAGCAACACGGCGACCATCCTTGCCTGCATGATTTATTTCTGGGCCCGGGTCGTGCATCTGCTTGCCTACACCGCGGCAATGCCGTGGGTGCGCACGCTGGCTTTCGCCGCGGGATTTTTCTGCCAGCTGACGCTCGCGTGGCAGTTGCTCGCCCGTTGATGAACTGAAATCGGCACCGCATGCCTCGAATCGGGAAATCCAGACCGCGGACAGTTTTCCCGGTCAAGACGCCGCCGGTGAGCCGGCGATAACGGCTGGCTGCCGGTAACCGCTAATAATGCGGGTCGTACATGGTCGCGTTGGCGTGCGCGAGCAGGTCTTCAGGTTCGGCCGACGACGCAATGCCGTGCCGGTACGCGGTCTTTGCGAGCCCGGCCGCGATGTACGCGGACACTTCGCGCACGCGCCCGAGTGACGGATAGAGACTGCCTTGGGCGAGGTCCGATTCGGTGGTGAGACTCGCCAGCGTGTGCGCGGAGCCCATGAACATTTCGTCGGTGATCCGCCGGGTTTTGCTCATCACTGCACCCAGCCCGATGCCGGGAAAAATATAGGAGTTGTTGCCCTGGCGGGGCACGAAGGTTTTGCCGTTCAGCTTGACGGGATCGAACGGACTGCCGCAGGCGAACAGCGCCCGGCCGTCGGTGTGCCGGTAGGCTTCTTCCGCCGTGCACTCGGCTTGCGAGGTCGGATTCGACAGTGCAAATACGATGGGCCGCTCGTTGATTCGCGCCATTTCTTTCAGCACTTCCTCCGTGAAGGTGCCGCCTACCGCCGACACACCGATGATCGCGGTGGGTTTCAGCGCGCGGATTGCAGAGAGGAAATCCGCAACGGGCTCATGGTCGTGCGCGTACGGCACTTTGTGATGGGCGAGTTCGGTGCGGCTCTTGACGACCAATCCCTTCGTATCGACAAGCCAGCACCGGCGCCGCGCCGCATGCTCGTCGAGACCCTGCGCAACCATCGCCGCCGAAACGAGGTCGGCGATGCCGGTCGCCGCTTCGCCCGCGCCGAGAAACAGCACCGTCTGGTCCTGGATTTGCTGGCCGGTGATGCGCAGCGCGGAAAACATGCCGGCCAGCGCGACAGCCGCGGTGCCTTGAATGTCGTCGTTGAAAACGCACGCGCGATCGCGGTACTTCTCAAGCAGCCGGAACGCGTTCTGATTGGCGAAATCCTCGAACTGGATGACCACGCCCGGAAACACCTCCTGCGCGGCAGTCATGAATTCGTCCACGAGCTCGTCGTAGGCCGGGCCGCGCATCCGGCGCTGGCGCAAACCCATGTAAAACGGGTCGGACAGCAGCGTGCCGTTGTCCGTGCCCACGTCGATTGTCACCGGCAGGCAGAGCGTGGGATGTACGCCCGCGCACGCCGTGTAGAGTGCAAGCTTGCCGACCGGAATGCCCATCCCGTTCGCGCCGAGGTCGCCCAGGCCCAGGATCCGCTCGCCGTCGGTGACCACGATGAGTCCCGCGCGATGCGGCCAGTTGCGCAGCATTTCCGCAATGTGCCCGCGGTCGTTCGGGGTGATGAAAATGCCGCGCGGCCGTTGGAATATCATGCCGTACTTCTGGCACGCGAGACCCACGCCGGGCGTATAGACGATCGGCTGCATCTCGTCGATATGATCGACGAGAACGCGAAAAAACAGCGCTTCGTTACGGTCGTGCAGCGCATTGAGCGCGATGTATTTTTCAAGCGCGTCCGGCAACCGCTGCAGCGACCGCATGAAACGCGCGATCTGCTCCTCCTGCGTTGAAACGTGCGGCGGAAACAATCCGCGCAAACCCAGCGCGTTGCGCTCGGCTTCAGTGAACGCGCTGCCTTTGTTCAACAACG
>Ga0265331_10000856_pt1 | contig 24744 bp, 23 predicted proteins | sample 41923metaG_FD_202088 | JGI IMG/M metagenome (GOLD analysis project Ga0265331, IMG submission 202088) | Rhizosphere microbial communities from Carex aquatilis grown in University of Washington, Seatle, WA, United States - 4-19-23 metaG | ecosystem: Host-associated > Plants > Roots > Rhizosphere... | reverse complement strand
TTCTACGAAGCCCATGTCTTTTGCTGCATCAACGAGCGACCGGCGGGCCATCCGCGCGGCTGCTGCAAGGCCAAGGGGTCCGAGAAACTGCGCGACTATATGAAGGCGCGCGCCAAGGAGCTCGGCCTCGCCCGGGTCAGGATCAACAGCAGCGGATGCCTCGACCGCTGCGAACTGGGGCCGACCCTGGTCATCTATCCCGAGGGCGTCTGGTACAACGTCACCACCCGCGAGGAGGTGGACGAGGTGCTGCAGAAGCATCTCGTGGAAGGCGGTCGCGCGGCGCGGCTGATGCTGAACCCCGAAGACAAGATGCCGCCGGCGCGGTGAGCGCCGCGGGCGAAGGGCCGACGATCTTCGCGCTCTCGAGCGCAGCAGGTCGCGCGGCGATCGCCGTGCTCAGGGTCTCCGGCCCGCGCGCCGACGCGGCGATCCGTGCGCTTACGGGAAGAGAGCCGCCGAAACCCCGCTTCGCCGCCTTGCGCAGGATCGCGAGCGCCGGCGAGCGGATCGACGATGCCCTGGTCCTGTGGTTTCCAGCGCCGGCAACGGAAACCGGCGAGGACATGGCGGAATTCCACCTCCATGGCGGGCGGGCCGTGGTGGCGGCGGCACTCCAGGCGCTGGCCAAGGTTCCGGGGCTCCGGCCGGCGGGGCCGGGGGAATTCACCCGCCAGGCCTTCGACAACGGCAAGCTGGATCTCACCCAGGCCGAGGCCATCGCGGACCTGGTGGAAGCCGAAACCGCGGCCCAGCGCCGTCAGGCTCTGCGCCAGCTCGATGGCGCCTTCGGCCGGCAATGCGAAGCCTGGCGCGGCGAATTGCTCGCCGCCCTGGCCCGGGCGGAGGCCATGGTGGACTTCCCTGACGAGGATCTTCCGGCAGGGATCATCGAGCGAGTTCACCTCCAGATATTGCGGTTACAAAAAAAGATCACGCTATTACTCGATGATCACCGGGGAGAGAGCTTGCGGGAAGGCATTTCCATCGCCATTTTGGGTGCGCCCAATGCGGGAAAATCCAGCCTTCTGAACTTCCTCGCCCGGCGCGAAGCGGCCATCGTCTCGGCCAGGGCCGGCACCACCCGGGACGTGATCGAAGTCCACCTGGACCTGGCGGGCTATCCGGTGATCCTGGCCGACACGGCGGGCCTCAGGGATTCGGGCGACGAGATCGAGGCCGAGGGCGTGCGCCGCGCCCGGGCGCGAGCCGCCGCAGCCGACCTGAAGCTGGTCCTGTTCGACGGCGCCGCCTGGCCGGCCATCGACGGGGAATCAGCCGCCCTCCTGGACGAACGCGCGATCCCGCTGATAAGCAAAGCGGATGTCGCGAGGGATCTGCCCGAGGAACCCATGATCGCCGGCCGGGCCGCCCGGGCGATATCCGTTGTCACCGGGGCCGGAACCGAGGCCCTGCTGAAAGAAATCGAGGCCTGGGTGGTTGGCGACCTGGCGCCCGGCGAAGCTCCGGCCCTGACCCGGACTCGCCACCGCCTGGCCCTGGAAGACTGCGCCGCCGCCCTGGCGCGCGCCGGCGCCGCCACCTTGCCCGAGCTCTTGACCGAGGACCTTCGACTGGCCGCCAGGGCGCTCGGCCGCATCACCGGACGGGTGGACGTCGAGGAGGTGCTGGACGCGATTTTCAGGGAGTTCTGTATTGGGAAGTAAGCGTATGGAATACCAAAGAAATCGGCCTCGCCCGAGGGGGAGCGAGGCCAGTGTGAAATCAGATTAAGAGTTTGGCCCCCGAGCCGGAGCCCGAAAGGCAACATAACCGTAATCCCCTGGCATTCTTCGTCAATTTACAGATTGGTAATTAACTTTCGGGCAATGGGTGCCATCTGCCCGGCTTGTTTCACGTGAAACATGGGTGGTGGGTCGACCCGGTGGCTTCATCCTCGGACAGCCTCATCCTTCGACAAGCTCGGGATGAGGCGGGTTTGTTTGACCCTAGTGCTGAGCCTGTCGAAGCACGGGGATCGAACTGATCCACTACAGAAGCGGGCTCGCCTTTGACGACGGTTGGCCCGGCAGATAGATTGCGCCGCCATGGAGAATTTCGACGTCATCGTGGTGGGTGGAGGCCATGCCGGCTGCGAGGCCGCTGCCGCCGCGGCGCGGCGCGGGGCGCGCACGGTCCTGGTCACGCAGTCGCAGGCCAAGATCGGCGAGATGTCCTGCAACCCTGCGATCGGCGGTCTGGGCAAGGGTCATCTGGTCCGGGAGATCGACGCCCTGGATGGGGTCATGGCCCGGGCCACGGACCGGGCCGGGATCCAATACCGTATGCTGAACCGCAGCAAGGGGCCGGCGGTCCGCGGACCCCGGGCCCAGGCGGACCGGAAGCTCTACCGCCAGTCCATGCAGGCGATCCTGGCCGAGGTTCCGGGCCTCGAGATCCGCGCCGGATCGGTCGAGGACCTGCTGATCGGCGCCGACGGCAGGATCGCCGGCGTTCGCCTCGCCGGGGGCGGATTGCTCCGGTCGCCAGCCGTGGTGCTGACCACGGGCACATTCCTCAACGGCCTCATTCATATCGGGGAGGAAACGACCCCCGCCGGACGGATGGGCGAAGCGCCGTCCCTGGGGCTTTCCCGATGCCTGAAGCGCCTCGGCCTTGCCCTCGGCCGGCTCAAGACCGGGACGCCACCCAGGCTGGACGGACGGACCATCGACTGGGCGGCCCTGGAGCGCCAAGCGGGCGACGACCCGCCGGAACCCATGTCCACCATGACGGCGCGGATCGAAGTGCCCCAGGTCGCCTGCCACATCACAGAGACCACGGCGGCAAGCCACGCCCTGATCCGGGCCAATCTCGGCCGTTCCGCCATCTATGGCGGACGAATCGAGAGCCGGGGCCCGCGCTATTGTCCTTCCATCGAGGACAAGGTGGTCCGCTTCGCCGATAAGGCCCGGCACCAGATTTTCCTTGAGCCGGAAGGGCTTGACGATCCCACGGTCTATCCCAACGGCATCTCGACCTCGCTGCCGCGGGAGGTCCAGCTGGCCTTGCTGCAGACCATTCCCGGTCTGCGCAATGCCGCGATGATCCGGCCGGGCTATGCCATCGAATACGACTTCGTCGACCCCAGGGAACTGGAGGCCACCCTCGAGACCCGGCGCCTGCCGGGGCTGTTCCTGGCCGGCCAGATCAACGGCACCACCGGCTACGAAGAGGCGGCGGCCCAGGGCCTGATGGCCGGGCTCAACGCGGCCGGGGCGGCGGCGGTCCTGGACCGGACCGAGGCCTATATCGGCGTGATGATCGACGATCTGGTGACCAGGGGCGCCGACGAGCCCTATCGCATGTTCACGTCCCGGGCCGAATACCGTCTGCGGCTTCGGGCCGACAACGCCGACCTCAGGCTCACCCCCCGTGGCGAGGCCTGGGGCTGCATCGGCGCCGACCGGTCCCGGAGCTTCGCTGCCAAGGCTGCGGCCCTCGGCGAGGCGCGGTCGCGACTGGCCGGGCTCACGGCCACGCCGCTGGAACTGAAGGCGGCGGGACTCGCGATCGCCCAGGATGGCCAGCGACGCTCGGCCATGGAGCTTCTGGCCCATGGCGGCATCGGGCTGGCCGAGCTCGCCCGCATCTGGCCGGAGCTGGCTGGGATGCGGCCCGACGTGGCCCTGCAGCTGGAAACCGACGGACATTACGCCGGCTACCTGGACCGGCAGGAGGCCGACATCCTGGCCTTCCGACGGGATGAGGCGCTTACCTTGCCACCCGATCTGGACTACGGCGCCGTAGGCGGGCTCTCGGCGGAATGCCGCAGCAAGCTTGCCGCCCAGAGGCCCGCGACCCTCGGACAGGCGGGACGAATCCCAGGCATGACGCCGGCCGCGCTCACGGCCTTGCTGGGTCATGTCCGCCGGGCGCCCAGGCGGGCAAGGGCAAAGGCGGCCCGCTCCGCCTGAACCAGACCGGCTTCGGCCCCGAGGACTTCGTCCGGGCGACGGGTGTTTCACGTGAAACACTTACGCGGCTGGAAGGCTTCGCGGACCTGCTTCGCAAATGGCAGCGATCCATCAACCTGGTGGCCGCAGGCACCCTGCCGGAACTCTGGCGCCGGCATATGCTGGATTCGGCAGCCCTTTTCCCGCTGATACCCGCCGGCGCCCGAACCCTGGTCGACCTCGGCAGCGGCGCCGGGTTTCCGGGGCTCGTGCTGGCCATCATGGGGGTCGCGGAGGTGCATCTCATCGACTCCGACGCCCGCAAATGCGCCTTCCTCACGGAGGCCGCCCGGCGCTTCGCCCCAGGGGCCAAGGCCCATCGGGGCCGCATCGAGGCCATTGCGCCGATCCCGGCCGATGTGGTGACAGCCAGAGCCTTGGCCGAACTGGACGAACTGCTCGGCCACGCCAAGCGGTTCCTGAAGCCGGACGGTGTTTGTTTGTTCCTCAAGGGCGCGCGGGCGGAGGATGAATTGACCCGGGGGCGGCAAAGATGGAGAATGACCGTCGAGACCTTTCCCAACCCCGCGGACGACTCCGGAAAAATATTACGGATCAAGGACTTGAGCCTGTGAACGCGGACGCCGCCCCGGCCCGGATTCTCGCCGTTGCGAACCAGAAGGGGGGCGTGGGCAAGACGACGACGGCGATAAACCTGGCGACGGCACTGGCCGCCTGCGACAAGCGGGTCCTGGTCATCGACATCGACCCCCAGGCGAACGCCACCACCGGCCTCGGCATCGCCAAGGACGGCATCGAGCGTTCCAGCTACGACGTGCTGGTGGACGAGGCGCCCATGGAGGGCGCCATCCTGCCGACCCAGGTGCCCCATCTCTGGCTGGTGCCGGGCGCGGCCGATCTCGCCGGGGCGGAGCTGGAGCTGGCGGCGGCCTTCGGGCGCGAGCATCGCCTGGGCCATGCGCTGGCCGAAATCGTCGGGCGCTTCGACTACGTGCTGATCGACTGCCCGCCCTCCCTCAACCTCTTGACCGTCAACGCGCTCGCCGCGGCGCAAGGGGTGCTGGTGCCATTGCAGTGCGAATACTATGCCTTGGAGGGTCTTTCACAATTGATGAAGACGATCGACTTGGTTCGCAAGAATTTGAATCCAAAGCTACAAATAGAAGGGGTCGTTTTGACCATGTACGACAAGCGCAACAACATCTGCGACATGGTGGCGGCCGACGTGCGCCGGCATTTCGCCGAGCGGGTTTACGACACCGTGATCCCGCGCAACGTGCGCCTGTCCGAGGCGCCCTCCCACGGCAAGCCGGCGCTGCTGTACGACCTGCGCTGCGTCGGCTCGCAAGCCTATATCCAGCTCGCCGGCGAAATCCTGCGCCGGGCCCAGGGTCCCGATGCGCCGCCGCCGAGCATGCCGCCGCAAGTGCCGCCGGACGGCTCGCCCGCGGCGGAGCCCCAGCCATGACCGGCAAGGAGAAGCGCAGCCTCGGGCGCGGACTCTCCGCCCTGCTGGGCGAAGGGGCCGAGACAGCGCCGGCGCGCTCGCCCCGCCATCTGGCCGTGGACAAACTGGAGCCGAGCCCGCTGCAGCCGCGGCGCCGGTTCGACGCCGAGGAACTCGAGTCCCTCGCCGCCTCAATTCGCGCCAACGGCATCCTTCAGCCGCTTCTGGTGCGCCGGCATCCGGCCAAGCCCGACCGCCACGAGATCGTCGCCGGCGAGCGACGCTGGCGAGCGGCGCAGCTCGCCGGCCTGCACGAGGTGCCGGTGCTGGAGCGCGCGCTCACCGACCGCGAAGTCCTGGAAATGGCGCTGGTGGAGAACGTCCAGCGCCGCGATCTCTCGGCGCTGGAAGAGGCCGAGGGCTATCAGCGCCTGATCGCCGAATTCGGCCGCAGCCAGGAAGACCTGGCGCAAGAGATCGGCAAGAGCCGCGTCCATGTCGCCAACACGCTGCGCCTGTTGAAGCTGCCCGATGAAGCGAAGACGATGCTGGCCGAAGGCCGCATCACCGCCGGCCATGGCCGCGCCCTGCTGGCGGCGGCAGATCCCGTGGCACTCGCGCGCCGCGTGGTGGCGGAGGATTTGTCGGTCCGTCGGACCGAGGCCCTGGCGGCTGAGGGAACTACGGCGCGCCGTCCGCCCAAGACGGCCGCGCCCAAGGACGCCGACACCCGCGCGCTCGAGCGCGACCTCGCCCGAGCCTTGGGCCTCGAGGTCGAAATCGCCCATGCCGGCGCGGGCGGGCGCGTCACCATTCGCTACCGGAGTCTCGAACAGCTGGACGAGGTCGTGCGGCGCCTCAACGGATAAGTTCAGCCGCGCTTTCGCTCCGACGCACCGGGCAGGCTCGCGACGTCGAAGAGGGCGCGCTCGGCGACGGCGGATTTGGGCTGTGCGCCGGTCTTGATCGCGAGCTCCGCCCGCTGGAGGCGGGCGAGGCCCTCGGCGATGCTGGCGGCATTCCAGCGCCGGAGCTGGGCGAGGAACCGGTTCTCCAGCTTGAAGAACACGGACGGACGCAGGGATTTCATCGCGCTTCGCGGATCGGCGGCCGCGGCCACCTGGGAGAGGCGCACGAGGTGCCGGCCGGCGGCGAGCAGGATCCGGATCTCCTCGTTGCCTTCGGCGAGCGCGTGGCCGAAGGCGCGATCCAGCGCCGCGCCGTCGCCATCGCCGAGCGCGAAGACGAGGTCGTCGAGGGAGAGCGCCGCGCTGTCGCCCACCACCGCTTCCGCATCGGCAAGAGTGACCCGGCGCCCGACGGGCCCGGCGTAGAGGGCGAGCTTCTCCAGCTCGCCGCGGGTGATCGCCCGATCCTGACCCAGCCGGCCCTGAAGAAAGGCGACGGCCTCGGCCTCGATGCTATGGCCGCGCTCCTTCATCGCCGCCTCGATCAGGCTCTTGAGCGCCGCGCCCTCGTCGAGGTAACAGGCGATGGCCGCCATCTGCGCGCCGCGTTCGAACACCGCGCGCAAGGTCGAGCGGGGGCCGAGCTCGCCCGCCTCCAGGACCAGGAAGGCGGCAGGCGGGGCGGCGGCAAAAAGATCGGCCAGCGGCTGGGCGAGGGCATCGGCCGCGTCCCTCAGGCGAAGCACGCGCCGGCCGCCGGATAGGGAAAGCGCCGCCGTCTCGTCGGTGAGGAGGGCGGGGTCATCCTTGATCTGGCCGAGGCTGAGTTCGGCGACGCGGAAGGGATCGGCCGCGTCGCCGGCGACCGCGGCCACCAGCGCATCGGCCTGTTCGCTCACCTGGCCCCGGTCGGGGCCGTAGAAGAGCACCGCGGCGACGCTCGAGGCGGCCGTGCCGAGGAAGCGGGCCTGATCGCGCGGCGCGATCTTCACGGGCGCGGCCGCGAGCCTCAGCCGCCGAACGGGAAGGCAGGCGCCTTGGGCGTCGAGCTTGGCGTTACCGACGGCGGCGGCGGGCGCTGATCGGGCGGCTGGGCGAGATAGACCGCCACCCGGTTGGCGATTTCGTCGGCAAGCGTCTCCGCGCCGCGCCGATGCGCATCGTTTGCCGACACCACCGAGGCGTACTGGTTGGACAGCTCGTCGTAGGTCGTGGTCGACCGGCTCTGACCGATCATCAGAGCTTGGGAGTTGCCCCGCTGATAGAGGGCGAAATTGGCATAGAGGGTCAGATCGACGCGGGTCGCCGTCTGGTCTTCCTGCACCAGGTACTGCTGCTCCTGCTCGGTCAGCCCGATCACCAGGTCGTACTGGGGATCCGCCGGCTCGCCCCCCGGGTTTATCCGGTCGCGCAGCTCGTTGTACAGGTTCTGGCCCACCCGGTTGGGGATCGGCTGGACATGGACGCTGGCCAGTTCCTGGCCGGCGCCGCCATTGTCGTCGAGCCGGCCGTAGAGAGGATGCCAGCCGCAGGCAGCGAGCAGCAGGGGTAGAGCCGCGGCGAGGAGCGGGCCGAGCGCGCCGCTTCGAGAGCCGCGGATTCCTTGGTTTGGTCGCATTTTCTGCGCCGAACCGGTGCCCACTTCGGCGGAAAATGCTCTAGACCACCACATTGATGATCCTGTTGGGCACAACGATCACCCGGCGGACAGCCTTGCCCGCCATGGCCCGCTGGACATGCTCGTCGGCGAGCGCCGCCTGCTCGGCGGCAGCGCCTGCCAGATCGCGGGGTAGCGACAAGGTCGCCCGGAGCTTGCCGTTCACTTGCACGGCCACGGTCACCGATTCGTCGACGATCAGGGCCGGATCGGCCTCCGGCCAAGGCATCTCCGCCAGCATGACCTGATGTCCCAGGCTTTGCCAGAGCTCCTCGGCGAGATGGGGCATCATGGGTGCCAACAGCCGCGCCAGGGTCTCCAGCGCCTCGCGCCGGACCGAGGCTTCGACCGCGCCTGCCTCCTCGATGGTATTGGCGAACTCGTAAAGGCGGGCGACGGCCCGGTTGAAGCGGAATTTCTCGATGTCCTCGCCGACGCCGGCGATCGTCTTGTGGGTGGCACGGCGCAGCGCCAGCGCGGCGCCCTCGGCGGCATTCGTGTGTGCGCCGGCGGGGGGCAGTCCGGGCAGGGCCGTCACGACCATGCGCCATAGGCGCTGGGAGAATCGCCAGGCGCCTTCCACCCCCGCCTCGGTCCATTCGAGATCGCGCTCCGGCGGGCTGTCGGAGAGCATGAACCAGCGCGCGGTGTCGGCGCCGTAGGTCTCGATGATGCGGTTGGGGTCGACCACGTTCTTTTTCGACTTGCTCATTTTCTCCGACCGGCCGGTCTCCACCGGCCGTCCGTCGGCGGCGAGCAGTCCGCCGTCTGCGCCCTTGTGCACTTCCTCGGGCGTCAACCAGGCGCCGTCGGGGTCGCGATAAGTCTCGTGGCAGACCATGCCCTGGGTGAAGAGCCCGGCAAAAGGCTCCTCGATGTCCAGCAGGCCGACGCGCTTCATCGCCCTGGTGAAGAACCGCGAATAGAGCAGATGCAGGATCGCGTGCTCGACCCCGCCGACATACTGATCGACCGGCAGCCAGTAGTCGGCCTCGTCCGGCTCGAAGGGCCGCGGGCTCTTGGGCGAGCAATAGCGGGCGAAATACCAGGAGGAATCGACGAAGGTGTCGAAGGTGTCGGTCTCGCGGGTGGCGGGCTTGCGACAGCGCGGGCAGGGGACATGCTTCCAGCTCGGGTGATGCTCCAGCGGATTGCCGGGCCGCTCGAAGCTCACGTCCTCGGGCAAGGTGACGGGAAGCGCCTCGCGAGGCACCGGCACGATGCCGCAATCGCCGCAATGAATGACCGGAATTGGGCAGCCCCAATAGCGCTGGCGCGAGACCAGCCAGTCGCGCAGGCGGTAATGCACCTGGCCCTCGCCCGCACCCATCGCCTTCAGCCGGTCGATCGCGGCCCGGATCGCCGCCGGCACCTCGAGCCCGTCGAGAAAGTCCGAATGGACGATCCGCCCCGGCCCGTCATAGGCGACATCCTCGATGGCGAACTGCTTCGGGTCGGCGCCGTCGGGCAGCACCACAACCTTGACCGGCAGATCGTATTTGCGGGCGAAATCGAGATCGCGCTGGTCATGGGCCGGGCAGCCGAAGATGACGCCGGTGCCGTACTCCATGAGCACGAAGTTGGCGACATAGACCGGCAGGCGCCAGGCGGAATCGAACGGATGGACGGCTTCCAGGCGGGTGAGATAGCCCTTCTTTTCCGCGGTCTCGATGGCCTCGGCGGTGGTCGCGGTCTTGCGGCATTCCTCGATGAAGGCGGCGAGCCCCGCATCCTCCTGCGCCAACTCGGCCGCCAGCGGATGGTCGGCGGCCAGCGCCACGAAGGCGGCGCCGAACAGCGTGTCGGGCCGGGTGGTGAAGATCTCGAGGCGGTCCTTGCGGCCATGGAGGCCGAAGAGGGCGCGCGCGCCCTCCGACCGGCCGATCCAGTTCTCCTGCATCAGCCGGACCTTGGCCGGCCAGCGCTCGAGCCGGTCGAGGGCGTGGCGCAGCTCCTCGGCATAGGCGGTGATGCGGAAGAACCATTGGGCGAGCTTGCGCCGCTCCACCGGTGCCCCGGTGCGCCACCCGCGCCCGTCGATCACCTGCTCGTTGGCCAGCACCGTCTGGTCGACGGGGTCCCAGTTGACGCTCGCCTCCTTGCGGTGGACGAGCCCGGCCTCGAGGAAGTCGAGGAACATGGCCTGCTCATGGCGATAGTAGGCGGGATCGCAGGTGGCGATCTCGCGCGCCCAGTCGAGGGAGAGCCCCATGGACTTCAGCTGCTCGCGCATGGTGGCGATGTTGGCGTAGGTCCATTTCGCCGGATGGACCTTCTTCTCCATGGCCGCGTTCTCGGCCGGCAGGCCGAAGGCATCCCAGCCCATGGGATGGAGCACGTTGAATCCCCGGGCGCGCTTGAAGCGGGCGACCACGTCGCCCAGCGTGTAGTTGCGCACGTGGCCCATGTGGATGCGCCCCGAGGGATAGGGGAACATCTCCAGGACATAATATTTCGGGCGCGAGGGATCGGGCGCGACGGCAAAGCAGCCGCGCTCGGCCCAGGCCGTCTGCCACTTGCGCTCCGCTTCCCGGAAATTGTAGCGCGCCGGACCGGCGCCTGCGTCCCGCATCAGCGGGTGCCTATTGCTGGATGCCGGCGATTCGCATCTGGCGCGCGCGCGTCAGAATCGCGTTTTCCAGATCGGTCGCGGTCGTCGCCGACACCGGTGCATCGGTCCATGTGCCGCCCTGGTTCACCTGATGGAAAACCGAGGCGCGCAGCCCGTCGGCGCGCAGCTCGCGCCCCAGGATGTAGACGGTCACCTTGAAGCGCTCGCTCGGGCTGGAGGCCGGCGTGTACCAATCGGTGATGATGACGCCACCGAAGGGATCGGCGGAGGAGAGCGGCATGAAGGCAAGCGTATCGAGGGACGCCCGCCAGAGCAGGCTGTTGACCCCTATGATGCCGGCCGACGCGTCGGCCTTGGCCGACTGGTCGCCGCCCATGAAGAGGCCCTTGCCTCCGAAGATGCTCTCCGGGTCCTCGTAGCGCGGCTTGGTGTCGCCGGGCAGCCGGTCTTGCGGATATTTCTGGTCGATGGGCACGTCGCCGCAGGCGGCAAGGAGCCCGCTGGCCGCGAAGCACAGTGCGGCCAGGACTACGGCCAGCCGCCCACGTCTGCGGCTGTCGAGCGGACTTGCATGCACGAGGCGCGCCTCTCCTCAGAGCCCGATCGTCTCACGGCCATTCGGCTTGAGACGTGACTCAGGCTCTAGTCTTAACATGTAGAGCAAGATTCACGGGGCGGCTTGAGCGAAGCCGACCCGATCTTGCTCCAGGTGGGGCGTCGACCGCCCCTCTTGCGACGGAAGTAAGCAAAACTCACAGGGCGGGTCAAGTTATCAAGCCGGCCAAGTTTCACCTGAGCGCCACGCCGCGCCGCGAAGCGCTGAATTCGCGTTGCCAGGGACCGTGCCATGCCATATCAAGCATCAGCCATGCCAAACTGGCGGCCCGGCCCGAAGCGGGGCAGGGCGACGGTTTTTTCTAGAGCAAGATGCGCGTCTCAAGGGCGTCTGGCTGGAGCACAGAAGGACGATGGGCAAGATCATCTGGCTCGCCTCCTATCCCAAATCCGGGAACACCTGGCTGCGCGCGTTCCTCCACAATCTGCTGCGCAATCCCAAGGACGCCTACGACCTCAATAAGATGTCGGACTTCACCCTCGGCGATTCCACCGGAATCCTGTATCAGAAGTTCTTGCGCAAGCCGGTCAGGGAGATGACGCCGGAAGAGATCTCGGTGATCCGGCCCAAGGTGCAGAAGATGCTGACCGAGGCGATGCCGGACAACATCTTCGTCAAGACCCACAACGCACTGGTGAGCCATATCGACCGGCCGCTCATCGACATGGCCTGTACCGCCGGCGCCATCTACGTGGTGCGCAATCCCTTCGACATGGTGATCAGCCACGCCGATCACTACGGCCGCTCCATCGACGAATCGATCCGGATCACCGCCACGGAGGAGGCCGTGGTGGTGACCGGCGAGGACAACGTGTACGAGATCCATTGCTCCTGGTCGCGCCATGTGGAGAGCTGGACCGGCCGGCCTCACCGGGCCCTCCACGTCATGCGCTACGAGGACATGCTGGCCCGGCCGATGGAGACCTTCTCGGGGCTCGTCCAGTTCCTGCACCTGCCGGCGGAGGCCGAGCGCATCCGCCGCTCGATCGAGCTTTCTTCCTTCGATAGCTTGCGCAAACTCGAGGAGGAACAGGGGTTCATCGAGCGCTCGAAATCCCAGAAGCGCTTCTTCCGCCGAGGCAAAGCCGGCGGCTGGCGCGAGCAGCTGACGCCGGCCCAGGTCGCCGCAATCGTCGCCGCCCATGAGCCACAGATGCGCCGCTTCGGCTATTGGCCGGTGGCGGATTGGGCGCCTTCGCCCGTCGCTGCCGCCGCCAACGCCTGAACCGCCTGCGAAGCGCCCATGGCCGAGACCAAGCCGCCCGACAATCTGTTGAACCGCATGGGCCTCGAACGGCCCATGCGGGCAGCCCAGATGGAAGGCCCGGCGCGCCTGCTGCCCGGCGACCGGATGCCCAATTTCCGTCTGCCCGGTCCAGACGATGTGTCGCGGGCGTTCTATGCCCTGATGAAAGGCCGGCCGGCGCTGGTGGTGCTGGCCGCCAACACTGCCCGCCAGGACCAGTGGGACGAGATCAAGACGCTGGGCGCGGCGCTGCCCGATTTCGAGGCCGCGGGCCTGGACCTCTTCATCGTTTCCAACGACGGGGTCGATTCCGTGGCCATGGTCTCGACCGCGGTGCCGGCACCCGCGGTCTGGTTCGCCGACATCCAGGGCATGGTCAATGTCGGCATCAGGGGCGCGGCCAAATTCGAGATGACCGGCGTGGTGAGCTTCCTCGTCGATGCCGACCAGCGGGTCGTCGCCTTGCGGGGGCCGGAGCCGGGCCATGCCGCCTGGGCGCTCGCCACCCTGTGGGAGCAGCCCCAGCCGGAGCCGCTCATGCTCTCGGTCAGCGCGCCGGTTCTGGTGATGCCGGCGATCCTCGACGCCAGGCTCTGCACCCGGCTTCTGGAGCAGCTGGAAGCCGCCGGCGCCAGCGCCGAGGGGGCCGCGATCGGAGAGGCCGAGCTGGCGGCCGAAATCGGGCCGGTGATGCTGCGCCGGATCGGGCCCGAGGTGGAGAAGGTCTTCGACTTCGAGGACATCGTGATCGAAGACGTGAAGGTCCGCCGCGATCTGGCCGGCGCCGAAGCGGGCGTCGAACGCCGGCACGATATCGTCGACATCGTCGGCGTGGAGCGCCGGTTCACCCTGCTGCTGGATCTCAACGCCGAGGCCTATGACGGCGGCGGCTTCGCCTTTCCCGAATACGCGCCCCATGTCTACCGGCCGAGAACCGGCGGCGCCTTGATCTATTCGGCGGCACTCCTCGCCGAGATCAGGCCGCCCTCGTCAGGCAAGCGCTCCCTGCTGACGGCCGTGCTGCGCCAGCGCCCGAAGGCCGACACGCTGAAGGCGTAACGCTGTTTCCTGGCAAACAGACCCTCTCCGCCCGCTAGCGGGGGGAGAGGGTGCGAGCGATTGCGAGCGGCTGAGGTGGGCCTCGCGGCACAAGACACCTCAACCCTCCCAACGCTTCGCGTTGGGCCCCTCGTCGGACCGCGTTGCGGTCCGACCCCCGCAAGAGCGCGGAGAGGGTCATCTTCAGTCCGGATGCGTGCAATACGTTCGAGTCAGCATCAACCCGCGGCCAGCACCGAAAGGTGGTCGCCGGGCCCGGCTTCGGCCAGAAAGGCGAGGAGATCGCCGGCCGCGAGCGCGACGCAGCCGCCGGTCGGCGCGTAGTCGGGCCTGGCCACATGCAGGAACACGGCGCTGCCCGCGCCCGGCACGACCGGATCGTCGTTGTGGCCGATCACCACCACGAGATCGTAGAGATGGCTCTCGAGCCACAGCTTCTCATGCCGGGCGGGATAGGGCAGGCGGACCAGGCGGTTGTAGAGCGCGTCCGCCGGGTCGTCGCACCAGCCGTCCAGCGGCGATAGCGGCGCGGTGGGAAGGGCCGTTGCCGGACGCTCAAGCCGGTCGGGGCGGTAGAGCAGGCGCCGCAAAGGGAAGCGCCCGACGGGTGTCGCGCCGTCGCCCTCCCGTTTGTTGGCGGAAGCGCCGGCCGGGCCGATGGCGCAACGCCAGACCTGCTCGCCCCAATGAGCCTCTCCGGCAGCGCTGACGATGAGGTCCATGGCGCCTCTCAGGCCCTGAGGAAGCCGACGATCTCTTCGACTTCGGCCATGATCGGGCCTGAGAGCGCGCGGGCTCGCGCGGCGCCGTCGGCCAGCACCGCGTCGATCTCCCCCGGCTCGGCCAGCAGGCGCTTCATCTCGGCGCCGGTGCGCCCCAGCGTCGCTACGGCCAGGTCGGTCAGCACCTTCTTGAAGAACGAGAATTCCTTGCCGGCGAATTCCCGCAAGACCGCCGCCGGCTCCTGGTCGCTCAAGGCGGCATAGATCGCCAGCAGGTTGAAGGCCTCGGGCCGCCTGGCAAGCTGGGCCGGATCGATGCCGCCGTCGGCCAGGAGCGCCTCCTCCCCCGGCAGCGGCTCAGGATCGGTCTTGGCCTTGCGGATCTTCTGGGCGACCGCGTCGGCGTCGTCGGTCATGTTGATGCGGCTGTAGTCGGAGCTGTCCGACTTGCTCATCTTCTTGGTGCCGTCGCGCAGGCTCATGACCCTGGTGGCGGCGCCGAAGATCAGCGGCTCCGGCAGCGGGAAGAAGGACCGGCCGAAGTCGTTGTTGAACTTCTGGGCGATGTCGCGGGCCAGCTCCAGATGCTGCTTCTGGTCCTCGCCCACGGGCACATGGGTCGCCTTGTAGGCCAGGATGTCGGCGGCCATCAGGTTGGGATAGACGTAGAGGCCGACCGAGGCGTTCTCCCGGTCCTTGCCCGCCTTCTCCTTGAACTGGGTCATGCGGTTCAGCCAGCCCATCCGGGCGACGCAGTTGAAGATCCAGGCGAGCTGGGCATGGGCCGGCACCTGGCTCTGGTTGAACACGATATGCTTGCGTGCGTCGATCCCAGCGGCGAGGAAGGCCGCCGCCACCTCGCGGGTCTGGGCACGAAGCTCGGCCGGCTCCTGCCACAGGGTGATGGCATGCATATCGACGATGCAGAAGATGCACTCGTACTCGCGCTGGAGCCGGACCCAGTTGCGGATCGCCCCCAGATAGTTGCCGAGGTGGAGATTGCCGGTCGGCTGAACGCCGGAGAAGATGCGCGCCATGCCCTCGCTGTCCTTACGCTATAGGGCGAGACCGGGCCGGTCGAAACCACCCTCCTCGTCATCCCCGCGAAAGCGAGGGTCCATGAGCCGTTGGATTCCCGCTTTCGCGGGAATGACGATTAAGAATTGGTACGGCCGGGATCAGAGGTCGGCCCGGTTCTGCCCTTCCCGCGCTTTATCGCCGCTAAGTCCCCGGGGATCAACAGGGATCGGGCGCCAGGACTGTAACCGCGATCTCACTTGATTCGCCGCCGGGTTGCGCCAATATTCAGCCCGTCTTGAAACCTTTGGAGAACGAGGCTGCCATGGCCAATCCGATTGACCGGCGCTATGTGACCGGTGCCGCAGCTGCCGCGGCCGATATCGATGTCGGCCTCCGGCAGTACATGCTCAAGGTCTACAACTACATGACGGGCGGACTGGTCCTGACCGGGCTGGTCGCCTTCTTCGTCTCCCAGAGCCCCGGGATGCTGCATGCCATCTACGGCACCCCGCTCCTCTGGGTGGTGATGCTGGCGCCCATCGGCATCTCCTTCTTCTTCAGCATGCGCCTGATGCACATGTCGGCGAGCGCCGCCCAGACGCTCTACTGGGTCTTCGCCGCAGTCATGGGGCTGTCGCTCAGCTTCATCTTCCTCGCCTATACCGGCGTCTCCATCGCCCGGGTCTTCTTTATCACTGCGGGCACCTTCGCCGGCATGAGCCTTTATGGCTACACCACCAAGCGCGACCTCGCGGGCATGGGAAGCTTCCTGTTCATGGGGCTGATCGGCCTCATCATCGCGAGCCTGGTGAACGTCTTCCTGCAGTCGACGGCACTCCAGTTCGCCCTCTCGGTGATCGGCGTGCTGGTGTTCGTCGGCCTTACCGCCTGGGATACCCAGCGGATCAAGGAGATGTATGCGGCTGGCGACGGCGAGGAGATCGGCACCAAGAAGGCGATCCTTGGTGCTCTCCGCCTCTATCTCGACTTCATCAACCTGTTCCTCTACTTCCTGCAGTTCTTCGGCAATCGGCGTTAAGCGCCGCGGCAACGAAGCCAAACATCAAGCGCCCGGGCCGTCAGGTCCGGGCGCTTTGCTTTTGGGGCCTAGCCTCTCTCGAGTGGGCCCGCTAGCATCCGGCCGCCAACAATCAAACCGCCGTCCCGGGAGAGAACGCCATGTACACGCTGTATTGGAACAACGGCAGCGCCTCCATCACCGCCCATATGGCGCTGGAGGAATCGGGCGCGCCCTACAGCCTCAAATTCGTCGACATGGACAAGGGCGAGCACCAGTCGGCCGAGTACCTGAAGATCAATCCCAACGGCAAGGTCCCGACCCTGCTGATCGACGGCAAGCGGGCCATGTTCGAGACCTGCGGGATCGCCCTCTATATTGCCGACCGGCATCCGGCCTCGGGCCTGGCGCCGGCCATGGACGACCCGGCCCGGGCACGCTACCTGCAATGGATGGTGCATCTGACCAACAGCATCCAGCCCTATTACATGATGTATTACTACCCGGAGCGCTGCACCACGGACCCGGCGGCCCATGGCGACGCAATCAAGGCGAAGGCGAGCGAAATGATCGCTGCGGCCTGGGAGAAGGTGGACAAGGCGTTGGCCGCAAGCGGCCCCTACATGGCGGGCGACCGGTTCAGCGCCGCCGACCTGCCGGTGGTCATGCTGACCGGCTGGCAGCAGGCGCGGCCCGACGTGCTCGACCGGAACAAGCATATCCGCCGCCTCGTCGAGCTGGTCTCGGCCAGGCCTGCCATCGGCCGGGTCCTGAAGCAGAACCAGGCCGCCGCCTGAGGCGATGACGCCGGAAGCGCTCGTTTCGGTCCGCTTGCCCGCGGCGGCCGAGGAACTGCTCGCCTTCTGGTTCGCGGAGCGCTCCAGGACGCTGTGGTTCGAGCGTGACGAGGCCTTCGACGAAGAAATCCGCGCCCGCTTCGCCGGCCTGCTGGCCGATGGCGCCTCGGGCGCGCTCGCCCGATGGGAGGAGACGCCCAGCGCGGCGCTTGCCCTCGTCATTCTCCTGGATCAGTTCCCGCGCAACATGCATCGGGGCCGGGCCGAAGCCTTCGCTTGCGACCCGCTCGCCCGCGCGATAGCCGGCCGGGCCATCGAGCGGGGCTTCGATGCGATGGTCCGCCATGACCGGCGTCCCTTCTTCTACCTGCCCTTCGAGCATAGCGAGGACCCGGCCGAGCAGGACCGCTCGGTCGCCCTGTTCCAGGCCTGGGCCGAAGCCGCACCCGAGGCAGAGCGGCAGAAATGCCTGGAGCAATGCGAGTGGGTGCTGCGCCACCAGGAGATCATCCAGCGCTTCGGCCGGTTTCCCCACCGAAACCCTGCGCTCGGCCGCGAGACCACGGCGGAGGAAGAGGCCTTCCTGAAGGAGCCGCGGTCGAGCTTTTAGGGTGGACGCGGGGGCCGCCGGCGGAGCCGGGAAGCGGCCGCTTTCGGGCCACAGTCCGCCTCGCTATACTCCCGCCCCTGCCGCGCCAGGCTGTCCCCGTAGCTCAGCAGGATAGAGCAACAGTTTCCTAAACTGTGGGTCGGGTGTTCGAGTCACCCCGGGGACGCCACTCCCGTACAAAACTGGGCACTCCGCCTGCGGGCTTGAGGAGTTTGCCCGAAGCGACAGGCCGGCAGCGATCCGCTAGGGCTGGATTGTGACTCGGAAGGCGCCTCAGGAAGTTGTGCGGTCAGGCGGCATTCGGCGGGGTAGACTGATTCCAAGTGGATAAACGCCAAGGCCGCCGGGCTGCTGCTCGCCCTGGTCGGCGCTCCTGCTGGGAGCGCATACTCCGGTTCCCGGGTGCCGCGCCCGCGGAAATGGTAGGCTGCGGGGTAGTTCGGCCAGCCGAGGCGCGCCTGTGTAGCCACGAACCTCGAGCTAGGGCGGTGACATGGGGAATATAAATTCTCGGCTCATCATCGATGTTGGTATGAGCGAGGGGCACGACTCGGATTTCTACCTTCGGAAAGGCTTTCGAGTCATCGGCGTGGAGGCCGACCCGACTGTCGTCAGCCAGCTGACGGAGCGGTTCAAACCGGAAATTGAAGGCGGCCGGCTGTGCATCATCAACCGTGCCGCGTGGTCTCAGAGCGGACATTCACTCACATTTTGGCGAAACATGGCCGTACAGGGTCACTCATCTCTCGATAGAGAGCGTGGGTTTGGCCGGAAAGAGCCCATCAAGGTTGATTCAGTGGCTTGGTCCGAATTGCGGACCATCGCAGGCACGCCGTACTACCTGAAGATGGACATAGAGGGCGGGGAAGTCGCGTTTCTGCGATCCATGGCCGGTTCGCCAGAGATGCCGACCTATATCTCCACAGAATGTCACACCTTTGAGCCGATCGGGGCGATGTTCGAATTAGGCTACCGAAAATTCAAGCTCGTGAATCAAACCATACTGCATTGCTTTCCGATGCCAGACCCGCCGCTTGAAGGTGATTGCGTCACCAGCCCAGACTGGGCACATGCATCCGGAGCCTTTGGGAAGGAACTTCCTGGGCATCAATGGCAGGATTTCCAAGGCATAACGCGACAATTTGACATGATCCGGCAACTACGTGAGGCGGGCGGCGTTTTTCAATCTTGGGTCTGGTTCGACTGCCACGCCCGCATCAATGACGAATAAGGCCTCTGGCACTGGCTCGGCCGATAGCCGAGAGCGGCTCGCCGTCAAAGAGCAGCCACTGATAGAGCCAAGGATAGTCGACACGCTTGTGCCCGTCTTCACTAAGCATGGCACGCCAGCCGGCTTCGGCGTCATCCAAGCCGAGCGACTCGCGACGCGACTGGCGCGCCAGCTGGCCGTGCCTTTCGCCTACGCCGCAACCGCGACCTTGCCTGCCAACGCCCGGTCCAGCGCCTGATCCGCGGTCTCGAGCCAGACGAACTCCAGCCCCCGGCGGGCTTCCTCGGGGATGTCCTCGTAGTCCCGCCTGTTGCGGGCCGGCAGCATCACGGTCTTGATCCCGGCGTGCATCGCGGCCAGCACCTTCTCCTTGATGCCGCCCACGGGAAGCACCAGGCCGCGCAGGCTGATCTCCCCGGTCATGGCCACGTCCGGCTTGACCGGCCTGGCGGTCAGCGCCGAGGCAAGCGCCACGAACATGGTGACGCCGGCGCTGGGCCCGTCCTTGGGCGTCGCGCCCGCCGGCACGTGGACGTGAATGTCGCTGTTCTCCAGGGTGGCGGCCTCGATTCCCAGCTCGCGCTGCTTGGCCTTCACCAGGCTCATTGCCGCCTGCGCGCTCTCCTTCATCACGTCGCCGAGCTGGCCGGTCAAGGTCAGGCGCCCCTTGCCGGGTACGACCGCGGCCTCGACGAACAGGATGTCGCCGCCGACGGGGGTCCACGCAAGCCCGGTCGCCACGCCCGGCATGCTGGTGCGCTGGGCCTGATCGGCCTCGAAACGCTCGGGGCCGAGGATCGCGGAGACGTCGCCTGCCTCGATGCGGACCTCCGTGGCACTGCCATCGGCGATGCGCACGGCGGCGTTGCGGAAGAGCGAGCCGATCTCGCGCTCGAGATTGCGCACCCCCGCTTCCCGCGTGTAGCGGCGAATGACGGCGCGCAGCGCCGCTTCGGCGAGGTGGGCTTGGCCGGGCTGGAGCCCGTTCTCCTTCAGCTGGCGCGGGATCAGGTGGCGCTGGGCGATCTCCACTTTCTCCGTCTCCGTGTAGCCCGAGAGGCGGATCACCTCCATGCGGTCGAGCAGGGGCCCCGGGACCGTATCCAGCATGTTGGCCGTCGCGATGAACACGACCCGCGACAGATCGAAGGTCACGCCCAGATAGTTGTCGCGGAAGGTCCCGTTCTGGGCCGGGTCCAGCACCTCCAGCAGGGCCGAGGAAGGGTCGCCCTGGATGCCGCGGCCGAGCTTGTCGATCTCGTCCAGCATCATGACGCAGTCCCTGGCTCCCGCCTTGCGGATCGCCTGGATGATATTGCCCGGCATGGCGCCGACATAGGTCCGCCGATGGCCGCGAATCTCGGCCTCGTCATGCACGCCGCCCAGGCTGACGCGAACGAACTTGCGCCCCATGGTGCGGGCGATGCTCTGGCCGAGCGAGGTCTTGCCCACGCCGGGCGGGCCGACGAAACAGAGGATCGGCGCATGCCCGGTCGGGTTCAGCTTGCGCACCGCGAGATATTCCAGGATGCGCTTCTTCACCTTTTCAAGCCCGCAGTGATCCTCGTCCAGGACCTTGCGCGCGCCGGCAATGTCGATCGGTTCGCCTTCCGTCACCGTCCAGGGCAGTTCGGCCAGCCACTCCAGGTAGGTGCGGAGCATGGAATGCTCGGCGGCGGCCTCGGGCATGCGCTTCAGGCGCGCCAGCTCCTTCTCGGCATGGGTCTTGACCTCGTCGGGCATGCCCGCCTTGGCGATCTCGGCCGCCAGCTCGCCCACGTCGGAGCTCCCTTCCTCGCCCTCGCCCAGTTCCTTTTGGATCGTGCGCAGCTGTTCGCGCAGGATGTGCTCGCGCTGGTGGCCCTCGATGGTCTGGCGGGTGCGTTCGCCGATGTCGCGGGAAAGGCGCAGCACCTCCAGGCGATAGGACACGAACCACAGCACCCGGTCGAGGCGGGCGACGAGGTCGACCGCCTCCAGCACCTGCTGCTTCTCCGCGGTCTTGATGTCCATGAAGGAGGCCAGGACGTCGGCCAGCGCTCCCGCGGTCGGGATGCCGGCGATGGAATCGCGCAAGCCTTCCGGCGCGTCGGGCAACAGGCGGATCGCCTCCACCGCCCGCTCGCGCAATTTCAGCATCCGGCCCTCGATCTCGGTCCCGCCGGCGGCGGGCTCGGGGATGCGCTCGATCCGGGCCACCAGGAAGGGATAGCCCTCGACCAGCTCGATCAGGCGGAAACGCTGCTCGCCGCGGCAAATCAGGTGGTTCCGGCCGTCCTGCCCGGCTACATAGCGCAGCACCTGGCCGATGGTGCCGATCTCGTGCAGGCCATCCTTGGCGGGATCGCCCGCCTCCGCGTCGCGCTGCAGGATCACCCCCAGAGGGCTCTGCGTCTTGACGGCGTATTGGACGGCGGCGACGGACCTCGGCCGGCCGACTTCCAGCGGCAGGACGGTGGCCGGGAAGAGGACGCTGTTGCGCAAGGGCAGGATCGGGATGCAGCCTTCAGGCAGAGTGACCTCGGGCTGAACCCCCGTCTGGGGTCGGGCGGAATCGGCGGCCGGCCCCTGATCCGGAGCGGTGTCGCGCAGTTCGGTGGGATTGCTGATGGTCATCGGTAACTCTCCGGTCAGGCGATCTTACGAAGGACAAGGTGGAGCAGGCCGTCGACGAGCTGGCGCCGGGCAAATTCGTAGTCCCCGGGCAGCAGCGCGATCCGCCGCTCGAAGCGCCCATGGGGCAGCTCCATGCGCCGGATGACGGCCGGATCGGGCAGCACGGGCAGCTCACGCTCGCCCCGCACCACCAGGACGCCGGCGTCGACGCTCACCTGCACGCGCCTGGCCTCGACGCCCGGCAGCGCGATCTGGATCAGGAGCTCCCGGTCGCTCTCATAGACATCGGCCGGCGGCTCCCAGGCATAGTCCGCCGCCTGCCCCGCGATGCCATAGAAGCGGCGGTGCATGCTTTCGGCGCGGTCGAGGAGGCGGCAGGCCTCCGACCACATCCAGATGGTCGCGTCGTCTCCAGGCATGGGGCAATTCCTGACCGGCTGGGTGAACCATGCGGACATCGAAATTCGGCACTGGAACCCGTTGCGGAACGGGCCGGTGGTCCGCCGAACTCAAGTGGGAAGCGTTGATGTCCTATGCAAGATGGCCGCCTGTCCCGGGCTTCGCGGCCAGCCGCGGGCCCCGCCGGCCGTCAATGCTTCGTGGCGGGCGCTTCATTTCTCGCAAGGTCGTCTGTTGCCAACGCGAGCAGGCGGATGACTTCCCGGCGCTTCGGCCCGTCAAGATCGGTCGTCAGGAGATGACGATAGCACTCGATGTTCTGGCGAATGATCCAGGAGTCCGGCATCGCTCACCTCGGTTTTCGCTTTCTGTCGGGCCGCGCCCGCGCCGTTGCAACTGCCCGATCCAGGGCCGCGGCTTCCGGCGCCAGTTGAAACGCCCGAGCGGCGATCGTTTCCCGACATTCGCCTGGGCGTCGCCGCGCCGCTGCCTCGCATACTAGCCCGGTAGGCGGTGCCCCAGCACAAGATTCGGCGAGCCGTGGGGCATGACCTCGCGCAGCAGCTGGCCGACGCATCGGCCGCGGTGCCAAACTTCGATGCCTGAGCAGGTGTGGGATCTGAGCAGTTCGGCAGCCGCCGACATCGCGGCGCCATCGTCGGCGCACTGGATCTTTTCCTGCGACAGAGTGCGGAGGCTCCGATTGACGAAATAGCAGTCGTAAACCTTGCTTGCGCCGAACTGGCCCCTGCCCTGTTGAACGCCGCGTTCCAGCAATGCCACTGGTGATTGAGGATTCGGATGGGCTTCCATCGCGGTCATGGATTTCTCCTCGGTCTTGCTCCTGAGATCCATTTTTGTTTCCTATTACCGTGACGCCAGCCGGTACGCCTTGATCTGCATCAAGGCCGCAGCTTTTATGCGACACTTGCATCGCTGGCAGTGCAGCGAAGTGAAGTTTTGATTACATTCGGTTGAATCGGCAGCGGGCGCGCAAGACGGCGCCCGATCCCGCGCGCGCCGGCGCAGGCCTCGGTCGTGCCGCCGAACAGCCTCAGTTCAGTTGCGCGAGATCGGCCGCAATCCCCGGGCAGGATTTCATCAGGCTGACCGTGGCCGCGCTCGGCGCCTGGGCCCCATGTTCCTCCGCCGCCATGGCCGCGAGAAGGCGGGCGTCGCGGCCGTAGATGTCGTCGCGGAACTCGACGGTGCCGTTCTCGTCGACGAAGGCGGTCTGGTACAGAAAATAGACCGGCACCGGCGCCGCCAATGGCACGATGCGGGTCGGGCCGCCGGGAGCAGGCAGGGGCGCGCCGAGCAGGGCGCCGGCGAGGTCGCGCGCCAGATCCACCCGCACGCAGCCATGACTGAGCGCTCGCTGCGGCAGGGCAAAGAGACTGTGGAACGGCGTGTCGTGGAGATAGACGTCGAACGGATTGGGCATGTCGAGCATGACGCTGCCGAGCGCATTCCAGGGCCCGGGCAGCTGGCGCAACTCCCAGCCCATGGCGAGGATGCTGACGGCCTTCCAATTCAGGTCCCGGCCCGTGGGGTCTCCGCCCTTGCGGCCCAGGATCTCGAAGTGGTTGCGCGCGAGATAGCCGGGGTCGACGCGAAGCCGCGGCTGGATCTCATTGCGGATGATCGAGACCGGGACCACCCAGGCTGGATCGAGGACGACGCGCTGGACCGTGGCCGCCAGCACCGGGGTGGGGTGAATCGCCTGCCCGACGATGACCCGCGACACCAGCGCGGGCTTGCCGTCGCGGTAATAGGTCAGCATCTGGGATGATTGCTCGACTTCTATGCGGGTAGCCGGCCACGTCCTGGGCATGGCCCGAAGCCGCTCGAGATTGAGCGCGAGCTGGCTCGCCCGGTCCTCAGCGCCGACATTGAGCGCGGCGAGGGTGGCGGGGCCGACGCGGCCGTCCACCAGCAGCCCGTGACGCTGCTGAAAATGGCTGACCGCGGCGGCGAGCCGCGCATCGAATACCTGGCTTTCCTCCCAGTCCCCAGACAGGTCCCCCTCGGCCGCGAGGCGGTCGCCCAGGCTCTCGACCAGCGGCCCGGCATCGCCTAGACGCAAACGCGTGCCGGCCGGCAGGGCCTTCCAGCCCCCCGATGCGGCGATCTGGTTGTAGCGCGCGTAGGCCGCCAGCAGCCGCTCATACCCCGGCGAGGTCGGCGCCAGCTTTTGCAGGACTCCGGCCGGCCCGCGGGAGGCTTCGAGGGCGGCGATGGTCGCCGCCGGATCGAAGACCGGCGTCGGCAGGGTCCAGTCATTCTCGATCGCGCCGATATCGACGCGCCCGCGCGCCAGGATCGCGGCATAGGCGAGGAAGCGGTCCGTCAGGACCAGGTCGCGATCCGCCGCAGGCAAGGCCGGATCGGCCAGCGCCTGCTGCAGCGCCGACAGACCGAGGCTCTGCGGCGTGATCGCCTGGCGGCCAGCCTCGGCCAGGGCCGTCTCGAGAGAGGCGGCCCAGTCCCCGTGACCCGCCCAGATCGGGGCGTCGGTGCGCTGCCCATAGACCTGGGCCAGCATGGCGCGGTCGAGGACCAGGCCTTCGACGGTGAGCGGCATCGCTGACTGGAGGCGCTGGCCGATTTGCTGGGAAAGGGCGGGCGAATCCAGCGAAACGCTGTCAGCTGCGGCTGGCCATGCCGGCCCCAAGGGCATCAGCAGCGCGCCCAGAACGAGCGCCAGGAGGAGCCTCCGGGCCGACAAGGTCAATCTGTGTGCCATGATGCCTAATACATGGAGCATTGGGCCGTCTGCGTCCTTGATATGCATCAAGGACGACGCCCTGAAGTGCCGGTTCCGCGACCTGCCTCAGCGGCTCCCCGGCTCGAATTTCCAGCCCAGCACCCAGAGCGTATAGAACGAAAGCCCGAAGGGGAGGCAGGCC
>Ga0265331_10000853_pt1 | contig 24766 bp, 21 predicted proteins | sample 41923metaG_FD_202088 | JGI IMG/M metagenome (GOLD analysis project Ga0265331, IMG submission 202088) | Rhizosphere microbial communities from Carex aquatilis grown in University of Washington, Seatle, WA, United States - 4-19-23 metaG | ecosystem: Host-associated > Plants > Roots > Rhizosphere... | reverse complement strand
GCGACGCCGGAGATGACCGCCGCCGACGTCGAGGGGTGGGACAGCCTCAGCAATATCCGCATCTTCCTCGGCCTCGAAAAGCGGATGGCGGTGAAGTTTTCCGCCATCGAGATCGGCAATTTCAAGAATGTCGGGGAAATCGCCGAGGCCATCCGCCGCAAGCGGGCCGCCTGATCCCGGGCGCCGGCCGATGAACCCGTTGGACCTGCCCTGGCTTTGCCCGCCGCCCGAGGATTTCCGCCCGGCCTGCCGGCGATTGAAGGCGTCCGCCGAGGCGATCGGCGGTCCGTTGCGGGCGTTGGCCGATCACCGCCTCGATGCCGACCAATTGCTGGCGCTGGCCCGCCTGGTCGAAGCCCGGCGCGACCGCCCGGCTTTGCTGGCGCCGCTGGAGCCGTTCCGGCTGGGCCTGGTCGGCAGCGGCACCACCGATTTCCTCGCCCCGGCGATCGTCGCCAGCGGCCTGCGCCATGGCCTGGCGATCGAGGTGGTGGCCGCCGAATACGGCCAGATGGCGCAGGTGGCGCTCGATCCCGGCGCCGCGATCTATGCCGCCCGTCCGGACGCGGTGCTGTTCGCGCTCGATCACCGGCATCTCGGCCTCGACCAATGCGACGCGGCGCTGGCCCTGGTGCAGGCGGCCAGGGATTGCGTCGCCCGCACCCTGGCGGTCCCGTCCATCGTCACCACCCTGGCGATGCCGGCCGAGAGCCTTCTCGGCAACCTCGATTGCCGCCTGGCCGACACCCCGCGCGGCGCCGTCGCCGCCTTCAACGCCGGGCTGCTGGCCGGTCTTGCCGGGTCCACCGACATCGTCCTCGACGCCGCCGGGCTGGCGGCCGCGGTGGGCGGCGCCCGCTGGCACGACCCGGTGCGCTGGCATCTGGCCAAGCTGCCGTTCTCGCAGGACGTCCTGCCGCTGTTCGCCGACAACGTCGCCCGCCTGGTCGCGGCGATCCGCGGCAAGAGCCGCAAGTGCCTGGTCCTCGATCTCGACAACACCCTGTGGGGCGGCGTCGTCGGCGACGACGGCGTCGACGGCATCCGGCTGGGCCAGGGCGACGCCGCGGGCGAGGCGTTCCTGGCGATGCAGCGCTACGCCCTCGACCTGCACCGCCACGGAATCGTGCTGGCGGTGTGCTCGAAGAATGACGAATCCGTCGCCCGCCGGGCCTTCGCCGAGCATCCCGACATGCTGCTGCGGTTGGAGCACATCGCGGTGTTCCAGGCCAACTGGACGGACAAGCCGGCCAATCTGCGGGCCATCGCCCGGACCCTGCGGCTGGGCGTCGACAGCCTGGTGTTCGTCGACGACAATCCCGCCGAGCGCCACGCCGTGCGGCGCGAACTGCCCGAGGTGGCGGTGCCCGAACTGCCCGACGATCCGTCCTGGTACCCGACGGTGCTGTCGATGGCCGGCTATTTCGAGGCGGTCGGCCGCTCGGCCGAGGACGGGCTGCGCAACGCCTTCTACCAGGCCGATGCCGAGCGGCAGGCGCTGCTGGATACCGCCACCGACATGGACGGCTATTTGCGGTCGCTGGAGATGGTGATCGCCATCCGGCCGTTCGATTCCGTCAGCCGCGCCCGCATCGCCCAGCTGATCAACAAGTCCAACCAGTTCAACCTGACCACCCGCCGCTACAGCGAGGCCGAGGTGGCGGCGATGGAGGCCGATCCCGCGTTGCTGGCGCTCCAGGTCCGGCTGGCCGACCGCTTCGGCGACAACGGCATGATCGGCGTCGTCATCTGCCGCAAGGGCGGCCAGGCCTGGGAGATCGACACCTGGCTGATGAGCTGCCGGGTGCTCGGCCGCCGGGTCGAGGAGGCGGTGCTGCGCGAACTGGCGCGCCAAGCCGCCGCCGGCGGGGCGTCCCGGCTGCTCGGCACCTATATTCCCAGCGCCCGCAACGCCATGGTCCGCGACCACTATGCCAAGCTGGGCTTCGCGCCGGTGCGGGAGGCGGACGGAACCAGCGAGTGGCGGCTGGATCTCGACGGTTACCGGCCGCCCGACCTGCCGATGTTCGGGCCATGACCGGCTCGATCGCGCGCCTGGTCGCGGCGACGACGGCATTCTGGCCCGAGCACGCGCCGTACCTGAAGCGGACCATGCAGTCGCTGGCGCCGGATCTGACGCGCCACGCCGACAGGGTCGCCGGGCTGGTGCTGCGCATCGCCGACGGCGATCCCGGCCGGATGCTGACCGGCTACCGCTGGCTGTGCGAGATGATCCTGGCGGAGGAGCTGGACTTCCGCCGTAGCGGCGCCTATCGCCATTCCCGCTTCGCCGAGGTCGACGCGGCGCTGTATCAGCGCGACGACCTGATGCCGCTCTACCTGGACGGCCTGCTGCTGTCCCAGGCGCTGTGGTCCAACCACATCGCCACCAGCCATTTCCTCGCCCACGGCTTTCTTCCGCGCCTGGATCCGGGCGGCCGCTTCCTGGAGATCGGCCCCGGTCACGGGCTGCTGCTCACCCTGCTGGCCGGCCGCGCCGCCGGCGGGGCGGTGGAAGGCTGGGACATCAGCCCCACCAGCGTCGCCATGACCGGCGATTGCCTGCGGCGGCTGGGCGTCGAATCGGGGGTGGCGCTGCACGTCCGCGACCTGTTCGCGGCGGGCGGCGAGGGCGGTTTCGACGCCGTGGTGCTGAGCGAGATCCTCGAACACCTCGAAGACCCGGTGGCGGCGCTGCGCCATGCCGGCCGGTTGCTGGCCCCGGGCGGCCTGGTGTTCGTCAACGTCCCCACCAACGCCCCGACGCTGGATCACATCCACCTGCTGCGAAGCTGCGACGAGGCGGCCGGATTGCTGCTGGCGGCGGGCTTCGAAATCCTCGAGCGCTGCCTGGCGCCCAGCGGCGGCTACGGCCTCGACCGGGCGATCAAGGCCGAGGCCACCATTTCTTGCGCCTTTATCGCCCGGCTGTCATTCCCGTAGGGGCGCCGCCATCGCCGCGACCACCGCGCGGATGGCGGCGACCGCATCGGCCTGGGCGTCCGTGCCCAACTGGATCACCGGGGCGACCAGCGCCGTCTGGTCGGTGGCCAGGCGCGGCAGGCGGCGCAGCACGATCGTCCATTTCGGGTGGTCGGCCCGCAGCGCCCGGCACAGCTGTTCGCCCGCCGCCTTGGCGGCGGCGTATTCGGCCAGTCCGGGCACCGGCTCGCCGAGCGCCGTGGTCGAGGGGTAGAACACCGAAACCGCCGTGCCCGCGCTCCATTCGTCCATCAGCGCGCACATCCTGGCGAAGCCGTCGACGCAATAGGCGGCGTGGTCGAGGAACAGCGGGTAGGAGAAGGCCTCGGTCCGCCGGGTGAAGATCCGCGGGGTGGCGAAGTAGTAGAGGGCGTTGGGGCGCCAGCCGGCGGGCAGCGTCGGCTGGCCGCAATCGCGGACGTCGAGCGCCATGACGTGGCACGGCAGCCCCGCCGCCGCGATCTCCGCCTGGACCCGGCGCGCATCCGCCTCGCCGGTCCGGTAGGTGATGGCCGGCTCGCCGCCGGATGCCGCCACCAGCTTGGCCGTCAGCTCGCCCAGGCCCCGCGATTCGCCGACGATCAGCGGCCGGTGTCCCTCGGCCACCCCCGGCGCCCGGCCGAGGGCGGCGAGTTTCGGCTGGCTGGTGGGCGGCGGCCGGATCATCGCCGCGACCGTGCCGTTCAGCCCGAAGCCGGCGATCCGCATCGACACCCATTGGAAACGGCGGTCGAGATCGGTGACTTCGTAGGCGAGCGGCGTGTCGGCCGAATCCCGGTCCAGCGTCACGTCGAAATCGGCCAGCAGGGAATGGAGGCCGGGGCAGCGGCAGCCGACCAGGCGCGAGATGGCGGCCAGGCGGGTCGCCACGCCGGTGCCGAGATGGCGGACGATGGCCGGGAACAGCGCAAGCTCCAGCGCGGAATCGCCGTGGGGCGGCAGCTGCCCGGCGGCGCCGCCGATCGCATCGGCATCGAGGTCGAGCACCGGCTCGGCGATTTCCCCGCAATGGGGCGCATGCCATGGCACCGTTGCCGTCCATTCGCCATGGATCGTCACCCGGGCCAGCACGGTATCGCCTGCCGCAACCTCGATGGCGCAGCCGCCGTTGCGCGGCTTGACCGCGAGGCGGGCGTCCTCGGCGACGAACATCGGCTTCTTCAGGCTGGCGGACAGCCGCGACAGGTGGAATCCCGCGCCGCCGGCCTCGGTGGCGAGCCAGCGGTCGAGGACCGCCAGGACCGTGTGCACGCCCGGCACGACGACCTGGCCGAACATCAGCCGCCGGGCGGCGACCGCGTCCCAATGGATCGGGTTGCTGTCGCCGGACAGCCGCAGGAACAGTGCAAGCCGATCCGGCGAGACGGTGACGGCGCCCAGGCTCAGAACCATTTCTCCAGCAGGTCGAGGGCCAGCCAGAAGCCTTCGCCCTCGTTCTTGTGGCCCTGCCAGATCTCGGGAATGAAACCGGCCCCGGCCGCGGTGGCGTCGAGCTGGCGGGCCAGCAGGGCGAAGTCGATCTCGCCGCTGCCGATCTGCAGGCCCTCGCCGTCCACCCCCTTGGCGTCGGCCAGGTGGCTGTGGGCGACGTAGGGGCCGACCTTGTCCATGAAGGCGGCGAAGGTGGTGCGGGTGTGGGTGCAGGCCAGCATCGAATGCGACACGTCCAGGCACACCCGCATGCCGCGCCGGGCGCAGAATTCGGCGATGTCGTCGGCGCCGACGAACAGGTTGTGATAGCGCTGGCCGCCGAAATGCCAGGGATAGGGCGGCATGGTCTGCGGGATGATCTCGACGCCGTCGGCGTCCAGGCGGTCGAGGCTGGCGTCGAGCCGGGCGTAAAGCTCGCGGCAGCGGGCGGCGGTCAGGTGGGCATCCATGCTGAAGCCGCCGACATTGGTGACGATCGGCGGCCGCGCGGTCTTGGGGAACCAGGGCTTCAGCCGCCGGGTCAGGTCGATCACCCGCTGCAGATTGCGGATCGACAGCTCGCGGTAGGCCTCGTCGTCGGCACAGAGGTCGAGCGTGTGGTCGCCGGCGAACAACTCGGGGCTGTGCACCACCAGGTCGACATCGAGCGGCCGGTCGAAGAAGGATTGCGGGTCGGCGTCCATGTCGACGTAGCTGAGGTGGAATTCCAGCAGGGTCGGATTGGTCAGCGCCAGCAGGGCGCGGTAGTCGTGGTAGCGCACCGGCAGGCCCCAGGGCCGGCGGAAGTGGAACGGCCGCGGCCGCACGCTGCCTTCGCCGACGTCGGTGGCGTAGAAGAAATCGCCGGCGGCGATCGGCCGCGTCGCCTTGCGCCCGACCAGCTGGCCGCGCCGGTTGGGTTGCAGGCCGCGCCCGGGGCTGCGCACCAGGATCATGTCGTCGGCGATCTCGTCGCCGGCGGCGATGTCCCGGGCGGCGATCAGGCTTTTGGCCAGGATCTCGCGGTTCATCATCTCGCCCTGGGTGAGCCCGCGCGGCTCGGTGGTGCCCATGGATTCCTCGACCTGGCGGATGCCCTCGACCATGGCGCGGAATTCGTCGGGCAGCAGGCTGACCTTGTGGTCGTTGCCCTCCATGGTCTTGTCGAGGGTGAAGTGCTTCTCCACCACCTTGGCGCCGCACGCCACCGCCGCCAGCACCACGGCGAAGCCGCGCTCGTGGCCGGAATAGCCGACCAGGCAGTCGCCGATCTGGCGCAGCCGGCTCATGTAGTTGAGGTTGATGTCCTTGAACGGCGCCGGATAGGTCGAGTTGCAGTGCAGCAGCACGAACTGGGCGCCGTGGCGCTTGAGCAGCGCCACCGCCTGGGTGATCTCGGCCTCGCTCGACATGCCGGTGGACAGCAGGATCGGGCGGCCGGTGGCGGCCACCGCGGCCAGCAGCTGGTGGTTGGTGAGGTCGGCCGACGCCACCTTGTAGGCGGCGACCCCGTAGCGCTGCAAGGCGGCGACGCTTTCGGGGTCCCAAGGGGTGCACAGCGGCACCAGGCCCTTGGCGCGGCAATGGTCGAACGCGGTGACCAGCGATTCGGCGTCCAGCGAAAAGCGCGACAGCAGGTCGAGGGTGTACTGGGCGCCCAGATCCTCGCTGGCGTCGGTATGGTCGCCCTGGTTGCGGTACAGCGTCCGCATGTCGCGCAATTGGAATTTGGCGCAATCGGCACCGGCGGCGGCGGCCTCGTCGATCAGGCGCAGGCACAGTTCCAGGCTGCCGTTGTGATTGTTGCCGATCTCGGCGATGACGAAGGCCGGCGCGCCCTCTTCGATGTGGCGGTCGCCGATGTCGATGCGGCGCTTGCGGGCGCGGGCGACGCCGACCAGGTGGCCGTAATCGTCGACCAAAGGAATGAAGGCGATGCGGTCCGAGAACAGCGCCTCGACCTTGGCGCGCTCGTCGTCGACATGGGCCGACAGGAAGGCGCGGTTGGCAATGGCGGCGACCCGCGTCTCCAGGTCGAGTTGGTCGGTCTCGATCAGCCAGCGGCGCACGTCGCCGTCGGTCAGCACCCCTTCCAGGCGCCCGGTCTCGCCGACGGCGAAGATCATCCGCTCCTTGTTGTCGTTGATCTTGCGCAGCGCGTTGAGCAGGGAGTCCTCGGCGAAGACCAGATACCCGCCGATGTTCTTGTCGATGATCATGGTGTGTGGCCGGCTTTCTCAATGCGGGTCATCAGCAGGTCGATGACCGCGAGGTCGGTTTCGTCGTCGATGTCGAAGGCGGCGCTGCCCGGCATCTCGTAGAGGGCGATGCGGCCGCCCAGGCGATTATGCAGGCGTTCCAGCACCCACGGGCGGAAGACGTAGATCGAGCCGTTCTCGACGTATTGCGCCTCCAGGTCCTGGCGGCGCGGGCGGCGGGTCGAATCGTAATTGATCGCTTCCGGTCCGTCGGCGCCCCGCCGCCACAGGAAGCGGTGCGACAGCGACACCGACAGCAGCGAATCGGCGCCCGCGTCCTCCAGCGCCGCGACCGCGCCGTCGATGTCGCCGGGGGCGCGCAAGGGCGCCGTGCATTGCAGGAACACCACCAGGTCGAAGGCGCCGTCGGCCCGCATCAGCGGCATCGCATGCTCGATCACCGCCTCCGAGCCGATGGTGTCGCCGGAGATCTCGGCCGGGCGCTCGATCACCCGGGCGCCGGCGGCCAGCGAGACTTGGGCGATTTCGGCGTCGTCGGTGCTGACGTAGACCCGGGCCGCCGCGGTCGAGCCGATCGCCTGGCGGATGGTGTGGACGATCAGCGGGCAGCCGCCGACCACCCGCAGGTTCTTGCGCGGAATGCCCTTGGAGCCGCCGCGGGCGGGGATGATGGCGACGGCGGTCACAGCGAAAAGCCGTCGTCGACGACGATGTTCTGGCCGGTGACCCGGGCCGAGGCATCCGAGACCAGGAAATTGACGGTGCCGGCCAGATCGGCGGCGTCCAGCATGCCCTTGCCGGCGCAATGGGCGGCGTAGCGCTCCAGGAAGACGGGATCCTGGCCGTCGAGGACGCCGCCGGGACTGACGCAATTCACCCGCACGCCCGTGCCCTTGTAATACTGGGCGAGATAGCCGGTGAGCCGGATGATCGAAGCCTTGGCGACCACGTAATCGACCTCCTTGGTCATGGAGGTCCCGTTATAGACCTCGAAGCGCGGGTTCATCACCCCGTAGATCGACGACACCTGGACCAGGGCGCCGCCGCCCTGGGCGGCGAACAGGGTGCAGGCCTTCTGCGCCACCAAAAAGAAGCCGCCGACATGGCGGCCGACATTGGCGCAGAACTGGGAATAGTCGACGTCCTCGAAGCGGGTGCCGAAGCCCTCCTGCTTGGGATAGGCGCAATTGACCACCGCGTCGACGCGGCCGCGGCGCGCCGCCACCCCGTCCAGCAGCGCCTGCACCGAGGCGGGATCGTTGACGTCGACCGCCGCCGCCTCGATGTCGCCGCCCAGCCCGGCGAACACCTCCAGCGCCCCGGGACGGCCGGCGCCGCGGCTGGCCACCACCACCCGCGCCCCCGCTCGCGCCAGGCCGGCGGTCAGTCCGCGGCCGATCAGGCCGAGTCCGCCGATGAGGATGACGCTTTTTCCGGCCGGCATCTCACGCCCCCAAATACGAGCACAGCTTCTTCTGGTCGCAGCGGCTGCTGCATTTGTGGCCGTCGGGGAATTTCCCGGTCACGTGCCATTCGCGGAAGCGGCGGTAGCGCTCGCCGTTCCAGATCTGCTCAAGAGTTTCGTCGCGGACGTTGCCCAGCACCATTTCGGCATTGTAGTCCTGGGTGCAGGGCACCACCGAGCCGTCGGCCATCACGGTCAGCGAGGTCCACGGATATTCGCAGTACTGGTGCTGGTAGTGCGAGCGGTTGACCAGGCCGTCATCCTCCTCGTGGTACCAGCGGTTGTCCTGGCTCTTGACGTAGGCGAAGACCGGCTTGTCCCGCCACAGATCGAGGAAGGCCTGCTGCATCGCCAGCGCCTCCGCGTCCTCGGCCAGGGCGATCATGGTCGGCACCAGCAGGGTGCGATAGCCCTCGCGGGCCTTCAGGTCGATGATGTCGAGGATGGTGCGGTACGAGGCGTCGAAGTTGTTGCGGGCGCCGCGGACCCGCTTCTGCATCTCGTCGGACAGGCCGTCCATCGAGAACTTCAGCACCGACAGCCCGGCCTCCATCACCTCCCGGGCGCGGGCGACGGTCAGGTTGGCGGGCACGCACGAGAAATAGGTGGGGATGTCGCGCCGGCTGCAAGCCTGAACCCGCTGGACGATCTTCTTGTCGAGCAGCGGCTCGCCGTAGCCGTGCAGGATCAGGCAGCGCGACACCACGTGGAAATAGAAGGCGTTCTCGTCCGGGCGGTCGAACGAGACGGTGTAATTGGCGCCGACCCAGTCCCGGAAGCAGGCGAATTCGGCTTCGCCGTGGGCGCGCACCTGGTCGACGACGGTTTCGAACACCGCGTCGTCGATCCAGATGGTCTTGCGGTCCATCAGCGCCGTGCGCGGGCACATGACGCAGGTCATGTTGCAGTAATTGGTGGTCTCGACGTTGAAGACGAACGGTTGGCGCGCCCGCATGGCCTCCAGCCGAGCGGCCAGGGCGTTTGCGTCGGCGGCGCCGAAACGGCCGGCGACGATGTCGTCCTTGGTGGCCTTGACGTCCTGGAAGAACTGGATGTCGTACATGGGGCGCGGCTGTTCCTTACGAGGTTCGTTCGGCCATCAGCATCTCGGCCAGGCGGAAGTCCAGCAGGCTGTCGATGTCGACCGAACGTTCGGCCGGCATAGGGTAGCCGAGGGTGACCCCCGGCCGCCAGAACGTCCGTTCGCGGCGCAACCAATTCGTCTCGGCGACGTAGACGGCGCCGTTGGCGGTCCAGGCCACCGGCAGCGCCTGGCGCTGCTGGGGCAGCTCGTCCTGGGGAATCACCAGCCGGACGCTGCCGTCCGGGTCGAGGTGGAACATCCAGTAGGGGCTCTTCGCCGCCTCGCAGATGGTGGCGGCGGCCGGCGCGCCGCGGCCGGCGCACAGATCGACGCAGCCGTCGATGTCCGCCGCCAGCCGTAGCGGCGAGGTGGCTTGCAGCAGCACGATGTGGCTGGGGGTCTCGGACAGGGTGTCGACGGCGTGGAAGATGGCGTCGATCAGGCTGGCGCCGTCGGTCGCCAGTTCGGCCGGGCGCAGGAACGGCACCTCGGCCCCGGCTTCGGCGGCGGCGGCGGCGATGTCGGCATCGTCGGTGCTGACGACGATCCGCTGCAGGCGCCGCGAGGCCAGGGCGGCGGCCACCGACCAGGCGATCATCGGCCGCCCGGCCAGCGGACGGACGTTCTTGCCGGGCAGCCCCTTGGAGCCGCCGCGGGCGGCGATCACGGCGAGCACGCGGGTCATCGCAGTCATGGCGCCAGCGCCTCCAGCCACTCGCCCGGCGGCAGGGCGGCGTCCTTGGGCAGGTGGTTGGTGTCCAGGCGGGGCAGCAACAGCGGCGAATCGACGGCGAAATCGGCCAGGCCGACGTCGCTGGTGAAGGCGACGCGGCAGCCGGACGCGGCGAGCAGCCGCAGCACCTCGGGAGAGTTGGCGCCGTAGGGATAGCACAGCGACCAGCGCTCGGCGGGCATGCCGACCGCGTCCATCAGGGCCGTGCCGGCGTCGATCTCGCGGGCGAGATCGGGCGCCTCGACGCGATCCAGCCAGACGTGGCGGTCGCCGTGGCCGCCGATGACCATGCCGGCCTGGCGCATCACCCGCAACTGGTCGAGGCTGACGTAAAGCTCCTCGGCGAACGCGCCCTGGTCGGCGCAGACGTGGCGTTCGAACAGCCGGTCGGCGATCCAGCCGCGCAAGGCGACCGGCAGGGCGTGCTGCAGCATACGCTTGAGGTAGTTGACCTCGGGCGGGTCGAAGCGGTTGGGCACCCATAGCTCGCGGCGGTAGGCGTCGAGCGGCTTCAGCTCGAATTCCGCCGCCCGCGCCCGCAGCAGATCCTCCATCTCGGCCGCCAGCGCCGCCGCATCGGCGACGGCGGCCAGGGTGAAATGGACCTTGTTGACGTCGAGGATGACCCGCTCGCGCACCGCCGCGGCGGGGGGAAAGAAGGCGCCGGTCAGGCCGCGGCGGCACAATTCGGGAAAGACGTAGGCGTAGTGGTCGGCATAGCCGTCGTCGAAGGTCAGCAGCACGGCGCGCGGCGGCAATTCGGCGCCCGACGCGGCGTCGAACAGCATCGCGGCGGGGATGATGGTGGCGTGGCGCTGGAGATGGTCGAGCTGGGCCCGGAACAGCGCCAGGTCGAGCCCCTTGATGGCGGGAAAGCGCGTCCGCGCCAGCGGCCGGACGTAATGGTACATGATCGCGGCGAGGCGGCGGCTCATGGCATTTCGCCCGGCGTCACCTGCGCGGCGATCAGCCGCGCCAGCCGAGAGACGAAGATCATCTCTTCGGTCTCGGCCTCCGAAAGGTCTATGTCGATGCCGAAACGTTCCGTCAGATCGAGTATCATTTCCAGAAAGGCGTACGAGTCGATGTAATGCATGATGTTGCTGTCCGGATTGGGCGTCTTTCCGGCAGCACCAGCGGCTTTCGCCAACCGGTCTAGGATTGCCTGTTCGATGCTGGCGGCCACATCCATCAGCCGTTGCCTTTCGCAAAGAAATATTGGGTCAATGCCTTGTAGTCGATCTTGCCATTGAAGTTGCGCGGCATCTCATCGATCGGATGTATTGCCGCGGGCACCATGTAGTCGGGCAATGCTTCGCGGCAGGCATTCAAGACGGCATCGGTCGCAATGGCGCCGCCGCAGATAAAGGCGACAACGCTGGACGCGGCGACCTCTCCCGGCGGCGAGGTCAGGACGGCGACCAATTCAGTCCCGGCGGCGCGGCGAAGCACCGCTTCGATCTCCTGCAATTCGACCCGAAATCCACGGATTTTGACCTGTCGATCGACTCTACCAAGAAAGACATAGCCGACTTTGGCGTCCAGCCGCGCCAGGTCGCCGGTGCGGTACCAGCGGCGGCAATGCCGGCCTTCCGCGGCAATGGCCACGAACCGGTCGGCGGTAAGCTCGGGATTGTGCCAATAGCCGGGGGTGACTTGGGTGCCGCCCAGACAAAGTTCGCCTTCCATGCCGTCGGCCAACGGCGAGCATCGTTCGTCGACCACCAGCAGCTCCTGGCCGGGCAGCGGCAGTCCCAGTGGAACGACGGGAAAATCCTCGGCAGCGGGATCGTCGGGGACGAAACGAAACACCGTGAAGGCGATGGTCGCCTCCGTCGGCCCATAAAGGTTCTCGACCGTCGAATTGGGGGCAGCCGCGCACCAGTCGCCGGCCAGCCCGGTGGGCAACGGCTCGCCGCAGAACAGGCTCCAGCGCAAACTGGGAAAGCACGCCGGCTTCAGCCGCTTCAGCCGCTTGAGGATGCCAGCCGCCGATGGCACCGAAAACCAAACGGTCAGCGCGTGCTCGCGGACGAAGCGGTCCGGCGCCATCAGTTGGTCTTCGGGAATGACATACAGGCAGGCGGCCGCCGACCAGCACACGAAGAGGTCGTGCATGGCGAGATCGAACGTCAGGTCGAACATCTGGCTGAAACGATCCTCGGGCGTCGGCCGATATCGGTCGGTCACCGCCTCGATATAGGCTGCCAGATTGGCATGGGTGACTCCGACGCCCTTGGGCTCGCCGGTACTGCCCGAGGTGAACAGCAGATAGGCCAGGGCGTCGTCGGCGAATGGCCGCGGAAGCGGCGCCGGCCCTGAGCCGACCGCGCCGGCGGTGACGAAATGGTGGGGGCTTTCCGCCGATGCCCAGGCCGGTGGGGTGGTCAAGTCGGCTAGTACGACGCGCAAGCCGGGACTGCATTGCGCCAGGACCAGGCGGGCCGGTTCCAGGCAGCGGGTGTCCACCACCATCACCGACGCCTCGGACGACGCCACCATGCGGCGGTTGCGCGCCTCGGGGAAGCGGGGGTTCAACGGCATATAGGTCCAGCCGGCCAGGAGAGCCCCGAGGATGCCGGCATAGGCCGAGACACTGCGGCAGGCGAAGATCGCGCAGCATCCGCCGCCGGCCGGCGCGGGGCCGATCGCGGCGGCCAGTTCGGCGGCGCGGCGATGCAGCTCGGCATAGGACAGTTCTCGCCCGTCCGCCCACAAGGCGGGTCGGTCGGGATGGCGATCGACGGATATCAGGAAGCGATCAAGGACGTTCGGCACCTCTGCCCTCCTCAGTTCGGGCGGTCCTGGTCGCCGTCGGCCTTGGTGACCACGCAGGCATCGCCGGCCAAAGGCAATCCGACCCGGCTCTTGATGCGCTTCGACAGGCGAATGCCACCGCGCAGCGCCGTGTACCCGGGCACCACCGGTTGGAAATACGCCGGAGCCGCGGGAACGTCGGTGGGCATGCAGCGGCGAAAGCCGCGTCGCTCCAAGGCTTTCGCCAGGGCGGGACGCAGACAGTAGAAGTCGGCGAAGGCGGCGCCTGCGGCGCTCCGGATCACCGCTGCGGCCACATCATCCTCGGCCTCAGGCCGGCACCAGAACTCCAGAATTCTGAGAACATTGCAGCCGGCCTCCGGCACCGCTTCGAGGCGGGTCACCGCCAGGCCGACGGCGTCGGCACCCCGGCGCGCCATCAGCAGGCGGTAGGCGAACCGGGGATGCTGAAGGAAGCGTCGCGTCAAATAGGCCTCGTCACGGGCCACCGCGATGATCTCTTGGGCGATGGCGGACCAGCAGCCGTCCCAGCCGACCAGATCGCCCGCCGTGGTGACGGCCGTCACGGCGATGTCGCCGACGGCGTCGTCCGAATCACGGGCGACGGCGTCCACGCCGACGCCGCCGAAAAGGGGGGCCGCCGCCGCGGCGTCGAGCACCACGCACCAGCGCGGCAAATCCTCAATCAGCTGATATCCCAGCAAGCGGTTGAGCTTCGCCACCTCGTCATTGATGCCCAGCACGGCCATGACTTCGAATTCCTGCTGGGCCATCAGCATCAGCTGCATGCCCACTCCGGGGATGCCGCAATCGGCCAAGGCCCGCAGATTGGCGGTCCAGGCTCCACGGATGGTCTCGCCCTTGACGGTGAACAGGGTGGGAATCAGGCCGAGCATTCCCACCAGCCGGTCGCCATGCCAGGCCAGCAGCATGCTGATTTCGAGGCCGCCGGCCCGTTGCGCCGCGTCGACAGCGAACTGCCATCGAAACAGCGCTTCATCACGCGACAACACGTGCCCGGCGCGCCAATAGGCGTCGATGAAGGCCATCGCCTCAGGCACCTGGGCGCTGGTGCAATAGGTTATGCAAATGTCTTTCGTGCCTGCCGGACCCATGGGATGTCAACGCCTCGCTCTGGCAGACTGAATCGTCACCGCCCTCATGCCTTGTGGCCCCAGAAGACAAGATAGTCATTCCAGACGCCGTTTAATGCGACCTGATAGCTGGCGATCTCGACGGGGCAGACGTCTTCGAACCAACCCTGAAGTTCGCCAATGCTGTTTGCCACTGTCACCACGCAGCCCTTCTGCCTTCCCTCGCGCATGATCAGGCGTGATCCATCGTCTTGCGGCACGCTGTCTTGCGCGGCGACATCCTTTGGCCCGATCATCGCGGCGATGATGGTGCCGCCGGACGGAAGCCGCGAAATGAGGGCGGCCAAGTCCTGTTTCAGTCCCGCCGGCGTGTTATAGTAAAGAGACAACCATGCAATAACATGATCGAACTTCGGAAGTTGTTGGGATAGATCCATCGTCGTATCTAAGCAACTAATGGGGGGTGGTGGTAATAATGCACCACGAAAGCGATTGCGAATGGCGATGGCGGCGGCCTTGCTGATTTCGGTGCAGTGAACCTGGTGGCCGCTGCGCACCAGGAACTCCGCATTATTGCCGGAGCCGGCGCCGTGGTCGAGAATGATGCCCGCCAACCCGCCGCGGGTCTCCTCTAGGCGCACTAGCCGCACCAACAGCTCGGACGGATACCACATATACGAATCGCCAGCATCGTAAATATTGTCCCAACGGACGGCGTTCTCGTCCTCCATATCTATCTCCTTTAAGTGCGAAAAGTCGCCATTTCTTCAGCCCTTGGCTACTGCTCTGCCGTTGGATAGCAAAAACGTTTGAAGGTCTGGGATCAAATTGCCGAAGCGAAAAAGCTGATCCTGCGAGCATTCATCGGTGTCGACCCGTGCGAGAATGTCGGCGAGCGCACTTTCCGCTTTATCGTTCTGACCCAGGTGGCGATGGCATACGGCGGTCATATACATCGCGAATATATGGAAGGGATAATGCCGCAATATATCTGCAAACACGGTAATTGCCTTCCCGTATTGGCCCCCTGTTACCAGAGGGTTATTGAGGAAGTTCACATCGATATTCGCTCTATATTGCAGGTCGACCAATTCCGCCGCGCCCATTTCCGGCGTATCGAATGTCCGCTTGCCATAGTCGCTCGCCCACACCGCCTTGTGATCGGTCAGGACCCCCATCGCGAAGAACTGGTCGTACATTTCCGAGCCCAGCAACGGGACGGCGACATTGAAATTCGCCCAATCCGCGCCAAGATCGCGCGCATACTGGATGGTTTCCTCGATCATTTCGCGGGTCTCGCCGGGAAATCCAAGGACATAATAGCAACGACAGTACATGTCGCGCGATTTCACGTATTTTACCAGCCGGCGGGCCTTGTCGAGGTTGCAGCGCTTCTTGATGATTTCGTTCTGGACGAAGGGCGAACCGGACTCGATGGCGAGAGTGCAGATCCGCATGCCGACGCTTTCCAACAGGTCGATGAGTTCCTCGTCCAGCGTATTCACCGACAACGCATTGGGGCACTGCAACTCGATGTCGGGAATTTTCAGGTCCTTGATCGCGTTGAGCAGTTCCTTGGTTCGCGCCTTGTTGGCGGTGAACAGATCGTCTTCGGGGATGATGAGGTTGACGCCATAACGTTGGTGCAACAGCGACACTTCCTGGATCACCCGCTCGACCGAGTGATAGCGCATCCTTCGGCCATGGACGGTATGGGAACCACAGAAGGTGCATTTGAAGGTGCACCCACGCGAGGTCATCAGTGGAAACGCCACGGCGTTGGGTGCCGATCCGAAATCGCGCTTGAAGCCGAGCGAACTGCGGAGATAGACCGGCATGTCCAGCAATTCCCAATCCGGCAGCGGCAGCGTATCCAGGTTGGTGGGCATCTCGCCGATTTCGACCGGATTTCCTCCCTGGCGTTCCAGTTTGTCCCGATCGTAGATGCCGTATACGTCGACCGGCTCCCCCGCGACCAACTGGTTGATAAATTTCGAGAAAGACATCTCCGATTCGCCTCTGGCGACGTAATCGGTCAGATTGTCCGCAAACATGATGGCCGTGGCATTGGTCGGATGGGCGCCGCCGGCAATCGAAATGGCGCCGGGCCACTTCTCTTTCAGACGGGGGGCGATCAACTCGAAAAAAGCATGGCTGGTCGAAAACAACATCGACCAGGCGATAACATCGGGGACGATTTCCACCCGACAGATGAGATCATCGACAAAGGCCTCGAACGCCTCATGGTCGGGCTGGTTCTCAAGATTGGCGATAAAATCAAGTATTTCAACACTAGATACTTTTGAAAACGCCTTAACCGCCGATGAAAGATAGCAAATTCCTAGCGGAGCCGGCCGCAAGATATAATTCGCGCCGGTGCCATCGGTCAGTTTTCCTATATGATACGTATAGGGCAACGAGGGTGGATTGATGAAAAGAATATTCATATTTTGCCCCTAAGCTCAGCCGCCTTTAAATACGCCGCCGGTTCTGCTCACAGCAGAACCGGCGGCGCTACGTGTGCCGGAACGGGCGGCGATGCCGCCAATTCCTCCGCGATTCGATCGCGGACGACCGCGATCGGGTCGTCGCAGGGAAACATCCACTGCCGCCCCAGGTCTTCGAAATAGCGCTGCAAGGTGGCCGACTGGTCGGTGACGAGGTCCAGGACGCGGCGCTCGAAATCCTCGTAAGAGGGCGCGCAAAGCATGGCCGGACCATCGATGGCGCTCAAGTGGAAAATCTTGTCGGGCAGGCATAGCAGGAAACGCCGGCCGAACAGCGCCGCCTCGAACGCCATGGTCGAATTGTAGCTGATGACGAGCATGGACGTGGCAATCGCCGCATACGACCCCAGGCCCAATTCCGATGTCCATTGCACCCCGCTGCCTTCGAGCATGTCGGCGGCCGCTTGCCGGCGCGCCGCCCGGTCGTCGGGCAATTGCCCGCCGGTGCCGCGGGTCACCAGGCAGATGCGCAATTCGGGATGGGCGCGGGCGAAGCGGGCCAGGTACCGGACGACGCAATCATAGCCGGCGCGGGAATTGTTGCCTTCCAGGTCGCTGACGAACAGCTGCTCGATGAAGGCGATGTCGAAGCGGGGCGGGCCGGCCGCCGGCATCGCCCGCCGCGCCGCCGCCGCCCGGAACGAGCCGACCGGCACCAGCCGCTCCACCGTCAGGCCCGGCACCATCGGCCGGGTGGCTTCGCCCTGGGCGAAATAGGTATCGGCGTACAGATGAACATCATTGGACAGACTGCCGCGCATGGCGTTCTGGATGACGTCGATCCGGTCGATGCCGGCGTGGCGGTAGACGGCATAGCGGACGCCTTCGAAGTAGTTGTCGCCGCAACTCAGCAGCAGCCGCGCCTGCAATCCGTCCACGTCGGCATGATAGGTGCCGATCTTTCGCAGCAGGATGACTGCCATGTAGAAGGAATCGACACTGTCTTGCGCATCGCGCCGGCGGAGGAAGGCGCGCCACAGCAGCGCCAAGACCCGCCATGCGATGCGGCGGGGATAGAGCGTCTTCCACGGCCGGTGGTGCCGTGGAATTCCGGCCGGGATCCCGGGCGGCTCGGCGACGCGGGTGAGTACCGCGACCGAGCGTCCCGGCAGTCCCTCGACGATCCGCTGGTAGAAATCGGCGTAGACATTGGCGTCCCACTGGTCGAGCAGGATGTCGGCCCGGCCGGTGGACCGGCGCCGTGGGGCAATCAGCGAAAGGATGGCGGTGCCGGTGATCCACAGCAGGCTGGCGAACGCCTGCGACAGCGAGGGCCGGAGGCGTCCGCAGCGGCCCTCGCTGACGTCCATCATCAGCCGGCGTTTCACCGTCGCGGCGACGGCATCGACCGGCAGGCGGAAGGCCTCGGCGATCCCGGCGCAAAGGTCTTCCAGCGCGACGCGATTCTCGTCCCACAGGCGCCGGGCGAGGAGCGCACGCGCCGGCAGCCAGGGTTCGCTCACGGGAAGACCTGGGAAAACGTCTCGTTGGCCTGGTGGAAATCGTCGATGCGGCCGATGTCGGCCCAATAGTCGTGGATCGGGAAGGCGTTGCATTTGTATTCGAGGCGAATCAGCTCGTTGAACACGTCCGGCATGTCGTGCGGCTTGTCCTCATCGATCAGGTCCATCACCGACGGATCGAGAACGTATATTCCGGCGTTGATGAAGCACCGATAGGTCGGCTTCTCCACCAGGGTGACGATCCGGCGATCGTCCATCGACACCACGCCATAGGGGATGTCGACGTTGTACTCCCGCACGCACATGGTGGCGCTCGCCTGTTGCCGGATATGGTCGTCGAGCACGCTGGCGAGATCGACATTGGTGAGAATGTCGCCGTTGATGACGAAGAACGGCAGCCGCGGCCGTTCGGGCAGCATGCGGAGGGGGCCGGCGGTGCCCAGCTTGCGCTCCTCGCGCAGATAGGCGATCTCGACGCCCCGCGCCGAGCCGTCGCCGAAATAGGATTCGACCTGGTCGGCGAGATAGTTGACCGAGATGAAGAAGCGTTGGAAGCCGGCCTCGACGAAGCGGTCGATGATGGTTTCCATGATCGGCCGGCTGCCGACCTTGAGCAGCGGCTTGGGCACCTCCTTGGTCAGCGGCAGCAGCCGCCGCCCTTCGCCGCCGGCCATCACCACCACCCAGTTGTCGGTGGGATGGATCAGCAGCAGGTCGGCCAGCACCTCCAGCCCGACCACCCGATGGCGCCCGTCGACCAGCGGCACCGCGCGCAGCATCTGCCGGCGCATCAAAGCCACCAGGCGGGCCCGGTCCTCGCCGGCGCGGGCAACATGCGGCTTGGGGTTCATCACCTGGGACGCCGGGGTGTCGAGCGCCAGGCCGCGCAGGATGCCGCGGCGGACGTCGCCGTCGGTGACGGTTCCCAGCAGGCGGCCGTCGGCATCGGCGACCAGGCAGATCTGCGCCGCGGTCTCATTCATCATGCGAATCGCTTCGACGATGGAGGTGTCCGCCCGGATCAGGGTGTCTTGCCAGTTGTTCATCGGAATTCCGTGTCGGGGAGGCAGGTTTGGCGCAGCAGCAGGTCCAACCCCGGATCGAGGCCGATGCGGGGGGCATAGCCCAGGATTTCGGCGGCCTTGGCCGGATCGAGCTGGAAACGGTCGATCGGCGACCGGCCGGCGGCGGTGTCGCCGATGCGAATCCGTCCCGCCGCCGCCACCCGCACGCAGGCCTCGGCCAGATCCAGGATCGACACCCGGGCCGGGCCGGCGATGTTGAAGGTGCCGCCGGCGCGGCTTTGCAAGGCGGCCAGGATGGCGGCGGCGACGTCGGCGGCATGCACCAGGTTGACCCTGTCCTCCGTCGGCGGCTCCAGGTCGATGGCGGCGCCGGCCAGCGCGCGGGACAGGAAGGCGGCGACCATCTTCTCCGCCGGCATGCCCCAGCCGTAGATCGCCGTCGGCCGCAGCACCGTGCAGGCCAGCCCCCGGGCGGCCAGGTGGCCCAGCGCCTGCTCGGCCAATTGCTTGCTCAGGCCGTAGAGGCCGCCCAGCGGCAGCGGGCTCAACGGGTCGCTTTCCCGCACCGGGCGCACCGTCTCGCCGTAGACCGAACCGCTGGAAAGGAAGACCAGCGGCTTGCCCCGCGCCAGCGCCCACTGCCCGAGCACCAGGGTCGCCCGGACGTTGGCGTCGATCAATTGGGCGGCGCTCGCTTCGCCCGGCAGGATTGCGGCGAGATGGACCACCGCCGCGACGTCCGGGAACAGGGCGTCGAGGGAGTCCGGATCCCGCCAGTCGGTCACGTCGGACCGCCGCCATTCGACCTCCGCGGCCGGCGGGGTGCGCGAGGTGGCGACGGCGGCGATCCCGTGGCACCCGAGCAGGGCGAGCAGATGCCGCCCCACCATCCCCGAGGCGCCGGTGACTCCGACGCGGCGCAGCGTCATGTCCACCGCCGGGTGGTTCCCCGCGGCAGCGCGGTGGCCAGGTCGGCGGCGGCGATTCCGTCGAGGAAGACTTCCTCCAGGTAGCGCAGCGCCATGCCGGAGCCGACCTGCGGCGGCGCCACCGTCTCGCCCAGCCGGTAACTGCGCAGGGCGAAGGCGGGCTCGTTGAAGCCGAAATGGGCGCGGATCGCGGTGGTGCCGGAGAAACGGGCGTTCAATTCGAAGGGGATCGGCCCCTGCGGTCCGTCCCGCAATTGCACATTGAGCGACCCCATGCCGGGCAGGCATTCGGCGATGGCCAGCAGCAGGGGATGCAGCCAGGCGAATTCGGCCACCTCGACCACCCACGAACTGCCGCCCCGCAGCGTGCGGCGCGCCGTGAACGGCCCCAGCAGGCTGCCGTCGGCGCAGCGGAAGACGCTGCAGGTGTATTCATGGGCGAGGCCGTCGCCGACGCTGCCGGCGAAGGCCTGCAGCATGCGGTTGGGCACCTGGGCGAACAGGCGGCGCAAGGCCGGCGCGTCGCCGATGACGTGGACGTTGCGGCTGGAGGTGCCGGTGCGGCTCTTCAACACCACCGGCCAGCCGGATTCGTCGGCCCATCGCACCGCCTCGTCGGCGGTCTCGGGCAGGCAGGCCGGAGCGTGGGCGAGGCCGTTGCGGCGCAGGAACTCGGTGGTCAGCCATTTGTCGTCGGCGATCGCCACGGTTTCCGGCGGCGCGGCGACCACCAGGCAGCCGGCCTCGGCCTCGATCGCCTGGCGATGCCGGGAAAAGAACTTCAGGTCGAATTCCGAGCCGATCATCACCATGTCGATGCCGGCGCCCCGCAGCAGCGACGGAAAGCGCGCCAGGGCGTCCGGGTCCTCAACGCGGGGAACCAGCAGCGCCTCGTCGGCGAAGAACAGGCCGGCGTTGAGCGGCGCGATGTCTGCGGCGATTACGGTGACCGGCAGGCCGGAGATTCGCAGCGCCTTGACGATCCCCTGGCCGACGCCGCTGCCGGCGCCGGTGACCAGGACGCGGATGGGTTTCACCGTTCAGTCCCTTCCAGCAGGCGGACGATCCGCCCGACCTCATCAGGTTGGTGGGCGTTGGAGCCCAGCGACACCGGGGCGCCGGCGGCCCGGCAGGCCTCGATCAGCGCCCACGGGTCGGAATGGTAGCGGGCATTGATCTCGAAAGCGATTCCGGTCGCCGCAGCCTTGGCGATCAGCGCCAGGAAGCGGTCCCACGGCGGCACCGCGCCGAAACGGGTGATGCTCATCGCCATGGGATGGCCGAGGATGTCGACGGCCGGATTGTCCATCGCCGCCAGCGACAAGGCGAACTCGGCCTCGACCGCCTGTTCCGGGGTGCGGCCCCCGGTGCTCTCCTTGATGGCCCCCGTCTCGCCGGGAAAGCGGTGGACACTGGCCATCACCAGGTCGCAGGCGGCGAGGATGTCCGGCGTCGTATCGAGGCTGCCGTCGAAATCCGCGATCTTGCACTCGACGCCGACCAAAGCGCGGCAACGCCGGTCCGACACCGCGCGCACCTCGGCGGCGAAGCGGGGAAACCAGTTGCCGCTGGTGCGGCGGGCGTGTTCGCTGAACAGCACCGTCGCCAGGCCCTCGGCGACGGCGCGGGCGTGCATCTCGGCCACCGGGGCCGAGCCGTCGGTCCAGGTGGTGTGCATGTGCAGGTCGATGCGGGGCACCGCCCCGGGCCGAACGTCGCCGACCAGTGTCGTCAGGTCGCGCGCCATGGGTCAGGCCGTCAGCGGCCGCAGCCGCTCCGGCGCCAGCCGGTGGCACTGGGCGGCGAAGCGGGTGATGGCGGGCAGGAAGGTCACCGCCGACACATAGACGCGGTCGTTGGCCGGATAGGAGGGATCGCGCGACGGCAGGATCGGCGCGGCGCAGGCCGGCAGGAACATCCCGACCTTGCTGTCGTCGCCGTCATAGACGCGGATCGCCGGATGATCCCCCAGGCCGGTGAGGGCGAGGAAGCTGTTGAGGCCGTTGGTGGCGCCATGGAAGCCGATTGCGCCGCCGCCGTCGAGGCAGGCGCGGATTGCCGATCCGCAACCGTCGAGCAGGGCCTGCAACGACCCGCCGGCGCGGCGGATCAGGGGCTCCTCGACCAAATCGGCGGGGGGCGGCGGGACCGCCGGTTCGAGCACGGCGACGATGCCGCCGTCTTGGCGTTCCAGCGCCGCGACGGACAGGCCGGCGGCGGCGGCCGCCCATCGCGACGATTGTTCGGTGAAATAGGTCAGGTGCTCGTGCATCAGGATGTTGAGATCGCCGTCGGCCAGGCCGGACTCGACGTCGGGATAGGACATCAGCACGGCCCCGCCCGGCGCCAGGCAGCGGCCGGCGGCGCGCAGCACGGCGACCGGGTCGGGCACGTGCTCCAGGCAGTTGAAGCCGATGATCAGGTCGAAGCGCTCCCCGGCCAGATCCGCCGCCGGGAAATAGTCGCGCACCAGGCGCACCGGGTGGGGCGCCGCGCGCACCGCCGGGTCGACGATGGTATAGGCGGGGCCGTCGAAGCGGGCGATCAGACGCTCGGCGACGTAGGCGCTGCCCGCCCCGATTTCCAGGATCGAACCGGGGCGCTTGCCGCCGCAATGGCGCAGCACCGCCTCGATCTTTGAATCGCCCAGGCTGTCGGCCCAGGCGCTGCTGCCGGGCGGCTTGGTCAGGAAGGTGTAGGATTCGTCGGCATAACCGTCCAGCACCGCGGCGACGATCTCGGGCGCGGTGGTCTGGCGGATCGGTCCCGGGCCGGCGAAGCCGAGGCTGAAGGGCTGGCTGGCGCGGATGCCCGGCCGGGCCTGCACGCCCTGCCACACCGGCAGCGTGGCGATCGACAGGGTGGTGCCGCTCCCTTGGCCGGTGAGGGCGATCATGCCAGGTCGCTCCATTGCAGCCGGGCGCCCCGCTCCACGGCGCGGGCCAACCGGCGTCCGGCGATGCCGTCGACCTGCATCGGCGAAATGCCGCCGGCCGGCCGCAGGGCGACGAGGTCGTCGACGGTCAGCACGGCGCCCGCCGCCAGGGCGCGTGCGGCGAACAGGCTGCGGCGGGCGACGTCGCTGGTGTCCCGCTCCTCGGCGACCGGGTGCTTGCGGCCGTCGCCCAGCGCCCGTTCGGTCCGCCGCACCAGGCCGACCAGGGCGGCGAGGTCGGCCGGGGTGACCGAGGCCGTGTGGTCCGGCCCCGGCAGGGCGCGGTCGAGGGTGAAGTGCTTCTCGATGCAGGCGGCGCCCAGCGCCACCGCGGCGATCGCCACCTCGAACCCATTGGTGTGGTCCGAATAGCCGACCGGCCGGTGGAACGCCGCTGCCATGGTGGCCATCGCCCGCAGGTTGGCGGTCTCGGCGGCGGCGGGATAGGCCGAGGTGCAATGCAGCAGCAGCAGGTCGCGGCATCCCGCCGCTTCCAGGATTTCCACCGCGGCGGCGACCTCGGCCAGGGTGGCCATGCCGGTGGACAGCAGCACCGGGCGGCCCTTGGCGGCGACCCGGCGCAGCAGGATGGGATTGGTGATCTCGCCCGAGGGCAGCTTGAAGGCCGGCACTCCCAGCCGCTCCAGCAGGTCGGCGCTGCCCGGATCGAACGGCGTCGACAGGAACATGATCCCCGCTTCGGCGCAATGTGCCGCCAGTTCGGTGAAGGCCGCGGGCGGCAGTTCGAAGCCCCGGACCATGTCGAGCTGGCTCTCGCTGGCGCCGGTGGCCGCGGTCTGGTAGGCGGCCTTGGGGGCGATGGCGGACACCACCTGTTCGGCGGCGAAAGTCTGGAATTTGATGGCGTCGGCGCCGGCCGTCCGCGCGGCATCGACCAGGCGGTGGGCGAGCGCGAGGTCGCCGTTGTGATTGATGCCGGCCTCGGCGATGACGAAGCACGGGCAGCCCGGCCCCACCAGCCGGCTGCCGATCGCGAAGGGTTGGATCACCGCGTCACTCCCCGCCTGTCTCAAGGTCGACGAAGCTCTTGCGCACCAGCCCCGGCAGGTCGTCGATCTCGGCCAGGACCTTGACGATCCGTTCGGCGGCATGGCCGTCGCCGTAGGGGTTGACCACGCCCGAGCAGTCCAACGCCATCGCCTTGGCGATGGCGGCGCCGATGGCGCCCCGCTCGACCGCGCAATCGATCACCGAGCCGGCCTGCGGGCGTCCCTTCTGGCGGGTGCCGATGTTGACGGTGGCGACCCCCAGCGACGGAATTTCCAGGATGCCGCTCGACGAATTGCCGACCACCGTGTCGACCAGGGCGGCGACGCTAAGGTACAGCCGCGACCCCAGCGATGTGTGGATGGTGGCGTTGGCGCGGGCGGCGACGAAGGAGTCAAGGGCGGCCATCATCCCGCGGCTGTCGTTGTCGGCGTTGGGCCGGGTGACGATCAGCCCGACCTCGGGCCCGAGGGTGTCGAGGGCGGCCAGCACTTCGTCCAGGCCGGCGCCGCTTTCGGCCGGGACCAGGGTCACCGGATGATAGGTCACCAGCAGGTTGCGCGGTCGCAGGGTGAATCCCAACCGCGCTTCGACCTCGCGGCGGTCGTACAGCGGAGTGTGGCGGAGATGGTCGAGGCTGGCGTTGCCGGCCAGGAAGATGCGGCGCGGATCCTCGCCCAGCTGGCGGAGGCGGCGGGCGGAATCGGCGACGATGGGGAAATGCAGGTGGGCCATCTTGGTGATGGCGTGGCGGATGGCGTCGTCGAAGGCGCCCTCGGTGACGTCGCCGCCGCCGATATGGGCCAGCGGAAGCCTGGCCACCAGGGCGGCCTGCGCCGCCGCCAGCAATTCGAAGCGGTCGCCCCACAGCACCACGATGTCGGGCCGCAGGCGGGCGAAGGCGTCGGCGAAACCGATGGTGCCCAGGCCCATCGAGGTGGCGATGCCGACCGCGGTGTCGCTCGACAGCAGCATTTCGACCTTGGCGGCGATGGGGAAGCCGTCCGCCTCGATCGTCCGCCAGGTCGAACCGAATTCCGGCGACAGGTGCATGCCGGTGGCCACCAGTTGCAGTTCGAGATCGGGATGCGCCTGGATTTCCTTCAGCACCCAGAAGAACGGTCCGTATTCGGC
>Ga0265331_10000849_pt1 | contig 24846 bp, 25 predicted proteins | sample 41923metaG_FD_202088 | JGI IMG/M metagenome (GOLD analysis project Ga0265331, IMG submission 202088) | Rhizosphere microbial communities from Carex aquatilis grown in University of Washington, Seatle, WA, United States - 4-19-23 metaG | ecosystem: Host-associated > Plants > Roots > Rhizosphere... | reverse complement strand
ATGAACCGAAGCTTCTTTTTCTGCCTCAAATACTTCTCGATTCTCCTCCTCTCATACAAGCACAAATGGTTGAACGCTTTCATGATTTTTTATCATACAAGTGTTCGGATTCAAAGGTAAATCTCCAGTTGTGGACGTTTTGTGTGACGCGCGCTTCGGCGCATGAGCTCACAGGGGTTAAACTACAACAATGTATCGTTCTTAAAAAAGGAGTGTCATGAATACGTTTGAAAAGTTCGTGCAAGTACGTCCGTTGTTTCTGATCAGTCTGGTTATTATGGTAACCAACTTGGTGGCTGTGTGGGTCCCACTTCCGTTCATCATGCTCATCATCGCTGCTGCGATTCTCATCTCGAATTTTCTGGGATGGGCACGCGGAGAGAAGACGGGTAACGGCCATGCCGGCGACATCGCCGACAAGCTGGCCGATGGTGCGCGCATCAGGGTCCAAAACGTCGAATACGTGGACGGTTGCGCATACTTGACGGTTTTGCTGTTTGAGGCGCGGAATTCCGTCATGCCGCCGATGCTGCTCAGGGTCCGCGAATCCGACGTCATCGTCATCGACCCCGAGTATCAATACGTCTGGAAAGGCGGCAAGCTCATCGACGCCTTCAAGTACGACGAAGCTCTTGCGAAGGCACGGGCAGCCAACATCATCAGCTGAGCCATTCGGAGCCTGAAGCTCCTTTGCACCTTGTGTGTCCCTTAAGCCGCCGTGGATTTTCCTCGGCGGCTTTTGTGATACAGGAAAGGGTGATGGGTATCGGCCATGGAAGCGGAAGCGATTGCTGGGGTGAAGGGACCTTGCGAGCCGGGTAGGCGAGCACGAGGAATTTCCCAGCAGGGAAATATCCGTGTCCCTGAACCCCTGCAAGCGCTCCCGCGTCCCGAGAGGCGCGCTGCTCTCCGCGAATGTGCTAAACTGACCCCACGTATGCGCATCCTTATCGCATCTGGCATATATCCTCCCGACATCGGCGGCCCGGCACAATACGCCAGGAACCTCTTCGAGACGTGGCGAGCGCAGGGCCACGAGGTCAAAGTCGCCGCCTATCGCTGGGAGCGCGCCGCGCCGCCGGGGCTGCGCCACCTCCTCTATCTCACCAAAGTCTGGCGCAAGGGCTGGAACGCCGATCTCATCCTCGTCCTCGACACCTGGAGCGCCGCCGTGCCCGCCATGCTCGCCTGCAAGCTCATGCGCAAGAAGTACGTCATGCGCACCGGCGGCGACCAGCTCTGGGAGTCATACGTCGAGCGCACCGGTGAGAAGGTCCTCTTCCGCACCTTCTATGACGAGCCTCGTGTGCTCACCGGAAAGGAACGCATGATGCAGCGATGGAGCGGGGCAGTCCTCCGCGGCGCGGCAGCCGTCATGTTCAACACCGATTGGCAGCGCCAGATATTCCTGAAGGCCTACGGCCTCAAGCCCGAGCGTATGTTCATCCTCAATAATTTCTGCGGCCCTCATATGGAGCCGATCGCGCCCGAGGGCAGGGTATTCCTGGCCAGCACCCGCGAGCTCAAGTGGAAGAACCTCGACAGCCTGCGTGCCGCGTTCAAAGAAGCCCGCGAGACCGTCCGCGGCCGCGGCCTCGAAGACATCGAGCTCGACACGGGCAAGGCTGTCTATGACAACTTCATCGAGCGCATGCGCCGCTCGTATGCCGTCATCCTGGCGTCGCTCGGCGACATCGGCCCGAATATGATCCTCGATGCCGTGAGGACCGGCGTGCCATTCATCGTCACCCGCGAGACCGGCCTGGCGGATATGGTCCGTGAGTGCGCCATCTTCGTCGATCCTCTCGACGAGAAGGACGTCGCAGCCAAGATCGTCTGGATGTCTGACCCCGCCAATCGCGCTGCCCAGGCCGCCAAAGTCCAGAAGTTCTCATACACTCACACATGGGCAGAGATCGCAGCTGAGGTCGTCGCTACGTGGAAGAAGACAGTCGGGAAGAAGAAGGGGAAGGGCGAGAAGTAAGCACAAATCTGGTCACTCCGCTGTCTTTGTTCCTTCCGTATCAATCATCGGTTCGATCTTATACAAGATCGCCATCGCTTGTTGGAAGGTCTCCGAGCCGGCGATGTCGTTGCCTCCGATGAGGATGACAGCCTCAGCATTTCCATAAGCATCTCCGATACGGCCAGCTTCTAGGCATATTTGTGCTTTGACGAGACTATGTTTGGCAGTGGCATGCACTGCGGCCAATCCACCCTCCGAAAGGTTAATGTCTTTGAATGTCTTTTCGACTGCGGCATCCCATGCGAGGTATCCCGCGATGTCGCCCACCCTGAGCGCTTCTAGCGCCTTCAATGCTTCTGCATCGAGCTTCGGGTCTGACTCAGGGTTATAGAATTTCTCTGGCATATATGAGGAGATTGTAGCATGGAGAGAGGAAGCGGCGACGACAGCCCTCACCGCCCCACCGTCTTCTTTGTTATAATCATTGCACTTCTCACTTTGCATTTTTCACTATAGACTGCCCCCATCCTATGCGACTCCTCTCCATATCAGCAGACCCGAAGATCCTCCAGGAAGGCAGCGCTGTGCAAGCGCGGCAGTTGGAGCATGCTCGCGGGGTAGAGGAGCTGCACATCATAGTCTTCACGGATAGGACGGGCATCGAGCACTCGCTCGCGCCGAACTGCTTCGTCTATCCGACACGCTCGCGATCGCGCCTGATGCGGCCATTCGACGCCATCCGGCTCGGCCGCTTCATCATAGAGCGCCGCCGCATCACCGATATCATGTGCCAGGACCCGTTCTTCACGGGCATGGCCGGCGTGTCCCTCAGGAAGCAGTTCGGCCGGAGGCTCGAGATCCAGGTGCACACGGACATCGGCAGCCCGCATTTCGCATACTCGATCGCCAACCGCATCCGCAAGGCCATGGGGCTCTCATTCCTGCCCAAAGCAGATCATATCCGAGTCGTCTCCGAGCGCATCAAAACATATCTTGTCGAGAAGGCAGGTATCACCGCCGATAAGATAGAGGTGAGGCCGATCGCCGTCGATACGGATGCGGTCAAGAATGCGATCGTGACGCCGGCCACTGATCTACATGTGAAATACCCGCAGTTCGATCGCATCATCCTCATGGCGTCTCGCTTGACGAGAGAAAAGAATATTGGGCTGGCCTTGGAAGCCATGCCGACTATCTTGGAACGGAAGCCGAAGACAGGCCTCGTCATAGTCGGAGAAGGCCCTCTCGAAGGAAGACTTGCTCGAGACGCTCGTGCGCTCGGCATATCTGACAGCGTCATCTTCGGATCGTGGGCCGACAAGCCGGCACTCTATTCGTATTACAAGACGTGCGAGGCGTTCCTGGTCACTTCGCTCTTCGAGGGATATGGCATGACTCTGGTCGAAGCTGCTGCCGCTGGTGCGCGCATCATCTCGACCGATGTCGGTGTGGCACGCGAGGTCGGCGCTCGCATCATAGCCTGGGATGTGGGAGACGTGGCGAGAGCCATAGAAAATCTGCTACTATAGCCGCATGAAGATAGGTTTCATCGGCCAGGGCTGGATAGGCAAGAATTATGCCGACAGCTTCGAGGATAGGGGCCTCAATGTCGTCAGATATTCGCAAGAAGCCTCATATCTCGAGAACAAGGCGAAGATCGCTTTGTGCGATATCGTCTTCATCGCGGTGCCGACGCCGACGACCCCCAAGGGCTTCGACGACAGCATCGTCCGCGAAGTCATCAAGCTCGTCGGTCAGGGCAAGACTGCTGTCATAAAGTCGACTATGGTCCCGGGGACCACGCTCTCTATCCAGAAGGAGAACCCGGGCATCTTCGTCATGCATTCTCCAGAATTCTTGACTGAGGCGACTGCCCGCTATGACGCTGATCATCCGATGCGCAATATCGTCGGCGTGCCGACGGATACGCCGGAATACCGGAAACGGGCCGAAGCGGTCATGGCAGTATTGCCCGAGTCTCCGTATAAGGCCATCTGTTCGTCGTCCGAGGCTGAGATTATCAAGTACGGCGCGAACACATTCCTGTATGTGAAGGTCCTCTATATGAACATGCTCTATGACCTGGCAGAGAAGCATGGCGCCGACTGGAAGGTCCTGAAGGATGCGTATGTGAATAATCCGTGGATGGGGAACATGCATTCCGACCCTATCCATAAAAGCGGCCGTGGCGCGGGCGGCGACTGCTTCATCAAGGACTTCGCTGCTCTATCGGTTGTCTTCCATAAGGAACTCAGCGACCGCCCTGAGTATCTGCGGGTATTCGAAGCCATAGAGAGCGCCAATATCGGCCTCCTGGTCTCCACGAACAAGGATCTCAAGATACTCGAGAGCGTGTATGGGCCTGATATACTAAAGAAGCGCAAGAAATAACATGAAGATACTCATCGTCACAGAGAAGCTCGCGGTCGGGGAAGACACGTTCGGATATCTGCACGGCCATATCCTCGACGCTGCTCGTTCATTCGACATGGTCACGGTCGTCTGTCTGGAGAAGGGACAGTACAAGCTGCCTAAGAGCGTGCCCGTCTTCTCCCTCGGCAAAGAGTCTGGCGCGCGTGGCCGCTTGTCGTATCTCATGCGCTTCTGGGGCATCCTCTGGTCGGAGCGTCACGATTATGATGCAGTCTTCGTCTACCTGACACCGCTCTATGCCCTTGCCGGGTCCGTCATCTGGAAGATCACGGGCAAGAAAGTCGTCCTCTGGTACAACCATACCCACAACGACTGGGTGCTCCGAGCCGCGTCTCGTCTCGTCTATATCATCGCCGTACCGTCAGAGGACAAATGCCCGATCAAAGGCTTGCCCAAGTGCGTAGTCCTCGATGGGGGATTGTCGATAGAGGGAGCGATGAAGCTCGTCCGATCCGCATGAACATCCTTATCATCACCCAGAAGATAGACAAGAATGACGGCTATTTTGGCTTCTTCCATGGCTGGCTCGCGGAATTCGCCAAGGCATGCGGCCATGTCACCGCTATCGGTTTGGAAGTCGGCATGCACGATCTGCCGCCGAACGTGAAGGTCTATTCGCTCGGCAAAGAAAGCAACAAGTCGCGTTTACAATATATCTCGCGCCTGCTGCGCTATTCATGGCGAGAGCGCCGACAGTATGATGTCGTTCTGGCGCACATGAGCCCTCTCTACGTCATTGTCGGCTGGCCGCTCTGGAAGCTCCTCGGCAAGCGCATCGGCATGTGGTACGTCCATCGCCATGTCGATCTCAAGCTGCGCATCTCGGCCAAGCTCGCCGATGTCATCTTCACCGCCGTTCCCGAGAGCTTCCGCATGAAGAGCTCCAAGGTCCACTATATGGGCCAGGCTGTGCCGCTGGAGAAGTATCGCAAGGAAGCACGAAGCACGGAGGACGGAGTACGGAGTACGAAGGGAAAAGCTGACGCGTCAGCGGCGCGCCCATTCACCATCGTGAGCATCGGACGGATCACGCCGATCAAGAATCTGGATATCCTCGTCGAGGCAGCTGCTACACTGCGCGACAAGGGCATCATGACGCATATCGACCTTGTCGGTGATCCTGTCCAACCTACGGATCATGCATGCAAAGCCGCTCTCGTGAAGCTCATCGCCGAGAGGAAGATGGGCGATCAGGTGACGTTCGTCGGCTCGGTGCCGAACAAGGACATCCCTGCCTGGTATTGGCAGAGCGACCTCTCGATCAATCTCTGTCCGACGGGCGGACTGGACAAGGCTGTCCTGGAGTCGATGGCCGCCTCGACGCCGGTCATGGTCTCGAACAGGGCATTCAAGGACTACTATGGCCAGTACGCGGACAGGATGGTCTTCGCCGAGCGCGATGCGGCCGACCTGGCTCGCAAGCTGGAGGCGTATATCGGCTCATCAGCCGCCGACAAGGCTGCTATCACCGCCAAGCTCTTGCATGAAGTCGAAGCCCGCTCATCGCTCTCGGCGCTCATCGGGCGCATCGTCAGCATTCTCGGAGAGCGCGCGCCGCGCAGTTGAATCAAGCGATGGCCTCCCATTTCAAACAAGCGTGCCGCGCAGCGTTCGAGAGGGTGCTCCCATCCGCTGCCCGTCGGCGAGCCTTCAAGAAGACCGATCAGGCTTTTGCAAAGGGTGCGCCGAGCCATGCCGCGATCCCAGATGGTCTCGAAGCGGAGCTTTTCCTGCTCAATAGATTCATCGGATCCGGAGCGCCTTTTGAGGGGAAAGCCTTCATCGATGTCGGCGCGAATGCGGGCGAATATGCACACGTCGCATCCAGATACCTGCCCCCGGAAAAGATCTGGGCCTTCGAGCCACAGTCAGGATATGCGAGCCGCTTGCGACGCCTTTTTCCACGAGTCCATGTCGTCCAAGCCGCGCTCTCCGATCATTCAGGCCACGCATCCCTCAAGGTGCCTCTCATCAAAGGAGCCGAGTATCGCACGCGCGGCACGCTCGAGCATTTCTCAGAGCCGGGGGAGAGCGGCGCCATGACCGAAGACGTCCAGCTTATGACATTCGATGAAGTACGCCGTGGGTCTGTATCCGCTGGCACAACGACAGGCATCATCGGTCCCGTCGGTTGTATAAAGATAGACGTCGAGGGCCATGAGAAGGCAGTCTTGGCAGGCATGCAAGAGACGCTCTCGAAAGATAAGCCTGTTTTGATCATCGAGATAGAGCAGAGGCATCATGCTCAGCCCATCCGAAGCATCTTTGGATGGCTGGCTGAAAGAGGATATGACGGCTATTTCTATGATCGCCAGGCGAAGGCCTTCAAGGCGGCCGTTGGGGCTGACCTGGCGAAGCTCCAGGATCCGGCGCTCTTCAAGACGCCGCGGTATATCCAGAATTTTGTATTCGTGCCGAGGTCATCGGGAGCCTCGCTCATATGACGGCACGGGGCGAGCTTCAAAAAGATAGTGTGAAGGTCAGATAGTCGGTCGCAACCTGTTTCAAAAAACAGAGCGTTACTCTACTTTTGATTACTTTTGCTCTATTTTATGAAACAGGTACAGACCGAAGCCTCCCCCCTCGCCCTCATGTCGCATGCTAATCAGTCGTATATATAGCATGCAAGAGTGCTATCATATTCGTGTGGAAACAACAGGCAAAAAAACCTCCTCAAAGACCCTCATCTACCAGCTCCCGGCAGGCGACAGCGGCAATCCATACTTCAAGCTGCTCGACGAAGCCCTCGATCACCAGCTGGGTGTCGAGATCATCGGTTATGGCGGCAAGCTGCTCATTCCGCTCATATTCAGGCGCTCAGGCACCATCCGTCCGTCGCGTGCGGCAGAAACGCCGACCAAAGAGATCATCCACATCCACTGGGAGACATGCCTCTATGGCAGCCGGTATGTCCTGAAGTCGCTCGCTCTTCTGGGCCTGAATTTCTTGTCGCTCGCCGCGCTCAAGGCTCGCGGCACGAGGGTCGTCTGGACCATGCACAATACTCGCGCGCATGACTACCCTCACCCCCTGATCGACGCTATGGGAAAAGCCATGATGTTCAGGTATGCCGATGCCATCCTCATCCACCAGGGGCGCGTAGCCGCCGAATACGCCCGCAGATATCCCGCGAAGCATGTGGCCTGGGTGCCACACGGCAGCTACGTCGGCTATTATTCCGAACCATCCGCTGCGCAGGCGGAGGCCCTCCGCGCTCGGCTCGGTATCGAGGCGGGCGATACGGTCATCCTCTCGCTCGGCATGATCAGGCCGTACAAGAAGACCGAGGCTATCATCCGCGCCTTCATGCAGACGCGCGACGCCGAAGGAAGCCGTCCCGCTCGTCCCGACCTCCGGCTCGTCATCGCCGGCTCCTGCGATCGTGCCTACGCGGCGCGCCTGGCTGCGCTCGCAGCAGGGGATGCCCGCATCTCATTCATGCCAGGATTCGTGCCTGACACAGATATCGCCGCATATCTGCGCATCGCCGATCGTTCCGTATTCTTCTATGACGATTCTGAGCTCACCTCCGGCGGCATCGTCCTGTCGCTCTCATACGGCGTGCCTGTCCTGTCCCGGGATATTCCTGGGGCGGAGATAGTGAAGCGGGGCGTGAATGGAGAGCTGTTCGACGATGAGGCTGGCCTGGCTCGCGCACTCGCATCGCTCCATCAGGCTACGCCTGCCGAGCGGGAAGCGGCCCGGGCATCCGCTGCCCGGTCAGATTGGGACAGCTCGGCCAAGAAGATATATGATATCTACGCCGGGCTCTGATGCGTGATGCCTGCGCGCACGACACTCGCCATGAAATCCACTGACCTTATACGACAGACCTACGCCGGCAAGACCATCGGCCGTATCCTGGGCAACTGGGCCATCGCTCGTGAGTGCCGGAACCTCTCTGGCTCCGTCGTCGACCTCGCCGCCGGCGGCAGCCCGAGCTACTACCGATATCTTCCGAAGGGCCTCGTGCTCACCCGCACCGACGTACATCCGGGGCCCGGCATCGACCGGATAGTCGATCTCAACGAGCCGCTGCCATTCAAGGATGGAGAGTTCGATGCAGCACTCATGTTCGGTGCCCTGTATATCCTCGAAGACCCGCTCCGGACGCTCCGCGAGGTGCGTCGCATCCTCGCGCCCAGAGGCTCGTTCTATCTGGCGCTGCCGTTCTTGCTGGGCGAGATACCCGAGCCTCACGACTATGGCAGGTGGACAGGCGAGGGTCTCGAGCGGCTGCTCCGGCAGGCAGGCTTCGTCTCTGTCCGCATCGTGCGCGTCGGCGGGCCGTTCACGGCGGCAGCGAACCTCCTTCATGCCTATCTCTATTTCGATACGGTGCGGCTCGCCGTCTCGGCTGCGGCGCTTGCGTGCGACAGGCTAGCTCGAGCAGTCCGTCCGAAGCTCGCTGCAAGGAGCCCCATCAGCTATCTCTGCATCGCCGCGAAGTGATAGTATTATCTCCGCATCATGGGAACATCCGCCACAAAAAAAGCCACAAAACAGGTAGATAAGGCGCATTACCGCTTCGAGAGCTATGTCAGCATCGAGCGCTGGTCGAGCTACTACTATCAGCTGCGCGAGGCGCTAGCGCTGCGGCCTTCGTCGATCCTCGAGATAGGCGTCGGCGACGGCGTCCTGGGCGGCTATGTCCGCGCCAACACTGCTGTCCGCTATGTCTCTGCCGACATAGATCCCGAGCTCCATCCTGACGTGGTCGCCGATGTCCTCCATCTGCCCTTCCGCGACGGCGAGTTCGACGTCGTCTGCGCCTTCGAGGTCCTCGAGCATCTGCCGTTCCAGTCGTTCGGCGCTGCCCTAGCGGAGCTCGGCCGTGTCGCCTCGAAAGCCGTCATCGTGAGCCTGCCGCATCGCGCGCCTGCGATCCGTTTCGAGCTCAAGCTCCCATTCCTGCCGCGCCTACGCGTGTCATGCAAGATCCCGTTCCCGACCCGCCACGCCTTCGACGGCGAGCACTACTTCGAGATCGGCAGGCAGGGCTACAGCATCGGCCGTATCCGCGCCGTCATGTCGGAGCGGTTCGATATCCGCAAGGACTTCGTGCCATACGAGAATCAGTTCCATCATTTCTTCGTCCTCGACACGCGGCTATGAAGCTCATCTACGTCGCAAATTCCAGGATCCCGACCGAGAAGGCGCATGGCGTCCAGATCATGAATACCTGTGCCGCCCTCTCGGCGGCGCTCGCTGCGCAGGGCGACAGCCTCGAGCTCGTCATACCGGCTCGAGCCAACTCTATCTCAGCTGACCCATTCGACTATTATGGAGTGCCGCGCTTGTTCCGGATCCGTCGGCTCGCTACCGTCGACCTCATGCGCTGGAGCGATGCGGTGCCGCCCGTATTCGCCCTGCAGACGTTCACCTTCCTCATCTCGCTCCTCTGGAAGCGCATGCGTGGAGCCTGGCCGCGCGATGCCGTATGGTATGGCCGCGACGAGCTCGTCATGGGGCCGCTCGCGCTCTTTTCCAGGGATGTCTTCTGGGAGACGCACCTTCCAGCCAGGAATATGTTCGCGCGCATGGCAGCCCGCCGCGCTCGCGGGATCGTCTGCGTCACCGAGGGCCTGGCCGAGCATTGCCGGAGCATCCTTCATGCCCCCGCCGACAAGGTCTCCGTCATCAGGAATGGGGTAGACGCGGCAGCATTCGACGCGATGCCTTCTGACAAGGCCTCTGTGCGCCGCGAGCTCGGCTTGCCCCCGGTCCCCGCCAAGCTCGTCACCTATAGCGGCAGCTTGGCCCTCTATTCATGGAAAGGAGTAGACATCTTTATGGATGCGCTCGCCCGCCTAGGATCTCTGGACGTCAGATTCCTCCTCGTCGGCGGCAGTCCGAAGGACGTCGCAGCTCTCACGACGCGCTATCCTGACCCGCGCTTCATATTCGCCGGCCTGGTGCCATCCGAAAAGGTGCGCGCCTATCTCACAGCCTCCGACATCCTCGTCCTGCCGAACAAGTCGGGCGATCCTATGTCCGAGAAGTTCACGTCGCCCATGAAGCTCTTCGAATACATGGCGAGCGGCGTGCCCATCGTCGCGTCAGACCTGCCATCGGTCCGCGAGATCCTGCCAGCCGATGCGGGCGTGTTCGTCCACCCGAATGACCCCGCTGCGCTCGCCTCGGGCATCGGCCAGGCTCTCGCTGATCCTGCGGCATCCGCCGCTCGTGCCGGCCGCGCGCGCCGCGCCGTGCTCGCATATACCTGGACCGCACGCGCTCAAAAGATCTTGGGCCTCATACGCACACAGAGATGACCATCTTCACACAGGTGAGACGATACTGGCAGCTCTCTGGCGCCATCGGCGGCCCTACGGCATCCGCTCGCATCGCGAGCTTTTTGACGGCTCTCTCCATCCCCGCCAGGAAGAAGCTCCTCGGCAGGAAGGCGCGCACCATCATGATCAGGATCCGGCCCGGCTCGGCGCCGCGCGCATTCCTCGCTCGCGATGCCGCCGACATCGCCGTGCTCATCGAGATGTTCGTGGACAGGGAATACTCCCTCCCGCTCGGTGCCTCCGCGCCAGCATCCATCGTCGATATCGGCAGCCATGTCGGTGCCTCCGTCCTCTCCTTCAAGGCGGCATATCCCGACGCCGTCATCGCCGCCTATGAACCTGATCCTGAGAATTTCGCGCTTCTCCAGGCCAATACCGCCGGTCTCGAGGGTGTCACCTGCATGAATGTCGCCGTCGCAGCGCAGGCAGGCCGCATAGCATTCTATGCGCATGATGACAGCTCGATATCGGGGTCCATCTCACGGCGGAGCCTCTCGGACAAGGCCGTCGAGATCGTCGCCGAGTGCTTCGACGATGTCGTCGCTCGCCGCCGCCCCGATCTCGTCAAGTTCGACGTCGAAGGCGCGGAATATGCCGTCTTCGGCGGCAGCCGCTCGCTCGCGATGGTGCCGCGCTATATCGGCGAGCTCCATCTCGATCTCATCGCCCCGCGGACGGATCGCGACTTTTATGCTCTCTTCGGCGGATATGATATCGTGGTAGAGAAGATCAGCCCGGCTCGTTCCATCATCTGCCTATCTCGTAGGGTCTAAGCCCGCGTGATCTGAGTGTGATCCGAATATGAAAAGCCTCATCTACACTGCTCTCAGCGCCCTCCGGCCCCGGCTCACCCGGGGTGCCTCCGTGCTCATGTACCATTCCGTCGCCGTCGGTACAGACTATTTTTCGGCGGTCGCTCCAGAGGTGTTCGAGCGACACATGGCTTGGCTCGCCTCCGAGCGCGAGGTCATCCCGCTCGCTGAAGCCATCGCGCATCCCCGGCCCGCTGTCGCTCTCTCGTTCGATGATGGCTATGAAGACAACTTTACTGCCGCATTCCCGGTCCTGAAGCGGCACGGCTTCCATGCGACCATCTTCGTGGTCATGTCGAGAGTCGGCCAGCCGGGATATCTGCAGAAGGGCCAGATCCGCGAGATGCATGAGAGCGGCCTGGTCTCATTCATGCCGCACTCGAGGACGCATCCTGACCTGACGACGCTCACGGATGTCCGGCTCCGCGAAGAGGTCGCCGGCTCGAAAGCCGACCTCGAAGCGCTCATCCGCGAGGTCGATCCAGCCTATGCGGCGGACATATTCGCATATCCGAAAGGCACAGCCGACGCTCGCGTCGTCGCGGCCGTCCGTGAGGCAGGCTATGCCGCCGCAGTCGGCGTGCGTCCCGGCCTGCTCACTGCCGCGAGCGATCCGCATATGATCGAGCGCAACAGCGTCGATCGCACGACGACGCATGCCAGATTCCGGATGGAGGCGAGCGACGCCATCGTCGCCTACGAGCGCCTGAAGGGGCTCTTCATATCCTGATCATATTCTGACCCACCGTTCCGGTGCGATGCTATCGCCGTCCCTGTCTGCCATCCATATGCGCGGCGCTACCGTGATCGCTCCCGGTGCGTTCCCGGCGCTCTCGCCGAGCCATGCCCCCCACCACGAGAACGAGCTATTCGCGACGATGTGGTGCCGGCACATGCTCATGAGCATGACCTCTTCCTGGATGGAGATGGCGGGCTGCTCCTCTGTCGCGGCGACCTGTGGCGATACCGCGACGGCTCCTTCCGCGTGTATGTTGGCGCGCACCCACTCGATGTCATCAGAGAATAGGAATATCTTCAGGCCGTTCCCTGTCGCGCCGTTCACGCCTCCATGGCTCGTGCCGCGCACCTTCTCGCGCAGGAGGGCGATGGCGCGCTCGTAATAGTCTGGCGTGCATATGTTCGAGAATGCTGCGGTTTTGGTCCCGCTCACGTAGTCGCCGCGGCGCACGTGGAGCGAGACCGATGCGCTCCCGGCGGCGGCGATCATATCGGCGTAGCGCTGCGCCTCTGCCGAGAGTGGAGCTTTGAGCTTCAGATCGCGGCGGATCGTATCCGCTATGTCCGAGAAATATCTCTCGTCGAACCACGTGCCGACCGCATACGTCCCATCCTTCGCCGACAAGGCTTCCGGATAGTAGCCGACCGATGGCCGCGAAAGCGCCCTGCCGGTGAGCCGCCATCTGAGCCGCTTCAGCCTCGAGCTGTCCCGGAATGGCACGGCGATATCGAATGCCCCGAGCCCGAGCTCGCGCCCCTGCGCCTGCGCCTCCGCCGTTCGATACCAATGCGTGTCGAGCCGCACGTCCCGCCCGCGCGCGACGAGCGCTCGCGCGTATGCGTATTGGAACATCTGGTTGCCGAGGCCGCCGCTCAGTCGCACGTATATCATGGCAGCTTCTTGACGATACACTGGATCTGGCAGAGCACGTCGGGCTCACGCGTCTGGTCGATGGCGCGATATCGGAGGAGCCAGCCCTGGAGCGCCATCGAGCGCCTGCCGCGCATCCGGGCGAGCTTGTCGGCCACGCGTATGACGAGCCGCATGAGCGCGCCGGGCCGTCGTCTCGGCCCGAATGTAGCCAGCCTGCGGTCATAGCCGAGGTCCTGCAGCGCCACGCGCACGACCTCGCCTCCCGGGAGCGAGCGCGCCAGGTCGAGGACGTTGACCGACAGGGGAGACCAGCTGTGCGTCTTGGAGACCGTGAATGTCGCCTTGTGGTCGGGATTGAATCTGCTCGGGAAGACGCCCTGCTCATAGAGATCTTCGTCGGGGACGGTGACATAGAGGTGCCCGCCTGGCTTGACCAGTTTCCACCAGTCGTGGGCCGTCTTCCGCGGGTCGTGCATGTGCTCCAGGCAGTGCGAGGCGTAGACGTAGTCGAACCGGTCATGGACATGTTTCGATGCCTCATTGGCATCGCCGTCCGCCATGTCGAACACCCGCACGCCGGGGAAGACGGGGTCGCTGCCGGCGCCGATGTCGATGCCCGTGCCACGGAGCACCTTCCATTCTAGGGCATCGGGGCCCCAGGTCTTCTTGGATTTCGATGTCTCTCTCATAGCGTGTCCTATGATATCACGCGCTCTCGATGGGCGTGAGCACCGGCTGCCGATCGCCCAGATACCGCCGCAGGCTGCGGTGCCGCAGATACGATATCTCCGAACCGGGGTATATGAACTTGGCGATGCCGCCGCCGTCGAAGTTCTCCGGTACGACCACAAAAGCCTGTTTTCGCAGAGCGACGGCCAGAGCGTGGCTCCCCGAGAACATGCAGGCGAACCTCCGGCATGAATGGATCATATCAGCGTATTCGAAGAGGTTCTGCGCCTGCGGGTCGGCGTAGACGACGCGCAGGCCGCTCTTCCGGGCGTCGGCCTCCAGCCGGGCAAAGAAGCGCTCGTCTATCTTCCAGCCGAGCCTCTGGCCGGCGATCATATTCCGGTCTATATAGAGCGCGTCTCCGAGCTCCGGTATGAGCCGTGGGCGGTATGAGATCTCCGGCAAGCCGGTCCCGCGCAGGCCCATCTGCCGTTCGTACGCTTCCACGCCATTCCTGCGTGGCACGAAGAGCAAGCCGTCCCGGTCGTATCCTTCCAGGGCGATGCCCGGCTCGTCGGCGTAGCCCTTGAAATGAGGGTTCATATCGAAGCACATCTCGAGGATGGCCGATGAGCGTGGCACGCTCCTGCTCTCGGCAGAGATATACATGTCGATGCCGCGCTGCTCCCGGAGCAGGCGCGGCAGGGAGGAGAAGAGCAGACAGTCTCCCAGGCCGCCGTGCGTGAGACGGATGACGAGGCGGCCCTTCGCGAGCGCCGCGTCGAGCCGTTCGAAGTAGGCCTTCCGAGCCGCCTCGAGCTCTCGCCGGCGCATGGCAGCATAGACGAGCCCGTAGGCGTCAGACTGCAGGATCCTCGATCTCAGGTCGGAGAGATTCATCATAGTGCATCCCTGCCCATCGGCGTCGCAGCGCTCTCCCGAGGCGCGCCTGCGTCCGTGGCTATTGCCGGTCTCTTCGCGGCCGAACGCACCAGTATCATGGCTGTCCCATATGCCGCTCCGCCGGAGAGGGCCTTGGATGCGATGATGCCCCACACCCCGAACGGGATGCCGAGCGCGAGCATGGCGCCGATCGAGACGATCGGGTTCACGATGTTGTATATGTATATCTCGCGCTTCGCCTTCATGGCCGTGAGCCCCGCGAGCGGCAGGTTCGGCATGGCCATGAGGGCGACCGCCAAGGCATACCCCTGCGAATAGAGCACTGACGAAAGATATTTCGGGAAGAAGAGCCAGAATACATACGGCGCAACGGCGATATAGATGAGCGCGATCATGAGCGAGAAGGCGAAGAGCCGCATCGTCTTCGGGAACATCGACTGCCCGATCTCTCCCGACGTGCGCTCGGAGAGCTTCGGGAAGGCAAGGACGCTCACCGACTTGAGAGCCGAGCTGGCGCGCTCGGGAATGGTGCTCGCGAAGGCGTATATGGCCAGATCGACGGTGCCGAGATAGTGGAAGACCATGAGGTTGTCGAGCTGGCCCGCGATCGTGGAGATGACATTGGCCAGGCTCAGGTGCTTGCCGTAGCCGATGGCCGCGCCGTCGACCCTGTCATTCGGCTCGAAGCGCCTGACAGTGAGCGCATAGAGGCCTACCGTCACGGCCGTGTTGACTCCGATGTTGACCGCCACGAGCGATACCGGATCTTTCACGAATACGAGCGTGATCGCCATGCAGACGGAGTATGCGAGCGCCAGCGTCATGCCGTATGTCGCGCCGATCCGGAACTCTTTCTTGCCTGTCATGAATGCCGCATAGGTGTTGTAGGCGCTGTAGACCGGGCTCAGGAATCCGATGAGCATGACGCCGAGGGCTATCTCAGAGTTGCCCTGCATGAAGTAATACACTGCTATGGCGATCGCCGCTCCGAATGACACGAGGTTCCAGACGAGCTGCACGCCGATAGAGCGGCGGAGCGTGCCCTCGTAGCCGCGCGCGACCGCCTGGGTGACGGCGTTATTCATGCCCGTGAGCGTGAGGGCGTTCAGGATGGCGCCGATCGACAGGATGAACTGGTAGGTGCCATAGATGTCCTTCGGCAAAAGGCGCGCGAACGCGATAGACAGCCCGAAAGCCAGCAGGTTCGTGAATACGAACGAGACGTTCATCCAGAACCCGCCGCGAGCCAGGTAGACCATGTCGGTCTTCGTGTACCGCTCGCTCCAGCGCAGCCAGCGGTATGCCCACGCCTTCGTCTTTTCCATGCCCGTAATACTAATAGAAATAAGCGCTGTGCGCCAGGCGCGGCGCCTTCAGAACAGCCGTATCATGACGGCGTGCCCGTTCAGATTGTGGAAGATGAGCCGATCTTTCTTCGCGCGTTCCTCGTCCACGAAGGCCGCGATGCCGTCGCAGCCCTTGAATCCATAGTCATCGAAGACGATCATCCCTCCAGGCACGAGCTTGGGCCAGAGCCAAGCCACAGAGTCTTTGGCTGACTGATAGACATCCACATCTATATGGCAGAATCGGAATGACCTGTCCGGGATCGACGCTCCCGTCTCGTCGGGGAATATGCCGGTCAGTATGCGGATATTGTCGAGCTTGAGCGCGGCGGCCGCTTCGAGGACATCCGCGCGCGAGGCGTCGGCGTGCTCGCCGCCTTTGTATCGAGGGTCATGCTCGCCGGCTTTGACCACGCCCGCGAACGTATCGCAGAGATATACAGGCTCGCGTATGCCCTCCATCGCGGCGCGTTTTGCGATGAGCGCTCCGCTGCCGCCTCGCCATACGCCGATCTCGATGAGCGCGCCCTTGTCGAGCTTGGCGGATTCCTTTACCAGCTGCCAGAGCTCGTAGCACCTGTATATGCTCACCAGAGTATTGCCGCGGACTACCTCGAAGGTCTCATTGAATACGGGGTCGGCGAGCCATGGAGCATAGCTCGCGGCGGGCGAGATCCGCTCATACGGGCCCGTGATAGCCACGGGAGGCCTCTTTCGGGTCACGGTCAAATCGAAACCTGCGTATTCGGCGAGCTTTCTACAGGCACCATATATGGAGTGCTGAGACAACGCCGATATCCTAGCATATTTTGGCCCCCCTGTGCTATATTCTACGGACTATGCAGTTCAAAAAACCCATCAGATTCGTCGGCCTCGCGGCCCTCTTCCTCATCCCGTTCTTCGCGCTCATCGCCATGCCGTTCTGGCCGTTCGACTTCACGAACAGCTTCTTCTTCCCGTTCATCACAGGCAAGGCATTCTATTTCAGGATACTGGTCGAGATCGCCTTCGCAGCCTGGCTCATCCTCTGCCTCTATGAGCCCAGCTATCGTCCCCGGAAGACGCCGCTCACTGTCGCTGTCACCGTCTTTGCCCTCGTCGCCCTCGTGGCCGACCTCCTCGGCGTCAACCCGGTCCGCAGCCTCTGGTCGAACTTCGAGCGCATGGAAGGCTGGATCGTCATCATCCATCTCTGGGCATTCTATATGGCGGCGTCAGGATTCTTCGGCCATGGCGAGGGTGCCAAGCGCCTCTGGCACCGATGGCTCAATACCGAGCTCGTCGCCGCGATCGCGGTCAGCATCTATGGCATCCTCCAGCTCGTCGGCGTGGCCGCTATCCACCAGGGCTCGACCCGCATAGATGCCTCGCTCGGCAATGCCGCCTATTTCGCCGTCTATCTCCTCTGGAATATAGGCATCGCCCTCTACCTCTTCATGGAAAACCGCGCCCGCCGCGCGTCCGGCACCGGCTCGGCCTTCTTCGCCTGGGCATATCCTATCCTCGCGGCCATCTTCGCCTTCCTCCTCTTCGAGACCGCCACCCGCGGCACCATCCTCGGCCTCGCCGGCGGCGTCCTCCTCGCTCTCCTCGTCTACGCCATCTTCGGCAGGGGAGCCTCGCGCCACTCCCGCTGGATCTCGGCCGGCATCGTCGCCATCCTCCTCGTCCTCGGCGTCTCATTCTGGGCAGGCAGGAACGCGCCATTCATCCAGCACAATGATGTCCTTTCCCGCATCGCCTCGATCTCGCTCTCCAATACCGAGTCGACTGCCCGTCTGTATATCTGGGGCGAGGCATTCCAGGGCTTCGCGGAGCGCCCTATCCTCGGCTGGGGACAGGAGGATTTCAACTATATCTTCAATGCCCACTACAACCCCCAGCTCTGGAACCAGGAGCAGTGGTTCGACCGAGCCCATAGCGTCTACCTCGACTGGCTGACCGCCTCCGGTATCGTCGGCCTCATCGCCTATCTCGCTCTCTATGTCGTCCTGCTCGCCGCTCTATGGCGCTCGAGCCTCTCCGTCGGCACAAAGAGCATTCTCACCGGTCTCGTCGCCGGCTACGCCGTCCACAACCTCTTTGTCTTCGACAACCTGGCGAGCTACGTCCTCTTCTTCGCCGCCATGGCCTTCATGGACTCGCTCCGCCCGGCCGGTCAGTTCCGGATCTTCGGCATGAGGCCTCTCTCCGCCGAGGGCATCGAATATGTCGGCGCGCCCATCGTCATCGTAGCCCTCGTCGCGGTGCTCTACGTCTTCAATGTCCGCCCCATCCAAGCCAACACCCGCCTCATCACCGCCCTCGAATCGTGCGCCAGCCAGTCGCCTGACCCGGCTCTCTTCCAGGGAGCTCTCTCCGTGGGCACATACGTAGCCGACCAAGAGATCCGCGAACAGACCCTCAGCTGCGTCCAGAGCGTCGTCGCCCGTGCCGATGTACCGACGCCGACCAAGCAGGCCTATTTTGCCCTGGCCGCTTCGGCTATACAGGACCAGATCGCCGCGACCCCGCTCAAGGACGCCCGCATCTACACCCTCGGCGGCAACTTCCTGGCCTCTATCGGCGATACCGCTGACGCCGTCGCCTTGCTCCAGACCGCCTCGACCCTCTCTCCGCACAAGCCGTCGCTCGACATCGCGTATGCCACCGCTCTCATGAATACGGGCAGTGCCGATGAGGCGGTCTCTGTCCTCGCCGCCGACTACGCCCTCGTACCTATAGATACCCAGCTCGCCACCGCCTATGCTGTCGCCCTCGTCGTCGACGGCAAGGAAGCCCAGGCCCGCTCTACGTTCGCCTCGACGACCGGGCTCTTCGATTCCGAGGCCATGGCGCAGGCGTATGCCGTGGCCAAGCAGTACCAGAAGTCTATCGCCATCTACCGCGCTCTCGTCACAGCCAGTCCGACTGACGTCAATCTCTCCGTCGCCCTCGCCCGCACCCAGCTCCTCGCCGGCGACAAGTACGGCTCTGCCGCCACCCTCCGCGCCCTCGAAAAGTCCCACCCCGAATACGCCTCCCAGATAGAGGCGACTATCAAGGCTGCGGGGTTGTAGATATCGCCATGAAGTGGAAGCAGCCTCCTGCCATCAAGATATATGAGGCCCTCGGAGCCGTCGCTGACGGACGTGTCGAGACGACGGGCAATTCCGCGAAGGTCTATTCGTCGAGCAGGAAGAAATACTATGATGTCGCCTTCGATCCAGATAAGGGGGCGATCATGGCCAACGACAATGGCTCATATTGGCAGGGATATCTTGGCTATCCATCCATCGCATTCCTCATGAAGGCGGGAGTGCTCTCGTATGATGAACAGGCAGGCGCTCTCCTCAGAGACGTGGCGTGGAAAGATGTGAACCAGAAGTTCAAGAACGATTTCGGCAAGTCGCTCGATTTCATTCTTGTCTCAAAGACAGAGAAGGAAAAAGAAGCTCTGACTGCCTTTGTGCAAAAGGTCGATGCTGAGATCAAGGCGCTCGGCTTGAGCCTTCTCGGGAAGAAGACACTGCCTCCAGATGGGTACTAGCCTCCCTATAACGCAAAAAGTCGCCGAGGGCGACGCTTTGCGAGACATTCTTTGGAGAGTGCCCACACTGGGTACTCACGAGGGTAGTATACCATACTGGTAGCCAAAAAGCAAGCAACACGGTATACTGTCCGCAGGTTGTACCAATGGAGGGCGGCGGCTGTACTCACATTATATTAGACATTATATTTGGAGCTCGCACCCGTCGCCCTCCATCGGCACTACCATGATACTCAAGGAGAACATACCCCTTGCTCACTACACGACCTTCAAGATCGGCGGCCCGGCCCGATTTTTTTGTGTGGTCACGAGCGAGGATGGCCTCGACGAGGCCGTCGCTCTGGCCCGTCGCGAGCGGCTGCGCATCCTCGTCCTCGGCGGTGGCTCCAACATCCTCGTCTCCGATGCCGGCTTCCCGGGCGTCGTCATCAAGAATGAGATCATGGGCAGGAGCATCACCCCCATCGGCAACCTTGCGACGGCGACCGGCTATCGCGTGTCTGTCGGGGCAGGCGAGCTCTGGGACGGGGTCGTCGACATGTGCGTCTCGGCCGGCCTCTACGGCCTGGAGAATCTCTCCGCCATTCCCGGCACTGCCGGCGCGGCTCCCGTCCAGAATATCGGCGCCTACGGAGCCGAAGTCGCCCGGACCATCTCCATGGTCCGCGCCTTCGATACTCGGAAGATGCGGTTCATCGAGCTCTCGAACAAGGAGTGCCATTTTGGCTATCGCCACAGCCTCTTCAAGGAGAAGAAGGGCCGCTATATCATCACCCGAGTCGAGTTCCTGCTCTCGAAGCAGGGCATGGTCGATACGCGCTACAAAGACATCACCGAGTATTTTGCCGCCAAGCCTGGCACGAATGGGAATGCGGCCCCTACGCTCGCTGACGTCCGCCATGCTGTCGTCGATATCCGCTGGAAGAAGCTCCCCGACTGGAAGCTCTGGGGCACTGCCGGGTCGTTCTTCAAGAATCCCGTCATCTCGCGCCGCCGCTATGACAAGCTCAAAGCCGCTCATCCCGGGCTGCCCGGGTTTCCCGAGCCGGATGGCCGCATGAAGGTGCCGCTCGGCTGGATCCTCGACCGCATCTGCCATGCCAGAGGGGAGATGATCGGCAATGTCGGCACCTACGAGCGGCAGGCGCTCGTCCTCGTCACCAAGCCTGGCGCCACCGCCACCGAGGTCGTCGCTCGCGCGAAAGAGCTCATGGACCTCGTCGAGCGCGACACCGGCATCAAGATCGAGGCCGAGGTCGAGTGGGTGAATTAAGGCCTTGCATTTCTGCCTCATTCACGTCTAGTCCTACTCCAGCCCGCGGGTAGCCTCGTCTTCTTTTATACGTTGCCTTGTGCGCACTCGCGATAGGATATCGAAAACTCCTGTCGGTTTGAATTGGAGTCGTTTCGACAGTTTCGATAGTGCTGCGTTATTCGAACCAGTCATCGCCTTGATGGCATTGTACGGAACTCCTGAGAGGAGATATTGCGATTCTTCCGGAGATATTGGTCCCTGGATCGGTCGTTGATGTACTGCTGAGCTTCAAAATGGTCTATAGCCATGAGAGATATGAGGTTACGAGGGGGTGGAACATATTCGGTCCGTGCTTGTTTCAAAAAATAGAGTATTACTCTACTTTTCGTTACTTTTGCTCTACTCTATGAAACAAGCGCGAAACTAACATGCCACCCCTCTGCCCCCTTGTGCTGCTAATTATAGCATGCGAGTCAAGCCGCTCCTCTGTCTGCGCCCTTCGGCCTATGCCGCGCGGCCTATTCTGTGATAAAGTGCTCCTACTTGCGGCTGGGTCGCGCTGATAACACATGGCTTTTCTCGATATATTCAAGGGCAAGACGACGACGCGGGGTACCCGCGCTTTTGAGCCGCTGGTGCCCCAGATCAACGCCTTCGAGCCCGCTCTGAAGGCTCTCTCCGACGCTGATCTCAAGGCCAAGACCACAGAGTTCAAGGCTCGCATCGAAAAAGGCGAGACCCTCGAGCATCTCCTCCCCGAAGCCTTCGCTGTCGTCCGCGAGGCATCACGCCGCACCCTCGGCCAGCGCCACTTCGATGTACAGCTCGTGGGCGGCATGATCCTCGCCCAGGGCGGCATTGCCGAGATGAAGACCGGCGAAGGCAAGACCCTCGTCGCCACCCTGCCTCTCTACCTCAACGCTCTCGCTGGCCGCGGTGTACACCTCGTCACCGTGAACGACTACCTCTCCCGCCGTGACGGCACCTGGATGGGCCAGATCTTCGACTTCCTCGGTCTCACCGTCGGCATCGTGAACCACGAGGTTAGCTATCTCTATGACCCGACTGCCAAGGCAGCGCCCGCAGCCGAGGAGGAAAAGCTCGACGCCGAGCGCGACCAGCTCGGCTCATTCAAGGTCGTCCATGAATTCCTGCGACCTTGCGGCCGCCATGATGCCTACATGGCCGACATCACCTACGGCACCAATGTCGAGTTCGGCTTTGACTATCTCCGCGACAACCTCGAATACAGTCCCGACCGCCTCCGCCAGCGAGACCCGAGCTACGCTATCGTCGACGAGATCGACTCCATCCTCATCGATGAGGCTCGGACGCCGCTCATCATCTCCGCGCCTACCCGCGATGCTGAGGCCACCTACAAGCAGTTCGCTTCGATGGTCTCAGGCTTCGTCGAGAGCGCCGATGAAGGGAAGACCGGCGACTATACAAAGGACGAGAAGCACCGCTCCATCTCCCTGACTTCGGCTGGCATCACCAAGGCCGAGAAAGCGCTCGGCATCGACAACATCTACACCGACGCCGGCGTCAAGCATGTCCATCACCTCGAGACCGCCGTCCGCGCCAAGGCCCTCTTCCACACAGACAAGGAATACGTCGTCAAGGACGGCCAGATCATCATCGTCGACGAGTTCACCGGCCGCCTCCAGCCCGGCCGCCGTTGGTCCGAAGGCCTCCACCAGGCTGTCGAGGCCAAGGAAGGCGTTCCCATCCAGCAGGAATCCCGCACCTACGCCTCCATCACCTACCAGAATTTCTTCAGGATGTACCCGAAGCTCGCTGGCATGACCGGCACCGCGGCTACCTCGGCCGAGGAGTTCTATAAGGTCTACGGCCTCGAGGTCTATAGCGTGCCCACGAACAAGCCCATCCAGCGCACTGATTCCAATGATCAGATATTCAAGACCGAGGCTGGCAAATTCAAGGCCATCGCCAGGAAGGTCAAGGAGCTCCACCGGAAGGGCCAGCCTGTCCTCATCGGCACCGTCTCCATCGAGAAGAACGAGCTCCTCTCCAGCTTCCTCCGAGGAGAGGGCATCCCGCATACCATCCTCAATGCCAAGCCAGAATATGCTGAGAAAGAGGGCGAGACTATCGCCCAGGCCGGCATGAAGGGTGCCGTCACCATCTCCACGAACATGGCCGGCCGTGGCGTCGACGTCAAGCTCGGCGGCAATCCCAACACTCCCGAGTCGTACGAGGATGTACGGTCGCTCGGCGGCCTCTTCGTCCTCGGCACCGAGCGCCACGAGGCGCGCCGCATCGACGACCAGCTCCGCGGACGCTCCGGCCGCCAGGGCGATCCCGGCGAGACCCAGTTCTACGTGTCGCTCGAGGACCAGCTCATGCGCGTCTTCGCGAGCGACATGCTCAAGGGCATGATGGGCCGCCTCGGCATGCCCGAGGACGAGCCCATCGAGCACCGGATCATCTCGCGCTCCCTCGAGACCGCCCAGGAGAAGATAGAGGGCTTCAATTTCGACGCACGTAAGCATGTCCTCGAATTCGACGATGTCATCAACCACCAGCGCTCTACCATATACGCTGATCGCAAGCGCCTCCTCACGGGTACGATCGATGATGTCGAGAGCGAGCTCTCGAAGGTCGCGAAGGCAGGGGAAGGTTCGACGGAAGCTTTCGGAGGCCGAAGAGGCCGAGAAGCAGACCCGGCGCCAGCAGGCGCCGAGGTCGGTTCCGACGGGCCTTCCCCTGCCGAAGCGGTCATCAAGGAGAAGATCGCCCAGTTCGGCCGCGAGGCGTTCCTCGCAGCGGCGCGCATCCTCCTCCTCCAGACCATCGATATGTACTGGGTCGAGCACCTCGAAGTCATGGACTACACCCGTTCGAGCGTCAATCTCCGCGCCTATGGCCAGCGCGACCCCTTGGTCGAATACAAGAAGGAGGGCCTCCGCCTCTACCGCGAGATGCAGGCCGCCATGCGCGACCAGGTCATCCGCATCCTCCCGAACATCGTCCCTGTCAATAGCGCCGCAGGCTCGGCTCAGGGTGGCGCCGCCGGTCAGCCTGTCCCCGTCAATCCCGTCGCGCCGAATGACCCGAATAAGGTTGCTGCCCGATCAGGCAAAGCGGGCGCATCGAATACGGCTGGCGCAACCAAAGCAGGCGAGCCCGGCAGGAATGATCCCTGCCCATGCGGCTCCGGAAAGAAATACAAGAACTGCGGATTGAAGGATACCGAGGAGCATCGGAGATTATCATCTAAATAATGGCCATGGATACACAGATCGAGAAGAGGTTCGAGAGCGTGAGCAGATCGAAAGTGTTTAACAACATTCTCGATTTGTTCGATCTCAAGAATAAATCGGTCCTCGATATAGGATGCACATATGGGGAGTTTCTGGTGCACTTCGGCAAGGGGAGCGTAGGGCTCACTATCATGCAGGAAGAGGTGGACTATGGGAAATTCAAAGGTCTGGATATCAGAAATATCAATATTGAAGAGGGGGGGTCGCATTTGAGCAGAAGTTTGATGTGATCTTCGCGAATAACCTGTTCGAGCACATGCAGTCGCCTCACAACTTCCTCCGGAAGCTTCCACAGTTCTTGTCTGAAGACGGCTTCATCATTCTAGGTGTCCCATGCGTACCGAAGTTGAATTGGCTCACGCATCTGAAAAAATTCAGAGGTAGTCTCGCTTCGTTGCACATAAACTTCTTCACAAAGACGACTCTGAAGTATTTCGCGCAATTCGCCGGCTATCACATCTCGGATGTCAGGGGATACAGATTCAAGAACTATCTCGCGGATCATTGTCTCGACTTCATTTATCCCCATTTCTACGTGATTGCTAGGCCTGTGAAAAACTTTGAATATTCAGAGAAGAGAAGACGAGAGCTTCAGGGCTATCGATAGGACACGCATTCTATAAGGAGAGAGTTTTACGCGCCCGTTTCTGATCTTCAAAAGATATGACAAGCAATCATTCCTCGGATTACCGTTAACCACTGTCACAAAGCAAGGCATTCGATACATTCAGGTACGATGTG
>Ga0265331_10000841_pt1 | contig 25039 bp, 35 predicted proteins | sample 41923metaG_FD_202088 | JGI IMG/M metagenome (GOLD analysis project Ga0265331, IMG submission 202088) | Rhizosphere microbial communities from Carex aquatilis grown in University of Washington, Seatle, WA, United States - 4-19-23 metaG | ecosystem: Host-associated > Plants > Roots > Rhizosphere... | reverse complement strand
GTACACCATCCGCTCATTATGTCCGCGATTCATGAAACTGTTGACTGCGGCGGTAACGATTGCGGACACGATTGCCGCGATAATCGCACTGGACGTTATTGGGCTGCCGTCAGCGATCAAGAACAAGGTGAATCCCCAGGTCGGATGGTTTCGAGCAAAGGAACCAAAATATCGCCAATTGCTGAAGCTGCCCTTGCGATCACCGCCAAGGCCGTCGCGTCCGGGGCGTCGTCGTGGGCGTCGGGTTAAGCCGGGTGGTGAACCGCCAAGAAAACACCCCGTCGCCCACGTACTCGCGAACCAGCGTGGTCGACTGCTCCTCGAATTCGGGGTTCAGCGGGTGGTCGGCGGGGTTTGTGAATTTTAGCGAATCGCCGCCGCGTTGGAACAGGGCCGTTTGAATCCCGTCGTTCTTTTCTTGCATGACGACAAAGCTCTTCTTCCTGGAGGGGCACGTTCGGGGCCTTGCGGGCGTCTGATGGTAACGACTGCCACGCATCGACCGTCGCCCTCCTTCGCCTTCGACCAACCACGACCACCAGCACCATCAGGGCCTTTAAGCTGAACTGAAACCAGCGACGTTTTGAGTTGGGGGTCATCGGATGATTTTGCAGTCAGGAAGGGATTGTTGAAGTGTGGTAATGCCATTATCGGTGACGAGCGTTTCTTGAAGATTCAATTGCCTCAGCTTTGTCAATCCTCGCAGATGCACTAGCCCATCGTCGCTAATATCCGTGTATGTAAGGGTCAGGCTTTCGAGTTCCGTAAGTTCGGCGACGAACCTCAATCCATCATCGTCGATCGGTTCGGTGGCAAACGGCATCAAGCCGAGTAGAAAGAATCCTCGTCTAACAAACGAGTCCCTGCTTGGAAACAGTTGTACCTCCACAACACGGCGGAATAAGCCATCGAATCTTCCTGGCACCCGCAACGACGCATGACTTCTGTAGTCATATTGTTTATCGAAATCATATCGAACCCAGCCTCCACACTGATTGATCGCTACGATGGCTGCCCGCCGTCTATTAGCCCGATTGACGACAACCGCCAATAACACACACGCCGTCGCGACGACGATGAACATCGTCGCCAGGCTGAACTGTGCCCATCGCCGCTTAGGCTTCAGCATCGAGAACACGTTGAAAAAGGGATTGTCCATCTTTTTATTGTAGCGATTCCCAATGGCGATTTCGACAGTGCCCTACGCTTGGGGATCGTGAGCATGAGCGACGACGAGAGCGACCCCGACGACGACTTGGCCACCGCCGTCCAGCAGATCCTTGAGTCGGGCAAGTACCGATTGCTGACGGCGGAAATCACGGACAGCCGGTCGCCCAGCCGGATCGCGGCCCAATCCCCATCTCCCTTTTGGCCGCGTTCTAGCCATTGCCGCCTGCGACCGCCAATTCCTCGCACTCTGAAGGCAGCAGCCGACTTGCGATGGCGACGACTTTTTGCCGGCCAACTTTCTGACTTGTACCTAATAGGAGGAAACCACCAGGAGAAAACGAAATGCCAAACCAAATGGACCTTCGCAAACAAATCACCGCCAAGATCGTGGACGCCATCGAAAGCAAGCACCTTTTGCCCTGGCGTCGTCCCTGGACCAGCAGCAAGTCGAGCGGTCGGCACTGCAACGTCAAGGGGAGGGCATACACCGGGATCAATCCGTTGATGTGTGAAGTCCATGCGATGACCCACGATCTCGGCTCCAACGTCTGGGGTACGTTCGCTCAGTGGCGGGCTTTGGGGTTGAGCGTGAAGAGCCGACCGCCACACGTCCAACCCGGCGAATGGGGTCTGAACCTCGTGTTCTACAAGCCAATCAAGACGACCAACATCGATCCAGCCACGGGCGAGCAAGTCGAAGACGAGTTTTTCCTGATGCGGACCTTCACGGTCTTCAACGCATTCCAAGTCGAGGGGGAAGGCGTCGAGCAATTTCGGCCCGTACCCCAGGTCGTGACCGAATTCAGCACCGATTATGGTCCAGCCAAGGAGTTGCTCCAAGCGACGGGGGCCAGGATCGAGCATTGGGGCGAAGAGGCATTTTACCGTCGCCCTCTTCCTGAAAACACCTGGCCGAACCACACGTCTGGCGATGACATCGTACTGCCGCCCAAGAATTCGTTCGCCTCGACGGGGAGATATTACGAGACGGCCTTCCACGAACTGGCCCACTACTCGGAGGTCCGACTTGGCTGGGACCACCGCCAACATGGGTATGCGATGGGTGAGTTGGTCGCTGAAATATCGGCCTCGCTCCTGTCGGCGGAAGTCGGTGTGCCACAGGGCGAGTCGCTGGAGAACCACGCCGCATACCTGAAGACCTGGCTCAACGGCATGAAAGTCGATTCGTCCTTCATTTTCAAAGCGAGCACTCAAGCCAGCAAAGTCACGGACTACTTGCTTTCGTTCGTGCGGCAAGAGGAACCCGCCGAAACGATGGCGGCGTGATCGATGAATTGTACGCAAATCCACCGACGAACCCCGGAGTGAACCATGACGCCCTTCACGCTGCCGACGCCCGAAACATGGGTATTCCCTGCCGAGACCTTCGTGGTGGTCCAGTTTCCCGACCGCTGGGAACACGATGGTCGGGTCTTCCGCAAAATCGACAAACACGGCACGCGGATTAGTGATGGATGCCCCTCGCAATGCTACCAAGGCAAGTTGTGTCAGCGGATCTGGTTGGCCGCTGATGGCACGGTGACGAACGATTGACCGAACAAACATTGGCTAATTGTACCTAAAACACGTGAATTAAGTTGAAGCGAGGATCGTATGAATGACCTGAACGATGTGCGGCCAAGTTCAATTAGCCATATCGTGGGGCAAGCGATGGCCGTCGAACAGATCAAGGTCGCTCTGGATGCGGCACAGCAAGACGCCCGCAAATTCGATCACGCACTGTTGGTGGGGCCTCCGGGGATCGGAAAAACCGCCGCCGCCCAAGTCATCGCTGCCGAGATGGCTGGTGACTGCTTCGACGTTCTCGGCCAGTCGCTTCGTTCCACCGCCGACCTGAACGCCCTTCTCCTTCAAGCGACCGAAAGAGCGGTGGTGTTCATCGACGAGGCACACGAACTCCCGAAGCAACTGCAAACCACGTTGTACCTCGCTCTCGACCAAAAACGGATTCTGCTGCCGGGATCAAGAAAGGGAAATGTCGTCGCCTCGATTCCCATTTCCGACTTCACGTTGCTGCTCAGCACGACGGACGAATTCCAACTTCTCCAGCCGCTCCGTGATCGGATGAGGCTCGTCCTGCGGTTTGCCTTTTATTCCGACGAAGAGTTGACCATTTTGGTTCGTCAACGGGTGCGGGCTTTGGGTTGGGAAGTCGATGACGAATTGTACCCAAGCATCGCAAGCCGATCTCGTGGCACACCTCGCCTTGCACTTCGCCTGCTGACCGCTGCCCATCGTTGTTCGAGGTCGGTCGGCGAAAACATCGTGACGGCTGAGCACCTGGATCGTGCTTGCTCACTCGAAGAAATCGACGCACTTGGCCTTGGTGTCGTCGAGCAAAAGTATCTGGAGATCTTGGCCGATGGTCCAACTCGGCTCAACGTCATCGCCAGCCAACTGGGTCTTCCAGCTCGCACTATTTCCGAAGTCACCGAGCCATTCCTGATCCGTGTGGGCCTGGTTACGAAGGATGGACTAGGGCTACGGCTGCTGACGGCTCGGGGTGTGGAGCACGTCGGTATTCGGCGTAATAAACGTGTCTAATTTATGTAGGAGTGTTGTAGAATGTCCGATGAAATTGCGGCGAAGATGGTCGTCAGCGTGACCGAGATGGCACGCCTGGTCGGACTGAGCCGAGCGAGGCTTTACCAGCTCACGAAGAAGGGAACATTCCCTTCGCCCGACGTTGACGCTACGACCGGGCGTCCATACTACTCGACGGCGAAGCAACAGATTTGCCTCGAAGTCCGCAGGAAAAACTGTGGCATCGACGGCAAACCGATCCTCTTTTATGCCCGCCGCAGTGATCTTGGCTCGAAGAAGGGGAGCACTCGGCCCACGAAGCCACAATCCAAAGGCAACCAGTACGCCGACATCCTCGACGGCCTTCGTGGTTTGGGCATGGCATCGGTCACTGCCTCCCAGATCGATCCTTTGGTGAAGGAACTCTACCCACAAGGGTTAGATGGCACCGACCGTGGGCAGGTGATCCGAGCGGTTTTCCTGCGTCTTCGTCGTCAGGATTCATCCGATAAGCAGGGGCGATAAGTCGCATTATCGGTGCAGTTCCAGGCACTCGCTGTCAACATCGTGTCAGATTCATGGAGACAAGTGGTGAAAAATCCGGGCGATAGTGATTTTCGACATACCCCACTTGGCGATCATGAAGCGGCCCTCGTCGAACGGTTCCTTGCCGACAACGATTTTGCCACCAACACTCGACGGGCATTCAAGAACGACCTGAGCAAATTCGCCGAGTGGTTCATTCAGGCAAACAAAGAGCGGCTCACGATTGGTCGAGTGACTTGCCGTGACGTGGCCGATTTCCGTGATCACCTTCGGCGTGTGCAGGGCCAAGCGACCTCGACCGTCAATCGAGCAATCGTGACCGTCCGCCGCTTCTTCGCATGGTTGGTCGATCAGGGTCACGCCACAACGAACCCGGCGAAAAAGGTCAAGGAACTCAGGCGGCAACAGCTCGCACCGAAGGGACTCGACCGTAGCCAGGTCCGCCGATTGCTTCGTGAGATTGAGCTTCGCGGCGACCTTCGGGCCAATGCCATCTTCAATTTGTTCCTCTTCACTGGCTGTCGGGTTGGCGATCTGGCGGCCCTCAAATTGACTGACCTGATGCTGAGTGAGCGAAGCGGGTCGGCGGTATTCAATCAGGGCAAGGGCAACAAACAGCGTTCGGTGCCGTTGCCGCTGCCAGCCCGTCGAGCGTTGCAAACCTACTTGGAAAGCCGACCGCCAGTGAAAGCCACAAGGGTTTTCATCGGCGAGCGTGGCCCGTTGAGCGAAAGAGGCGTGCGGAATTTGTGCGACCGGTATTCGGCGATCTGTGGATTCAAGCTGTTCCCGCACCTGCACCGACACACGATGGCTCACCGATACCTCGAAGAAACCGGCAACGATTTGGTCGGCTTGGCCCAGATCCTCGGCCACGAATCGCTGAACACGACCGCCCGCTACACGAAGAAAAGCCAAGAAGACCTGGCCGCCGGTGCCGAGAAGTTGAGTTACTGAGTCATGTTTGCCAACGAAATCAGCGGCAAGGCCATCGTCATCGGGGACACCCACGGCGATCTTGACGCTACCCAGACCCTGCTCAACTACCTGACGAAACACCGGCTTCTTGATGGCCGCTGGGTCGTGTTCATCGGTGACTACGTGGATGTCGGGCCGGATACCAACACATTGATTTCTCACCTGCTTGATTTTCAGGAGCACCACCCGGCCACGACCTTCATCGCCGGCAACCATGATCTCAACCTCGCGAAGGCTTTAGGGATCGTCGAAAGCCCGCACCGTGACTATTACTGGCGACGAATCCCAACACGCAACCGAGAGGTGCTGAATTCCTACGACGCCCGCGACGGGGACGAGTTGCTGGAGAAGGTGCCAGCCGAGCACAAGGCATTTCTTGCCAGTTTGCCGTGGTTAGTCGAGAGCCCGGACTTCCTTTTCGTCCATTGCGGTTTCGATCCATGTGAACCGCTCGACGACCAGATCGCTGCCCTACGGAAAAGAGACCCGAGCATCTTCAAGCCGAAATGGTTGTACGACGACCGATTGGCATTCCGAGACCACAGCCACCAGACCGGCAAGCTGGTGATTTCGGGGCACGTCATCTTGAAGGATGTATGCCGCATTGGAAACAAGGTGCTGATCGACACGGGGGCTGGGTACGGCGGCGTTCTTTCTGCTCTGCTCTTGCCTGAGATGCGATACTTCCAGACCCGTCGCCGCATTTGTACCTGAAACGGCATGGACGCTACAGCAAATCTCGCGGAACAAATCGACATTGCCCGGCGGATTTACGAGCAGGGCGACTTCGACGACGCGGAGCGGTTGGCTGAATTGGTATTGGAGTTGAACCAATGGCTCCACGATGGCGGTTCTCTTCCTTCCCCTTGGCACGCTCGACGGTGAAGTTGTACCTAACATCAATACGACAAAGGAAAGCACCATCGTGTACTACTTGCTTGAATTCTTGATCGGTAGTCCCTTTCAACTGCATGGCCCCGGAACCCTCGACAATTGTGTCTCCCGAGCTTGTGAATTCATTTGTAGCTTTGGACTGCCTGCGGATGAAGCTGAAGTCCGAGAGAGCCTTGAACTGGAGAACCGTTACTTGGCCGATCCGGAATTCGTCGAGGTCTACATCTTCCAACCTGAACCATTCGAGGAGGTCGAGCCGCTAATGGCCTCGTTTTTCGGCGACGGTGATGAGTTTCGCTGGAATTGATAACGCCGACGATGAAGAGCGACAGCAAGACCGCTCGACCAGATCACGATTGTACCTGAATAGGCAGTCGCAAGGGGAATATCGAAAGGAACGCTGAACCATGATCACCGTGAAAAGACCGTTGTTCGAGTTGGGCGAATTGGTCAGTACGCCGGGAGCCCTTGAGGCGATGCAACTTTCTGGCCAATCGCCGTGGGAATTTCTGTCGAGGCATGTGGCCGGCGACTGGGGAATCGTTGGCGAAGACGACCGGCGGGCGAACGACGAATCCTTGGTTGATGGTAGCCGTTTGCTCTCGGCGTATTTGCTCAGCACCGGCAAGAAGTTGTGGATCATCACCGAGGCAGTTGGCGACGACATGAAGCGGGCCTCGACTTGCTTGCTGCTGCCCGAGGAATATTGACAGCATTTGTACCTAAAGAACACAGAACTGTTCACAAGGTTTAATTACGAAAGGAATGACCATGACTGACCCCACCGAACAAATCCGCCGGGAACTCGTCGTCGAGATCAACTCCCTGCCAGGCAGTCGAGAGGCACTGGAAGCACAACACGGCCAAGTCTGGAACACCGACCAGCTCGCCAATGACTTTGAGGTTGTCGGCTTCGGTGCCCCATTCGTCGTCGTTCGCCGCAAGGCTGACGGCATGCGTGGCTCCCTCTCCTTCCAGCATCATCCCAGGTTCTATTTCGATTTTAGGGAGCACAGGTGAAACCAATGGGCGGCAAGTCCCTTCGACCCGATCTTGGCGAGAGAAGAAACATGAACCTTGAACCGAAACCATGTGAACGCCTTGACCCCCGCTACGATTCGGCTGGGAACCTGGTGGGATGGTGGGCGAACTACGTCGGTGTCATTTCCCTGCCTGTCGATTTGTTGGGGGATTGGACTTCCGACGTTGGCGAACATGAGCGAAACCGTTTTGTTCGCCCGACGATGGCACAGGTGGGTATTGCTCGCCAGTGCCACAACCAGACCCTAGGCCGCATCAAACGGAATCGGCACTGAACCATGAAGCTGTACGTCGAATACACTGTTGAGTTGACCAACCGTGAACGTGATCGGCTTGTTCGTCTGGCGGATCAAGTGGGCATTCAAGGCGATACGAAACGGGCAACGCTGCTACGGTTGTTCCAAGAATATGGTCGGGGTTGCCTCGGTATGGCGGTTGAGCATGAGCCACCAGGTTAGTTGACGCCGTTCTCTTTCCCCCCGCAGAAACCCTGTCCGATTTGCTCCTGAGTTTTCTGCGGCAACAAAAAGCCCCCATCAATTCGACAGGGGCTGGGTGAGGGGAATGTGAGCCATTTGTACCTAATCGGTGTGACAAGCAACCGAAAAGGAAAAACACGATGCCGAAAACCATCACCAAACGAATTCGACTCGCCTGCGAACGATTCCAGCGGACTGTGCTCGAATTCATCACGAGCAAGGGAGCCACACCCGGCAGCTTCTACGACTTCGAGATCGAGACGAAGGCCGGCAACTTGCACCTCACGCCTTACGATACCTGGGTCGCCTGCCGTTTCGACGACGTTGAGCGAGCGAGGACCATTGTGGGCAACGACGGACGGCTAAACCGCTGCTCGGGCAAATGGAACTTTCATTTCAGCCACGACGAAATCGCCACGCCAGCCGCCCTGACCTACTTCGCCCAAAACCTGGAGGCGATCCTTTGAACCTGCTCAAGCTCGACGATACCTTCGCCGGCTGTCGATGACAACCCTGCGACGCTGCCTGGATTGTGCTTGCAAACGCCCATCGGGGACCGTATTTTGTTTCCAGCCGTTTGGCGACTTGCCATCCTCCAGAGAAAACGCGATGAAAATGCCCCTCTTGCTCTTTGGATTCTTAGCGTGTTCTGTCTTCGCGGGCTGCGGTGCCGATCCAGTAAAAGAGTATCCTTCGTTCCTGGATCGAGAATTGCAACGGCTGATAAAGGCTCATCCCACTGTGACTGTTGACGATCACCACAGCATCGACATTAAGAAGACGGACTCGGAACGTACGCCATTGGAGGCAACGTGCATCGTCAAAGTTGTTAGTGGAGTGGTTCCAGACAATAACGGTACTTCGACGAAGTGTAGCTGGAGCTTGGCGATCACACACGGTTTGCGTGATAATAGATGGATTGAGACGGCTGTTAATGGGACACTAATCAGCGTCGATATAGTCTTCGACAACCAAGAAAGTGCTAAAGGGAAGTTAGCTGCTATACAGGGTATGAAGGAGTTTGAGGGGTCAACGTTTGATTTTGATAGTCTCGACACATTCTTTGATAACCCGGTTCTGACTGAACACATGAGACGTGACTGGCATGCGAGCCGCCGGTAATGGGTTAGGCGGCGACGAGCACATCGGGCATTGCGTGCGTGCCGCTGAACCAACCTGGAGAACCACCACGATGCCGATCTTTGAAATTGAACAATACGAAACCCACATTCAGCGATACCGGGTGACGGCCAAGAGCAAGGCCAAGGCGATCAAGAAGCTGTTCGACGGAGAGGCGGACGTTATCGACAGCAGCCAAGAACTGGTCGAAGTTTGCGACGTTCTGGGCCTGCGTGCCGACGAACATCAAGACCTGGCAAAGGAACTGCGGTCGCTTGGCATCAAGTTCGACGACGTAATCCCCTCGATCCGCAGCGTCGAAGAGGTCGAGTGACTTTGTACCTGGAAGGGCATCGAACCCAACCAGGAGAACCACGATGCTCTTCAGTGTGATTTATTCCGCCGACGTTCCGAGCACCGTCAGTATCCGTGACTTTGCTCCGCCCCATGCAAGACGCCTTTGGACCAAGCTCGAAGGTGATGAGGGCTACGAGTTTTCCCACCTGGAAGGCCGATGGGAAAGAGGCAAGCACCGAAAGTGGATTGCCCAACTCGACCGGGAGCAGTTCGATGAATTTGTGAAGGCCCTGGATCTGCACGCCGAATCAAGCCACACGTTGGGCAGCCTCGGTGCCCCTGGTTTCGGCGTGAGTTGGGCACCGGCGATCAGTTTCACCAGCAACGACCCGGACGCCATCTTGTCCGCCTACGTAACGCCCATCCCCGAAGTCAGCAAACATGGGGGCGACGAACGGGATTGGGAGCGGGTCCGAAGGGCAGTGTTGGCGGTCTACGGGCGGCACCGAGGTCGAGCGGCATGAGCGATGAGGGCATTTGTACCTGAATGAGCATTGGGGCTGTTGGGAGGAGTTGACGATGTGCACACTCTGTGGTGGCCGGCTGGTGCTACTCGGCAAGCTGGGGATGCTGAACCACTACCGTTGCCGAAGCCGCGGGATGTTGTGGTCGAAGAGGGTACCCGAGAGAACGCCCCGCATTGGTAGAAATCCTGGGCTGCCGCGTTGAGCCGAAAAGGTTGTGCAAAAAATAACTCTTGCAAAGATAACAATTGAATAACTAATTTGTAAAAAGCCTGAAGTGGGTCCCCTTTGAACAGGGTTGCCAATGCCATGACGGTTCTCTGTTTCTTGTTCCAAAAAAATCGCCGGCAAAAAATCGGCGGGGTCCGTAAAGGGTTCGTTGTTGAATTCCATCAGGCGGCCCCAGCGTTTGACCGACCACGTAGAATGAGGCGTAAAACGACCTGCTCCTCCACGAATCAACGTGCCTCGAACAATTTCCATCGGTGACGTTCACGGCTGCTCAACGGCCCTTTCCCAGTTGATCATTGCCATCGACCCCCAGCGGGATGACACACTCGTCATGCTCGGCGACTATGTGGACCGTGGCATCGACAGTAAAGGCGTGCTCGACCAACTCATTGAACTGCAAAGCCGTTTGAATCTCGTTCCGCTGCTGGGCAATCACGAGGAGATACTGTTGAACGCCAGGGAAAGCAGGTCGAATTTGGACTTTTTCCTGGCGTGCGGGGGAATTGCGACGCTGGATTCCTACGGCTCTTCGGGCAAGTTGAGCCTGATTCCCGAACGCCATTGGACCTTTCTGAAATCCTGTCGGTCCTACTTCGAGACCGACCGGCACCTCTTCCTCCACGCCAATTACAAACCGGACGTGCCCGTGGATGAACTGGATACCCAGACCTTGCGTTGGCTTTCGCTGTGGGATTACGTACCAGCCGCTCAGCATTGTTCGGGGAAAATCGCCATCGTTGGCCACACGCCCCAAACGAGCGGCTTCATTCTCGACCTCGGCTACCTGAAGTGCATTGACACGTCCTGTTGTAACGGGGGTTGGCTCACGGCCCTCGATGTCGAAACCGGCCAACTCTGGCAGGTCAGCGAACGAGGCGAGTTGAAGAGTGATCGCGATGCAGCCGTGTCCTGCGAATAGGAGAATCGCATGTCGCTTTCTTCACAATGGCTCGAACCGACTCGACGTGGTTTTCTCTCGTCGGCTGTTGCAGCAGGATCGTCGCTGGTGGCCTTGTCGCCGACGCTGTTCTTCGAAAGAAACATCACGTCGTATTGGTTCATTCACGCCAGAACCGGGGATTGTTGGGCAGTTGACGATCCCGTGTCGTGGTCCCTGGAAAACGCCCGAGAGCCGGTTTTGGAAGAGGCGTCGAAACGGCTACTGACGCTCGACACCAACGATCCGCAGCGGGTGATCCGACTCGTGACCAGGCGGTGCTGGCTGAACCTGGTCGAGATTGAACCGAGGAGGCCAACCATCATGATCAACTTCGGCTAGCCGACAAGCCGGGAAAACAGTTCGTGCTGCGGGTAGCTGAGCAAATGGAATAACCTTTCGCCAGCCTGTCTCGGCATACTCGGTGTTCCGGTTTTTCCCAATCAACCCCTACCCGGCTCTGCAAATGACTCGTGCAGCACCCATTCCCGAAGACCGACCCCTCACAGAACAGGAAACAACGCTCATTCGTTGGCTTCTACAGCACGGCACTGCCGCTGCCGCCGAGTTTCTGCCGCAACTTACTGATGCCCGTGTAACGTCTCGGTGCTACTGTGGATGTGCCAGCGTGGATTTCGCAGTCAAGGGAATAGTACCGCCGCCGTCCGATGGGATTAGCATTCTGGCGGATTTCCAGTACCGAAACGGCGATGGGCATCTTTGCGGAGTGTTCGTGTTCGAGCGGGCCGGATTGCTTGCTGGGCTGGAAGTGTGGTCGGTGGACGGACTCAGCACACCATCGACGCTTCCGGCCATAGAGCGATTGCAGCCCATCGGTGTTGAACCTCTGTAGTATCCGTGGCTTAGGATCGGCGGGATGTTCCACCGTTACCCCAGGAACATCTACGCTTGTCGCCGGTGCCGCAGGTCGTTCGAGGACAATTCCGTTGGGGACGGGGCGATATGGGTGGCGACGCACTTGGATGCCGAGGTCATGCCCGAATACAACATGATCCTGGACGTTCCGGTGCCCTGGACGCCGCCGGTGGCATGATGGATCGACGACATCGGCCCGCGAATGGACTCAATTCATCAGCTGTTTTGGCCAGCATCGTCCGTCCGGTGCCGAAATGTCATCCCAACGGCGACCAGGGCCACGAGAATGAAAAGCTGCCGCAAATGGAAGCGGAGTCGAGATCGTCACCGAAGCTCGACAGTCACCACCAGGTAATTTCCCGGATTGGTCTTGGCGAACTCCTCGACCGTCATCGAGTCATCCACGACAATCTGCTGGTCCCCCTCGACGTAGACGATGTGGGGGCGACCTGGGGTGATGGTGCCGGGCAAGGTTTCCTTGGCAATGGGGTTAATGTCGTGAGTCACGACCTCAAACTCTTCTGGATAGTCGATGTCCAATTCAAATTCAGGATCGCTTATCGCCAGTTCAGTGTGTTTGCGGCCGTCGGGATGGTTCAACTCGCCGAGCGACATCCCGCAATTCCTCTCTTCCCAAATTGGACCCTCGGCCCACCACCCCTCTCGGCCCACCCACTGTTCGTCAGCCTGCTCAACGACGCCCGCTTGCACTATGTGCAGCGAAACCAATAACCACGTACCCCTCATGAAATTACCAGTTGCAACGGCGAAGTTCCTTTTGTGATTCAGGTCGGCATTGCTCCTGTCCTCCTCAGCGAAGAACTCCTCGTCCTCTGGTGTTGCTGCCCTCACCACGACCACCTTGCGGGATAGCCGGTGGCACGTACCGAATCCGATACCGAACAGGGCCACAAGTAGGACAATCTGCGGCAGACTGAATCGGAGTCGAAATCGGAGGGTTCCTGATTCAACCAGCCTCCAGCCACATGATCGAACGACGAGCAAGGAAACGGCGGTGATGATCGATTGAAGTCCAACGACCACCGACCAGATAAGAAGTGATCGTCCTACATTGCCACGGTCATGGATAAGGATCGTCGGTATCATTCCGACGACGAAGGCCGTTGGCACAACACTAGCTAGCCGAACAGTGGGTCGCCCGGTCCCAAGTACCGCCCAGAGAGTTGCCAATTCGACCATGATGAGGCAGGGTGTTAAGATTGACGCTTGCAATATGTATCGCAATCGTCCGCTAAAGATTGTCGGCATTCCTTGGCCAATTCCCAACACGATTGCCACAGCCGCCGTTACCAAAAGCAGATGACGAATCGAAAATTGAAAGCCTTCCGACGTTACCGATTCCTTCGCCAGGTTGGTAAATCGCAACTTTCGTCGGCTGTGCAAGCCGCTCAAGACCGCAAGAATGGTCCAGAGGGTAAAAGCGTTGATGAAGAAGAAGTGGTTGTTTCCCGACAAAGCGGTGACGAGGATCGCCCATAAGTAAAAAGTCGCAGCAACGACGGCGGTAAGTCGCCATGCGAGTCGAGTTGAACTGAAGCCACCCCAAATGCCAATCAGCCCGGCCTGGGCAATCACCAAAGCGATTAACCCGAACATGAAAATGGTAATTGCTTCGTTAGGGCCGAAAGGAGAAAAGCGAGCTATAGCCTGTCGAGTTGCCCATACCAAGAGCAGTCCTGCCACGACATGGACCGCCACGAGCAGACCGATTTTCACCTTGGTCGAAAACATCACGGCCTCCTGCCCGTGATTGTCGGCCACGGGAGCGAGCCAGGCAAGTCGAACCTGGGCGTCACTATTAGAGGTGCTCCCCGTCGTGTCCCTTCGTTTGCCCAGCCATGAGAATTGGCCGCCGGTTCGCTCGTCTCGTTTTCCGTGGCCCAGATCGGGTATACTTCCGGGCCACCAAGCGACAAGCCGCAAATGGCTCAGCGATACTTCTGAAAATTGGGACCGGGCTCGTAGGCCATGCCGCCTTTGCCGGTTGGTCGCCGAACCAGTACGCCATCCACGACCATCCTGGGCAGCACGTCAGCCAGCCGGTTTCGATACGGCGAAGTCTGGTCACGGGGCGGCCATTCCAACCATCGCCTTCGGACGCTTCCAAGTTCCGACATGCTTACCGGGCGACCTGACCGACTGATGACCGAGGCGATACTGCGGTAATCTTGTTCGTCAGGAGTGTAATTGGGTTTGGCCGGGACCACCGCTGATTTGGGTTCGGGACTTTGTTGGAGGCGACGAAGCAAATTCAGCAGGGCGTGGTTGTCGGTCGAGCGGGCGTAATCCTCGATGGTCTGCACGATGATTTGTCGGCCAAGGCGGGTTTTGTCATCACCAAACCTGGCTCGCTGGTCCTTGATGGTTTCGCCGGCGAGCATACTTTGAAATAGGTCAACGAGCGGCAAGCTGGGATCGAGTTGCTGTTTCCTCTTGAGCAGAGCTGTGAGGTCCGCCAGCATCTCACCCAGGCCACCATCGGAACGAGCGGCAACTTTGTCGGATGAAATCGAACCCAGCTCATTGGCTCGACCAACGGCAAAGGAAACGGTCCCCTGTGGTCGTTGCTCGACGTTCGACAGGCGGCGGATTCTGCCGGAAGCGATGTTCCGCACCACGTTTCCGACACTGGTTTTGAATCGTGCTTCGAGGGGATTGTCGTTGGGATTTCGTGGTCGGTTTGCATCGAACCCGCCGAACAGGGTTGATTTTGGTTCGCCGGTCAGTTTCTTCGGCGACATCATGGCCTCGTAGGCGTAGGCCAGGGCGTCCTCGATGTCCGTTTTGCGGTGGACCCCGTGGCGGACCATCGTACCAACCACATAATCGGTGAATGACCGGCAATGCCCTTTCAGGTCCTTGACAGGGCAATCCCGCATCGCCTCGAATGTTGAGCGGAGGTCGGGATCGCTGGTTCGCCGGATCAAGGTTTCGAGACCTTGGCGAAATCCACGCTCCCATTGCTGGATCACCTCGGGCGGAACCAGATCACGTTTTTCTGCGAGAAGCCACTCTTTGAACTGCAACGCCGCCATACAGTATCTATGTGGGCGACAAGCAGTTTTGGGCGTTGAGCCGCAAACAGTCGAGGGGCCGCATCTGGCGTACTTGTCGGTGGCTGGGCAGTTATTAGCCGATTGCCACCGCCGCCACTGAGCATCACTGGTTATTAGCCCGTAACCGCCGCCAAGCATCACGTGGAGCCGCAAGTGGTTATTAGTCGGATTCGTTATTAGCCTGGTGGTTATTAGCCCTTTCCGCCTCCATTCTCGCCAACTCCACTTCCTTCCTCGGCAGGTTGGAGGAAGGCACAGGTGGCACAGGAGGAACAGGCAAAATGGCAATTCTACTCCAACTATATATTTCCATTTTCTCTTTTACATCCATTTTTGAAATTTCCATTAGAATGAGCGTTTATCCTGTTCCACCTGTGCCTAATTGCTTTTACCCCTTGTTTTCCAGTGTCAAAGTGGCACAGGTGAAATGATTTTGCCTGTGCCTAACCTGTGCCACCTGTGCCTTTTTCCGGTTAATAAGGCACCAACTTACCGATTGGTGATGCCGGTGACTGCCTCAGGGATGAGACCGACGCCGACATACCATCGTTCCCTTTGGCCGTTTATTCGCTTATGAACGTCATCAATCCTCGGAAGAGCCGCCCGCAACTTACGTCCGAAGTCACTTTGGCTGCCCTCAAAGTGGCCGTTCTCGCTGCACCAGATGCTCCACTCCAGCCGAAGGTCGTTTCGTTTGACCTCTTTCTCGGCCCCCACCTCGCAGCACTCGTCCAGAAACGCCTGAATCGGCGACGAAAGGTAGACGAAATCCCGCAAAATCTTGTCGCCGGCCTGGGGATTATGAAACCTCCCTGCAAGCCTTAATAGCCGCAACCCTTCCAGTGCCCAGTTGGTAATCCCAGGAATTTCCGTTAATAGTCGGTCAACCAACCCGAAGTCCTCGTTGCCCTCGTAGGTGTTGAAGTAGGGGATGACCAGCAAACGGGACCGCATGGCCGCTGACGAATCGGACAACCTGGGCAGCTCGTTGACGGCGATGGTGAAGCGAATCTTGAGGGCCATGCTGGAGACGGCTGGCAGTCCTTTTCGGTCCACCGTTTGTTCCGAGCCGCCTGAAATCGCCTTGAGCCGCTCCAAAACCAGAGAGGTGTCGGTGAACTTGCCCAGGTGCCCCTCGTCGATCAACGCCGCCAACTTGCCGACCAGGGGCTCCAGACCAAACCTGCCGCCCAAGGAAGCGAGCGATGAACTGGCGACATTGTGGGTGCCCAACATGGCGGACAAGATCGCCATCGTGGTGCCCTTACCGCTTCGTGGCGGCCCGATCAGCAATGCCAATTTGTGCTGGCGGTTGTCGGCAATCAGGTTGTAGCCAAACCACTGCTGGAGGGTCTTGATCCGCTCCTCGTCATCGTCGAACACCTGCTTCAGGAATTCAATCCATCGGTCGCACCTGGCATCTGGCTCGAAGGGATGGGGCAGGCAATTCGTCGAAAACCAGTTCGGCGTGTGGTTCAGCAGTCCAGTGGAGCCAGCCAAATACGCCTCAACATCGAGCAAGCCGTTGTCGAAGGCGATGACGCTCTTGGGATGAGACACCGCCCCATCCAGCAGCCAGCACGGCATTTCCACACTTGACGATTGGTTGCCGACGGCCTTGAGAGCGTCCATGATCCCGGCCACGGCATTGCGAGCGGGTTGGTACTGGGCTCGTCCCCCTTTCTTCGAGTACCAACAGGTCGCGAGCCATTTCCACAGCCTGGCCTTGATGTCGTCATCGGAGATCGATTCGTACCTTTTGCCGCTCCAGCGATACCAAGTGCCCTGGTGGTGGACGAGCGACTGATCGCCGAACTCCGCCTCGAAGAACTTCGTTGCCGTGCCGAGTTGATCCTTGGGGTCGATCACCACCACGATACTCTGAGCATTGCCGACTTGAGCCACGTCGAACGGTTGAACAAGTTGATCGACATCGGGCACCATGAGACCAATGCCGCCGCCTTTGTGGAGCCGGTCGCCCACCTCACCGTCGTAGTCCTGCCCCAAACACCAGTCAATCTTGCGGGAAATATCGGCTTCCGACCAACCAAACCAGCCACCATGTTTGTCGAGCTGGTCGTCGTTTTGACCCCATTCGGCCAGTAGTTCGAGAACCGAATCTGCAGGAAGGGCGAAACCGTGAATCAACCGCATGGTCAAGCTGGAGCAGGACCGATCAGCACCGGTCCCCTCCTGTGTTCCGGGCACGGCTTCAAGATAAATTCGTGCCTGCCGCTCCCGCTCGGCCACGGGAACGGCCACCTTCATGATCCGTTCGTCGTGGTCGCTGGCGTCGATGTGCCGTGGATGACTACTGCTTGATACACGCGGCGACTTGGTCTTGACTGCCTTTTCGCAGGCCAACCAGGCGGGATCGTACACTGGGCATTTTGCGAGCAGCTCCAAGGTCCACGGCGATTCTTCCCGATAAAGACGCCGAGTTTCCGGGTGGATCGAGCCCGGGCACATGATATAGCCGCCATCCCCACGAACATCGACGTTGTATTCTTTCCCGTCTCGCCAGGTCTTTTGCCGGTTGGGAATGTAGAGTTCGGTGGCTGGCCTGCGGTAGACCCGATGCACGCCGCCTTTGCCAGTGATCTGCCTCATCGGGGAATCGGGGCAGTGCTTGCTGACCAATTCGTCGGCCTCTTCGTCATCGGTGTCAATGACGACCGTTCCGGGGTTCTTCTGGGACCAAGGCGTGGAACCGGTGAGCATGGCGAAGTTGAGTTTCTCGGCCTTCCATGTCGATCTTCCGTCTTTCGACCGAAACTGGCCTCGCATCCATTGGTTCAGTTCCTCCGGGCTGACTCGTTGGTTCTGGTACGGTTTCCATTCGATGCATGGTGGGTGCTTGCCGTTGACCGGAATCAGGTTGAAATCCATGCCGTAAAGTCGGGCGAGGATCTCGGTTCTTGTTTTTTTTGTATCTTGATCGACGAGAATTGTCGTTGAATTGCTTACATACATTAGGTTCCTTTCTCCGACCTGATCCGTAAAATCGGTCGGACGAGTTGTTGAAGTTGTCAAAAATGGTGAATCAAGGCCATCGGTGAATCCGAATCACCGGTGGCCGTTTGCTTGCTTGCCCAAACGTTCCAGGTCGTCAGCGGTGAAATAGCTCCTCCTGCCCAGTCGGATCTGCGGCGTCGGCAACTGGCCTGCCCTAATCCTTCCGTGCATGTCCTGTACCGGCAAACCGAGTAGGCGGGCCGTTTCCGAGACATTGAAGAGCCTGAGTACGCTCCTCCGCTGGTGTGCTGTAACGTTCATTGTTTCCTCCTTAAATTCTCCTACATATAGTAGTGTTGTTGGTGCAAGAATCGTGACGGATTTTTGGACTTTTTTCGAAAGCGGCTTCGGTTGCCTGGCCCGGCTGATTTCGATAGGTTGACGGGCAAGTGAATCGGACGGAGAGTAAAGGCGTTACCTCGATGAGTAAGTCTCTCGTGAGAATCAAATGATTGACCGCTTCGAGATCCTCGGCCCCGACTCTCCTCGCCCCGAGGCCGACCAGATCATCTTCTGCGATGGCACGGGAGGCAGGCTTTTCCATACGGCGACTGATCTTGAATTGAGCCATTGGCGACCGAACCGAACACCAAACGAGTATCGGGCTGGGACATCGACCGAAATTTGCTTCCGGTTTTTGGAAAATCCCTGGCCTGGTTCATGGACGGTCGCCGTCAACAACCACGTGGACGTGGACGGCATCCTGTCGATCTACGTTCTCGTCCAGAGCGACAATGCACTCGCCCATCGCAAGACGATCATCGAAGCCGCCGAGATGGGCGACTTCTGGGGCTGGGGAGAACCACCGGCACAACGGGTCTTTCAAGGGGTTACCCAGATCATGGAGCGAGGCGAAACCGGGGAGTCGATATACGCCGAGGCATTTCACCGGATTCCGGGCCTAATTTTCGGAACTGACCCGGAACTCCGTCAGATTGAAGAATCACTGACGCCGTTGCGACATGGCGTCGAGCTTGTCGAGCAGGGCAAGATCATTCGCTCTTCCATCGGAAGTCGATTGGCCCAGTACATCGTGCCGCTGGCTGCTGCTGACGACGATGACCGGGCGTCGTATGTTCCCGAATTCAACGAGGCCATTTCGCCCAAGTCTATCTTGTGGCCGCAAGTCCGGGCTCGTTGGGACGCCGAGCGGGTTTGCCTGGTCTCCACCGAGCGAAAGACCGGTTGGTTTCACGACCTGTGGTTCCCCGGCTATCTCTGGGCCGACACCGAAGGAAAATGGCTCGTGCCCGGAATGGAGTATGACGATGGGATGAGCAGCTACAAGATCAACAATCCTCGCCTGATCGCCGCTTTCGAGCAGTTGCAAAGGGAGGAGACCGCACCAGGTCGATGGGCTCTGGGCGGCGATGGACTTCAAGACCGGTTCCCGCTGGTGGGTCGATTCCTCGACCGGGGACTACCTGCCCTCAGCCAACATTCGCCGGATCAAGTGGGAAGAGCGTTGGATGGAGTCTTCGGTTGATCCTGGAAGGAAAAATACCGAATCACCGCATCTCAACCGTCACGACGAGGTAATTTCCCGGATTGGTCTTGGCAAACTCCTCGGCGATCATCGTCCCATCCACAACAATCAGGCATCAAGTCGCCTTGACGGTCGCCAGGATCTGCTGCAACTTGCCGAAATCGATGGGCTTGACCAAGTGGTGATCGAATCCTTCCTCCTGCGAACGCCGGTGGTCTGATTCATGCCCATACCCGCTCACGGCGACCAGCACGACGTGCTTTAGGTTCGGCTGCTGACGCATCTTCTTGGCTACTTCATAGCCGTCCATCCCCGGCAAACCGATGTCCAGCAGCACCACGTCAGGCCGGTAGTCGAGGGCGGTTGCCAGTGCGTTTGGACCGTCGTGAGCCGTTCGGAAATCATGTCCCGACGCTTCCAATAGCATGGTCAAGCTCTGAGCCACATCCACGTTGTCATCCACGACCAGCACCTGCAAAGAGGTGCTGGTCGGCTTGTCCTTCTCCGTTGAGGGCGAAGGCGGTGTTGCGGAATTCGGCACGACCGGCAATCGCACGACAAACTCGCTGCCCTGCCCCAACGTACTGCGAGCCTCAACCCTACCTCCGTGCAACTCCACAAGCCGTTGCACCAGGCACAGGCCGATGCCCAAGCCGCCTTGCGAACGGTCCAGGGATCTCTCGGCCTGCGTGAAAAGATCGAAAATGTGTGGGAGCAATTCGGAGGCGATGCCGACGCCCGAATCCCGCACACGCAGCACCGCCTCATCGCCTTCCTGCCCGACAGACAGCCAAATGTGACCACCTTCATCGGTGTACTTGGCGGCGTTGGTGAGCAAGTTCACGACCACCTGCTCCAACCGGGCAGCATCGGCGTAAAGCCAAATAGGTTGCGGCGGCACAGACACCTTGAGCGAATGTCGGCGTTGTCCGATGAGCGGGCGAACCGTCTCGACTGCATTTGCCACGACGCCATTCAGGTCGATCCGTTCTTGAATAAGGTGGATTCTTCCGGTCGTAATGCGGGAGACTTCCAGTAGGTCATCAACGAGGCGAGTCAGTTGGCCCACTTGACGCTCAATGATGGCGTTGGCTCTCTGCTGGAGTTTGTCTTCGCTTTTCTCAAGGCGAAGTAGGTGCCCCGCGTTCGAGATGGCGGCCAACGGGTTACGAAGCTCATGGCCGAGCATCGCCAAAAACTCGTCCTTGCGACGGTGCAGGTCGATCAACGCTTCCGCTTGTTCATTCGTCTTCCGTTCCAAGCGGCTCCGTTCAGTGATGTCCCGAATGTTGCACTGGATGACGCTATGGTTTCCCTCTCGGTAGGCGTTGGCGACAATTTCGACCTCGACCCGTCGTCCTCGGTTGGATTCGAGCGGTAGGTGTTCGTAACGGATATAGCCTTGTTTTTGCAGTTCCCCAACGGCGGCCTCATTTGCCGACTTGTCGCCGAATAGGCCGATCTCCCAAAGCTCCTTGCCGGTGAAATCGTCGTGCGAGTAACCCAGCAAATTGATCATGAACGGGTTGGCGTCGATGATTCTCCCGGTGCGGCTGTCGAGGATGAGGATGCCGTCCTTGGCCGCCTCGAAGAGCCGTCGATAACGAACCTCCGAGTCGTGCATCGCCATTTCGGCCTGCTTGATGTCATGAACGTCGGTGTTCGAGCCAACCCACATCAAGACCCGGCCTTCCTCGTCCCGCATCGGCAACGCCCGACTGACGTGCCAACGGTACTCGCCATCGGCACGCCGAAAGCGATGTTCGAACTGGAATGGCTCGCCGGAGTCGATTGAGTGCTGCCAGGCTCGGACGTTCTCGGTCACGTCGTCGAGGTGGATGAGCCGCTTCCAGCCCCAACCGCTGATTTGCTCGAACGGCAGGCCGGTGAACTCGGCCCACTGTGGGTTGAAGTAGTCCACGTCACCGTTGGGCTTGGCGGTGAAGATCTTTTGCGGCATCGAGTCCAGTATGAACCGCTGGCGTTGTTCGCTCTGTCTCAACTCGTCTTCCGTCCGTTTGCGTTCGGTGATGTCCAGAGTGACGTTCACCGCCCCGGCAAGACGACCCGACTCATCGAAAAATGGAGTAACATGGGTCAATGCGACACGGCGGCTTCCGTCCGGTCGTTCGACGACGATTTCTTGCCTGGTATATTCCTTGCCTTCTCGAAGTGCCAGAGCCATCCAGCATTCGTCATGGCGGATCGGTGTTCCGTCAATCAAAAAGAGCTTGAATGAGCCACAGAAATGGTCAGCGGGGTCGTTCAGCTTCGGTTCACGCCCCCAAAACTCCGCCGCACTTGGGTTGAAATAAGTGATGAGTCCTTCGGCATCGCAGGTGTATGCCCCCACCGGCAGCTTGTCCAGAAAGCGGCGGAACCGTTGCTCCGATTCACGAACCAACCGCTCGGCGTGCCGACGCTCGGTGATGTCTTCGATGGCTAGAAGGATCAACTCCGTTTGACCTTTCACCGACTCGAAACGGCGAGCGTTGAGCAGCATGTTCTTCTTGCCAATTGTCGGGAAGTCGTGCTCCACGTCGAAGTCGTGTACGGGATGGAGTTCGGTCAAGACTTCATCCAGCATCGCCCGTAAGCGAGGGATGTTCCATTGGCCGTTGCCCAAGTCGAAAATGAAGCGGCCTTGCGTCTCTTCCTGCGTGACGTGGAAGTTCTGATAAAAGGAGCGGTTTGCCGTCTTGACCCGCAGGTTGTTATCGAGGACGACGAACGGCTCTCGCAGGGTCGCAATGATGGTGTCGGCATAGCTGAGGGCGTCCTGCACCTGATGTTCTTGCTGCCTGCGTTCGCTCACGTCACGGAAGACCAGCACCACTCCGGCGACTTCGCCTTCGGCAGTGCGTATCGGAGCGGCACTGTCGTCGATGGGGCGTTCCGTGCCGTCTTTGGCGATGAGCAGCGTGTGGTGGGCCAGCCCAACCACGATGCCCTCCCGAAGGGCTTCGATGGCCGGGTTCTCGACCGTGCAGCGAGTTTTTTCATTGACGATCTTGAAAACGATATCCAGCGGTTCCCCGGCTGCGTCCGCTTGCGTCCAGCCGGTCAAGGATTCAGCCACCGGGTTCAGAAATGTTATCAGCCCCGCGGTGTCGGTGGTCATGACCGCATCGCCAATGCTGGAAAGCGTGACACGCAGCCACTCTCGCTGTTCATGCAACACTACGTCTGTCAGTTGCGTAAGCATCGTCACACCTTCCTCTACTCGTGTTTCGTCCCATACCCGAGCCCGGAAAACAAAAAAGCCGACCAGGACGAACACCCTTTTTAAGTGGTCGTCCCGGTCGGCTTACTCTTCAACGAGCCTCCCGGCTGTGCCGAGATACCCTTCGCTTAGTCATCCGTCACACCATTTTACGAACAATCCTCGTGGCGTGCAACCTCAGGCCGAGGGCTGGCCGTCGAGCCGCTCGAAGGTAAAATGCAGGTCTTGCTTCACAGAGGGATCGCACTATGCCCAAAATTATCCAGTTCATCGGCGGACCACTCGACGGTCATCGGCAAGAAGTGCCGGAGAAGAAAAAGCAGCTTCCGACCGTGCTCCATCTGGCAATCAGCCGCAACACCTATCGCCTCCTGGCAGATCAACCAATGGACCCCGACGAACCCGCAACGAGCCGGGCGACTTACAAACTGTGGATGGGCAGCTACCGTTTCGTCGCCGCAAAGATGCCCGCCCAGAAGCCAACGGCTAGTTGAGAAAGGGCAAGCCGATGTCACGAACCTTCACCATTCGCCGACCGACCATCCAGGACCGAGACGCTTGGCTTGAGATGAGGCAGGCACTTTGGCCGGATTGTTCGCACAGCGAGCAGGTCAGGGAGATCGAAGTTACCATCACGACAAAGACCGACGTTGCTTTCGTTGCCGAGTCGCAATCGGGGCAAGTGGTTGGTTTCGTGGAAGCGTCACTTCGCTCATTTGCCGAGGGATGTGAGACTTCACCGGTAGGGTACGTCGAAGGTTGGTTCGTGCGACCGGAACATCGGCGTCAAGGCATTGGCCAAGCACTGGTCGCCGCCGCCGAACAATGGGCAGTTGAACAGGGCTGCTTCGAGATGGCCTCCGATGCCCGAATTGAAAACACCGCAATCCAGCAGGCTCATCTGGCTATTGGTTACGAAGAAACCAGCAGACTCGTGTGTTTCAAGCGGCGACTGGTAGTGAATGGGGAAGGGAGTTCCGAAGGACGTTGATTGTTCGTCAATTCGGCGGACGAAATGACCACTGCCACTCGAAATTCCTCGACCTACTCCCACACTCAGTCGGCACCCTTGTGCCTGTTCGTTTATGGCGGGGCGATCCGGATATTCGTGGGAGCGGTGATGTGCTTCAATGAGGATTTCTGGGTGCCAACCATCCTGGCGGTGACGGGCGTGTTGTTGACGGTCTTGGCGGCGTGCTTCCATCACTTAACCGTGACTGACGTAGGAGATCGCCTGGAAATCAGTTTCGGACCAATGCCGCTGTTTCACCGATCCATTAGGTACGACACAATCGAGCATGTCGAAGTTGGCCGCATCCTGATCCTCGAAAGCTGGGGCATCCACGGGGACAAACAAGGCGGCTCCGTCTGGAATCTGTGGGGGCGTGACTGCGTGGACGTGCAGATGACCAAGGGATTTCTGCGACTTGGCACCGACGACGCCGAGAACCTGGCCGAGTTCTTGAAAAGAAGGATCGGTGGCCGCTGATGGAGAGCGACTAACTTGCATTTCAACAGTCGCTCTGTCTCGGCGGATGTCTGGGCGATTTTGCTTTCGGCAATTCCCGGTCAAACCAACGCCGCAGCTTTTCGTAGAACTGGCCCGACGTTTCGCCTTCGATTCGCTTGCATTCTCCAAAAAGTTTGACCCGCTGTTGAAGCTCGGCTGTTCCGCTCAACTGTTCAATCGACGCTTGCAGTTGAGCCAGCTTTTCTTCGATCATCTCCTCGGTGAGCGACGCTTCCCGTTGGCTCTTGTGCTGGAGCGTGATTTCGTTGCCTTCACGAGTCGCCTTTCGGCTGCGGTCCATCCTTCTTCCTCCTGCTATACCAACTTGACGTTCTCGGCACGAGGGCCTTTCGGCGACTGGCCTTCCGTGTAGGTGACCTTTTGGCCTTCGCTCAGTTCCTCGAAGCGAACGCCTTGCAGCGACTCGGAATGGAAAAACAGGTCTTTTGAACCGCCGGTGCTGATGAATCCAAAACCCTTGTCCGTCAACTTCTTGATCGTGCCTTCGGCCATTTGTGCGTTTCCCTTGGAGTGAGTTGCCGGTTGAGTTGGAAGGATTGTACCCGTCACGGTGCCCGAACACTATCCGGCATGTGCGACACGAACGCCCGGTAGAGCAGCAGGTTGTAGAGGATCTTCACGCCACCGGCCATGAAAAACGGCACACTGATGGTCCCAGGATGAGCAACGCACAAACCAGCCAGCGTTGGTGAAGTTGCCGCCCCCACGGACCTAGCGACGGTCGTGATTCCCGACGCCGCCGAACGCTCATCTGGCTGAACGGCGGCCACGGGAGCGGTACAATCCCAGCCAAACCGACCCTGATGATCTTCGCCTTTCTTGGGCGACTCGGCGGCGGGACTCATGTGGGTGAGAGCGTTGTGGAGAAAACTGCCGCAGATGGAGTGGATCGATCCCTCGGCGAGACGAGTGACGTGTCCATCGATCTCATTGAAAATGTTCCCTGGCTTGGTTTACGAGGAGTCCCTGCCTAACAGACGGCTCGCCATTGCTCAAATCGACGACTTCATGGGGAATGGAACGACACGGCACGGAATGTGCGACGACTTGCAGATGAGTCTAATCAGGCAT
>Ga0265331_10000834_pt1 | contig 25144 bp, 24 predicted proteins | sample 41923metaG_FD_202088 | JGI IMG/M metagenome (GOLD analysis project Ga0265331, IMG submission 202088) | Rhizosphere microbial communities from Carex aquatilis grown in University of Washington, Seatle, WA, United States - 4-19-23 metaG | ecosystem: Host-associated > Plants > Roots > Rhizosphere... | reverse complement strand
CAGGCTGCAGGGCATGGCGTTGATTCCTTCATGAAACCAACGCAAGCCGGCGCCCAAACTTCATCAAAAGTGAGTCAGAGCCAATTTTGAACGCCGAATAACAGCCTCGCGCGCGCGAAGATCGCCGCTTGGCGTCGACGGAAGTTGCGGGATTAGCCGAGTCGGCGGTGGTTGGAAGAGCCGCAGCGCGGGCGCGCAACTCGGCGCCGTCGCAACGCAATGGATCGCGCCCGGCCAGCTTCGGGAAGCGGTTGCCGATTGTCAAAGAGAAGGGTCAGATTTTAGCCGAAGTCGAGCGGCGCGGCGCGCTGATTTTGGCTTGAATCCATGCGTCGAGGTCCGTCCGCGTGTAAACCGGAAAGCGCCCGATCTTGCGGAATTGAGGCCCGCCTCCCACTACTGCGAGCTTGGCGAGCCAACTGGCGCTACACGGCGCGCCCCATCGCTCGCGTACATATCGCGCGGCGTCGGCGCGGCGCAGATAAAGCGGAACGGGTTCCATGGGTCATCTCGGGCGGACGCGGCGGGGGACGCGCGCTGGCGAGCAAGAATGGCCGCAAAGGCGCGCCTTCGGAAGCCGCCGAATTCCCTACGGCGCGGCGCCGGCTGCGCTTGGCGCGAAAGAGAAGCGAAAGGTCGCGATAGACCGCGTTCGGCTCCCATCGGCGTGGCGCGCGAGGCGCTTGTGGAGGTTGAAAGGCGGCTTGCCGCAGCGCACTGAGAAGTCAGTAACCGCGCCCATATTGGCCGGCGCGCGGGTTGTAGATTCCTCCGGCGCGGAAGCGACCCGCCCCGGTATTCCTCGGTAAGCCGACCTGCCTGCCGGAAGCGGCCGCGGCGGCTGGGCGCTAAGTGCAGACAATGCCCATTCGGCAATTTGTGGCTTCACGGTCAAGGGGCGCTCATATAGGAATTACGTCGAATGGGGAAGTAACTATGAAATCCTGGATCTGGCTCCGCATCGCTGCTGTCATCACGTTGCTATACTTTGCAGGCCACACCATGGGCATGCCGTGGACACCTGCCACCGGACCACAAGAGGTCGCGGTGCTAGACGCCATGAAGGCCTCAAGGTTCTTGGCCATGGGAGCGAGCAGAACCTATTGGGATTTTTATTTCGGGTTCGGCGTCGCCATCAGCGCGCACCTTTTGGTTCAGGCAGTCGCGCTATGGCAACTTGCAAACGTTGAACGGCGCATCGCGGGAGCCACGCGTCCAATTTGTGCCGCGTTCTGCATTGCGTTCGTCGTGAACGCTGTCGTCGTTTGGAAATACTTTTTCGCAGTCCCCTTGGTGATGGCCATCGCTGTTGCGATCTGCCTTGCCCTCGCATACCAAACGTCGTCACCCGACGAAGTAAAATAACTCACGCTTTCCGCGTCAAAACGTAGTTCTGCTTGGGGTCAACCGACGACGAGCGGCGAAGCGTCAAGTGAGTCCGGTGATCTTTCAAAAGCGGCCGGATGGGTAGCGCATTGATCGCGACTAAACCGTGCGGTGTCGATAACGCGACGGAGCAGTGACTCCGCCTTCCTCGAATTTCCAATTTCTGCTTACCGTATGCTTACCGTATGCTTACCGTATGCTTACCGTAGCAGCCAGATCGTCGGTCCGCCATCCAAAATACGGTCATACATTATTGATTTTATTGGTGCCGGTTGCAGGAGTCGAACCCGCGACCTACTGATTACAAATCAGTTGCTCTACCGACTGAGCTAAACCGGCCCACGCGTTGAACGCGCGCGCTTTCTATTCCTTGAATGGAGCCTTAGGTCAATCCTGCAATGTGGCGGAAGCGCGGTTGTGGGCGCTGCCGCAGCAACCTCTGCGAAATGTTCGCAGAATCGGGGCGCTACGCAGATAGCGGATCGCGTCGGACCACAGATCGTCATACGAAAAGCCGACGGCTGGCGCGGCATTGCAGAGAAGCGCGCTGATAAAATCATCGCCTTTGCCGCTCCTTCGCGCCTTATGATCGCATCAAAGGCCTTTCAAATATTCGAGCAAGGCTTTCTTTTCGTCGTCACTAAGCCATGTGCCGTAGTCGTGACCGCAGCGGCTATTGCCGGAACCGTCCTTTTTGCCCGCGCCGCAATCCGCCGTGGTCTGCAGGACATAGCCGTCGAATTGCTTCTGTTCGGCGGCCAAGCCGACCTTGTCGAGATCGTAGGCGGCTCCGATTTTGAACGAGGGGGTGCGCGCCGCCGACGGCTCCAACAATTCCCAAAGCGTCGGCACGGAACCATTGTGCAGATAGGGGGCCGTCGCCCAAATGCCGTGCAAGACGCGGGATTCGAATACGATAGGGTCGGCGGGCGCGGGAATTTTATAGAGATCGTTCAAGCCCTGCTGCAAAACGTCCCTAGTGTTCTCTTTGATAAACTCAAAGGCCGCCAGCGGGTTTGTTTCCTTGTTTTGCAAACACTCGGCCAAAATCGGCTCGAAGGTCAAGACGCCGTACTTGAGGGGCGCTTGAGTGATCGCCTGCGCCACGGAAGTTTTAAGCACGTTGAACAAGCTGTCCGTGGGCTTCAGCGTGGCGACAGGCAGACCAGGGATGATCTGGCCCGCCAGCACGCCCGTGTCGCCAACGCGCCCGACGCCGTTATATTCTCGGCTGTCGGTTCCGATCGCCTGCCGCGGCGTTCTCCAAGTATTAGAATTGCAAAGGCGCGCATCGCCCTTCGCTTCCTCGTGGCAACCCGGCCCGCAGCCGCCATCCTTCGGCTGCCGATCGAAAATATCCTTGCCCTTCGCCGCGAGCTTATCGTCGATTTTTCCAGGCCATACTGGCGGCTTGATCTCTCTGATGAGATTTTCGAGCCGCTGCAGATTGGAGAACTGCAAGGACGAATCGGCCAGAAAATCGACGCCGCCGATCGCCAAAGGATCGCTTGTCGGCGCGGGACGATAAACGCCGAAGACGCCATATACCTCGCCGACGTTCCGACCGAGCCCGGTAATGCCGTCGCCGTTCTGCGCAAAGCCTGGCCATTGCGTCCAGTCCTGGCCCGAGGCGTTCCAAACGAAGGGATAGCGCACCGGGGCGTCGGCTGGCGCCATATTTCCGGCGATGATCCGGTTGGACGTTTTTCCGATGTCAAGTCCCGCGACGCGGTTGAAGATCATCCCCACAGCGTCGGCGCGCGCCGGCCCCCAGGGAAGGGCTGCGTGTTTCTCGTCGGAGGGCTTTGGATGCAGCGCCGCCTGAATCAGAGTATCGTAGCCGATGAACCAGTCATCGACCTCCTGCCTCAACTGTTTTCGCGCGTCCCCGGAAGCCGCTGGACCGAGCACTGCGTCGCCAAACGCTGCGAAAGCGGCGTCATCATGCATGACTTCGTTGAGAGCCTTGTCGATATCGTCGATCAGGCTTCCGAAATCGACAATGGCGGGGCCGCCGTCGATCCGCATCGGTTTGCCGTCGATCTCGATCTGCCGCGTGTGACAGCCCGCGCAGGTCAGGGAGAGGGACTTATCTTTAGCGCCGGGGTCAGAAACAGCGAGGAAACCCACGGGCAGCCCCGGCGTTTCGCTCTCGGGATTGGGCAGATAGCCATAGCGACCAAGAGCGTCGTCCAGAAAGCCGGTTCCGTCAGCGTGCTTCAGCGCCTTGAACCACGGGAGGGGCATAATCCGCGAGCCTTGGTCGAGACTGTAAAATTCCTTGCGGAGCGCCTCGGTCCATTGTTTCCCCTGATCGGCGAATTGAGGCGGATGGTCGGCGGCGCTCACGGGAGCGCTCGTTAAAATCGCGATCGCCGTCATGGGTAGGACAGAATTCTTAAGCATCGACATAAGAGACGATACGGATTGAAACATTGCTCTCCCCCAATCAACGGCTGCTTGCAGACGGTTATAGGCCGGACCGCCGACTGGTCTAATCAGGCCGATCAGCGGAACGAAAAATGGCTCGGCGTTACTCTGTTGAGCCTAGCTAACGCTGGGAGAAAAATATAGTTCCAGCGCCAGCGAATTAGCTGCGACAGTCCGTCTCACTCCGCCGGCGCGTTGATCTGCGCAGCCCGGCGCGGCGCCGGGGCCGCGAGTTTCGTCGCGACCACGATCGTCAGAATCGTCGCGACATAGGCGACGCCCTGCAGAGCCGAGGGCTGATCGGAATAGCCGATCAAAGTGTGCAGAACCCGGCCGAAAAGACTGCTGTCGGGCAGAACGGCGGAGGTGTCCCACAGCGTTTGCGAAAGCGCGGCGACGATTCCCGCCTGCTGCAGAAAGGCGACGGCTTGCGCGGCGAGACCGCCGGCCAGCAATGTCACCAAAACAGAGGTGACGGCGAACAGCCGTCGCGGCGGAATGGTCACCAGCCCATAAAAGGTGAGAAAGCTGACCAGCGCGCCAAGGCCAAGACCCGCAAATCCACCGACGACAACATCGAGACCCGACTCGCCGGAAATCAATATGCCATAAAGAAATAGCGCCACCTCGGCGCCTTCGCGGAGCACGGCGACGCCGACGACCACGCCAAGCGCCAGAAACGTCTTATCACCGCTCGCCACTGCGCGTCCGACATCGGACAATTCGCGCGACAGTTCGCGCCCGTGCCGCGCCATCCAGACATTGTGCCAAGCCAGCATCACGACGGCGAGGCCGAGCACGCCGGCGTTGAACAGTTCCTGCCCGCGTCCGGCCATCGCTGCGGAAAGCTGCTCCGCGAAGCCCGCAACGAGCAGCGCGCCCACGACGCCCGCGAGAACGCCTCCGGCGATCCAAGGACGAGAACCTCGCACCCCGCGCGTGACAGCCAGCGCGATTCCGACGATGAGGCCGGCCTCGATGACTTCGCGAAAGACGATGATAAGCGCGCCGAGCATAATAATTGTCCTATTCGACGATCAGGAAGCCTTCCGCCGTAGCTTCGTGATAGTCGCCAAAGAACCGGTATTTGCCGGGGCTGAGCGGGCGAATGTGGATGGTCGCCTCGGCGCCTCCCGCGATGACCTTTTCCACGCGCAACGGCTTGCTCTCGAATTCCTCCGGCGTCTTGTCGAGATTTTTGACGGTCAGGGCGATCGCCGTATTGGCCGGCGCACGGATCTCGGCGGGAGAAAAGCGATGATCCTTGATCGACAGAGTCAAGCCCGCGTCCTCCGCGAAAGCGGACCCGGCCAGCAGGACTGCGCCCACGAAGGCGCCTCCGACCAGCTTAGCGCCAAACATCGTCATTTCATCGCCTTTCCTGTCCAATCCCGGCGCGGCGCGCCACATCGCCATGTAGCGCGAGCAACGGTTAAGAGTCGGTGATATCTGTTTCGCGCAAACACTATTCCCGTCGAAGTCTTCCGGCAAAGGCTCCGATAAATCCGGAAGCCGCTGCGAAAGACGCCCGCGTATGCAGCTGAAGGGTAACAGCCCGCATAATCCGGTCAATCGATATAATCTGGACAATTTCCAACTTATTCAACCGGATGCCGGAAGAAGCGCTAGCCTTGCAAGCCTTTGGTCTATTTGAGTCTACGGCGCTCCGACGAAGCGAGACAAGCCGTCAGCCGGGATAACCGTGCCGCGCCTTGCTGGCGTGAACCAACGCAATCGCCCGCGCATCCTGTCCCGACGAACAAGCGCTGTCCGCCTCGCCGATTTCACTTTGGATCTGGTTGTACACGCTTTGATTCACATGGCCCATGGCGAGGTCATTGTTCATGATGGCGCGGTAGCGGGCGATGGAGCCGGAGCAGCCGGTCCCCTCCGGCAGTTTGAACCCAGCCGGCGTGACGCGCTGGCCGCCGGGGCTCACTGCGGCGGGCTGCTCCGGCGGAGGCGCGCTGTTGCATCCGCCCACAGGGCTGGCGAAGAACAGGACGACTGAAAGGCGAGCGAGGCTGCGGCTCATTGACGGCGTCCCCAAAAGTTGCGGCGTCGCGCAAATTGGACAAGGAGCCCGGAAAGGTCAACCGGGGAACGGCGTCGCCAAGCGCTTTGAAAGGGATATCACAGCGAGCGCGAAAACCGCATCGTGCCCCCGCCTTTGAGCGCCTTGAGGATCAAATCGTCGCCCTTGGTGTCCCAGTGAGGGCCGCTTAACAAAATACCCCAATATTCGCGTTCGAAGGCCAGCGCCGCAGGATCGCAGGTCTGTTCGGTAAAGGCGGGCATTGCGCGCGGGCCCAGACGATCCGGTCCGATGACAAAAATGCCCGACCAGTTTTTACAGCCCGAGGAGCCTGTCGCGCGGTCCGTCGAGTCGATCCGCAGCCAGACCTCCCTGGGCGGCGCCTTGCCGTTAAGCTCCATGAGGACGAAATTCTGACCGTGCGGAAAGGGCTGATAGCGCGGGATGCCCCCGGTCTCGGCGTTTTGGTCTTGCTGCTGTTCGGTTTTCGCCGGTTTGTTATCTTTCGCTCGCGCAGGGAAGGCGAGCCCGAGCGCGAGAGCGCAGGTGAGCGTCGCGAGAGCGATCGACGGTTTTTTCATCGTGGCGTCCTTCTGGTCGATCCTTGGCGGGTCCAGCGTCCGTTTTTCGGCGGCGCCTTACAGCATGCTCGGTAGGACGCGGTCTGGCGGCCGGTGCCCGTCCATGAAAGTTTTGATATTGATGATAACCTTCTCGCCCATGTCAATGCGGCCTTCGATGGTCGCCGAGCCCATATGCGGAAGCAGCGTGACCTTGCCCGCCCTGGCGAGCTTCAGCAGCTTCGGCGAGACGGCGGGTTCGTGCTCGAACACGTCGAGCCCGGCCCCGGCCAGTTCGTCCGTTTCCAGCATCCGCACCAGGGCGTTCTCGTCGACGATCTCGCCGCGCGCAGTGTTCACCAAAATGGCGTGGGCCCGCAGATGCTTGAGGCGGCGCGCGGACAGCAGGTGATAGGTCGCCGGCGTATGGGGGCAGTTGATCGACACAATGTCGACGCGCGCCAACATCTGGTCGAGCGATTCCCAATAGGTCGCCTCCAGCAACTCCTCGATCTCCATCGGCACGCGGCGGCGGTTGTGATAATGGATCGACAGGCCGAAGGCGTTGGCGCGGCGCGCCAGCGCCTGGCCGATGCGGCCCATGCCGACAATGCCGAGACGCTTGCCGGTGATGCGGCGTCCCAGCATCCAGGTCGGCGCCCAGCCGCTCCAGGAGCCCTCGTTGATGACATTGGCCCCCTCCACTACGCGGCGCGCCACGGCGAGAATGAGCGCCATGGTCATGTCGGCCGTATCCTCGGTCAGGACGCCCGGCGTATTGGTGACCGTGATGGAGCGGCGCAGCGCCGAGGCCACGTCGATATGGTCGACGCCATTTCCGAAATTGGCGATCAGCTTCATTTGGTCGCCCGCCTGGGCGATCAGGCCGGAGTCGATGCGGTCGGTGATTGTCGGCACCAGCACGTCGGCCGTGCGCATTGCCTCGACGAGTTCTTCGTGGGTCGCGGGTTTATCGCTCACATTGAGGCGCGTCTCGAACAACTCGCACATGCGGGTCTCGATCACCTCGGGGAGCCGACGTGTCACCACGACGAGCGGCTTCTTTTTCGCCATCTTCGCGTTCGTCTCCCAGAACAGATTCGTCACTCTCGTATCAGGAAAACCAGGGTTCCGATACGCTGTTTTTGCGGGCGCCGGCGCCCGGCTTTTTCGCGCATCGGCCAGATGGCCGGCGTGTTTCAACTCGGAATTAACAACAAGCGGCGAAAACTGGCGGCGTCGGCGCCGCTTCGCCGGGCCTTCCTAGCAGATGGCGGGCCAAAGACAAGACGAGCGATCCCTCGCCTCGCTAAAACAGACAAGACGGCGGGCGGGCGGGAAGACTCCCCCCTCGTCTCGTCGTCCAAGCGGCGGCCAGCCGCCAACGGAAAGGAAAAAGCCTTATGTTCCCGCGCTCAAGGATCGCCGGCAAGTCGATGGCTTCGGCGCTCGCCGCAGCCGTCGCCCTCGCTCTCCTGCCGGTGGCCGTTTCGCAACAAGCGCGGGCGCAACAGGTGCAGGTCGGGCCGGTCAGCAAATTGCCGTTGCCGCGCTTCGTCAGCCTGAAATCCGACCGCGTGAATTTGCATGAGGGGCCGAGCAAGGATCACCAAACGCTTTGGGTCTACGAGCGGGCCGGCCTGCCGGTCGAAATCACCGCCGAATTCGAGATTTGGCGCAAGATTCGCGATTCCGAGGGGGTCGAGGGCTGGGTGCTGCACTCGCTGCTGTCGGGCCGCCGCACGGCTCTGGTGGCGCCCTGGAAAAAAGAGCCGCTGCTGCTCACCGCCAGCGATCATACGAGCCCCGTCGCCAAACTCTCGCCCGGCGTCATCGCCACGCTGCGGCGCTGCGATGGAGAATGGTGCCGGATCGCCGGAACCGGCTTCGACGGCTATATGAAGCAGGAGAATCTCTGGGGCGCCTATCCCGGCGAGAAGGTGGAGTAGGGCGGGGGGCGCCACTTGCCCTCTCGCCCCCGTGCGACAGAGGCGACGGCGCCGACAGAACTCGGCTATACGCCGTCGTCCCGGCGCAGCCGAACAATCACGTCGACGCGGGCGATCTTCAATCCTGCCGGGGGCTCCGGCAGGTTCGGCGCCACGACGTTGGAGCCGGGGATATCAAACAGCTCCCCGTTGTCCTCGAACAGAAAATGATGGTGTTCCGAGGTGTTGGTGTCGAAATAGACGCGCGCGCCGTCGACCGCGATTTCACGCAGAAGGCCGGCCGCGGTGAACTGGTGCAGCGTGTTGTAAACGGTGGCCAGCGAGACCGGCATTTGCGCCGCCGTCGCCTCCTCGAACAGGCGCTCCGCCGTCACATGGCGGTCCACCTGGCCGTCGTCCCCCCGGCCAAACAGCAGCTCTCCCAGCGCCACGCGCTGCCGCGTCGGACGCAGCCCCGCCGCCGCCAGGCGCGCCGGAAAGCCCTTCGAGTACGCGCCTATATCGCTGGCGTCGTCGTTCGCAGAGCGGGGGAAGAGATTCGGGTCCATATGATCGATAATATGCCCTGCTTCGGCGTGTGACAACCGCCCCATTCTCATTGTATGAGGTTTAAGGATTCACAAGAAAGCGCGGCGATCTCGCCGATTGTTTCGTGACGAGGTCTACAGGCCCGCCCCGCTACTCCACGTCCTCGACCTGTTCCGGCCCGCCGCCGTAGACCCGCTGCGCCAGCGAGGCCTGCATGAAGTCGTCGAGTTCGCCGTCAAGCACCTCGGAAGGTGTGCCCGAGGTGTGGCCTGTGCGCAAATCCTTAACCAACTGGTAGGGCTGCAGCACGTAAGAGCGGATTTGATGGCCCCAGCCGATCTCGGTTCGGGACGCCTGCATGGCGTTGGCCTCGGCCTCGCGCCGCTCCAGCTCCTTCTCGTAGAGCCTTGCGCGCAGCATGTTCCAGGCGGTGGCGCGGTTCTTGTGCTGCGACCGCTCGGCCTGGCAGGCCACGACGATCCCCGACGGCATATGGGTGATGCGGATCGCCGAATCGGTGGTGTTGATGTGCTGGCCGCCCGCGCCCTGCGAGCGATAGGTGTCGATCCGGCAGTCGGCCTCGTTGATTTCGATTTCGATGCGGTCGTCCACGACGGGATAGACCCAGACTGATGCAAAGCTCGTGTGACGGCGGGCGTTGGAGTCGAAGGGCGAGATGCGCACGAGACGATGCACGCCGGATTCGGTCTTGGCCCAGCCATGGGCGTTGTGGCCCTTGATCAGCAGCGTCCCGGATTTGAGCCCCGCTTCTTCGCCGGGCGTCTCCTCAATCACCTCGACCTTGAACTTCTTGCGCTCGGCCCAGCGGGCGTACATGCGGAACAGCATGCGCGTCCAGTCCTGGCTCTCGGTGCCGCCCGCGCCCGAGTGAACCTCGATATAGGTGTCGTTGCCGTCGGCCTCGCCGGAGAACAGCGCCTCGATCTGACGCCGATGCGCTTCCTTGAGCAGCGCCTTCATCGCCTCGACGCCTTCCTTCTCGGCCGCGGCGTCGTCCTCCATCTCGCCGAGTTCGACGAGCGTCACGGCGTCCTCCAGCTCGCGGTCGAGCTTGGTCAGCGAGCCGAGGCGGTCCTCCAGCTCGTTGCGCTCGCGCATGATCTTTTGCGCGTCTTCGGCGTTGCTCCACAAATCCGGGTCTTCGACCCTGGCGTTCAGTTCGGCGAGTCGGCGCGTCGCTGTAGGCGCGTCAAAGATGCCTCCTCAGCAGCCCTATGGACTGCTCGATCTCGTCTTTCAGCGCTTGCGGTTCGGCGCGCATGGGGGTTGGCCTTCGTATTGTTCGACGGCGGCTGCGCCGTCCAAGGATTTGGCGGGAACCTAAGGACGGGCGGCGAGGATGTAAAGACCCGCCCTCGGCAATGCGCCGCTCCGGCAGCCGATTGTTGCGAGCCAAGGTCGGCTCGATTGGGGCGTCCGTGCGCCTGGACCCCAGTGGCAACCGCGAGAACCCTCATCCGACCCCGCTTCGCGGGGTCGGATGAGGGTTCTCGCGGTTCCCGCAATGAAACGCCTTTGATCGTCGTCGTCTGTCGCGGTTGCCGCTGGCGTCCAAGCGCGGCTGGAGTCCGCCGACGCTAAAGCCGCAATATCCGGCACGGATCGCCGGCCAAACCCGCCGGCGCGCCGATCTCGCGTATGAGCAGCGCCTGCGATTGCGCCAGCTCTGTCAGCAGCGAGGAGTCCTGCAAGGGCTGCGGCGTGGCGATGAGCCGTCCCTGCGCGTCCTGCGACAGCTTTGCGCGCAGAAAATCGCGGCGGGCCTTGTTGGCGGGAAGATCGACGCCGAGCAGCGCGCCCTCCGTCTTGTCCGCGCCCGCCTGCGGATCGCCCTGCAAGGCGCGCAGCAAAGGCGTCAGAAATAACAGCGCGCAAACATAGGACGAGACGGGATTACCGGGCAGGCCGAGCACGAACGCCTCGCCCAGACGGCCGAAGATCAGCGGCTTGCCGGGGCGCATGGCGATGCGCCAGAAGCCCGGCGTCATACCCGCGCCGGCCAGCGCCGGACGTAGCAAATCGTGATCGCCGACCGAAGCGCCCCCCAGCGTCACCAGCACATCGGCGCGGGCGGCCTTGGCCAGCGCCAGCCCGCGCTGGAGATCGGCGAGATCGTCCCGGAAAATCCCCAGATATAGCGCCTCGCCGCCGGCCTGCTCGACGAGCCCGGCCACGGCCAGATTGTTGCAGCTGATGATCTGGTTCGCTTCCGCCTGCTGGCCCGGCTCGGCCAGCTCGTCACCGCTGGCGAGGATCGCCACGCGCGGCCGGCGCGCGACGGAAAGCTCGGCGTGATCGGCGGCGGCAGCGAGCGCCAGCTGCGGCGGTCCAAGACGCGTTCCGGCGTCGAGCGCCGTTGCGCCCTCAAGGAAATCTATCCCGCGTGTGCGGATATGCCTCCCGCGCGCCGGGACGGCGTTTGCCTGGATCAAGCCGTCTCTAGCGATGGCGTCTTCCTGCAACAGGATCGTATCGGCCCCTGGCGGCGCGCTTGCGCCGGTGAAGATGCGCACGCATTCGCCGGGCTTCAGCGCGCCCGCAAAGTCGTGACCGGCGGCGCTTTCGCCGACCAGCCGCCAACCGGCTTGCGGCGTCGAAACATCGGCGAGGCTCACCGCATAGCCGTCCATCGCGGAAACGTCGACCGGCGGCTGCGTGCGCCTGGCTATCAGCGGGGCGGCCAGCGTGCGGCCGAGCGCCTGCGCCAGCGGGACGGTCTGAGGCTGGCCCAGCGGACGCGCCTGCTCCAGCACCAGCGCCAGCGCCTCGTCGACGCCGAGCAGTTTCGTCTCCGACATCGCTATTCTTTCTCGCGCCGCCAATGGCCGCTGGAGCCGCCGCGCTTCTCGACCAGTTCGACGCCCTCGATGCGCATGGCGCGATCGGCGGCCTTGAGCATGTCGTAAATGGTCAGGCAGGCGACCGCGACCGCCGTGAGCGCCTCCATCTCGACGCCGGTCTTGCCGGTGACGCTCGCCTGCGCCGTGACGCGCAGGCCGGGCAGCGTCTCGTCCGGCGCTATGTCGACGCTCACCTTCGAAAGCGCGAGCGGATGACACAGCGGAATCAGCTCGTGCGTCCTCTTGGCGGCCATGATCCCGGCGATGCGCGCGACGCCGAACACATCACCCTTCTTGGCCTCGCCCGCCAGCGCGAGAGCCAGCGTTTCCGGCGCCATCACGATGCGGCCCGCGGCGACGGCCGTGCGCTCGCTGTCGGGCTTTGAAGACACATCGACCATATGCGCTTCGCCCTGCGGGCCGATATGCGTCAGCGCGGTCATTTACGCACGCACGCCAGCATGTGCGCCGACATGCGCTCCATGCAGCAATTCGCGCGTGGCGGCCTCGACGTCCGGCTTGCGCATCAGGCTCTCGCCGACGAGAAAGGCGAAGATGCCCGACTTTTCCAGACGAAGGCAGTCCTCGTGTCTCGCTATGCCGCTCTCGGAGACGAGGATTTTGTCTTTGGGCGCGAGTTCGGCCAGTCTTTCGCTGGTCTCCAGCGACACCTTGAAATCGTGGAGATTGCGGTTGTTGAACCCGATCAGCCGCGTCTCCAGCCCCAGCGCGCGTTCGAGTTCGCGCTCGTCATGCACTTCGACCAGCACGTCCATGCGCAGATCATGCGCGGTCGTGTTGAGCGCCTTGGCCTCCTGGTCGGTGACCGCCGCCATGATGATCAGGACGCAATCGGCGCCGAACGCCCTGGCCTCGAACACCTGATAAGGATCGTAAAGAAAATCCTTGCGCAGGGCGGGTAGATGCGCGGCTTTGCGGGCGCTCTCCAAAAACTCCAAGCTGCCCTGAAACGAAGGGCCGTCGGTGAGCACGGAAAGACAGGCCGCGCCGCCGGCCTCATAGGCGCGCGCCAGCTCCGGCGGGTCGAAGTCGGCGCGGATCACCCCCTTGGAGGGGCTCGCCTTTTTGATCTCGGCGATCAGCGCGATGCGGCCCTCGCCCAGCTTCTGTTCGATGGCGTGAACGAAGCCGCGCGGCGGATCGTGCTCGCGCGCCTTGCGCTCCAAGGCGGACAGCGGCATCCGCACTTTCGCCTCGGCGATTTCGGTGCGCTTGTAGGATTCGATCTTGTTAAGAATGTCGGTCATTTTCTCTAACCTGGAGAGCCGCTGCGCGAGCCGCCCTCGCCGCCCGTCATCTTTTAATCCTAGCACAAAAACAGAGCTGTGTGCGTGGATTGCGCCGCTGTGACGGCACGGTCGGCCGGCCCTCGCGGGGCGCAACGCGGAAACTCCCCTATGGTGCTGCCGCCGGCAGGAATTTGAACGGCTCGGCGTCCCGGAACTGCTCGGCGGTTTCGCCAGAGAAAACCTCGCCATTTTGGATGGTGAGCTTTCTGACCGGCGCTCCCGGTTTGAGATTCAACTTGGCCAGCGAAACCCAGAACGTGTTTGGCCGCGTGGCGGAGTCGAAATAGTAGACGAGGTTCTTCTGATCCGCCGCGACGCGCCAGAGCGTGGAGGCGATGTTGGGCTGGTCGGGGGTCGAAATCCCCAGCGGCACGCTGACCGCGCGCTGCACGCTCAACACGCTCGCCACCGCCTGATAGGCGAAAGATTGCTGCGGCACGGCCTTGATGAAGTGCGGGTCGATCTCCTTGGGAATGGCGTCGAGCAGGAAGGAGGCGCGGGCGAAACGGTCGGAGGCGCGATTGGTCCCCGGCAGGAACGCCAGACCGCCGACGCCCCGCCAATATTCGGAGATGGCGAGCTGCTGGCCGTAGGTCGGCGAATTGGTCATCACCTTGTATTGCTTGCCGTGGTGAATGATCAGCTTTCCCTTGACATATTCGAATATGGCCGAATCCCCCGAGGCGTCCGAGATCGACAGATGCAGCGCGGCGGGAACGCCGTTCGGCAAAGAGGGCGCCAGCAGATTGAACGGCTCTTTTGCGAGCGCCGCGACCGCTTCGTCGACCGTGGCGTAATTGTCGAGCGCATATTGCGTCCAGGCGGCGATCGAAAGCACCGGGCGCTTGCCGTCCGGCTTGGGATATTCCGACTCCACCAGATAGAGCAGATTGGCCGCCAGTCCTTTTTCGTTGAGGCCGTCCGCCGTTCCCACCTCGTAGCCGGAGACGATCACGCTGCCATACTTGGACACCCAGCGGATGGAGCGCGCGCCGGCGGCGCCCTCGCGTTTTAGGCCGGCCGGAAAGATCCAGAGATTGGAGGCCATGTCCTCCTTCCAATCCATATTGCGTCCTGTGATGACGGTGTCGTCGGCGCCCACGAAAAGGGTCCGCGTGCACCCGAGCGCAATCCCGGTCGTGCAGGCTAAGCAAAAGGCGACTGAATAACAAAAGCCAGCAAGTCGAGTTGAAGATTTTTTCACTGCCCCGCTCCTCGTTCGAGCGACTCAAAACCCCGTGATGAATTCGCACAGGTTCATGAATTGCATAATTTCCAACAGCTGAAATCGCCGTCGGCGCCCACAATACTGCTCCGACTGCGGGCTTCTTGGCAAGCGAAGGCGTCCAAGCGGTCCAGGCCGTTCAAACGCCCCGCGCGAACTCGCCGGCGCCGCGCCCCGAAGCGCTAACGATTCGACACTCGCGCCAACAGCTCCAGCTTCTCGCGTGCGGCTCCGCTCTCCAGCGCGGCCGTCGCCAGCGCAGCGCCGTCGCGCAAATCCCGCGCCTTGCCGGCGACAATCAGCGCGACTGCGGCGTTGAGCACGGCGATGTCGCGATAAGCGTTTTTCGCGCCAGCCAGAACCTCTGTCAATGCGCGAGCATTATGCGCGGGGTCGCCCCCGGTCAGCTGCTGCGGCGCGGCCCGCGGCAGGCCGGCGTCCTGCGGGCGAATCTCGAAAGAGCGCAGCGCGCCTCCCTCCAGCGCGACGACATGGGTCTCGCCGGTCGTCGTCGCCTCGTCCAGCCCGTCGCTCCCATGCAGCAGCCACACGGTTTTTGAACCCAGTTCCCGCAGCGCCAACGCCATCGGCTCCAGCCATTCCCTGGCGTAGACGCCCAGAACCTGGCGCGTCACGCCGGCGGGATTGCACATCGGCCCGAGCAGATTGAAAATTGTGCGCAATCCCAGTTCCGAGCGCACCGGCGCGGCGTGACGGAGCGCCGGATGGTGCGTCGGCGCCGCCATGAAGCAGATACCGGCGTCGCTCAGGCAGGCGCTGGCGGAGGCGGCGTCGAGTCCGACCTTGACCCCAAGTTCGGCCAAAACATCGGTGGCGCCCGAACGCGACGAGGCGGCCTTGCCGCCATGTTTGGCGACCGGAACGTCGGCCGCGGCGACGATGATCGCCGCCAAAGTCGAAATATTATAGGTGTTGGCGTCGTCGCCTCCGGTGCCGACGATATCTATGGCGTCCGTCGGCGCCTCGACGCGGATCATGGCGGCGCGCATGGCTTGCGCCGCGCCGATTAACTCTTCGGCTGTTTCGCCGCGCTGGCGCAGCGCCATCAGAAAAGCGCCGAGCTGCGCCGGCGTCGCGGCGCCATCGAGAATCAACGAGAAAGCCTCGCGCGCGGTCTCGCGCGGAAGGGTCCGGCCCGCGGCCAGCGCAGCGAGGACGGGCTTGAATGCGCTCATGCGACCTTGACGCGAGGAGGGCGAGAGTCGTTCCACTCTCGCGCCAGATCAAGGAAATTACGCAGGATTTTGTGACCGTGCTGCGAAGTGATGCTTTCGGGATGGAACTGCACGCCGTGAATCGGCAGAGTCTCGTGCGAGAGCGCCATGATCAGTCCGTCGGGCGTCGTCGCGGTTATGCGAAGACAGGCGGGCAGAGTCTCGCGTTTCACGACAAGCGAGTGATAGCGCGTCGCCTGGAACGGACCTTCGATACCACGAAAAATCGTCTCGCCTTGGTGCAGAATTGTCGCCATCTTGCCGTGAATCGGCAGCGGCGCGCGCACTACGTCGCCGCCAAAACTCTCGCCGATGGCCTGATGGCCAAGACATACGCCGAAAATTGGCACTTCACTCGCTGCGGCGGCTATGAGATCGAGGCAAATCCCCGCTTCATGCGGCGTGCAGGGGCCAGGGGACAGCACGATGGCGTCGGGCGCGGCGCCCAGCACCTCGGCGACGGTCACTTTATCGTTGCGATGCACGGTGACATTCGCCCCGAGCTCACCGAAGTAATGCACGAGATTGAAGGTGAAGCTGTCGTAATTATCGATCAGCGTGACATTGGCCATTTGTTCTGGTCCGTTTCCCGGCGCGCCTTTCGTTTTTCATTAGGCTGGCGCGCGCCGAGAGGCAACCGCCGAGCGCGTCTCGGCGCGGGGCCATTCGCTTCGATCGCGAAAAAAAGGCGCCGGCGGCGCGGTCTCCACAGAGGAGACGCGCCATCCGGCGACAGGAGGCGGGAGGAAATAGTGGCGAAGGCGGCAGTTACAGGCGATAGCGGATCTGATCGGTCCAAAAGCGCTCCAAACGGCTCAGCGAGGTGTTGAGAACCTTAAATTCCTCGCTGCTGACGCCGCCGATCTGCTCCACCGTCATGGCGTGCTTCTCATAGAGATCGCCTACGATGTCATGCACTTCCTTACCCTTGGGGGTCAGGCTGATGCGCACCGAGCGGCGGTCGATGCGCGACCGGGCGTGATGCAGATAGCCCATTTCGACCAATTTCTTGACGTTATAGGAGACGTTGGAGCCAAGATAATAGCCGCGCGTGCGCAATTCGCTCGCTGTCAACTCCTTGTCGCCGATGTTGTAGAGCAACAGCGCCTGCACCGAATTGACGTCGCCGCGGTCGCGGCGGTCGAATTCATCCTTGATCACGTCGAGAAGGCGGCGATGCAGACGCTCGACCAGAGTCAGAGCCTCCATGTAGACCGGGCGGATTTCGCCGATGCGCTCGGCGCGGGTCTGCTGGGGAGCGAGTTTCGTGGCGGCAGTCATGGTCTTCTCCGTCTTCTGGCGCGATGCGTTAGAGCATCACTCGATCACCGTTCATGGGGAGAACTTAGGCGACCCGGATGAAGAGCGGTTTAAACAATAGCCTGAATCCGCAGTTTACCAGAAACGCTTGCTTTGCAGTGAACGGAGCGTGAATTAAACCTATGATTTACGCTGAACGCCGGTTAACCTTTGGGCTCACGCGCCGACCTTTTCCCGGGCGCGCCGCTCGGCGTCTCGGACGGCTTGCTCGTGGGCTTGGCCGTGGAATTTGCGGCGGATTTGGGCGCGGCGTTGGCGGGGGGCGGCTTGTTCGGCGGAGGGGATTTCGCGCGCGCCCCCCGTTTCGCGGCGGTTTCGCGCACTCCATCCGGCTTTCTCGCGGAGCGGACAAAAAAGCGTCCCAGCCGTCTGAACGCCGACGGCTGTTCGCCTGGCGCGGAGCGCTTCGTGGATTTTCGCCGCCGGAACTGCTCCATCAGCTTTTGCGCCTCGAAATCGCGCCCGGCCTCGAAGGTTAACCCGAAATAGAGAAATATCAGCACCAAATCCAAGCCGATAAGCCAGTAGCCGCCCGCGAAAAATTGCGGCATGCTCGCGGCGACGAAAATTTGCGCGCTGGCGATGAGCAGCCACAACACGCCGCCCCAGGGCGTCGCCAACCACAACCCGACCCCGGCGACGAGATCGAGCACGCTGAAGAAAATGATGGCCAGCGCGGCGCTGGACGGCATCGTGTCGAAGATCGGCGTCCGCGCCGTCAGCACGACGCGCCACTGGGCCAGTCCCTGCATCAGCCAGAACAACGCCATGACACGCATGAAGCGCGTCAACAGATGGCCCCATTTGGTCGCTTCGCCCGCCGCCCCCGGGTCGCCGACGCGAATCGCCCGATAAGGGTCGTCGGCGTCGTCATAGTTATTAATGGGGTCGGCCATGCGCGCTCCCGTTCACTCAGTCCTAACGGCGCTTCCTGCTTCTGTCAGGCCAATGCGCTCAAATTTTGGTCCATCGCGGTCTCAGTGACGAACCGGCGTCCGCGTCCGCCGAAAACCGAGCTCGCCGCCTATTGCCCGCGACGGGCGCGCGCCGCGAAACGCACGGCCTCCTCTGCGGCGCGAAACAGCGCCATCGCCTTGTTCTCGCATTCGCGCTGTTCGTAGGCGGGCTCGCTGTCGTAGACGACGCCGGCGCCCGCCTGCACATGCATCTGGCCGTCCTTGACGATAGCGGTGCGCAGCACGATGCAGGTGTCCATTTGCCCGCCTGAACCGAAATAGCCGATGCACCCGCCATAAATGCCGCGCTTGTCGGTCTCCAGCTCGTCGATGATCTCCATCGCCCGCACCTTGGGCGCGCCCGACACCGTGCCCGCCGGAAAACCCGCGGCCAGCGCGTCGATGCTGTCGTGAATGGGATCGAGTTCGCCTTCCACGTTCGAGACGATATGCATGACATGGCTGTAACGTTCGATCGCGAAGCTGTCGGTGACCCTCACCGTGCCGGTCTTCGCGACGCGGCCGACGTCGTTGCGTCCGAGATCGAGCAACATCAGATGTTCGGCGCGTTCTTTCTCGTCGGCGAGCAACTCATGGGCGAGACGCTCGTCCTCTTCGACCCGGGCGCTGCGCCAGCGCGTGCCAGCGATGGGGCGAATCGTCACCTTGTCCTTGGCCAGACGCACCAGAATTTCCGGGCTGGAGCAGACGATCTGGAAATCGCGAAAATCGAGAAAGCACAAAAACGGCGCCGGATTGATCCGCCGCAGCGCGCGATAAAGCGCGAAGGCCGGCAGAACGAAGGACGCGGTGAAGCGCTGCGACAACACCACCTGAAATATGTCGCCGGCGCGGATATATTCTTTGGCGCGCTCGACCATGTCGAGGAAACGCGAAGGCGGCGTGTTCGACACTGGTTGATGCGCGACGAGCAGCGGGTCGTCGCAAGCTTCGCGATGATCCAGCGCCGCCTCCAGCGTCGCGGCGATCTTCTCCAGCCGAGCGAGCGCCGCCTCATGCGCGGCGCGGGCCGTTGTTCCCGCGCGCGGGCGCACTGGCGTCACTACACAAAGCTCGTCGCGCACGCTGTCGAACACGACCATGATCGTCGGACGCAGCAAGATGGCGTCGGGCGCGCCAATTTTGTCGTCCTTGGCGGGCGCCAGCCGCTCCATCTGGCGCACCATGTCGTAGCCGAGATAGCCGAACACCCCCGCAGCCATCGGCGGCAGGCCCTGGCGCTGCGGCGCGGCCGATTCGGCGATCAACTCCCGCAGCGCCGCTAAGGGCGCCCTGTCACAGGGCTCGAAAGCCGAGCCGTCCCGCAGCGCCTCGCGGTTGATTTCGGCCGTCCCGCCCTTAACCTTGAAGATCACGTCGGGATCGAGGCCGATCATCGAATAGCGGCCGCGAGTCGCGCCGCCTTCGACCGACTCCAGCAGGAAAGCGTTGCCTTCGCGCCCTCGCGAAAGCTTCAAATAGGCGGAAACCGGCGTCTCCAAATCGCCGACCAGTCGGATCGAGACGAGACAAGTGCGCCCTGCCTCATAGTCGGCGGCGAAGACGTCATAGGCGGGTTCGGCCAGTTCGCCGGTCACTTGTCGCCATCTCCGCCAAGTGCGGTTTGCAGCGCCTTCTGGTTGATGTCGACGCCGAGCGCTTTTTCAAGACCGCCAACATACTGTTCGAGAACGTCGTTCGCCAACGCCGGCTTTAATTGCTCGGCGATGCTCAAGACCTCAGGCGACGTCGGATCGAATTTCGGCGTGACGGATTCGGCGACGAAGAACACCAGCTGGCCCCCTTCCGCCGGCGCCGACCCCGCTCCGCGCGGCGGCACCTCGAAGAATTGCACGATCGTCGAGGGCGCGTAATCGGACCGGTTGGCGCGTTTCACCCCGGTCACATGCCGGATCTGCAGGCCAATTTCGCCGGCTAGATTGTCTATCGGCTTACCGGCGCGCAATTGTTCGACGAGCTCCTTGGCTTTAGCGCTCAGCGCCTTTTCCAAAGCTTCCTTACGCATCGCGGCTTGGACCTCGCCCTTGACCTCGTCAAAGCTCTGTTGGCGCGCCTGCTCGACGTCGGTCACCTCGAACCAAACATAGCCGCCGTCGCGCGTCGCCACGGCCTCGTTGTCGACGCCCTTATCGGAAGCGAAGGCAGCCTTGAGCAGTTCGGGGCCGCCGGGAAGATCCGGGACGGGCTTGCCGGCCTTGTCGCGCCCCAAATCGTCGATCGCATCGATGTCGCGCGTTTCCAACCCCACCGCCGCCGCAGCCTCTTTGAGGGTCTTGCCGGCGCTGCGCTGGTCCTCGATCGCATCGTGTTGACCGCGCACGCTAGGGACCGCCTTACGCGTGGCGAGTTCCGCGCGCAGTTCGGCCTCGGCCTGTTCGTAGGTCTTGGAAAAGACGGCCGGCTGGATTTTGCGGACCTGCGAGACGACGAAACCAAAGGGCGTCGCCACAATCTCGGCGAAGCCGGCCGCCGCCGGGGCGAAAACCGTCGCGCCGACCTTGGCGTCGCCAAAATCGTTCTGCGTCACCAGGCCGAGATTGACGTCTTTGGGATCCAGCCCGCGCTCGGCGACCAACGTGTCGAAGGGAAGGCCGCCCTTCAGCCGGGCCAGCGCATCCTTGGCCTCAGCTTCCGTCTTGAAGATCATTTGGCCGACTTCGCGCTTTTCCGGCGAACCGAAGCGCTGCGTCTTCACCTCGTCATAATATTTGCGCGCCTCCTCGGGCGAAACTTCGGCGGGCTTGGCCAAGGCCGCCGGGGTCGCGGCGAGCACCGTCAGCTTGCGGAACTCCTTGGCGCGAAAGCTCGATTCACGCTGGGTGAAATATTTTTTCACCTCCTCGTCGCTCGGGGCGGGGATGACGCCGACAGCGGAGGCAGGAAGAAGAATCGCGTCGATGGCGCGCGTCTCGTTGCGGAAACGGTCAATCGCCTCCAGCATCAGACGCGGCGGCTCCAACCCGGAAATCACGCTATCGGTGATCTCCTTGCGAAGATAGGCGCCCTTCTGGTCAACAAGGAAGGACCGTTCCGTGAAGCCGGCGTCGTGGATGATCTGCTTGAAACGATCAGGATCGAACTCGCCAGAGACGCCTCGGAAGACCTTTTCCGCTTTGAGCAAACGCTGCGTCTCGTCTTCGCTGATCGACAGGCCCAGGCTGCGCGCGCGTTGATCGAGCGAGATATCGGTGATGAGTCTGTCGAGCACCTGCTGGTCGAGGCCGGCGCGCCGCGCCTCTTCATTGGTGATGGCGCGCCGTAAGCGTTGCTGCAGCCGGCGAAGTTCGTTCTGATAGCTGGCGCGGAACGCCTCGACAGTGACCTCGCCGCCGCCGATCTTGACCAGCCGCTGCGATGAGAAGCCCCGAAAAACGTCGCCAATGCCCCAGACCGCGAAACTAATCGCGATGAACCCCATGACGAGGCCCATGATGACCCGGCCGATCCAGTTTTGCGACGCGACGCGCAGCCCTTCGAGCATGATGATCTTTTCCTAAAAGCCGCGCCGGAACAGGCGCGTGAGAACCCGGTTGGCGCGGGACTATAGGGATGGCGCGGCAATGTTGCAATTGGCCGCGCTTTTGGACGAACGCTCCGTCTTGACACCCGTGAAGGGCCCCGCCTATAGCTGTCGCGCAAACGCGGTCGCCGGCCCCTGTGCGGCGCCTTGGCGGAGTAGCTCAGTCGGCTAGAGCAGAGGAATCATAATCCTTGTGTCGGGGGTTCGAGTCCCTCCTCCGCTACCATCTTTCCCCACTATATTTTGCATTTTGCCTGGGGAAACGCCTTGCCCCCGATGAGGGCGGCGAGCTTGCTTTTCACATCGACATGAAAGCCTTCTGTGGGCGCCTTGGGATGGACGGTCACGTTGTGAATAAGAGACCGGAAAGTGGCGACCAGCGTTCCACGATCATCCGCCGCTGTCGCGTGTTCGCTCAAAACCCCAGCCAGCCGGTCAACAGTCGCGATATAGCTATCGGTGGTCGTGGGATGCAGGGCGATGATTTGCGGGGCTTCTTCCAGCGACGATAGTTCGCGCTCCGCCTCCAACAGTTGGACCTCTAATTCGTCCAGCCCGGCTCGGCCCTCTTCCTCACGAAGCACACCCTTGATGAGCAAATTTGTCGCCCGCTGGCGTTCCGCCTCTATCCGGTCGCACTTTCGTTCGATCCGCGTTCTTCTTTCGATCCGCGTTCTTCTGGAGTCCGCGTTCTTCTGGAGATAGTGGTCGCGGCCAGACGTTTGCGTTCCTCACTATAGGCCCGGACATAGGTCTCGATCAGGCGCGTATCCCTCAACTCCTCGATCATGCCTCTCAGCACCGCTTCCTCCACCTCCGAAAAATACAGAATGCGCCGACTGGAGCAGCTACCGCTCTCCCTCACCGCCGAGCAGCGGATGCGCGTCTTCCCGGTCTTGTCCCGATCGTGCGCCGACATCCCCGACCCACAGCATCCGCCGCGCAATAGGCCTGACAAGGGATGTGCAGGCCGGCGCTTCACATTTGTGGAGAGGCCGGCTTTGTCCGCCTTCAGAGCTTGGATGCGCGCCCAGGTCTCGTCATCGACAATCCGCAGTTGCGGAGTTGCGATCGTCTGCCATTGATCGTGGGGGTTGGGGCGCGAGATGCGTTTACCCGTGTCGGGGTTCTTCACCATCCGCACCTTGTTCCAGACGATGCGGCCCGCATAAAGCTCGTTAAATATAAGACCGTTGCCCCGCTGGGCATTGCCATTGATCGTCGAGGCGTTCCACTTTGCTCCGCGCGGCGGCGCGACGCCTTCGCGATTGAGTTCACCGCCTATTTCTCGCGGCGGCCGGCCATCAGCGTAACCTGAAAAGATTCGCCGAACGACTTCTGCCTCTTCCTCGACAATTTCCAACTCCCCTGTCCGACTGGGCGCAGGGCGGTAGCCGTATGCCCGGCCGCCGGCGTGCCGGCCATCGCGAATGACGCCGGCCATCCCCGCCGAACCTTCTTCGCGCCATCCTCTTGTTGCAGTTGACCGACCAACCCCCTCAGGCCGACGAGGACTGCATCGGCAGTGCCGTCGTGAACGGCGTGGATCTCGACGCCGAGGAAGGACAGCCGCTTGTGGATGCCAGCTAAATCTTCCATATTATGGGAAAGCTGATCGAGCGCTTCGACGACTACTACGCCGAGTGTGGGATCACGCGCCGCCTCCAGGGGCGCATCAGGCCGTCCCGGCCAAAAACCGAAGCGCCCGAGCGAGCCTTGTCGTCGTACGTTCCAATAACATCGAAGCCATGCCGCGCAGCGTAAGCGCGACAAAGCTCAATTTGATCTTCGGTCGACTTCTCGTTCTGGAGTTCGGTCGAAAATCTTGCGCAGGCGACGGCGCGCGTCATTGTGCGAGGCTCCCGCCCGCAATGTCCGAATCCCATCAACAGCTTCCTGCTCGGGAAGCCGACGGCTGAAAGCAAGATGATCGCGCCTTGCGTCGGCAATCGCAAGGGCTTCGACGAATTGAATAAAGGAAACGTCGATCGTAGTCGCGCGGGGCTTTGACGAATCGCCGTCGCCATTCCCACAATTACCGCCGATGTTCGCCTGTTGCGTCACGCGCGGATGATGCGAGTGATCGCTGCCCAACAAAAGGGGAAGATATTTACAATCGTGGAATTAGAAATCGTAGCGAAGAATTAGGCCAGGGAGCCATTGGTCGGTCACCAGGAGGCGCTCAATTGTTATAGCCAAATCGGTTCTCGCCAAACCCACAGGACGCGCGGGCATTCGCATCCGCCGAGGAGTGCATAACTATTACGCTATCGGAAGAATGTCCGCGTTCGGAGCAGAGATAGCGCCTGCTTCATAGTTTAGCGTTACAGTTGCGATTTCATGTGAGCGCGCCTTGCTTGGGCTTCATGGGCTCGTCGCCAAAGCGACCAAGCGATGACGAAGTCTGGTTGGATTCGCCTTCGAGCGAGGCGCGTGGCGATGCGGCGGATTTCCTGCATGGACCAGCGAATGAGCGACGAGTTCGTCAGCTCCGAGGTCGACGGAGCGTCTTGGCTTTACGGCGCATTGTTTTTGGGGGCGGCGCGGCTTTGTTGGCGTGGACGCGGATCGCCGCCATCATGGCGAAGCCGAGCATGACAAGCGACACGTGACGACGCCAGCCATGCCAGGAGCGCGTCTCATTGTGATCGAGGCCGAGTTCGTTCTTCGTCGTTTCGAAACTGTCTTCGATCGCCCAGCGATGTCCTTCGATTTTCGCCAGCCTTTCGATGGTGGTTCCCCGCGGAGCCCAGGTCGTGAAGAAGGCGAGATCGCCGTCGGCGATTTTACGCCGGATCAGAAGGCCGCGTGTCCATTCTTGACCGGCGAGCGCCTCGTTGTAGTCGCCGGCGTCGAGATCGGCGAGTTTGAGATAGGCCCAGTCCTGCAACCGCTCGCCCTTGGTCCCGGCGCCCGCCGAGAGACGCCGCCATGTGGAGGCCGGCAAGCCATCAGCGATCTCCTTCGCCGTTCCAGCGACGGTCCGTCGCTTGCCCCAGGAACGAAACGGAGAACGAAACGGATCATTGGATTTCACGCCGAGCACATAGCCCTTGCCGGCGCGCCGCAACGCCATCTCGATGTCGCCGACGCCATAGACCGTGTCGGCGGCGACGAAGGAGAACGGAACCCCGGCCGCGATGGCGCGCTCGATCATGGCGCGCGCCAACGCCGGCTTGGTCGCAAAGCCGCCAGACGCGCCGTCGATGATCTCTTGCGGCACATGCGCCTTGGCCATGCGCGCCGGATCGTCCGTCCAGCTTTTGGGCAGATACAATTCGCGGTCGATGAAGGCATGGCCGCGCGGCGCGACATAGCAGGCGAAGACCCCGATCTGGCAGTTGGCGATCTTGCCCGCCGAGCCCGTGTATTGCCGCGCGACGCCACAGGACGCCTTGCCCTGTTTCAAGAACCCCGTCTCGTCGACGACGAGAACCGCGTCGTCGTCGGCCAGCGTTTCGAGCGCGCAATCGCGCACGATGTCGCGCAACGCATCAGCGTCCCACTGGCCGCGACCCAGAATGGCCTGTTGCCGCCAAGGACCGGGATCGCCCGCGGCTTCCGCCCGCATCCAGCCGGTCTTGCGCCGCTCCTCGCCAAGCAAGCCCTCCAGAAAATTCTCCGCCGACCGCGCAACACGCCCTTGCGTGAACAGAGGCCGCATCCGACGTTTCACATCACGCAGCGACGACGCCCACAGTTCCAGCGTCATCTCGATCGAAGCTCCTCCCGACATCCCGCGCCCCCATGACGAATCATGGTGATCCACAGAGTCAGAAGTTGGCTAAATACACAACTGTAATGCTAG
>Ga0265331_10000832_pt1 | contig 25166 bp, 20 predicted proteins | sample 41923metaG_FD_202088 | JGI IMG/M metagenome (GOLD analysis project Ga0265331, IMG submission 202088) | Rhizosphere microbial communities from Carex aquatilis grown in University of Washington, Seatle, WA, United States - 4-19-23 metaG | ecosystem: Host-associated > Plants > Roots > Rhizosphere... | reverse complement strand
GCGCGGCAACGTTTGCGGTAGGCTTGTTGCCGACCTATGAGTCGATCGGCTGGCTGTCGCCCATCCTGCTCGTGACACTGCGTCTCGTGCAAGGCCTCGCACTCGGCGGGGAGTACGGCGGTGCCGCAACTTATGTCGCCGAGCACGCGGCGGAAAACCGGCGCGGCTACGATACGAGCTGGATCCAGACCACGGCGACGCTCGGTTTCTTCCTTGCGCTGATGGTGATTCTCGCCTGCCGCGTCGGCATGGACGCCAAGGATTTCTCGCAATGGGGCTGGCGCGTGCCTTTCCTCGTTTCGTTGATCCTGCTGGTGTTTTCGGTTTACATCCGGTTGAAGCTGAATGAGTCGCCGGTATTCCTCAAAATCAAGAACGAAGGCACGACGTCCAAAGCGCCGCTGACCGAAAGCTTTGCCAATTGGGGTAACGGCAAAATCGTGCTGCTGGCACTCCTGGGCGCGACCGCCGGCCAGGGTGTCGTGTGGTACACAGGCCAGTTTTATGCGCTGTTTTTCCTCATCATCACGCTGAAGCTCGACTACCAGAGCGCCTACATCCTGATCGCGATTTCACTGGTGATCGGCACGCCGCTCTTCATCTTCTTCGGCTGGCTGTCGGACAAGATCGGCCGCAAAGGCATCATCATGGCGGGCTGCCTCCTGGCGATAGTCACCTACTTTCCGCTCTTCAAGGGGCTCACGCACTATGTGAATCCGCAACTCGAAGCGGCGTCAGCCAAGACGCAAATCACCGTGTCGGCGACCGACTGCAATTTTCACATTTTCGTCGGTCCGTGGTCGCGGTTCAGCGATTGCGACAAAGCCAAGGACTTTCTGACCAAGCAGGGCATTTCGTTCACGTCGGTGCCCGCGAGCGAAGGCAAGTCCGTCTCGGTCAAGATCGGCGACACGCAGATCGACGGCTGGGACCAGGCGAAGTACGCGGAGGCGCTGAAGGCCGCGAACTTCCCGCTCTCCGCCGACAAGGCGCAGGTCAATTGGATGATGACGGAACTGATCCTCGTGATAATGGTGATTTACGTAACGATGGTTTATGGCCCGATCGCTGCGTTCCTCGTCGAACTGTTCCCCGCCCGCATCCGCTATACATCGATGTCGCTGCCGTATCACATCGGCAACGGGTGGTTCGGCGGCATGTTGCCGCTGCTCGCCACCGCGATGGTCGCGGCGTCGGGCGATATTTATTACGGGCTGTGGTACCCGATCCTGGTCGCGGCGATGACCCTGGTGATTGGTACGCTGTTCCTGAAGGAGACGAAGGACCAGAAGGTGCGCCTCGACCTTTAACGATACGCATTTACCCTTGATCAAGCCGCGCCCCACGGGCGCGGCTTTTTTTGCGGCTTTGAAAATTGCACTTACGCAACACGTGCCGCGCGCCGTCCAACGCATTACACTAGCAAGGCTAATCCCGTCTTACGATTGCTCCCCAGTGCGCATCGCTCTCTTCACCGACATTCACGCGAACCGCGAAGCATTTGCGGCCTGCCTCGCGCACGTCGAGCGCGCGACACCCGACCGTTATGCGTTTCTCGGCGATCTCATCGGCTACGGCGCCGATCCCGGCTGGGTCATCGACACCGTGACGGGTTTCGCGGAACGCGGCGCAATCTGCGTGCTCGGCAATCACGACCAGGCGGTATGCAATCCACCGCGCGGGACCATGCAGCCCGATGCGCGCCGCGTTATCGACTGGACGCGTGCGCAACTTAACGCGCGGCAAATCGAATTTCTGGCCGGCCGGCCTCTGCAGGTCGAGGAAGACAACTGCCTCTACGTGCATGCGAACGCGTGGGCGCCGGGCCAATGGGAATATATCTTGAGCGGATTCGACGCGCGCAGCAGCATGGCCGCCACGCGCGCGCGCTTCACTTTCTGCGGTCACACGCACGAACCCGCGCTCTACAACATGGGCCGGGACTGGCGCGCATCGGCGTTTAAACCGGTCCCCGGAACCGCGATCCCGCTCGGCACGCAACGACGCTGGCTCGCCATTCCCGGCGCGGTTGGCCAACCGCGCGACGGCATACTCGCGGCGTGTTACGCGCTGTTCGACACCGCGCGCGGCAACCTCACTTTTTACCGCGTGCCGTACGATATCGATACGGCGGCCGCCAAGGTCCGCGCGGCCGGCCTGCCGGATGAATTGGCAATGCGTCTCGAACAGGCGCGCTGAAGCCGCGACTATCATGCCCGCCTTGACCCCAGGTTCGGTGATCGACGGCTTCCGCCTCGAGGGAAAGCTGTATCAGGGCGGGATGGCGGAGCTTTGGCGCGTGACACGCGCCGATATTTCTTTTCCCATCGTGATGAAAGTGCCGCGTTTCGATTATGGCGACGATCCCGCCGCCATCGTCGGTTTCGAACTCGAGCAGATGATCCTGCCGACGCTCGCCGGCAGCCACGTGCCGCGCTTTGTCGCCGCCGGGGATTTCGCGACGCATCCGCACATCGTGATGGAATTCATCGAGGGTGAATCGCTGCGCGCGCGACTCGATGCGGCGCCGCTGCCTCTCGAAGAGATCACCGAGGTGGGTGCGAGAGTGGCGGCCGCTCTGCACGATCTGCACCGTCAGGACGTCATTCATCTCGACATCAAACCCAGCAGCATCATTTTCCGCGCGAGCGGTGAAGCCGTCTTGATCGACTTCGGTCTCGCCCATCACAACCGGCTGCCCGATCTCCTGGCGGAAGAGTTCCGCCTGCCAATGGGCACCGGACCGTACATTTCACCCGAACAGATCCTGGGCGTGCGCAATGACCCGCGCAGCGATATTTTTGCGCTCGGCGTCACGCTTTACTATCTTGCCACCGGCGAGCGCCCGTTCGGCAATCCGTCCTCGGTGCGCGGATTACGCCGGCGCCTCTACCGGGACCCCGCGCCGCCTCGCGCATTGCGCCCCGGCTTGCCGCCGTGGTTGCAGGAAGTCATTCTGCACTGTCTCGAAGTGGCGCCGGCCGCGCGCTACAGTTCCGCCGGCCAGGTCGCCCTCGATTTGCAATATCCCGCGCAGATCGTGCTCACGAGCCGCGCCGCGCGAACCGCCAGCGACGGCTTGCTCACGGTAACAAAACGCTGGTGGCGCGCACTCGGCGCGGAGCCCGCGGCGAACCATTCGGTGGCCGACCATCTTTTTTCCGCACCGATTGTCATGGTGGCGGTCGACGTATCGCCGGGCACCGAACTGCTCGCGGAGGCCTTGCGCGGGGCCGCGCAACGCACGCTGGAAAATGCGCCTGAAGCACGGCTTGCATGCGTGACGATCCTCAAGACGGCGCGCGTCGCGCAAGAAAGCAATATCGACGAACAGGGGCGCAACCTGCACATTCAGCGTCTCATAGAACTTAAGCATTGGGCACGGCCGCTCGGCGCAGCGGCGGGCCGAATCACTTTCCATGTGCTGGAAGCGCCCGACCCGGCGGCAGCGCTGATCGAATATGCCCGCTCGAATAATGTCGATCAGGTGCTGATCGGCGCGCGCTCGAGTTCCGCGCTGCGGCGCTATCTGGGCAGCGTGTCATCCCAGGTCGTCGCCGAGGCGCCGTGCACCGTTACCGTCGTCAGGACGTCGCGCGGCGCAACCGCGGACGGCACGACGACGCCACTTCGCGCCTGAATTGCGCGGTCAATTGCCAATTTGTCCCGCAATCGCAAAAAATCACCGGCCCAAGCCCGAATCCGGCCCGAAAAAGCGTAGTGCAAGCGTTTTCTTGCGCAACGGCACGTAGCGGGTTCTACGCGAAAATCCGCTTGTGCCGCGGCGCAAAAATGCGATCCGCATACGCCAAAGTTGATGGTAATATTCGCGTCACATTTGCCGTATCAGGGGGCGGCAAATTTCCTTGCGCCTCCGTCGACACGTGCGTTTTTGCGGGCCCCATTGCGCTAAATGGAAGCATCGACAACCAGAATTGCCGGCGGATTCATCGCCGCATTCGTAATGCTCGCATTGAACGCGATCGTGTCTTACACCACGCTCGGCAATCTTGTCACGGCCAATCATCTCGTCGCCAATACCGAGCAAAGCCTGCGGCTGCTCGGCGAACTGCGCGCGGGCCTCACCGATGCGGAAACCAACCAGCGCGGTTACATCATTTCCGGCGACGAGCATTACCTCGAACCTTACGTCAATGCGCGTCCTGTCATCACCGCCAGACTCAATGAATTGTTGCGCCTGACGGCGGACGATACCGAACGGGTTGCGCGCCTGTCCGCACTTCAGCCGCTGATCGCAAAACGTCTCGACCAGCTCAACGAGGGCATTGCCGCGCGCCGCGAACGCGGAACATCGGGAGCCGCGGCCCCGGTGCAGGAGGGGCAGGGCAAGACGGTGATGGACCGCATCCGCCATATCGTGAGCGAACTGCAAAATCGTGAAGAGATATTGCTGGCGACGCGCAGCGCGGAAGCGGAGTTTAACGCGTCGATCACCAACGTCACTTTTGTGGTGGCCGCGTTTCTCAACGTCTGCCTGCTCGGCGGAATCTGTTTCATGGTGATCCGCGGCGCGGTGCTGCGCCGCAAAGCGGCCTCGGCCGAGCGCGATTTCAACGCGCAAATTGCGGCGAGCCTGGGCGAATTGCGCGAACGCAACCAGGAAGTCACGTTCCTCTCCCAGATGAGCAGCTTTCTGCAGACGTGCGCGAGTTCGGACGAGGCGTGCACGGCGATTGCGCGCTTCGGACCGCAGCTGTTTCCGCACGAGGCCGGCACGATTTTCATATTCCACGCGTCGCGCAACTATCTGGAACTTGCTGCCTCGTGGGGCGGTGCCGCTGCCGACGAAGACATGTTCCAGCCGGCCGACTGCTGGGCATTGCGGCGCGGCCGGCTGCACGCGGTCGGCGAGCAGGACCACGCCATCGTATGCGCGCACGTTGCGCGCCACGGCCAGCACATCGAACCTTATATCTGCGCGCCGCTGATGGCGCAGGGCGAAACGCTCGGCCTGTTGTATCTCAAAACCCGGCCGGCGGAAGCCGCCAACAGCGCGGGGGCGAATACGGCGAAAGAGCAACTCGCGACCGCGGTGGCCGAACAAATAGCGCTCGCGCTGTCGAATCTGAAACTGCGCGAAACCCTGCGTCAGCAGTCGGTGCGCGATCCGCTGACCGGTCTTTACAACCGGCGTTTCCTCGAAGAAACCCTCGACCGCGAACTCGCGCGACTCGAGCGCAAGAATCTGCCGCTGTCGTTGATCATGATCGACGTCGACAACTTCAAGAACTTCAACGACACGTTCGGCCACGAAGCGGGCGATGCAGTGCTGCGCGACCTGGGCGGCATCCTGCAACGCTACGTGCGCGGGGGCGACATCGCGTGCCGTTACGGCGGCGAAGAGTTCACGATCGTGTTGCCCGAGGCAAGCCTCGAGACCGGCCGCCAACGTGCGGAAATGCTGCGCGAGGCCGCGCGCGAACTGCGTCTCGTGCACGACGGAAAATCACTCGGCGCGGTCACGCTGTCGCTGGGCGTCGCGTGCTTTCCAGAGCACGGGCGCCGGCGCGATCATTTGCTGCAGGTCGCGGATGCCGCGCTGTACGAAGCGAAAAACGGCGGCCGCAATCGCGTCGTCGTCAGCAACGTCATGACGTTGAAGGTGGTCGAGAACCCGCCGCAGCGCGAAGAAGCCGGTCATTGACCGCGGCCCATTCCGGGCGCTGCGGCAATTGTTCCACCAATAAAACATCGCAGTCTGCCGTGTCGAGCGCGCGCAGGTTCGCATAAAGATCGTGTGCATATTCGTGCGGCCCGCGCGGCGCGGCGATCCACGTCAATCCCGCAAGCAGCGGTTGCAACGCGCTGCGCGCGAGCACGGCAACGCGCTGGCCCTGGCGCGCCAGCGTGGCCGCCAATTCGAGCAGCAGATCGCCTTCCATCACGAGCAGCGGCGTCGCCGGCGCATAGTGCGCGGCGAGCATGCCCGGTGCACGCGGCGTTTGCATGTTCGGCACGGCCAATGAAGCGCCGGTCGCCTCTTCGATATCGCGCGCGGTGATATGCCCGGGCCGCAGCAATACCGGTGCGGCCCCCGTCGCATCGACGATCGTCGATTCGATGCCGACGTCGCACTCACCGCCGTCGAACACGAAATCGACCGCATTGCCGAATTCGCGGCGCACGTGCTCGGCGAGCGTCGCACTCACGCGGCCGAAGCGGTTGGCGGAAGGCGCGGCGATGCCGCCGCCGAATTTCTCGAGCAGCAAATGCGCGACCGGATGAGACGGGATGCGCAAGCCCACCGTATCCTGCCCGCCGGTGACTGCATCGGCTACGCCCGGTGCGCGCTTCAATATCATCGTCAACGGACCGGGCCAGAAACGCTGAGCAAGCTTTTGTGCAACGGGCGTGATGTCGCGCGCCCACTGCGGTAATTGCGCCATGCTTGCGATATGCACGATGACCGGATGATCCGCGGGACGGCCTTTGGCGGTGTAGAGTTTTTTAATTGCCGCGGGATTGGCGGCGTCGGCGCCGAGCCCGTACACGGTCTCCGTCGGAAACGCGACGAGGCCGCCGCGCCGCAATACGGCGACCGCCTGTTCGACTTGCCGATTATCCATTAACGGCCGGCTGTCCGCCGCGCCGGATTTGCCGCGCGGCGCGCGGGTGCCCGCGATTCGGTCCGGCTTCGGTCAAGTGGTCAGCAGACGCAGAACTTCCCGATACTTCGCGGTGGTATTCGCCAACACGTCGGCGGGCAATTTCGGCGCCGGATGTTTCTTGTTCCACGGCTGCGTTTCGAGCCAGTTGCGCACGATCTGCTTGTCGAACGACGGCGGGCTGATGCCCGTGCGGTATTCGGCCGCCGGCCAGAAACGCGACGAATCCGGCGTCAGGATTTCATCGATCAGAAAGAGCTTGCCGGAAGCATCGACGCCGAATTCGAACTTGGTGTCGGCGATGATGATGCCTTTCGTTTTCGCGTACGCCGCCGCCTCGCTGTAGAGCTGGATCGCGACCGCGCGCACTTTCGCCGCGAGTTCCGCCCCGACTATCTTTTCCGCTTCGGCATACGAAATGTTTTCATCGTGCTGTCCGGCGGGCGCTTTGGTCGCCGGCGTGAATATGACCTCCGGCAGTTTTTCCGCTTCCTTCAATCCTGCCGGCAGCCCGATGCCGCACACCATGCCGGTCTTCTGGTAATCCTTCCAGCCCGAACCGATGATGTAACCGCGCACCACGGCCTCTATCATGAGCGGCGTGAACTTGCGCACGACCATCGCACGGCTGGCGACCTGTTCGCGTTCGTCGGCCGCCACCACGGTTTCCGGCGCGATGCCGGTCAGATGATTGGGGATGACGTGGCCCAATTTCTCGAACCAGAAATTCGACATCGCGGTGAGCACTTCGCCTTTGCCGGGAATCGGGTCGGGCAGGATCACGTCGAACGCCGACAGGCGGTCGCTTTGTATCACCAGCAATTTGTCGTCGCCGACCGCGTAAATGTCGCGCACTTTGCCGCGGTGCATGAACTTCAAGCTCTTCAGGTTCGATTCAAACAAGGTCGCATTGCTCATGGTGGGTAGGTTAGGGAAGGAAAGTGAAAAGGTTCAGGACAACTCGGGCAGCTTGGCCGCCTGCACCGCGGCGGCCTGCTTGGCGCGGAATGCCGCGAGCTTTTGCGCGAGCGCGGCGTCGTTCAACGCGAGCATCGCGACGGCGAACAGGCCGGCGTTGGCCGCACCCGCCTCGCCGATGGCGAAGGTGGCGACCGGGATGCCTTTCGGCATCTGCACGATCGACAACAACGAGTCGAGACCCTGCAAATGTTTCGATGGCATCGGCACGCCCAGCACGGGCAGCGTCGTCTTCGATGCCACCACGCCCGCCAGGTGCGCGGCGCCGCCGGCGCCCGCGATGAAACATTGCGCGCCCTGCTTCTCGAGCCCGCCTATCCATTCGATTAGTAGATCGGGCGTGCGATGCGCCGACAAGGCACGCGCTTCATAAGCGACGCCGAAATCTTTCAACTGCCGCGCGACATGCTGCATGACGTCCCAGTCGCTCTGGCTCCCCATTACTATGCCGACCAATATTTTTTTCACCGCTTATCTCCGAAAATGCGAGCGGTTATTTTAGCGCATCCCGGCCGGTGCGCCAGCGCGTGGTCCGAACTTGACGGATAATATGCGGCGAGGAGAAACCGCCATGCGTCACATCATTACGACTTGCGCGCTAGCCGCATGCGCGCTATGCGCCGGCGTTGCGGTCGCCCAGAATTATCCGGTCAAGCCGGTGCGTGTCATCGTGTCGTTCCCGCCGGGTTCCGGCGCCGACATCGTCGCGCGCACGATTACGCCGCGGCTCACGGAAGTTTACAGCCAGCAATTCGTCGTAGATAACCGCGCTGGCGCCTCGGGTAATCTCGGTTCGGAATTGGCGGCGCATGCAGTCCCCGACGGCTACACGCTGCTCTTTACGCCGGCGTCGGTCGCAAGCAGCCAGGCGTTGTACTCCAAGCTCGGCTATAACCTGCAAAAAGATCTCGAGCCGATTTCGATGATCGCGTCGGCGCCCTTCGTGCTGGTGGTGCACCCTTCTCTGCCGGTAAAAACCGTCAAGGATTTAATTGCAATGGCGAAAGCGCGCCCCGGACAGTTGCTTTACGCCTCGACCGGCAACGGCGGCAGCCCGCATCTGGCGATGGAATTGTTCAAGCTGCAGGCGAAGATCGACATCGGGCACATCCCGTACAAGGGCACGCCGCCCGCGGTCACCGACCTCATCGCCGGGCAAGTATCGATGATGTTCGCCAATACGTTGTCGGTACTTCCCTATGTGAATTCAGGCCGCCTGCATGCGCTCGCCATCAGCAGCGCCAAACGCAGCGCCGCGGCACCCGCGCTGCCCACGATTGCCGAGACGGGCATGCCGGGTTTCGAAGCGAGCACGTGGTTCGGCATGCTGGCGCCGACCGGCACGCCGCGTGAAATCCTTGCGCGCCTCACCGGCGAAATCAGAAAACTCGTGCAGACCAAGAGCGTCGCCGAGGCGCTGCTTGCGCAGGGATCCGACCCGATCGGCAGCACGGCGGAAGAGTTTCAGGCGAAGATCAAGTCGGACATCGACAAATGGACGCGCACGATAAAGGCGGCCGGGGTCAAAGCCGAATGACCGGGGACGCGGATGCAAATGCCGCGTCCGCACTGACGGTATAATCAGCACCTCCCGATCCGACAAACCGATCCCGCTGCGCCTCGCCAGCCGCGCCGCCCGCCGACGCGGTCGCCGCCACTTTCGCCGCAATAACAAACCAGGTGAATTGAATTCATGAAAACCAAAACCGCGCCGCAAATCTCCCCCGTCATGCAGGAAGTCAGCGCCTATATCGCCGCGGCGCCGAAAAAGGCCCTGCCGAAGGACGTAGCCGAAAAAACCAAGCACCATATACTCGACACCTTCGCGGCAATGGTGTCGGGCTCGCGCCTGTTGCCCGGCAAAAAAGCCATTTCCTACATCAGGACGCTCGGCGGCGCGAAAGAGGCGACCGTCATCGGCAGCCGTTTCGTCACTACGGCAATCAATGCCGCGCTCGCCAACGGCATGCTCGGGCACGCGGACGAAACCGACGATTCGCACGCGCCTTCGCTGTGCCACCCCGGTTGCGCGATCGTGCCGGCGGCGCTCGCGATGGCCGAACGCGAACGGCGCAACGGCACTGCGCTGCTGCGCGCAGTGGCGCTCGGCTACGACATCGGAACCCGTATCAATCTCTCGTTGAACGCGTACGAATTCCGCGAGGACGGCCACTCGACGCACAGCTTCGGCCCGATGTTCGGCGCGGCGGCCGCGACCGGCGCCTTGTGCGGTTTCGATACACGCCAGGCGCGGCATTTGTTGTCGTATACCGCGCAGCAGGCCTCCGGCGTGTCGTGCTGGATGCGCGACGAAGAGCACATCGAAAAAGCGTTCGACTTCGGCGGCATGCCCGCGCGCAACGGCACCGCGGCGGCGGCGATGGTAGCGCACGGGTTCTCGGCGGTCGAAGACGTGTTCGCCGGCGAGCGCAATTTCTTCGTCGCCTATGGCCGCGCGCCGCAGCCGGAAGTGCTGGTCCGCGGACTCGGCTCGACGTACGAAATCATGAACACCAACATCAAGCGCTGGTCGGTCGGCTCGCCGATCCAGGCGCCGCTCGACGGATTGCTCGACTTGATTCGCGAGCACGAGATCAAAGCCGGCGACGTTGCGAAGCTCGTCGTGCGCGTCTCGCACCAGGGCGCCAACACGGTGAACAACCGCCACATGCCGGACATCTGCATGCAGCACATGTGCGCGGTGATGTTGATCGACGGTTTCGTCACCTTCAGGTCGTCGCACGACGAAAAGCGCATGCGCGACCGCAAAGTGCTCGACGTCAGGAGCCGGATCGAACTCTTTGGCGACGACGAACTCACGCGCGTGATGCCGAGCCGGCAGGGTATCGTCGAACTGAAGCTTAGAGACGGCCGCGAACTCAAGCTGCACGTCAAGGCCGTGCGCGGCACCAGCGACAGCCCGATGCGCCGCTCGGAAGTCGATGAAAAAAGCTTCGATCTGCTCGCGCCTGTCGTCGGCAAGGCACGTGCACGCAAGCTCTGCGACGCGGTGTGGAACCTCGAGAAACTCACGGATGCGCGCAAGCTGCGCCCGTTGCTGCAGGCGTAACTTTGCCGTGGCAATCAAACTGAATGCCGCAGCGCGCCTCATCGCAATCGTCGCGGTTGCCGGCGGGCACGCGGCGATCGCGCAGCCGTATCCCAACAAGCCGATCCGCATGATCGTCATTTCCGCGCCGGGCGGCAGCACCGATATTCTGTCGCGCGCAGTCGGCCGGTCGATGACCGAGACCCTCGGTCAGACCATCGTGCTCGACAACAAGCCCGGCGGCGGCGGCATCATCGCGACGGAAACCACGGCCAAGGCGCCGCCCGACGGTTACACGATATTGATGTCGAACACGAGCCACTCGGTGTTGCCGAGCCTGCACGCGAAGCTCCCGTACGATCCGATCAAGGACTTCGCGCCGGTGAGCCTCGTTGCGCTGACACACAGCCTGTTGCTCGTCAATCCGGCGCTGCCGGTCAAGAACGTAAAAGAGCTGATCGATCTCGCACGCGCTCAGCCGGGAAAACTCAATTACGCATCGGGGACCACCGGCGCGTCCGCGCATTTCGGCGCCGAACTCTTGAAACTGATGGCCAAGGTCAACATCGTGCAGGTGCCGTACAAAGGCACGGCGGGCCAGCTCACCGCGCTGATCGCGGGCGAAGTGCAGATGAGTTTCGTCACGATGCCCTCGGCGCTGCCGCACATTCAAGCCGGACGTTTGCGTGTCATTGCAATCGGCAGCCCGCGGCGGTCACCCACCTTGCCCGACGTGCCGACCGTCGCCGAATCGGGACTGCCCGGTTTCGACATCGGCGCGTGGAACGGCATCCTCGCGCCCGCGGGCACGCCGCCCGCGTTGATCGCGAAGCTCAACGCGGCGATCGTCAAAATGACGAGCGATCCCGCCACCAAGGAGCATGCCTCGAGCCAGGGCGCAGAACTCGTGAGCGATACCCCGCAGGAATTCACCGCGTATATCAAAGCGCAGATCGCGCGATTTGCCCAGGTCGTGAAAGCGACGGGCATGCGCGCCGACTGATTTTTAGAGAAGGTTCAATCATGGATTTCGCATTAAGCCAGGAGCAGCAAATGTTTTGCGACTCGGTACGCGGTTTTGCCGAAAAGCATCTCGCCGCCGGCGCGCTCGCGCGTGCGCACCAGGAAGAGCATCCGTGGGACGTCTCCAAACTGATTGCCGCGCAGGGTCTGATGGGCATCGCGATGAAGGAGGAAGACGGCGGCCAGGGCGGCTCGCTGATGGACGCGATCCTCGCGATCGAAACCGTTGCGCAAGTGTGCCCGCGCAGTGCCGACGTGATCCAGGCCGGCAATTTCGGCCCGGTGCGGGTACTCGCGGAATACGGCACGCGCGACCAAAAGGACCGCTATCTCAAGAAAATCCTCGCCGGCGAATCGGTGATCACGGTCGGCATGACCGAGCCCGAGGCCGGCAGCGCGGTGACCGATCTCACCACCACGGCGAAACCCGACGGCGCCGGGTATCGCATCAACGGCGTCAAAGTTTTCCAGACCCATGCGTCGTACGCCGAGGTGATGCTGACTTACGTGCGCTTCGGTCCCGGCGTGGGCGGCATCGGTTCGGTATTGATCCCGCGCGATGCGGAGGGCTTCAAGCAGGGCGCGCCGTCGAAGTTCCTGAACGGGGAAGAATGGGTGCAGACTTATCTCGACAATGTATACGTGGGGCCCGAGAACGTCATGCTGAAGGAAGGCGGCTTCAAAAAACAGATCGCCGGCTTCAACGTCGAACGCATCGGCAACACCGCGCGCTCGCTCGCGTTCGGCCGTTATGCGTACGAGCAGGCGCGGCAGTGGGCGATGCAGCGCAAGCAGTTCGGCCGTGCGCTGTGCGAATTCCAGGGCCTGCAGTGGAAATTCGCCGACATGAAAATCAAGCTCGACGCGGGGCAACTCCTGATCTATCGCGCCGTGGCGAATGCAGTCGACGGCATACCCACGGCCGAAGACACCGCGATCGCGAAAGCGTTTTGCAACCAGGCGGGCTTTGATATCTGCAACGAAGCGATGCAGGTCATGGGCGGCATGGGCTATACGCAGGAAACGCTGGTCGAATATTGCTTCCGCAAATGCCGCGGCTGGATGATCGCCGGCGGCTCGATCGAAATTCTCAAGAACCGCATTGCCGAAAGTATATTCGAACGCTCGTTCTCGCAGCGCCCGCCGAAAGCCTGAACCATTCCGCTGCGTATCGAGCATAGCGACACGCTGCTGCTGCATTCATCGCGTAAATAATTAGCCGGTTGAAAATGTCCAATCAAAAACTCTCTGATGCCCTGTTTTCCCCGAAAACCGTTGCGTTGATCGGCGCTTCGGGCGACCCGAAAAAGAACACCTCGCGCCCGCAACGTTTTTTAAGAAAGCACGGCTATACCGGCAGGATCGTGCCGGTCAATCCAGGACGCGACGAGATATTCGGCGAGAAAGCCTATCCAAACCTGATGGCCGTGCCGGACGCGGTCGAGCACGCTTTCATCATGGTGCCGAAGGAAGCAGTTGCCGCCGCAATCGCGCAGTGCGTCGAGAAAAAAGTGCTGACCGCGACGATCTACAGCGACGGTTTCGCGGAAACCGGCGAAGAAGGCCGCCGCATGCAGGAAGAAGTGATGGCAATCGCGCGCGCGGGCGGCGTACGCGTGCTCGGCCCCAACTGCATCGGCATCCTGAGCATCCGGCCATCGTTGGCGCTATCGGTGAATGCAGTGCTCGAAATGGACCACATCAAGCCCGGACCGTTCGCCATCGTTTCGCAATCGGGCAGCATGACCGGCGGCCTGCTTTCGCGCGGGCTCGGCCGCGGCGCCGGCTTTTCCAAATTGATTTCCGTCGGCAACGAAGCCGACATCGGCGTCGGCGAATTGACCGACATGCTGGTCGACGACCCGCACACCGGCGCGATCCTGTTGTTTCTCGAAACGCTGCGTGATGCCGATCGTCTCGCGCATGCCGCGCGGCGCGCCTACGCGGCCAACAAACCCGTCATCGTCTACAAACTCGGGCGCTCCGACATCGGCCAGGACCTGGCGGCTTCGCACACGGGTGCCTTGGCCGGCGCCGATGAAGTCGCGGATGCGTATTTCCGCGCGCACGGGATGCTGCGCGTCGACATGCTGGAAACCTTGTTCGAGTTGCCGGCGCTGATCGCCGGACAAAAACCCGCGAAGCGCCATCGCGTCGCCGTGATGACCACCACCGGCGGCGGCGCCGCCGCGGTCGTCGACCGGCTCGGCACGTTCGGCGTCGACGTGGTGCCGCCGTCCGACCGCGTGGTCGACAATCTCGCGCAGAAGAAGATCGTCATCCCGCGCGCGCGGCTTACCGATCTCACGCTCGCCGGCGCGAAGAAAGAAATCTACAGCGCGGTGCTCGGCGAATTGCTCTCATCCGATCACGCCGAGCTCGTGCTCGCGGTAGTCGGCAGTTCCGCCGCGCTGCATCCGCAAATCGCGATCGAGCCGATCGCAGAAGCGGATCGCCGCGGCAAACCGCTGGCGGCCTTTCTCGCGCCGCACGCCGAAACGTCGTTGGGCCTCTTGACCAACGCGGGCGTGGCGGGATTCCGCACGCCGGAATCGTGCGCCGACGCGATCCGCGCGTGGCGCGACTGGGCGCCGCCGGTCGACTTGCCCGCCGCCGATACGAAAAAAATCGCGGCCGCCGGCGCGCTCTTGAAGACGATGCCCGGCAAGCAGATCAACGAATACGATGCGTGCAAGGTTTTCGCCGCGCTGGGCATTGCGCACGCGGCCACCGCGGTGATTGCCAAACCCGATCAAGCGGCACAAGTTGAATTTCCCGTCGTCGCCAAAATTCTGTCGCCCGATATTCTGCACAAGACCGACGCCGGCGGCGTGGTCCTCAACATCGGCGATGCCGCGGCATTGAAAGAGGCGGCTGCGCAAATTCTCGCCCGCGTCAAAGCGAAACATCCGGACGCGAAAATCAACGGCATTCTCGTGCAGCGCATGGAAAAGGGACTCGCCGAAGTAATCCTCGGGTTCCGCCGCGATCCGCAAGTCGGGCCCGTCGTCGTGCTGGGCGCCGGCGGCGTGCTCGCCGAAATTTACCAGGACATCGCTTTGCGCATCGCGCCCGTCGGCATTGAAACAGCGCGTGCAATGGTCGAGGAAGTGCGCGGGCTCGCCCTGATCCGTGGTTATCGCGGGTTGCCGCGCGGCGATTGCGAAGCGCTCGCGCAAGCCGTAGTGGCCATGTCGCAGCTCGCGGCGCTCGAAGGCCGTACCGTGAATGAAGCTGAAATCAATCCGCTCATCGTCAAACCCGAAGGGCAGGGTGTCGTCGCGGTGGACGGTCTCATCGTGTTCCGCGACAATTAGTCTTTTCGCCCGGCGCGCTGCGCGCGCCGGGCAAGTGAAGGGTGAATGCGTGAAGGGGGAAGGGGAAAACCAAAAAACTTGAATGCCTGACACCCTTCCCCCTTCGCCCTTCACCGCTCAACAGGAGGCTCACATGCTGACCCAGCAACTCGCCGATTACGCCGTCAAAGAGCAAACGTCGAAACTGCCGGCCAACGTTATTCATCACGCCAAGCGCGCGGTGATCGACTGGTATGCCGCGCTGTTGCCGGGCAGCCTCGTCGCGCCCGCCACGATACTTGAGCAGGCGCTCGCCGAAGACCTCGATCGCGGCAATGCACGGCTCGCATCGGGCCGGCGTGCCACCCTGCGCACGGCGGCGCTGATTAACGGCGCCGCGTCGCATTCCGTCGAGTTCGACGATATTTACCGCGACGCGGGCTACCACCCGGGCAGCCCGGTGATTTCCGCCGCGCTCGCCGCCGCGCAATCGACCGGCGCGTCGGGCGAAACTTTTTTGCGCGGCGTAATCGTCGGTTATGAAACCTCGACGCGCATCGGCGAAGCGATCATGCCTTCGCATTACAAATTCTGGCATACCACCGGCACCGTCGGCGCATTCGGCGCCGCCGCCGCAGTCACGACCGTGCTCGGCTGCAACCGCGATCAGATCGCGCACGCGCTCGGCACGGTCGGCTCGTTCGCGTCGGGTCTGCAGCAGGCATTCCGCTCGCAATGCATGACCAAGCCGCTGCACGGCGGTCACGCCGCCGACGTCGGCGCGATGGCGGCGATGGGGGCGGCCAAAGGCCTCACCGGCGCGCTCGACATGCTCGAAGGCGAAGTCGGCTTCGGCGCCGCGATGAGCGTCGATCCCGACTGGACGAAAGCCGTCAAAGACCTGGGCGTCGATTACCATATCACGCGCGTGACGTTCAAAAACCACGGCTGCTGCGGACACACGTTCGCGCCGATCGACGGCGTGCTGCACTTGCAGAAAACGCACGGCTTCACGTGGCGCGACGTGAAGCGCGTGAAAATCGCCACTTACAAAGCCGGCACCGACATCACCGACAACCCGGATCCCGAAGGCGAATACCAGGCCAAGTTCAGTTTGCAGTACGTGACCGCGCATGCGCTCGTGCACGGCAGCGTGCGGCTGGTCGCGTTCGCACCCGAGCGCCTGCTCGATCCGGACGTGCGCGCGATCCTGGCCAAAGTCGAGGTCGTGGCGGATCCCGTGTTGTCGAAAGGCTATCCGGGTCAGCGCGCCGCGCACGTCGAAATCGAATTGAACGACGGGAAGCTCTACAAACATTTCCAGCCGACGCGCAAAGGCGACCCGGAAATGCCGCTCACCGACGATGAAGTGAACGACAAGTTTCTCGAACTCGCCATGCCGGTGATCGGCGACGCAGCATCGCGCGAACTGCTGGCCGCGCTGTGGGCCCTCGATAGGCGTCCCGATGCGCTATTCGATTTCACGTCGCGGCCGCGCGCGCGGGCAGCGGGCTGAAGGAACCTGCGCCGCATAGCGTCGCGCTGGGCATCGCGTCAGGTGCCGCGCCCGGCCCCGGCAAAATGATCATTCATGCAAATTGCTGGTCGATTCGCTTCTTGGGGATTCTCGCTGCGCTTGCCAGCATCGGAACTGCGTCTGCACAAACGTACCCCAACAAGCCGATTCGCATCGTCGTGCCGCTCGCCGCGGGAGGCACGGGCGACACGCTCGGGCGGCTCGCCGCCGACACACTCGCAATTGCATTCGGCCAGCAGGCGGTGGTCGACAACCGCCCCGGCGCCAACGGCATCATCGGCACCGATCTCGTCGCCAAGGCGACGCCTGACGGTTATACCCTGGTGTCCGCATCGACCGGCAATGTCGCCATCAATCCCGCGTTGTACGGCACGAAGCTGCCGTTCAACGCCGAGCGCGATCTCGTCGCCATCACCCAGATCGCGACGGGCACGTCGGTCGTCATCGTACATCCTTCGTTTGCCGCCAAAACCATTCCCGAATTGATTGCGGCCGCCAAAGCGAAACCCGGTGCAATCAATTACGCCTCGTCCGGCGTCGGCTCCGCGGTGCATCTCGGTACCGCGCTGTTTGAAAGCATGGCTGGAATCAGGATGACGCATATCGTATACAAAGGCAGCACGCCCGGCCGCGTCGCCGTGCTCGCGAGCGAAGCGGACCTGATGTTCGACGGCCTCCTGCCCACGCTGCCGCTGATCAAGGCGGGCAAGCTGCGCGCGCTCGGCGTCACGTCGATCAAACGCTCGAGCGTGCTGCCCGATGTCCCGGCGATTTCCGAAACTCTGCCCGGCTACAGCGCCGACACGTGGTACGGCCTGTTCGCGCCGCGCGGTACGCCGCGGGAAGTGATCGTCAAAATTCACGCGGTCATGGCGAAAGCGCTGCGCACGGCGGAAGTCAGCGCAAAATTGCTGGCACAGGGCGCCGAGCCCGCCGGCAATGCGCCGGAAGAATTCGCGGCGTTTCTGAAAGCGGAAATCGCGAAATGGAGCAAGGTCGTGCGGGACTCGGGCGCGAAGCCGGAATGAACTCGATAGCGAACCAGGGAGTACGAAAATGAAAATCACCAAATTGGTGTGCGCAATCTGCGTTGCGTTGTGGGCATCGCATGCCGCGGCGCAGGCTTATCCCGCCAAGGCGATCCGCCTGATCGTGCCGTGGGCGCCCGGCGGCAATGTCGACATCACCGGCCGCATCATGGGCGCGGCGCTCACCGAATCACTCGGCCAGATCGTGGTGGTCGACAACCGTGCGGGCGGCGGCGGCACGATAGGCTCGAGCATGGTCGCGAAAGCAGCACCCGACGGTTATACGCTGCTGATGGGTTCCAGCGGTTCGGTGACGGCGGGCCCCGCGGTTTATGCAAACATGCCGTACGATCCCGTCAAGGATTTCGCGCCGGTCGGCATGGTGCAGATCGTGCCGATGATCGTGGTCATCAACCCGAAAGTACCGGTCAACAATCTCAAGGAACTGATCGCACTGGCGAAGGAACGCCCGGGCAAAATCACGATGGCCTCGTCAGGCACCGGCAGCTCGAACCATCTCGCGATCGAGTTGTTCAACACGATGGCGGGCGTGAAATTCATCCACGTTCCGTACAAAGGCAGCGGTCCCGCGCTCGCCGAACTCCTGGGCGGTCAGGTCGAAACCATGATCGACCAATTGACTTCGTCGATCGGTTTCATCCGCGAAGGCCGCCTGAAGGCAATCGCCGTCACGACCAACGTGCGCTCGAGCGTGATGCCGAACGTGCCGACGCTCGACGAAGCGGGATTGAAAGGTTTCGAAGCAAATACTTTCACCGGCATACTCGCGCCGGCGGGTACGCCGCCGGCGGTCGTCGACCGGCTGCATGCCGATATCGTCAAGGCGCTGCGCACGGCGACGGTGAAAGAGAAATTTCAAAATCTCGGCGCCGATCCGCAGGAGCGGTCGGTACGGGACTTCGGCGACTTCATCCGCGCCGATCTCGATAAATGGAAAAAAGTCGGCGCCGCAGCCGGCGTCAGAGTCGAATAACAAATCACCAGGAGAATAGACCGTGGATAAAGTAACCACCAAGCTACGCCGATTGCTCGCAGGGCCCGGTTGTGTCGTCGCGCCCGGCGTCGCGGACGGACTCGCCGCGCGACTCGTCAAGCTCGCGGGGTTCGACGCCGTCTACATGACGGGCTTCGGCACCAGCATCACGCGGCTGGGCATGCCCGACGTCGGGCTGTTGACCGCGACCGAGATGATCGACAACGCGAGCCGCATCGTCGATGCGAGCGAGCTGCCGGTCGTTGCCGACGCCGACACCGGTTATGGCAATCCGATCAACACGCGCCGCACGATCCGCGACTATGAAAAAGCCGGCGTCGCGGGCGTGCATATCGAAGACCAGGGCTGGCCCAAGCGCTGCGGCCATCTCGCCGGCAAGCGCGTGATCCCGACCGCGGAAATGGTGGCAAAGATCAAAGCCGCGTGCGACGCGCGGCGCGATCCGGATTTCGTGATCATCACGCGCACCGATGCGATCGCGATCGAAGGCCTGGACGCCGCGCTCGAACGTGGCGAGCGGTACCGCGAAGCGGGAGCCGACGTGCTCTTCATCGAAGCGCCGGTCGGCCGCGCCGAAGTCGAACGCGTGTCCAAACACTTCAGGGGCGTGCCGCTGCTCTACAACATGGCCGCGAGCGGCAAGACACCCGACCTGCCGGCGGATGAACTCGCCAAGCTCGGCTTTCGCATCGCGATCTATCCGAACTGGGTGATCCTCGCCGCGATTCCAGCGATGCAGAACCTGCTCGCCGAATTAAAGCGCACCGGCTCGATTGCGCATATGCGCGACAAGGTCGCGACGTTCAAGCAATTTACCGAGATTGCGGGTCTGCCGGAAATCCAGGAACTCGAAGAACGCTACGGCGTGCCCGAAGACCAGCGCGCGAGTTTGTAGAAACTCAGGTCGTCGCCCACGCGCCGTCTATCGGCAGCAACCCGCCGCTGATATTAACTGCCGCATCGCTGCACAGGAACACGCCTAGCGCCGCGACTTCCGCGGGCATGATGGGCCGGCGGCTCGGCTGCCGGATGCCGACCAGTTCGCCGATCGCCTCGTCACGCGTCTGCTTCTTGTCTGCCATCTGGCGCGCGATCTGGCCTTCGGCGTGCGGCGTCAGCACCCAGCCGGGCGCAATCGCGTTGCACGTGACGCCGGTCGTCGCGCACTCGAGCGCCACCGCGCGCGTGAGTCCGACGATCGCGGCCTTGGTCGTCATGTAGTCGATGCGGTCCTTGACGAGATTGGTCGCGTGGATCGACGCCATGTTGATGATGCGGCCCCAGTTGCGCGCTTTCATCGCGGGCAGCGCGAGGCGTATGGTGTGGAACGCCGCCGACAGATTCACCGCGAGGGCGCGGTCCCACTTGTCCACCGGAAACGCTTCGACCGGCGCGTAATGGCGCGTCACGGCGTTGTTGATCAGGATGTCGATCGCGCCGAAGCGTTTGAGCGCCGAGCCTATCATCGCTTCGACTTCGTCCGGTTTGCCGACGTCGGCCGGATGGTAGACGACCTCGACGCCGCTCTTGGCGATCGCGGCGCGCAGCTTTTCGATCGCCGCCGGGTCGCCGAGCCCGTTGAATACGATATTGCAGCCCTCCGCCGCAAACGCGCGCGCGAATGCTTCGCCGATGCCGCCGCTGGCGCCCGTCACCAGGACGGTTTTGCCTTTCAATGCCATGTGATTTCGCCCAAATCCGATGCGCGTTGATGATACACGATGTAGATCAAGCGGCGACCGCGCGAAGCGTGCTAAGCTTTTATCGATAGGGGGAGATCGCGCAATGCCGCAAACGATGTTCGAAAAAATCTGGGACCGCCACGTGATCGTGAAACGCGGCGAGAACGAAGCGCTGCTGCACGTTGACCGCAATTTCGTCCACGAAGGTTCGTTTCACGCATTCGGCGCGCTCGCCGCCGAGGGTCGCAAAGTACGCAAGCCACGCCAGACGTTCGCCACCGCCGACCATTACGTCCCGACGCGCAACCGCGAGCAGGGACTTGCTGCGGTCACCGACCCCGAAATGCACCACATGCTCGACCTCTTCGCCAGGAACACCAAAGCCAACGACATCGCCAATTATTACGGCCTCGAGCATCCGCAGCAGGGCATCGTGCACGTGATTGGCCCCGAACTCGGCATCACCCAGCCCGGTCTCATTATCGCGTGCGGCGACTCGCACACGTCGACGCACGGCGCGTTCGGCGCCTACGCGGTCGGCATCGGCGCCTCGCAACTGAAGCAGATACTCGCGACGCAATGCCTGTGGCAGAAGAAGCCCAAAACGCTGCGCGTGACCGTCGACGGCATCGCGCCGGCCGGCGTCACCGCCAAGGACATCGTGCTCGCGATCATCGCGAAAATCGGCACCGCCGGCGGCACCGGCCACGCGATCGAGTTTGCAGGCGCGGCGATCCGCGCGCTGAGCATGGAAGGCCGCCTGACCGTCTGCAATATGGCGATCGAAGCCGGCGCGCGCGCCGGGATGATCGCGCCCGACGACAAAACCTACGAGTACATTGCGGGCCGCGAGTTCACGCCGCGCGGCCTCCTGTGGGACAAGGCGCTCCTGTTCTGGCAATCATTGCCGTCCGCCGCCGGCGCGCGCTTCGACCGCGAAGTCACGCTCGATGCAGCGGCGCTGACGCCCATGGTCACGTGGGGCACAAGCCCCGAAGAAGCAATATCGATTGATGCTGCAGTACCCGATCCCGCGTCGGCCGCCGATGCCGACAAACGCTCGCACATGCAACAGGCACTGTGCTATATGGAGTTGGCACCCGGTACGCCGGTCGCCGGCTTGAAGATCCACCGCGCATTCATCGGCACCTGCACCAACGGTCGCATCGAGGATTTGCGCGCGGCCGCGGCGGTGCTCAAGGGCAGAAAAAGCGTGGTGCCTGCGTGGGTCTCGCCGGGCTCGAGCGCGATCAAGCGCCAGGCCGAGGCCGAGGGGCTCGACAAGATTTTTATCGAGGCCGGCTTCGACTGGCGCGCGTCGGGTTGCTCGAGCTGCGCCGCGATGAACGGCGATTCGGTTCCCGCCGGCGAGCGTTGCGCATCGACGTCGAACCGCAATTTCGAAGGTCGCCAGGGCAAGGGCGCGCGTACGCATTTGATGAGTCCCGCGATGGTCGCGGCCGCAGCGGTGACGGGCAAGCTCACCGACGTGCGCAAGCTGATGCAGGAGGCGTGACATGCAGCCATTCACCAAATTGACCGCGGTCGCAGCCCCCCTCGACCTCGCAAACATCGACACCGACAAGATCATCCCCGCGCGCTTTTTGCGCCGGCTGCGCGGACCGGGTTACGAGAAGCTCGCGTTTCACGACATCCGCTACGACGCCGACGGCAAGGACCGCCCCGACTTCGTGTTGAACCAGACGCCGTATCGCCACGCGAAGATCCTGGTCGCGGGCGCCAATTTCGGCTGCGGCTCGTCGCGCGAAGCGGCGGTGTACGTCTTGTTCGACTACGGCATCCGCTCGGTCATCGCGCCATCCTTCGGCGACATCCACTATGGCAACGAGCTGCAGAACGGCATGCTGCCAGTGATCCTGCCCGACGCGACCTGCCAGAAACTGCGCGAACAGCTGCGCGAAAGGCCCGGCGCGCAAATCACGGTCGATCTCGAAGCGCAGACCGTGACGGGTCCCGACGGCGCGACGTATCGCTTCGACCTAGATGCGAATCACAAAGAGCGCCTGCTCAAAGGGCTCGACGACATCGGGCTCGTCATGCAGAACATTGCGGAAATCGAAGCGTTCGAGACGAAACATCACAGCGAGCTGCCGTGGCTTGCCTGACTATCAGGAACCAACATTTATGAACCAGCGTTATATTTCAATGGAGCAGGCCCGCGAGCAGGCGTTCGAGTCGATCTGGGCCGAGGATATCAACGCGGTTTTCGCCGACGTCGCCAAATATTACGACCGCGCCAATGTGTTTGCGACGCTCGGGCTTTTGAACCATCTGCGCGACCGCTTCCTGGCGACGATAGGCGTCCGTCCCGGACAACGCACGCTCGACGTATGCGCCGGCACCAACGTGATCGGCATCGGCCTCCTGCAGCGCGAACCCACGCTCGATGTCTATGCGGTCGATCGCAGCGCGGCGATGCAGGAAGTCGGACGCGAGTCGGCGCGGCGCCAAGGGTTCGAGATCAAGAGCACGATCTGCGACGTGCATACTCTGCCGTATCCTGACAACCATTTCGATGTCGTGACGCTGCAATGGGCGACGCGGCATCTGCGGGTGATGGACGTTTTTTCCGAAATTCACCGCGTGCTGAAGCCCGGCGGCCGCTTTTACCATTGCGACATGCTGCGGCCGGCCAACAAGCTGGTCGAAGCCGCGTACTACCTGTATCTGAAAGCTTGCGTGGGCCTCATCTCGACCGCGTTCAAAAGCGGAACTGCCGCCTTGAAATGCCGCGTGTACTTCGTCGATGCGATCCGCCTCTTTTACTCCACCTCGGAGCTGTCCGACGTGATGGCCGGCGTCGGGTTTGACGAAATCAAAGGCATTTCAGTGCTCGGCGGCACGGTCGGCTTTCACTCGGCGCGCAAACCGCCCGCGGTGAATTAAGCCGGCGGGCGGCCGCCCGCTTACTTGATCAGCAGATTCTTGAGCGTGTGCAGATAGATCTGCGGCAGTCGCTCGAGCTCGTCGACCCGGATGCGCTCGTTGATCTTGTGGATCGTCGCGTTGGTCGGACCGCATTCGACGACCTCTTTGCAGATATCGGCGATGAAGCGCCCGTCCGACGTGCCGCCGGTCGTCGACAGCTCGGTGGTGAGTCCCGTTACCGTCTTGATCGCTTTCGCCACCGCCGCGACGAGGTCGCCTTTTGGCGTGAGGAATGGCCGGCCGTCGTAGCGCCATTCGAGATCGTACGGCACGCCGTGCCTGTCGAGGATGCCGTGCACGCGCGTCTGCAGCGATTCCAGCGTGCTCGCGGTGGCGAAGCGGAAATTGAACCGGACGTGCGCCTCGCCGGGCACGACGTTGTTGGCGCCGGTGCCCGCGTTGAAGTTCGAGATCTGCCACGTCGTCGGCGGAAAGTACTCGTTGCCGTCGTCCCATTTCGTCCCCGCCATTTCGGCGATCGCGGAGGCGACGAGATGGATCGGATTTTTCGCGAGATGCGGATAAGCGACGTGCCCCTGCACGCCCTTCACCGTCAGCATGCCGGAGAGCGAGCCGCGCCGCCCGTTCTTGATCATGTCGCCGAGTTTCTCGACCGCGGTCGGCTCGCCGACGATGCAGTAATCGAGTTTTTCGCCGCGGTTCTTAAGCGCTTCGCACACGCGCACCGTGCCGTCGATCGCGGGGCCCTCTTCGTCGGACGTGAACAGCACGGCGATGGAACCCGGATGAGCGGGATGCTGGCGGACGAATTCGTCGATCGCGACGACGAAAGCCGCGAGCGAGCTTTTCATGTCGGATGCGCCGCGGCCATAGAGCACGCCGTCCTTGATGGCCGGCGTGAACGGATCGGTATGCCACTGGTCGAGCGGCCCGGTCGGCACGACGTCGGTATGCCCGGCGAAACAAACGACCGGTGCCGCAGTGCCGCGCCGCGCCCACAAGTTGTCGACGCCGCCCCTGCTGATTTTTTCGCATTCGAACCCGAGCGGCTCGAGATAACCGCAGAGAAGGTCGATGCAGCCTGCATCGTCGGGCGTCACGGAATTGCGGGAAATCAATTGCTGGGCGAGTTCGACGACGTTGAGGGCCATGGGACGGACTTTCTATAAGGCGGTTACGCCCGAATCTTATCAAATCCGCGCGTGCCGCCACCGTTGATTACCCGCTAAAATAGCAAAAAACTCGCCCGTCGTTCGATGCAATCCTTCAGACGGCGCTCCATCGACCGCAGAGGAAACCCAGCGTGCCCGGCTTGCTCGTCTCGCATCAATTCAATGCCAAACACGGCACAGCCTTCGTTGCCGGGGCCCAAACAAGCGGTATCGACATCGAGCTACTGGTGCTGCCACCCGATCCGGAAGCGCGCATCGCCGATGCCGACGCCGCGCGCGCCGACATCGCGTACTTCAGCAGCGACATCTTCCCGAATTTCGCCAGGCAGTTTTTCTCGGCAACGCGCAAGGCGCCGGCGTTGAAATGGATGCAGGTGTTCAACGCGGGCGTCGATCATCCGGTGTTTGCGAGCGTGATCGAGCGCGGTGTGCGGCTTACCACCTCGTCCGGTACCGCCGCCGAGCCCATCGCGCAGACGGCGATCGCGGGCATGCTGATGCTGGCGCGCAAATTTCCACGCTGGCTCGCCGGCCAACGCGAACGCCAATGGAATCCGCTGGCGGCCGCGGATTTCCCGCGCGATTTGCGCGGCCAGACCATGCTCGTGTACGGGCTCGGCGCGATCGGCATCGAAATCGCGCGCCTTGCGCGTCTGCTCGGCCTCAATATCATCGGCGTGCGCCGCCAGAAAACGCCCGTCGAGCACGTCGACGAGATGCATACGCCGGATAAGCTGGCGGAATTGCTGCCGCGCTGCGACTGGCTCACCGTCGCGTGTCCGCTGACGAACGAAACGCGCGGGATGTTCAACGCCGCTCTGCTCGCCAGACTGCCGCGCGGCGCGCGCTT
>Ga0265331_10000831_pt1 | contig 25190 bp, 29 predicted proteins | sample 41923metaG_FD_202088 | JGI IMG/M metagenome (GOLD analysis project Ga0265331, IMG submission 202088) | Rhizosphere microbial communities from Carex aquatilis grown in University of Washington, Seatle, WA, United States - 4-19-23 metaG | ecosystem: Host-associated > Plants > Roots > Rhizosphere... | reverse complement strand
GCACATGCCCTGCGACTAAAGCCCCCGCCCGCGAAAATCGCGCCCGCCTTGCGTATACGCGACCCTCACCTGGAATACATCGGCTGGCGCCTCAGAACGGAACGCGCGGCAGGCTATCCCTACGGCCGGATATTTTTGGACAGCCTCGCTGCAGCGATCGCAGGACGATTGCTGCAACGATCCGGCCACCACCCAACAGGAATCCCGCACGTCTCGAAACGCCAGCTCCCGAAATGGCGCCTCCGCACTGTCTGCGACTACATCGAGGCGAACCTCGATCGCGACCTCTCGCTCGAAGAGCTGGCCAACATCGCCGGCTTCAGCGTGTCTCACTTCAAACCCCTGTTCCGACACGCCACAGGACTTCCAGTCCACCGCTATGTCGTGGAATGCCGGGTCGAACGGGCGCGACAACTGCTCCTGCAAGGCGACCGGCCCATGAGCGACATCGCACTGGAAGCCGGCTTCTGTCACCAAACCCACATGGCCCGTTGCCTTCGCAGAGTGTTAGGGATCAGCTCCTCCGATGTCGCCACGCTCGGCAGGTATTCAGCCTAGCTCCCCCTCAGTGCTTCAGCGCCCCCATATATCTCCTCCCGTTCACCAGCACCATCTCATAACGCTTGGTCCCTTGCCCGCCCGCCCAATAAAACAAATCCCGCTCGACGCGCCCGTCTGCGGGTGGCGCCACACCTCGCCGTTCTTGAACAGGATGTAATCCGCCCCCGTATCGATCATGCCCGCGTTGAGCATCATCATCCAATTCCAGTGGTGATAGACCCCTTCGATCTGCTGCGCGGGTATGCCCTTTCCAGGGGCCAGGTAGACGTCATACGGATGCGGGGCCGTAGCGCTGGTATTCGCAGGTCCCGCCCGATCCTGTCCATCCGCCGTCCCCAGGACCTGAAACATCAACATCGCGGCAAGGCCGCCGATTGCCCGGTGCACGAGATTTCTCCTCCCTCAGTCGTGCATTGCCCTTCAGTCGTGCATTGCGAGTGGAGCGCCCTTGAGGACTGCACTCATGCTTTGACGTGAGCGCCAGAGGGTTCCCATACACACGAGCCTTCACGACCCCGATGGTCGCGAAAAGCGTCTTTTGGACCCTATAACATGCGCTAGCGGAACCTACACCTCCTCGATGCGTTAGCTTCCCAACGTACCGCTAACGCGGCTGCTTTTTTACATGGGGGCTATGGTTATGGGTAAGGGCATTTTGCTGTGGCTGCTCGGAGTTCCGATCCCGGTCATTCTCCTGCTGGCGCTGATCTGGCATTGAACGGCGAGAACTCCATGAGCGCACATTATCCTGACACCGTGCTACCCGCGACAGGCCCAGGGACCCGGTCTGCCGAGTCGCCCGTATCCGCGGCTTCCTGGCCGGCCATCCTGGCGGGCACCATCACCGCCATCGCCGCCAGCCTCATTCTAGTCGCTCTCGGCACCGGCTTTGGCCTGGCCTCGATATCGCCCTGGCCTCACAATGGCGCCTCCGCGACGACCTTCACGGTGATGACGGCCATCTGGTTGATCATCGTGCAGTGGCTATCAGCAGCACTGGGCGGCTATATTACGGGTCGCCTGAGGACGAAGTGGGTCAACACCCATTCCGACGAGGTGTTCTTTCGCGACACGGCCCACGGCTTCGTGACATGGGCTCTGGCGACGATGGTGGGCGCCGCCGTTCTGGCGTCGGCTGTAGGAGCTGTCTCGGAAAAGGGCATCGAAGCCGCCTCCAGTGTGACCTCGAGCGCCGCAAAGGGCGCCGCCACGTCACTGAGTGATTCCGTCACGCCGTATGACATCGACCGACTGTTGAGATCACCTGGCAATGCAAAGAACGCATCAGATGCAGATGAGAGAGCCGAGATGACCCGGATTCTGGCCAAGGGGATCGGCACAGGCGAGGTATCCGCCGAGGACCGTGACTACTTGAGTAAGCTGGTCGCAGCCCGAGCTGGAATCTCCGCGACCGACGCGCAAAAGCGTGTCGACGAGGTCATCGCCACCGAAAAGGAGGTGGAGCTCAAAGCCCGAGAAGCGGCTGATGTCGCCCGCAAGGCGACGGCCGCCACGTCCATCTTCATGGGATTTTCGATGTTGATCGGCGCATTCATTGCATCTGCGGCGGCCGCACTCGGAGGTCGACTCAGGGACCTGCACCCCTAATCCGATGCAGACTCCATCGTTCGCACAATCTCGGCCTCGACCGATCGCACTCTGGGCCCTTGCCATAGCAGCGCTCGCGCTCGGACCCCGTCTGGCCTGGTCCCAGACACCCTCCCCAATGCAGGAATGGCAGTACTCCGGCGGCATCATCCTGGCCAAGCTCTTTGAGCCGGACCAGCCCCGGTGGCGCAGAGTGCTCGGACTCGCATCAGAGGTACAGCCGGTCTACGACGGCTCGCGCGCCTACCGCGTCTCAGGCGGCCCGGTGATCAACTTCCAGTACCGCGATCGGGCTTTCATCAGCACGGGAGACGGCATCGGCTTCAACTTCCTGCGCGGCAACCACTATCAAGTCGGCTTTGCGCTGGCCTACGATCTGGGCCGGAAAGAGAAGGACGACCTCGCGAACCTGCACGGAATGGGTGACATTCCCGCAGCTCCCGTTGCGAAGCTGTTTGGCTCCTGGGTGATCTCGAGATACTTCCCGATGATCCTGCGGGTTGACGCCCGGCAGTTCGCCGGCGGAGCGCAGGGATTGGTCGGAGATGCCGGCGTCTATATCCCATTGCCGGGAAGCTCCAAGACGTTTGTGATGTTCGCGGGGCCGTCCATCACGCTGGCAACCCATCACTATCTTCAGACGGTCTACGGAGTGAACCAACAGCAAGCGCTCGCATCGGGCCACCCCGTATATGACATCCCTCACGCCGGAACTGCTACGGCGGGCGTGGGATTCAGCGCGACCAAATTCCTGACTGACCGCTGGCTCATCAACGCCGACATGGCCATCAACCAGATTCGGGGGAGCGCGGCCCACAGCCCACTCGTAGAGCGCCGGACACAGCGGGTATTGGCCCTCTCCGTAGACTACACCTGGTAGGTTCCAACTCCCGTTGTACCGACCTCAACCGACGTCACCGCAGAGGGACGTGGGCGACCTTGTCCTTGTAGCTGACCTTCGGATCGACACCCAGCAGCATCTTCACCCCCGCCATGACGCTCGACGCGTCGATCCACACCTCCGCGTTCTCCGGATCGAGCCGCAACAGCGCAATTTTCGGGTCTTCCTTCCCACCCTCGAACCAAGCGGCAACATATCGGCTCCACAGCCGGTCCACCACAGCGCGATCGGTGTCAACGCACAAACGCCCGTGAATCGTCGCGAACAGGTCGTGGCCCTTCGCAGCAAACGTCGCAACAGCACGCGCCTCCTCACCGCCGAGCGCCTGCACCATGGCGTTATCTGTTGATGTGAAAAACCAGATAGGCCCGCGCTCGTGCTCGAACTGCGCAGTCATGGGCCGTGTATGACTTTCATCCACGCCATTGATCCCAAGCATGACCGTACGGTCGGACTGCAGCGCCTTCCAAAGCTTTTCTTCGAAGTCGTGGGTGTCATGAGTCATAAGAGTCTCCAGATTGCGCGATGACTTGCTCGCCCTCCAAAGCAGCAAGCCTCGCACCCGGCGCCGGGCGCCGCCCTGTTACATGGCACGTAAGGCGGCAAATCCCGTGCGATAGCCGGTCACCGCTCAAAAATTGTAACGATTGCTCTATTCCCATTGCTTCAAAGCACCTTTGCCACTGCATGCGGCTAAACGTGTTAGGTGCGTGTGGCGCTCTCAATGCGGCTAGCGTAGGGTGCAATCGGTCGGGAACACTGACCGGACTGTTGCAGTCAAACAGCGCAAACGCCCAAAAGTGGGGTTCGCAGCATACAGACGCTGACTCTATTCGCAGGGGGACTCTTCCATGCAGGCGCAATCGTCGGGCCCGTTCAAGCGGGTCGTGGGTCTTTTTGTCTTCGGAACTCTGGCCGCCGCGGCCGCGGGGGCTCAGACCACCCCGACTGCCTCGACTGAAGCGGGCACCGCTCCATCATCTGACCTCCTGCAGGAGGTCGTCGTCACCGCCCAGTTCCGGCAGCAGCGGCTGCAGGACACACCTATCGCCGTCACCGCTGTCAACGCCGCCATGCTCGAGGCGCGCGGCGACACGAACCTGGTCGACGTCACCAACCAGGCCCCGAACGTCAACCTGCGGGAGACGGGAGGCGCCTTCGGTCCCGGCATGTCCGCCTATATTCGTGGCGTCGGCCAGGCGGACTTCGATCCCGCCCTGGAGCCAGGCGTCGGCATCTACATCGACGACGTCTACTACCCCAGCCTCACGGGAGCCAATTTCGACCTGCTCGATCTCGATCGCGTCGAGATCCTGCGCGGCCCCCAGGGCGTCCTGGGTGGCCGTAACTCCGAAGGTGGCGCCGTCAAGCTCTTCTCACAGAAGCCGAATGACAACGATGGCGGTTCGATACAAGCGGAGTGGGGCTCGCGCAACCTGATCGAGTTCCGTGGCGTGGGCAACATGGCCCTCATCAAGGACACCCTGTTCCTGCGTATCAGCGCCGTCGACAAGAAGCAGGACGGCTACGTCACCCGGTACGATTACGGCTGCCTGCACCCGAACAGCGGCATCCCGAACTCCTCCCCGCAGACCGATTGCGTTACCGGCAAGCAGGGCGGCAAGGACTACTCCGCCGGGCGCGCGGCGCTGCGCTGGCTGGCCAGCGACAAGTTGGAAGTGAACTACTCCATCGACGCGACGATTGACAACTCTCCTGTGGCCGCAACGGTGCTACAGGCGGTCAACCCGGCTGCGACCGGCGCTGCCGCAAGTAAGACATACGGCGTCCCGTACACCGCGGCCTTCGTGCCCCCGAATCCGTGGAGCAGCTATGCGAGCTTCACTGACGTCCGCCCGGATGGCACCCAGGTGAGCTACGCACCTGAGACCCACACCAAGGTCTGGGGCAACAACCTGACTGTCGACTACAACGTAAACGACGACATGTCGATCAAGTCGATTACGGCCTACCGTGAGTTCAACAGCCGCTGGGTCGAGGACAACGACGTCTCGCCGCTGTCCGGATCCTTGGGCGCCGAGCACATCTGGAACCACTCGTTCAGCGAGGAGTTGCGCTTGAGCGGCAAGGTCTCGATCCTCGACTACACCGTCGGCGGCTACTACTTCAACCAGGTCAGCACCTACGCCACGCACCAGATGTTGAATTACGTCGGCATCTTCCCGAGCTTCGTCCCGGGCCTTTGCGGCGGCACGACCGCGGCTGCCTGTATTTTCGAGTTCTACTCCACGGGTGACGTAGTGTCCGCGTCCAGCTACGCGGCCTTCATGAACGGCAGCCTCCATATAACCGATGGACTCACCTTCAACGCCGGCATACGCGAAACGAAGGAAAGCAAGGACTACACCTTCTCGCGTCAACCCGTAGACGGCCAGGCGACACTCGGCTTGACGGCCCTCGATGGATTCACCGGACGCTACAGCGGCTCCAAGTTCGACTGGCGTGCGAACCTCGAGTATCGCTGGAACGACGAGCTCATGACGTATGTCAGCGCCTCAACCGGCTTCAAGGGCGGCGGTATCAATCCGCGGCCTTTCATCCCCACACAGGTGGTGTCATTCAAGCCGGAGTCTCTGAACGCCTATGAAATCGGCGCAAAGTCCGACTTCTTCGACCGCAAGCTGCGGGTCAACGTCGCCGGCTTCTATAACAAGTTCAAGGATATCCAGCTCGCCCTGCTGAGCTGCCCGCAGTTTTCCGGGGGCAACGCGAAAACGCCCTGTGCGGCCCCCGTCAATGCCGGCAATGCCGACATCCGCGGCGTGGAGCTGGAGACCGAGTTTCACCCGATCGGTGGCTTCTCCGCCGATGCGAGCGTGAGCTACCTCAGCTTCAAGTACACCAAGGTCGATCCGAACGCGGGCATTCCGGTCGGCTCGGAAGCCCCTGGCACGATCCACTGGAAGTGGTCGGCAGGCGTTCAATACGAATACCAGATGCCGGGCGGCTCCACGGTAACACCACGATTTGACTTCAGTTTCACGGGTGGCTTCAACACCAACGCGGTCACCGCCGGAACCAACCGGGTACCCGGCTACCACATCGGCAACACACGCATCACCTGGCGCTCGCCGCAAGATACCTGGCAAGCCTCCCTCGTCGGGTTGAACGTGTTCAACGAGGTTTACTACATCTCGAACTTCGATCTGACCGCGAGCTCGGGGGCCGAATACGGCCTGTTGGCGCCGCCGCGCGAGTTCTCGATCCAGGTCAAGCGCAGGCTCTGATCACCCTCACTGACCCCGAGGAGGCGGCGTCGCCCCGAGCCTGGCGACGCCGCCTCGCGCAGCTCTTCGGTCCTTCAGCGGCAGACTCTTAAATAATCGACGGCAACGCCGCGCGATATCCACCCGGCGGCCACCGCAGTCTCATCTGCCGTCGCGCAATGATCAAAGCGACGGCTTCCATCAATTCATTCAGTTGCTGCCGATTGTCCGTTCCGTGGAGTCCGGCGGTTCTGGCTGTATTTGTCTTCACGGCCCTCTCCTTTATGCAGGGGCCTAGTCTGCACGGTTCGTGAAGAGCAGAGAACACTCCTACGCCATCGACCCTTGTAGGAGCTCGCCGACAACGCCGCCTCTGCCAATCCGCGCAGCTCCGCATCAACGCCACCTGCATGCTGCGCTCCAGCAGATGCGGCGGCGAGCCATTACTCAAGCCCCGGATTCCCCGGCCGCTATACCTGACTGATGGTCACCACTTCCTTTCAGCCCCGAGCTCCGGACCTGGAGCACATTCCACACTCCGAGAATGCCGAAATATTGCGGCGCATGCGGGGTGCGAACCCGTTCGCACCGGCGCTGGAGCGGCAGTACATGCAGACCCAGTTGGAGCGCATGCGGCCACGGCTCAAGACCTGGTTCATTCTGATGGCGCTGCTCGACCTCGGACTCCCGGGTCTTCTCCCCTACAAGGGAGCAACTGACCCCATTTCGATGGTTCCGCTGACTCTCCTGCTCCCCAGTGCCGTAGCACTTACCATTGTTGCCTGGACGGCGCTGTATTACCCGTTCTATGCACGCATTGGCACCATTCTGGTCGCTATCCATTGTGCCGCGTTGGCCGCCATTTCCGCTCAGTGGATCGCTACCGATCAATCCACGGAAATTGGGACACAAATGGCGGCCGCGTTCTACTTCTATGGGCTGCGCTTTCGTCAGGCACTGGCCGTCTGTGGATTCGCGGGCCTCGTCTTCTTTTCTGCTTGCTTGTTCGAAGGTACGCCTCGAGATGTGCTGACCCGGGACATGATGGTGCTCGCGATATCGGGCGCCATCTGCGCCGCCATGTACTGGGAAGTAGAGCGCTCATACCGCCGCAGCTTCCTGGAAAACCGCATAGTAGGCGAGCTGGCGGCGCGGGACGGGCTCACCCTCCTCACGAACCGTCGCACACTCGATGAGCGCCTGCTAGCTCTGTGGAAGCAAGCCTCGCGTGAGCAGTCCACGATTGCTGTCCTCTTGATCGATGTCGACTACTTCAAACGTTACAACGACACCTTCGGTCACATAGCCGGAGACGCCGCCTTGAGAAACGTAGCGCAGGTACTCCAGCAGTTTGCACGAAGGCCACTCGACCTGGCTGCCCGCTACGGAGGCGAGGAGTTCGCGATTGTTCTCTACGACCCGGCGCCTGATAAAGTGACTGACATGGTGGAACAGCTCGTCCTGGCCGTACGGGCCATGAAAGTTCCTCATCCGGCATCATCTGACCCTGCCGCGGTTCTCTCGGTCAGTGTTGGAGCCTGTGTCATGGTGCCGGGCCCCGCGCAAAACGTGGAAACTCTCGTGCGCACGGCCGACGAAGCGTTATACGAGGCGAAACGAGGCGGCCGGGACCGCGCGATCATCAAGACTGCCGAGCACCCCACCCATGGTGCCGCCACCAGTCACCCGGGCGTGAATGTCAAGCAACAGCACAGCGAGCGCTCCCTCGTCTGAGAATGTTGTCCTTGGGCTACACCGCGACCCGCAGCGACCGCAACCCACGAAACGCGAAATTCGCGCTCCAGTCCGGCGCCGAATCGACCAACCGAAGCCCGGGAAACCGCTCCAGCAGCCCCGCAAGGGCGATCTGCCCCTCGAGCCTCGCCAGAGTACTCCCCAAGCACACGTGAGCATCACCGCCGAAAGCCATGTGCCGGATATGCTTGCGTTGAATGTCGAACCGATCGGGATTTGAAAACTGTGAGGGGTCGCGATGGGCGGCGCCGATGACGATGTAGATCGAAGAGCCGGCCCGCAGATGAACCCCTTCGATCTCGAGATCGGTCCGCGTAGCCCGTCCAAACGCCTGCACGGGACTCTCGAAGCGCAACACCTCCTCCACCGCCGCCGCAATCAACTTGGGATCCCCGCGCAGCTCACCTGATGACTCACCATGAGTCAACAGAGTGTAAACACTATTACCGATCAGATTACGCGTCGTTTCGTGACCTGCCACCAGCAACAGCACGCATTGCGCATAGACATCATCCAGAGTAGTGCCCTGCTCGGACTGCACCATCTCGAGCAAAAGATGCAGCAGATCCTCCTGGCCTCCACTACTGCGTTCGCGAATCGCCGCCTCAAAGTAGCCAATGAGCTCCTTTACTGCCTCCTGCGCCCGCCCCGAATCCTCGGCATTGCGGCGAACCTGCCCGAGCCACGTCGCGATATCCGTCGACAAAGCGATACATCGGTCATACAAGGAATCCGGCACGCCCAGTAGCTCCGAGATGATGCGCACAGGCAGCGGGTAAGCGAAATCGCGTATCACATCAAAGTCCGGCATCGCCTCCGCCTGGATCAGCAAACTCTCCACCGCAGCAACCACCCGGGGACGCAGCCTCTCCATAGTCAAAGGAGCAAATCCCTTGTTCATAAACTTACGCAGCCGCGTATGCGCCGGCGCATCAAGAAACAACAACCACCGCCCCGTGTGATCGATGAAGTCCTTGAACGGAGCCCGCTCCTCCTCAGCAACAGCGACGATCGCCTGAGGCGGCCGCACCGACGTTATTCCCGGAAGGCGCAACAAATTCGCGCACGCCTCGTAGCCGAACACCGCCCACGTATCCGCCCGGACCGCCAGAGGCTGAATCACCGGCCCGGCGAGGTGTTGCCGGTAGGTAGGGTAGGGATCACGGAGAAATTCAGGCGAGAAGAGAGGAGGAGCGGTATAGACCGGCGTATTCACGGATAGACCCCTTCAGCAACTGAAGCACACGCGCTACGAAGAACTGGCCTTCCTTGCCCTTGCGCGCACTGTACGCTTCGCGAACTTCTCGCGCCTGACCGCAAGCTGTGCGAGGACCCTCGGCCATTGTCGATTATGAAAGTCAGGTACATGAATTCTTTCGAGGGGAACCGCGGATAGCACGTCGAGATCGTATTCGAACGCCATATCAGCCAAGCGCGGGTCGAGGACGAGCTTTATGACACGATTGACGGCTGAGAACATGTTGCGTGGCTTCTCTCCATCGACCAACAGCATCTCTATGAATCTGCGCACGACGTGTAGAGCCAAGGTGGCCTGTGCGACTCCGATGGGATTTCTTTTCGAGCTCAAAGCTTGAAGGTTCCGCAAGCGGCTCTCCAGCACATCGAGCGGATGCAGCACGCGAAGTATTGCTCCTTCAGACAGTTCTACCTCGACTGCACGCTCCGTCGCATCAGCGGTGCGTATGCCGACAATTGCTGAGAGGAAGTCGATTTGTTTGACGCCCTCATTGGGTACGACAGGCGAGCTCCCATGGAGCACCCAGCGACTCCCAAAGGCTTCTTGCTACAGCTTCCGAGCCGATGAAATCAACGTCGGTTGTTACAGCAGATGCAAGGACACCAACAGGTTGAACGTCGTAGTACAAGGCCCAGAAAGCCAGCGCCTGGCCGCCGACAAGCAGTGCCTCACGGCCACAGATCGCGAGAATCCGCTCGACCTCCGATTGGGTTAGTGCAATTTCGCTGAGTCGACCGCCCACCCAGACTTAGCCCTTCGGCCAGCGGATCTTGGCACGGCGCGCGCGCTCGGGTCGGATCAGAAACATCTCTCCACCGGAGACATTCTCACTCGCTGCGATCTTTCGGTCTCGTTCTTGCGCCGCGCGCTTCATCTCGCGTAGCGCCTGAGCTGGTCCTTCTTCTGCCTCAACTCCTCGGATCGAAAACGGAATGCCTTTATGAGCGACGACCTGCTGCAGGAATAGGCGAATCGCATCGCTCGGCTCGAGGCCGCAGGACGCCAGAACCTTTGAAGCACGCGCCTTCAGGTCCGAGTCAATTCGAGCCCGGATGACACTGTCTTTCATGGGGCTACAGTGTAGCTACATTATCGCGAATTGCAAGAACGCGATTATTGCTCCACCTCGCCCATTATCCCCTAGAAATTCAATGCATTAGGAGCTCGTTCTTGCGCCGCGCGCCCCATCTCGAGTCTCCTTGACCCAACGCAGAACAATGTCAAAGTAGAAAGCGCCGATACCACCCCAAAGCCCTCCACAATCTCGCCGTTTGAGACTGTCGGAACCGGAGCCCCGATCATGTGGACCCCCACGAGCGCAATTCAGCTCGTTGCCCCCATTCTGTTGACACTGACGGTCCTATGCCTCTGGCTGGCGCCGCGTACGTGGCAAGCGCTACTGGTACTCACGTTCCTGGCCGGCATAGCAAGTAGCCAGCTCACGTGGTCCGCAGGGCTGTGGCTCATCTTGTTAGCCGCTGTGTGCTACGCGTACGCCAGCGCCTGGCCTCGAACATCAAAATGGTCGGCCCGCCTGCTGAAGGCCACGAGCTTCACCGGAATCGTCATACTTTCCATCGGGCTCGCACTTCACGCTCTGCCCGGCTTTCACAACATTCAGGTGCTGCCGCCAACCAGACTCACACCCCGATCGATCCCGTACGACCAATGGATCAACTTCGACAAGACCCTCGCCGGAGTACTCATTCTCGGAATCTTGTACCGCAAGCGACTAACGACGACCGCGCAGTTGCAGACCGTCGTGTGGCGTGCCACGGTTCCAATGATAGTCACCATCGCGTCCGTCATTGTGCTGGGCGGGGCACTCGGATACATCCAATGGGACCCAAAATGGACCTCGCAATTCTGGCTCTGGGCAGCCATCAATCTTCTATCAACCTGCATGAGCGAGGAGGCCTTCTTCCGCGCCTTCCTCCAAACCGAGATCGAACGGTGGACTGTAGTAAAGCGCCCCAACGTCGCGATCATCGCAATCACCTGCAGCGCCGTGCTGTTTGGACTCGCTCATATCGCGGGCGGTTGGCGGTACGTCGCCCTCGCGTCCGTTGCCGGCGCAGGCTATGGAACAATCTTCTATCGCAGCCGGAGCATCGAGGCCTCCATCCTGGCGCATTTCACACTGAATGCAGTGCATTTCCTCCTATTCACCTATCCCGCCGCCGCAGCCCCCTGAACCTCCCCAACCTGGCGCCCCGCACGACCGGGCGCCCTCCCGACCTCGAGCTTTCCGTTAGCCCGGCCGCGCAGGCCTGGATTTGAAGCCACCAGCGGCTACCTGCCGTCCAAACAGCTCTAGGCTGATGACCGGCATCTAGATCGGCACATTTTTACCAAAATTTATGGGTGCACCCTTTTTACGAGGGCAATGGCCGGGTATCCCGATTGGTCGCCCATGCCATGCTGCTACGGTTTGGCGTGGGCTCGAGTATCTGGTCGATCGCGCACGGCTTGGCTCGTAACGTGGAGCGTTACAAGACGTCACTCATGTTGGCCGACGAGGCGCGGCATGACGATCTGGATGGGCGTGGCGCTTTGTCAGAAGCCAGACTGCGTGAATTTTGCGAGTTTTTCCTCGAGGCATGCGTCGATCGAGTACGTTTTATGGAGTCGATGCTGCAGCCAATAGAGCTGCTACGGCGCATGAAATTGTTCGTCGATGACGAGGTCTCCGCCCGGCGTTTGCCAAAAGGCTCGTTGGTTTTGCTCCGTGAGGCATTGCTCGCAGGTTAACTGAAGCGTGGTCGCGCTGCGGAGCTGACGGGCTATCAGGAGCGGCGGGGGCGGGAAATCCTCGCCTCGTTGCTGAAGGCAGGACTCTTGGTGTCACAGGGACCGAAAGCGCCCGTACGGATCGGGTTTCCTACCGAGGTGGCAGAGCGATGGTTGCCGCGGCTCTATCCGGTGGATTGAGGCATGTCATGTCCGCGAAACTCACCAGAGTTTGTCTCCAGAGGCGACAGGCTGACCACAAAGACCGACCGACCCATCTGCCCAATGCGATAGGCGATTCGCGACTCCCGGGCAAGCCCGACGAGCAGCAGCGCCTTGTCCCACCGAACGTACGCCGTTACAGCATCAGCAGTGGCGATCTGGGCACCCAGCCCATCGCGCCATTGGCGAACGAGGTCAGGTCGGATTGCCCTGGCATTGGCGCCCGCCGCTGCGCCAGCAACATGAAGCTCGCGCTCGGTCAGCGTTGCATCGACCAGCGTAACCGTCCCCGTCTTCCCTGCAAGCCTCCCAGCGTGACGGCGGCCTCGACCTCGAAAAAATTGTCATGACCGCATGGACTATAGTCGACCGCAATGGCATGGCCGCCCTGTCCACCCAAACGTTGGCTGCGGCGCTGAACGTCAAGAGTCCGGCCCTGTACTGGTACGTTCACAGCAAAGACGAGCTACTGAGCCCGATGATGGAGCAACTTCTCCAGAACAGCCTGAACGATGCTCCACCAAACCTCGCCTGGGCGGGTTGGCTCGAGTACGTCGGGACGCGACAACGGACGCTGCTTCAGTCACACCGGGACGGCGGGTTGATCGCATCCCTGGCGGCGCCGACCGAGCGGCTCCGCACCAAGATATTCCCCGGATCATGGAGCCGCTGTTGGCCGCCGGATTTCGCCCCCTGCAGGCCAGCTCCGCCGCAGGTGCCCTGGCCGCTACCGTCCCTATTCCATGGCGCCGTTGCGCCGGTCGCCGCGCTCGGCCCATTGCAACATTACGGGGCAAGTTTGCCCTTAGTGATCCTATATAACTCTAGCCGTTGACCTCTTGAAAGACCTGCGGTGACCGTGCAGAGTTGGCGGGCGCAAGTCCAATAACTGCGGCGCACGCATCTGCCCAACAGCACAAATGGAGAGAAAAGACTTTGATTATGGAAAATCAGGCTGCCGCCCGCAGCGATGCAGCTCGCCGGCGCGACCCGAGGACTCGGCGCGATTTCACGCCCACAAAGAGGAGCGGCAGTCGAGCGGCAGCGGCGATAGTTGCGTGCACTTTATTCGTCGCGGGATCCCTTTCGATGGGCTCTGCAATCGCAGCCGACAAAGTGACCGCCAAAGCCGAAAACGCAACCGCAGCTGCGCGCGATGTGAACACCGAAAAGAATACGGCAACCAAGGGATATGACCTCGATAAGGCCCGGAGAATCAAAGCAAGCCAGTTCGCGAGCGACATGCATCAGGATTGCGTGAAGTATGTGGATCGTGTCCACACCATGCAATTTGACAGGCGCCGCGGCGAACCTTCTGACAGCGACCAGCCCTCCATATTCAGTGACCTTTACCAGAGCCCCGATACGCGCAGCATGCTCGGCGACCAGGTATACAACGTACTCAATTCGCAACAAGAGCGGCTGAAGGAAGTCAGCAGCCAGATCATCAACATGCGTCGCATACACCGCACCGCCGAGGCCCGCGAGATGATGGCGAAGATGGGACATTCCGCCGCGACGCCTGGCGCGTCCGGGCCGGAGCCAACGGAGAGCGGCTTTGAAACCGCCCGGAAGGAGCTCGAAAATCTAACGGTTGCTCACTGCGAATACCTCAAATCACTGATATAGCTGTCGCGCGTGCCGCCAAACGTAGGCGCGAGAAGATTGACGATCACACACGAACTCGAATGTGGAATCGAGGCGGCGCCGAAGACGCGTGTGCACGCTAGTCTAAGAGTACTTCGGGGTACCTGTGCGCTAGAGCATCGAGAACTGTCCGCGGCCTGCCCTTTAGGTACACGTCGAAGAAGGTGCTGATGCAGTCGGCGGTAATTTCAAGCCCGCGACGCCCCTCGAGTCCGCCGATTACACCCATCCGCTGCATCATGCCGAGCAGCATCGGGCTCTTCAAAAGAATCTGATCACTGAAGCTGAAATGGTTGGACCCGACGAGCGTAATTCTCCGCCGAGAGTCAACCGGCAATCGCTCATACATCGACTGGATATGCGCAAATATCTCGTCCACTGCTGGATCGGAAACTCGGCCATGACCTTCGAGTACGAACATGAAGGGTTGGCGCAGTCCCTCCTCAATGACCGGCCCGAAGAGTTGGCCATCGAGATCGATACCGGCCTTACATCTGGAATCTTCGTAGCAAAAATGAGCCGCTGTCGCACCACCCAGCGAATGGCCGAAAATTCCAAGGTGCTGCAAATCCAATCGCCCGGTGAATCGGCCGGACGGGTCGGCGGCGTCCAGGTTGGCCAGCTCATCGACCACAAATCCGATATCGGCGCTCCACATTCTCATGAGGCGGGTGGCAAACGGCACTTTTTCGGATTCGGGCAATAGCTCGAGGTTGTACTTGGATGGGCGCGAGACGACCCGCCCGTCGGGAAAGACAACTACCGTCGTGCGGTACGGAGCATCCGGGCCTACGACGATGTAGCCATGGCTCGCCAGATCTTCCGCGAGCGCCGCATAGCCGGTCACCAGCGCTGCCAAGCCGGCGCGCAGGATCACAACCGGGTACTTACCTTGACCCGGTGGAAGATCGGCATTCTCGGTGCTGTGCACCCGGACCTGTGACAGATCTCGCGTAAGAAAGTCGGTTACCAGGACACCCCCGCTCCGGGCGAGCGCATCGCGCCACCGCGGCGGCAGATACTCGGCGCGAGTACCCTGGGCCGTTGCGCACGGGTACCAGACCCACACCACAAGCTCACGTTTGCTTCCCGGCAAGGGAGCAAATTCATCCGCACGGCCTTCCTCCACCCAGTGAAAGGCAGTGCGACCGACGGCGAATGAGCCGGTTGGCCTCGGTAGCTCCATTGGGATTCGATGCTCGAACCACGTCCCAACGAGCACACCCGCAGCCGCGAGCACGCCGCCCATCGCAAGTACTCGGACGGTGTAAAGCAACCCTTTGGCGAGAGTTCCGGAGACCATGGGGGAAGAGCCCTGCAGAATCGCTTCGGTTCTCACGCTACCAAATAGTACTCTGCAATGCAAAGTCAATAAGACATGGGCTCTTCTCCAAACAGGTCATCAGAAACTCTAGAGGCAGACACCCGGATACACGGACTCGTCGTGTCCGAGGCATCTCGTCCAACAGCTCAGATGTCGATTATTGCTGATGACGTCAGACGGCAGGCGCGCCACCGTGGTCGCGAGGTCGGCTTGAGGAGGCGAGGCGTTGCAGATCGTGGCCCGGTAGGCGTCCCATGAGGTTACCGAGTGGATAGCTAATGCACGCCGAACACCCTGAAGCGATCCCTGAGTGCCAGGAAGGCGGCGATTGCGCTGAGGATCATCGCCGGGACGCACAGGATGAGAACCGCGACGAGCCAGCCGATCGGCGATGAGGGCGCGACGAGTTCGAAAATCTTCATCAGCGCCAGCGCTCCGAGCAAACAGGCGGGCAGCTTGATGATGTCCGGCGCTCGCCGCAGCCATTGACGTACCCGCTGGGTGCGCGATGGTGGCGGCTCGACTGATGGCGGTCGCTGCAGAGGCTCTCGACGTTCCCGGCGGTTCGGTAGCCTTTTCACACTGGATAGTCTTTTGTGCGATGAACCTCGCAATCGTATCCCTAGGGTGTGGTGGATGTCTCGTTCCGTTCCAGTTGTCTTGCTACGGAATAGCCGCTCAATGGAAGCGTGCCCGAAGGGCAGCTTTTGGCCGATAACGTCACGTCAGCCTGATGGGGCCTCCAAACCGCTCGCTATTTGACAACGACGGGAAACAGCATGCTCAGGCGCTTTTTGGATCGAAGCGAAAGACAACACGATCGGGTATCGCTGTGAGCACACCTTCGAGCCTGAAGGGTTCGTATCTCCAGTGTTCGACTGCCTCGAGAGCGGCCTGGTCGAAAACCCCAGGTGGGTTTGCATCCGTGATCCGCAGTTCCGTTGGTTCGCCGTTCACATCGACGATAAAATCCACGGTGACGGATCCGGACACTCCCTCCTCCAGAGCCTTTCGCGGATATGTCGGTGCCGTGAAACGTATGCGCTTGGCTTGCAGCACCATTGCCCCTGCGCGCTCGCGCTGCGAGTACGGTCCCGGTGCGACCTGACCAGACTCACGCATAAGTTTGCGCGCCCACACATGCCAGGACGCGGCAACCTCGCTTGTCTGCCTGATCACCCGATCCGGCGGTGCGCCGGGCGCAAACCAGAAGCTCAGAGAATATTCGTCGATTGGCTCCCTGTCGGATAACAACGTGTCCTTGCGCCGGCCCGCGTCCATGTTTTTGGCACAGTAGCGAACGCGATATCTGCCCCGCCGCAGTCCGATGGGATGCCACCCCTCCGAACCCCACTCCGCGATGCCCGTCCATTCAGGTTCATTGACGACGAACGAAACCTCCACGGCTTCCTCCCACGAATCTTCCAAGGGAGGTTCCCCATCCCAGAAATCCACGGTCACCTTCACGCACCCGGTGTGCAAGCCCGTGAGGAGGAACAAAACGTTGCGCACGCGGGCGCCGCACAAGCCATTCTCCTGCCCTGCGAAACACTCATTCAGCTCCGGGCAATAATCGGCAGCCCCCTGGAAATACATCTGTGAATAGTGCACATGGACTTTTCCTTCGAATAAACGCTTCACGCTGGGCACTCCGTTCCACCCGGGGACTCCGTTACGGCGATGGTCATCAGTTGCGCGTTGCCGGCACACTCTGACACGTGGATGAACGCTACACCAAGTCGTCCGTACGATGCACTGAGGAAGGTCTGATCTACTGCTTCAGCGGTAGCGAAGGTCCGCCGATTTCTCCGCAGAATCAATGGCATCGAATTGCTTGAAACAGAGCAAATGGGCAGGTCCATGAATCGCAGGAAGTTGACAGGAGTCGCGGCGACGCAGCACTGTACGATCACAAGTCCAGTTTCGTGCCAGGGGGCATGGAGCATTGGTGGAAGCCACCATTGTTCACCTCTGCTTCCACCTCCCACGTCACAAAGAGGGCTCGCACGCCCGGCGACAACTTATTGATATATCCTGCAGTTAGCGAAGTCATCCAGAGACTTCTTGATTCGGTCGTCCATCGGCGGATCCTCCGGTGTCGCTCTGCCACACGCAACGATCGCAAGCAAAGTAGCTGCTATTACCGCAGAACGCATACGGTTTCAGACGCGCAGCCCGGTCTTTCGCAATTGAGAGTCGGAGCACATCGGCCTTTCCCTCAGAGTCTCACGCTGAGCTCAACATCCCCGCCGAATGGCAGGGACAGGTAACCGCCAGCCGGGTCCCGGACGCGAGCAAGGTATTCCGTGCTCCAGTTCGCGTTATCCGCTATTACCAGAGTGCCAGCTCTCAGCCGAGGCTCGAGCAGCGAAAGGAGCCTCGGATACAGACCCTTCGCTCCATCGAGGAGAACGAGGTCGATCGGTTCCGGCACATCCGTCGCGAGTGTCTTCAACGCATCACCAGCCCGAATCTCAACCAGGTCGTCGAGGCCTGCCGCGACGATGTTCGTGCGCGCCTGGGCCACTTTCGTTGGTTCGAACTCGCTACCGATCAACCTTCCACCACCGTTGTCACGCAATGCTGCGGCCAGGTGAAGGGTAGAGACACCGAACGAGGTTCCGAACTCGACAATGGTCCTCGCCCGACTCGACCGGGCCAGCATATAGAGCAGCGTTGCGGTTTCTCGCGATACCGCGAGATGGAAGTCCTTCAGGCTTTCGTACAGCGATTGATAGTTATCCGTGCTCGTCATCAACCTGGCGAGCTCGCTCTGCGGAAGCTCGTCTCTTCGCTCCTCGAGCCTCGCGTCACTGTCATCGGCTTCGGCGAAGAGCCTGGCCACCACGCCCGAGCATGGGAAGGTCGTCAGCGTATTCATGGAATTTCTCTGTCCCGAGAGATTGCAGGAGTTTGCGTACGAGCTAGAATACGAATAAAACCTCGCATTCGCCATTCGCGTTCCAAGTGCACATATGACAAGAAGCCGGAAACCCCTAATTTCCACGAGAAAACAGCCGCGGCAAGCGCGCTCCGCGAGACTCGTCGCCGACATCCTCGAGGCTTCTGCTCGCGTTCTCGTGCGCCACGGCGCGCATCGCTTCACGACCGCACGGGTAGCAGAGACAGCCGGGATCAGCGTCGGATCCTTGTATCAATACTTTCCGAACAAGGAGTCGATCCTCTTCAAGCTTCAGGCAGAGGAATGGGGACAGACGATGGGGGTGCTCCGCCGCATACTCGGCGACGTGAGCGTGCCGCCGCTCGAGCGGCTCCGAGCTGCGGTAAAGACATTCTTCCGCTCGGAGTGCGACGAGGCGGCATTCCGTAGCGCTCTGGAAGAAGCCGCGCCGCTGTACCGCGAGGCGCCCGAATCTCGCGCGCATGCGGAGGAAGGTCGCCATCTCATGGAGAGCTTCATGAAGGACGTGCTGCCACGTACATCGCTGCGCGAACGCGCCTTCGCCGCAGACTTGATAGGCCTTGTCATCTCGTCAACCGGCAAAACGATCTCGAGCCAAAACCGTTCCCGCTCGGAGGTCGATAACCTTGCGGCGGCCGTCGCGGAGATGCTCTGTGCCTACTTGAAGGCATACTGAACTGCCGACCGAGGAGCGGAAGTATCCAAGGGTGCTGTGATCGACGACGTGAGCGGCGCAATGAGCCGCGAAAGGCGGCTTATGGCCGGTCAGAAGTCGACGCAGTCACCGCCGGCTGCCGCGGCCCTGTAGGATAGGCGGACACTACGAAGGAAGCCCCATGAAAACCTCGATGTATCAGACCTCGATCCCCACGTTTATCCGCGTACTGAACAACCTCGTCGCCATACTCGAGAAGGGCGCCGCCCACGCGGAGGCGCGTAAGATCGATCCGACAGTATTGCTGAACGCGCGCCTGTACCCCGATATGTTTCCGTTCACGAGACAAGTGCAGCTCGCGGCCGACACCGCAAACAGCGGCGCTGCCCGTCTGGCAGGCACAGAAGTGCCGGCGCACGAGAGCAACGAGAGCTCGTTTGCGGAACTTGCCACGCACATCAGGAAGACGATCGCTCAACTCGAGACATTCAAACCGGAGCAACTCGATGGAACTGAAGACAAAACTGTCACATGGCAAACGCGTAGCAGCACCAGAAACATGCAGGGCCTGCCGTATCTCATGAATCATGTTCTGCCGAATCTCTTCTTCCATACCACGACGGCTTATAACATCCTGCGGCACAACGGCGTCGAGCTCGGAAAAATGGACTACCTCGGCAGGAGCTGATCGCCATCGTAGTCTGAAGTGCGCTACCCGTCGCGATGCGACCGAAATCCACACCGACCCTGCAGCGTGCCCATACGAGCGCTCTAACGCGGCCTGCATAATAGAGGTCGTGTTTTACCCGTCGGCCACGGGACCGGAACAATGACACCCCCCGCCGGCGCATTGGCGGCGAGGGGCGCCACCCGGCCACGAGCGGACGTTGCCCAGGGCGGGCTCGGGCTAGCTGAAATCGCACATTCGCCGCCCTGACTCGCACGCCGAAATCCCGGTCGCCCAGGAAGCCGGGATCTGCGCTACTGTATGGCTCCCGGCGTGAGACATCTGGTAGCCGCGAGCCCAGGTTAGGTTGCAAAGCCACGCTATTCGTCATGATCAGCGCTTGTAAACAATTTAAGCCTAAGCATGCGTAGTACTCCTGGTCTGACCGTAGCGGTGAGGCTTGCGCTGGTAGTCGCACCTTGGGCGGTCATCCCGGTCATTGCCGTTGCGCTCAAGGGAGGGCCACACCTCAGTCGCTCGGAGCTGATCTTGTCGGGGTTCTTCGTAGGCGGGCTATTTGGCCTGCCGCTCGCCTATGCTGCTGTGCTCGTTGTGGGCTACCCCGCTTACAGGCTTCTCCTCGCGCACGACCAACTTAGCGTTTGGACGCTGTGCGTTACGGGCGCACTGGCAGGAAGTTTGCTGGGTGCTGTCTTTGCCGGTTCGCAAGGCGCGCTCATTACCGCCTTTTGCGGGTTGGCAGTTGCAGCCGTGGCATGGCTGATCATCAGACGCGAGCTCGCAGCCTGCTACGCCGCGAAATTCGCCTGGGGGTCTAACAAATCGTCTGGACCGCGGCCTTGAGCCATGAAGTTTGTCGTGTCCCGGGCGCGGCGGTATCGCTGTAGCACATGTTCAATCAGCAACCGGCCCGGCGCATCTGCGGAAGGCAGAATTTCGCCTTTGACCCCTTTGAACCACTGCACGCTCAACCCATCGCGACTGTCGATGAAGAGTAAGGTAAAGATGGCTGGTTCGGCGGCTGCGCCCTCCATCTGGCGCATGACTGCCCGGGCGGGCGAGGGACTTTCGAGCGACCGCTTCGGATCGCCAGTGAGCGTTGATGCTGTTATCCAGCATCATTCGGTGTTGACGCGGCTCGGCGTCTCTGGCCGGCCAACTGCGGTCATTCGTGCGTGTTCCTGAGATTTCCGCTTACCGGACGTTCAGAAAGATATCGGGGTTTGGTGCTGCTTCAGAACATGTATTGCGTTTACAACCATGTGTGGCTGCCGGTAAGCATGTTCAGCGTGCCGCCCCGTTCCCTCCTCCCTACTTGCGCCTTGGTTCGGGCGCTCGTGTTGGCTCCCGCGAGCGGCTTATACATGGGTCCGGGCACCGGCACGGCCCTGTTCGGTCATGAGCCGGTACTCCCGCCTTTTTGGGGGGGGGAGGACGGAGCGGGGCTCGCCAAGGTGGTCGAGCGACCGTTCGTCCAGCGCTCAAACCACTGCAATAAAATCATCATCAGTGTGACCCCCGCCACAACAAGCGCGAAACCTGCTGCAACAAGTAGCCTCAAGATCGGGCTCGTCTCAGGCAGCGCGTGGGCAACGTGCAGACAGGTTGCGAATGCAACAATCGTCGCGACACCGGAGATGCCGGACTTCTGCCGCAACTCGCCAAGCGTCTTTATGATTTCCACGAGCGTTTTGCCGCTGAGGGCGGTGCGCTGCGTGTCAGAATTGTCGTTTGCTTTGGTGGCGGGTGGTCGTCCTGAATGCGAACCTGCAATAGCAGTAGAGGCATGAGCGGATTGATCACCGCGATATTGTTTTTCGACCGGTAACTTTCGCATGATAAAATGTCCCGAGCGGGGGATCCGCTGTGGCAGATCCGCCTCCTGTCCAAACTCTCCATTGAATGACGTGAGTTAGCGGTTGCGCCGGCGGGCAACCGTCAGTTGCTTCACGAAGCTTCAGGGGGACAGCGACGCCGAAGAATCTTTCTATTCTTTAGGTAGACGAAGCTCTGATTCATTATCTTCACTCGCGAAAGGAAGGGCTCTGGGCTTATACAACCGTTGAGTCCGGTAATTCCTCCATTGTCAATGTGAATGTTTTGTGAAGGTGAAATTCCTCGGTTTGACCGTGGCCCCTCGCTTCCCCTTCCCCCGAGAACGATCCCACGGCAGCTCCCGTTACCCCCAACCCCGATGCAGCGCTGACCGCGGACCCAGATGGCTCCCAGCAGATGATCGAGGAACCGTTGTCCTCATCAGGGTGCCAACACGCAGAGCGCCTATTCTGCTCGTCGGAATGCGTCTCCGAGCGACAGGCTTGGATTTCAACACATCCTGGAGACGACGACTGGCAATGAAATTGCCATGCCTATCCAGGAACGTACCTCCTGGACTGCATGCATCATCGCCCAACACGACTGATTACAAACCGTCAACCCCGAGCGACTGCCTCCATCATTTCTGAGCGATCCCTCTGGGCAGTCCCATTGTCTCAGATGGGTCGAAAGCGCCAGCTCGCTGAATTTCTGAAGTCGGGCATGAGTGGCCACTCGATGTGCCGGCAAGAATATTTCCAGACCGGTCATTGGCGGTTGCGACGAATCGAACTCTGCCGGAAACCTACCGATGCCACCTGCGGAAGGGCGTGTCGCGCCGCTGAGGTGCCCTTTACGAACGTACATATCGACGACAACGGTGTTGAGCTGTTGGGCAGCACTGCTTCTCTCTATCTATACCTCACAAATCAGAATGAGAGGGCTCACTCGCTTCCGATAGAGATCGAAACCCCGCTTGTTGTCCATCGAGTTGGCTTACCATCTGACTTCGTCACTACGTGAATGACACATTCCGCTGTGGTATCCGGGCCAGTTGCTCAGGAAGTTGAAGAGTTGAAGCCCCGGAGTCTACTTCTATGAGCGCCCTGAATATTTTGGACACCTAATTTATTGAAGCCCGATAGTTGCAGCGACGCTAGGGATGAATTCGCTGAAATCAATAGCGCTAGTCTAGGGACGGGCCACTTGGCGCAGCGTTTATGGCAATCAGTCCTCGTGGTGCGACGTCACTTGCGCTATTTTTCGTGAGCATCTGTGGGCTCAAAATAGTCACTATGGCCTGACTCAGAAATTGCCGGGAGCACGTCTTTCGCGTGGAATCGCTAAAGCTTTTTGGTCAGATTGCCGGGATCGGTGGACTTACAGTTGGAGTCCTCCTCGTTCTCTACAGGGACTTACTTAGAAAGCTTGAGGTGCCGGGCCTAAACCCCAGGCAGTGGTATCGTGTTGTTGTTCTGTTTATGCTTCTAGTCTCGTCAATCGCCGCCTTCGGAATCGTTGCTTGGACTTGGTCCTCTACACAGGTCACTAACGCGAAGTCCAGTGTGAATGGGCCTGTTTCAAGCGAGCCTACTCTCGCGGGAGAGTGGAACCTCCTCGTAACCATCGAAGAGTCCTCGTATCGTCCGTTTCAAAACCTGCGTGTCGGGTATCGGCTATTTGTGTCCCAACATGGTGATGAGATAACCGGGGAAGCGGAAAAGACTTCCGAAAATACACAGTCCATCCCTAGTTCTGCGAGAAGCGCGATGCACCTCCGCGGTTCCATATCGGGGAAGCATGTTTACGCGACCTTCATCCTAGAGGGAAGTCTTAGAAAGACAACGGGGCAGTTCGAATGGAGTTTGAGCGACGACGGAAATGCGCTGCAGGGAAGATTCGTATCTACCGGAGCGGAGTCGCGCGGAAGCGCGTTCGCAACGAGAATACAATGATTTTTGCATGTTGGAATGCGCTCGGCCATCAAGTGCTAGCACTGCTCCATAGGGGACCTACACGTCGGGAAGCGACCATTACCGAAGGGCTGTAGTGGGTCGCAATAGAGCATTCGTATTGCATCGCGGCGAGTAGGTTGTTAGCTCTGGGTAGGTCTCTGACCGGCCAGGAGCCGACCTTCGATTGCCGAATCACGCTTCCTCAGAGCGGCCGTTCGCGCATAGCCGTTCCCGCGCGGATAGCAAGCTGGTGGGGCAGTAGAATTGTCCGCCCCAAACCCTACTTCGAGGATCCAGGTGTCACATGCCCCGGTGGAGGCCCAAGTACAAGGAAGAGCAGCAGGCCGACGAGCTGGGACAAAATCCGCTCGAGATTCTGCGTAAGAAGATCTTTCAATACTTGAATTCGCGTCTTGGATGGCCCGCCGCAGCCGTTGTGGTAGCCATTGTCGCTCTATGGGCCCAATGGGGCACGATATCCAAAATTCCCGGCATTGACTGGGCGCTGACGGCGCTCAGCAAGACTCATGAGCTGCTTCCAGTTCCGAAGGCGAGGGGAGACAGATTCGCCATAGTGCTCCTACACTTGGAGAACGACAGGGATGGAAAGTATCGCCGTTGGATCAGTGAGGACTTGCTGCAGCAATTTCCGAAAGACGAAGTTGAGGTGTTACTGCCGGATCGCGAGATTACGATTGAGGAGAGCGAACGGCCTCAGGAGGCTGTGAAGACGGAGCACGAACGCGCGCGAGGTCTCCTTCGGGACATGAAGGCAAACGTAATGATCTGGGGCGAAGTTCAGGATGTGAATCGGTTGCGTCTGCGCTGGACGATGAATGCAGATGCCCTCCCACAGAAGCCCTCCCCTAAATATCTGCTCTTGCCGAATGGCGATTTACCTGAATTATTCATCAACGAATTAAAAAATGTACTGGCCTTACTCGTAAGCAGTGAAGCAGCGGCGTTCAGGCAAGAAGCGGGCAGATATGTCGCGGATCGGCTACCTGGATTCATTGGAAAAGTCAGGCAGCTCGTTGGCAGTAGTCTTTTCACGGGTCCGCAAAGGGCGACTTTGGAGGTTGTTCTGGCTGACGCGCTGAAAACCTACGGTGACCAGCGGGGAGATAGCCAGGCATTGAAAGAATCAGTGGCGGCTTATCAAGAGGCGCTGAACGAACCCACGCGCAAGGGGGAGTCACTGGACCGGGCAACGGTGCAGGACAACCTCGGCAACGCGCTTGTGATCCTGGGCCAGCGCGAGAGTGGGACGGAGCGGCTCATACAAGCTGTGTCGGTGCATCGAGAGGCGTTGAAGGAACGTACGCGAGAGCGGGTACCGCTGGAGTGGGCGAGGACGCAGAGCAATCTGGGCAACGCACTGTTGGTGTTGGGGGAGCGCGAGAGCGGGACGGAGCGCCTCATGCAGGCAATATCGGCATATCAGGAGGCGCTGAAGGAGCGCACGCGCGCGCGGATACCGCTGGACTGGGCGGGCACGCAGGACGATCTTGGCATCGCGCTCGAAACATTGGGAGAGCGGGAGAGCGGGACGGGGCGGCTCATGCAAGCAGTGTCGGCGCATCAGGAGGCGTTGAAGGAACGTACGCGAGAGCGGGTGCCTCTGGAGTGGGCAGCGACGCAGAACAACCTCGGCACCGCGTTGTGGAGATTGGGAGAACGTGAAAGCGGGACGGAGCATCTCACCCAGGCTATATCGGCATATCGGGAGGCGTTGAAGGAGTACACCCGCGAGCGGGTGCCGCTGGACTGGGCCAGGACACAGAGCAATCTGGGTAACGCGCTTGAAACATTGGGAGAGCGCGAAAGCGGGACAGCGAATCTCACGCAGGCGATATCGGCATATGAGGAGGCGTTGAAGGAGTACACCCGCGAACGGGTACCGCTGGACTGGGCGGTAACG
>Ga0265331_10000830_pt1 | contig 25211 bp, 29 predicted proteins | sample 41923metaG_FD_202088 | JGI IMG/M metagenome (GOLD analysis project Ga0265331, IMG submission 202088) | Rhizosphere microbial communities from Carex aquatilis grown in University of Washington, Seatle, WA, United States - 4-19-23 metaG | ecosystem: Host-associated > Plants > Roots > Rhizosphere... | reverse complement strand
CGATCAATTCCCGCGGATCGGAAATATCGGCTGGAGTGATTTTATTCATCACTTCGGCCGCTGTGTAACCGAGCATTCGCTCCGCGCCGACGTTGAATATCTGAATGACACCCTTCGCGTCGGTGGCGATGCTCGAGAAATTGGCGCTATTAAATATAGCGCTTTGCAACGCCCCGGCCTTGATTTCGGTGCCGATCAATAGATAGCCGATGATGACGTCCTGCGCGTCGCGTAGCGCCGTGACGGATACCACCGCAGGGAAGCGGCTCCCGTTCTTGCGGATGTATGTCAGTTCGTAGATGTCCTCGATCCCGCGCGACGCCTTGAACACCAAGGCCTCGAAGCCCGGCGTGATCGGGGTTGCGAGTTCGACGCTCAGCGCTTTGGCGCGCGCGATCAATTCCTGCGGATCGGAAATGTCGGCAGGGGTGATTTTGTTCATCACTTCGGCCGCTGTGTAACCAAGCATTCGCTCCGCGCCGACGTTGAATATTTGAATGACGCCCTTCGCGTCAGTGGCGATGCTCGAGAAATTTGCGCTGTTGAAAATAGCCTTCTGCAACGCCCCCGCCTTAAGCAGCGCCTCGTCAGCCTGTTGGATCGCGGCGCCGCCCGCGCCGTCCGAGGGGCCTTTCCTCGTCCGCGTCTTATCGTTTCCATTAGTCACGGTGTCGCCTCGGCCACTTGTGCTTGTCCCGCATGGTTCAATTTGCGCGACTTCGAAAGTTCGTCGTGAGCAGCTCTCCAATCGAGTCTTGAAGCTGCCGTAGAGTATAGGGCTTACGGAGGTAGCGCGCGTCTTCGACAAAGAGCGCTTTCAGTTCGTCGGTGACGGCGTTTCCTGTCGTGTACAGCACGGGCAACTTCGGTCGAATCTTGATCGCCTGATGCGCGAGTTCAATCCCGCCGGAGCACGCCTTTTTGAGATAAATATCGGTAACGAGCAGATCAATTTGCTGGTGGGCGTGCAAATGTGAAAGCGCCCCGTCCATGTCGCGAGCCGAAAGTGTCTCGTGCCCAATGTCTTGAATAATGATTTCCATATATTCGTGGATAAACGGATCATCTTCGACGATGAGTATCATGGACATTGAATTCCTCCCTTGCGGCGAACTCCGCCGCGTAAAGCCGCCTACGGTGGAGAGATTCCGGGCGCCAGCACAGAGTGTCGCCCTTCCCAGGTGTCGACGAGTCGAATGTCCGGGCTTGAAGAGAAGGCCTCCAGCCCCCCAATCGCCATCCATCCGTTGATTTGCTGATCTAAGAGGCGACGAAGATGTCCTAACTGAAGTCGGTTTATCGCAGACGCCCGAGTCGCCGATTCGCGGCATCGTCAGAACTCAGAGCCTTAAAGCGAACTTCGGCTTGTTAGGGCCGCAAGTGACGGTCAAGAGCTGCTCGAAGGGCATGTTCGCATGAAATAGCTTCTCTCGAGACAAGCCAGTTGAACGATCCTATAGACAATGGGCATCAACCGCGCGACAGCAAGACTCGGAAACTACTCAGAGCCGATCCTGAAAGAAGTTGCGTCGAAAGAGTCGGTTGTGATTCCCTTGCGAGGTGGATGATTCGCAAGGGATTAACCGATGTGGAAGCCGGAACATCGCTTCGCCGCCGATCGTCGCGGCCTTCGTTATCCGTCTGACCTGACCGACGCCGAATGGGCTCTGATCGCCCCGATGATCCCACCCGCCAAACGTGGCGGTCGCAAACGCACGGTCGACGCGCGCGAGGTCCTCAACGCGATTTTCTACGTGCTCGCAACGGGCTGCCAGTGGAACGCTTTGCCCAGGGACCTGCCGCCCAAGAGCACCGCGCATTCCTATTTCATGCTGTGGGATTGGAGTGGGACGCTGGAGCGCATTCACGATGCTCTTTATGTCGCCTTGCGCGAGGCCGCCGGCAAGGAAGCGAGCCCGACGGCGGCGGTTATCGACAGTCAGAGCGCCAAGGCCGCTCAAAAAGGGGCGCATCGATTGATCCGCAAGGGTTTGACGCGGGCAAGAAAGTCACGGGGCGCAAGCGCCATATCCTTGTCGATACGCTGGGACTCCTGCTCGGCGTGAGCATCTTGCCCGCCAATATTCAAGATCGCGACGGCGCCCGCGGTCTGTTGCAAAGCGCGCGGCGGCGCTTCCCCTTCATCGCGAAAATCTTCGCCGACGCCGGATATCAGGGGCCGAAAATGGCGCGAACCATCACCGAGACCGGATGCTGGAAAATCGAGATCGTCAAACGATCCGACGCGAAAGGTTTCGTCGTCTTGCCCAAGCGCTGGATCGTCGAAAGGACGCTCGCCTGGATCAGCCGAAACCGTCGCCTCATGCGCGACTTCGAACGCTATGCGACCACCGTCGCCGCATTCGTCCACCTCGCCATGATCCGCCTGATGCTCAAGCGCCTGACGCGCGCAACGTCTTGTTCATGATTCCAATCTTTGTGGATCGGCACTCAGATCCATGCCGTGGTTCGGATCAAGCTGGCGTCGGAGAGGTTCATGGCTGCCGCCCTCAACCGGATACAGACCACAGCCGCTCTTGCTTGAGGCACATCGACCTCAACAAATTCCGATCTTATCGTCTTGCTTGTGTAAACGCGAACTCATGTGACGCATGCGTTCCCCAGCCTTTACACGCGCTCGCTACATGGCCCGCCGAGGCGTCCTGAAACTGAAATAGGCAGTTGCGGATTCAGCGCCTTTTCGGGAGCGGCGTGATAAATGTCATGGCGAGTTTGCGCCTACTCGCAGATGCGGAGCCCACCATTAGATCCGTGCTTTTGTATGTCGAGATGCAGATGATTGGCGTGGTCCGCGTCGGAGCCGGGCCCAAGTATTGTTGTAAACCAGCCGCAACCAGCTGTACGAATGGTGCGCAGAACCGCTTCCGGGACAGCGTCGTCACCAGTGCCGACGGAGAGAATTCGCCCGTTGGCTAATTCGAAACCCGAAATGTCGAGCGCCAGCCCGATCGCGTGCGCGCTGAGTTTGCCGGTCGTCTCATGATTGCGATTGCGACACTCATAGCCGGGGCCTGTCCGGATCGCCTTCAAGGGAGATGCAAAGTTAACCGCTAACACCGGAGCGACGACTTCGCCAAGCCATTGGGCCAGAGGTTCCGCCAGCTGGCAATCAATGAGAGGCTCGTTCGGAAATAGGATAGCGTTCCCTGTCCCGTACCGGTCGGTCACATGTTCAATTCGAATTGGCATGGGGACAACGCAGGCCTCTTTATTCTTCGATGGGGCGACTGCGGGCCGCGCCTTAATTCCCATGGTCTCCAGTCGTGCGATGCATTCGTGAATACCGGACTCAGCTATGTGCTTTTTGTCACCAGGCGGCGGAGACGAATCCGCTCCTGGCAAAGTGCCGGCCGCCACGCTGTTTCGTCCTTTCTCGCCAAATTCCGAAGGTTTCTGGGGCGGCAGAGGCGCCGCGTGTGTCGCGCTCACTGCTAACATCAGGCTAATCAAAACCGCGGCTCTCGGAGTCTTAGTCATCAGCGGCGCTGTTCATTGACCGTCACTGACCCCTATGGCGAGCAGGTTGCCGATCTTCTCGCTTTCAGGCGAGACGACCTGGATGAAGTGATATCCTCCGGGCGTTCTCTCGATTATGCCGGTTGCCTTTGTCTGACGACCGGAGCCGAAACGTATTCCAACCGAAGCAATGTGCTATTACGCATCGTCGAGGATACGGTCGGACGCCACGATTTCTTGCTGACTCCATGTTCGGAGGATGCGTTTCGTATCATTTACGGCGACGAGCATCCTCATCACGGGTGTTTTGGAAACCTCTCTGTCGCGCTTGCGCCGTTCGGCATTCATCCGGATCGAATTCCTGTCGCGTTCAACATCTTTATGAACGTCGTCGCGAACGCGGAAACTGGTGTGCTACGAGTCGATCCGCCCTTGAGTCGCGCCGGCGATCACATCACCTTTCTGGCGGAGGTTGATCTTATTATCGGGCTCACCGCTTGTTCGGCGCTACAATCAAACAATTACGCGTTTAAACCCATCGACTTTTCGATCGGAGCGTCGATTGTCCACCCAGCGCAGGCCGTAGGCCATGAACTTGGATGGATCGATAGGTGGTGTCGAGTAATTTTCTTTCAAGCGAGGCCGTTATGTCATTCGTTCCCATGCATAGAGGCGAAACGAAAGGGCGCGACGCGCGATTGCCAAGATCACCCCCCCCCATGGCCCATTCAAATTCTCGTCGCTGCTCGCTGACGATCGGGATCTCGGCTGAAATCGCCATGCACACGTATGGACGAACGTCCACGTTTCTGGATAACAGTTTCAAAAATCGCGCGCCGGAACGTCCGGCGCGCATAACATTTGAATAGTGGCGCCGTTGTCAGTTCGCTCGCGTCGCCGATTGATCACGCAGAGCGCGAATCCGATCGTGGTTCGCTTTTACGCCCACATATTGTCGACGCACGATGGCCTCGATATCCGCGGGCAAAGCCCCTTTGAGCGCCGCTTCGTAATTGCGCATCGCGGCGTCCTCTCCGCGCTCGCATTCTTCGAGCACCACGTGCTCCTCCATGCCTGTGACAGACGACATTATGTCGGTCCAGCGTCGATGCAGTGTTCCGCTGACGCTGCCCGACATGGCAGGCTCTCCGCCGAGCTTGCGAATCTCGGTTTCGAGCACTGCGGCGCCCTCGTCGCAACGGTCAGCCGAGGAATCGAACACCGGCGTCAAGCTGCCACTCTTGACGTCCTTGGAGCAGGTTCGAAAGCCCTTGGCGCCATCCTTCGTCGTTTGCAGTAGCGAATTCAAGGTCGCGATCACTTCTTGGTTGTTCATGACAAATCTCCTACGAGGCATTTGCGCTCGATCGCGCGGACACTAGACCTCTCGACCGGGGGCCGCATAGGATCGGAAACTACCCATCAAAGGCTTCAACGACCGCCACCCTTGATCAAGAGGAAGCAAAGCGGATATCGCTGGTAAACCGTCAGTAATCGACGCGCTTTAGACAATCCTGCTTCGGCGGATCGACAAATGGGGAAAGATCGGCGCGGTCGCGCTCGATCCGCAAAGCGTCAACGCCATGATCAAGAGGCCGTTGCCCCATCGCGGGCCTCGATCCGGCGCGGTTCTCGGCGCATGGGCTTCGTTCCGGCTATCTCACCGAAGCCGCGCGCGCGGGCGTTCCGCTCCACGAGGCCATGCAGCAGTCGCGGCATCGCTCGGTGCACTAGGCGGCGCGCTATTACAATGAGGGCGAAGTCGCGCGGGGCAGGGCGGCGCGGCTGGCATGGAGGGCGGTGGCGTTACCGGCAACGAAGACGAGGAAGCTACTCAGTCGGGTGCGGTTGGAGACCATTGGCCATTGTTGCCCGATGATTAGCGCCAATCCGAGCGAAGCTTGGCGGTGACGCGTCATTCCAGATGAATTCCGGCCCGGCTGACGCTCTCGCCGTCGTTGTTGCGCAACGCCCAGAATGAAAGCGACGAGACAATCGTCAGTCCGCCCAAGGTCAAGAATGCGTGATGCAGCGCCGCTGTTACGGCGAGGCGATCCGACTGCGCCGCGGCTCCGAGATACCAAGCCGTCACCAGCGATCCGCAAGCCAGTCCAAAGCTCATGGAAATCTGCTGAAAGGAACTCGCGATCGTGCTGGCCATGCTCGCTTCGCTATCTTTGATCTCCGCATAGGCCATGCTGTTCATGCTCGAAAATTGCAGCGAATTGAAAAACCCCAAGGCCAGTCCGATGAGAACGATCATCACGAGCGACGTTTGCGCGTTCACCCGCGAATAGAGACCAATGATGATGCCGATCATCAGGGTGTTGACGACGAGCACTTTGCGAAAGCCAAAGCGTCGTAAGACGCGCGTGGAGATGAGCTTCATACCCATGGCGGCGGCGGCGGTCGGCATCATCAGGAGACCAGATTGCCACGCCGGGAGACCGAGGCCGATCTGAAAGAGCAATGGCGTTAGGAAGGGCAGGCCGCCAACGCCAAGCCGCGTGATGAAGCCGCCGATCACCGAAACGCGAAAAGTTCGCGCCTTGAACAGCGCAAGTTGCAGCAAGGGGTAAGGCGCCTTGAGCGCATGACGCCAGTAAGCGGCGAGCAAGGTCGCGCTGAGCAAAAACAGGGCTGCTTCGATGCGGATGTCGATCTGATGTTCGCCAAAAATCTCGAGGAGCCAGGAGAGCAGCGCGATTCCGGTCCCAAACAAACCGAGACCGATGATGTCGAGCGGGTGTGAGGCGTCGCCATAATAGTCGGGCATATGTTGATGAATGAGCCACAATGCGATCACGCCCACCGGAACATTCACAAAAAATATTTCTCGCCACGACAACCAGTGAACGATCAGGCCGCCGACGGTTGGTCCGAGCAAAGGCCCAATCAAGGCCGGGACGATGATGAAATTCATCGCTTGCAAAAGCTCCGCCTTTGGAAACGTGCGGATCACGGCGAGGCGCCCAACCGGCATCATCATCGCCGCGCCGGCGCCTTGCAATGTACGCGCGGCCACCATTTGAGGCACACTCGTCGCGACGCCGCAAAGAACCGAGGAAATCGTGAAAATTGAAACCGCTAGGGCAAAGACGCGCCGCGTCCCATATCGATCGGCGATCCATCCGCTTACCGGAATGCACACGGCGAGACTGAGGATGTAGCTGGTCACGACGGCCTTCAGGCTGAGCGGGGTCACATGCAAACTCGCCGCCATCGACGGAACGGCGGTGTTTACGATGGTGGAGTCGAGCTGTTCCATGAACAGCGCCGTGGCGACGACCCATGGGAGGAAGCGCTTGATCGTCGAGCTATCCATTCGAATTGCTTTCAAATGCTCCAGCGTGCGAACGATTGCGTCCGAGTTGAATTTGCTCGAGGACCAATCCGAATCTTCCATGCGCAAATCTATTGATCACGCTAACACCGGCGCCGCCTCGAGCTGCGCGACGCCAGCACATACCACCCGTCGCACCTTTTCGAAGGCGCGCGCTTCGATCTGGCGCACGCGTTCCGCTGAAACCCGAAATTCGAGCGCTAACGCCCGAAGCGTCACGCGGTGGTCGGTGAGGCGGCGCGCCTCCATAATTCGACGTTCGCGCGAATCGAGCACATCGAGTGCGCTCCGCAACGACATATATCGGTTGTCGCGTTCTTCTCGGAGGGCGAGAGCGCACTCCTGATCCAAGTTGTCGTCGACCAGGCGGTCCTGCCATTCACCGCTTCCGTCCTCCCCCTCGCGAAGCGGCGCGTTCAGCGAGGCATCGCCCGCTAAACGCCGGTTCATGTCGATGACGTCTTTCCGGCTGACGCCAAGGCGGCACGCGATGGCTTCGGCATTCTCAGGCTTGAGGTCGCCCTCTTCATAGGCGGAAAGGCGGCTCTTGGCCCTGCGCAGATTGAAGAACAGTTTCTTTTGACTCGCCGTGGCGCCCAACTTGACGAGCGACCATGATCTTAGCACATATTCTTGTATGGACGCCCGAATCCACCACATCGCGTATGTCGAAAGTCGGAATCCGCGCTCCGGTTCGAAACGTTTGACGGCTTGCATGAGGCCGAGATTGCCCTCTGAAATGAGTTCGCCGACAGGCAGACCATAGCCGAGATAGCGCATCGCGATCTTGGCGACGAGCCGCAGGTGCGAAGTAACGAGTTTTTGCGCGGCCTGCCAATCCTTATGCTCGCGCCAGCGTTTTCCGAGCTTGTACTCTTCCTTCGGTTCCAAAAAGGGGAGCCGGCGAATTTCGGATAGATAACGGTTTAGGCCGCCTTCGGGGGAAAGCTGATATAGAGTCGTCGGCATAGGTCCTCCTCCAAATGCGTTTCGCTTCCGACCAATCCGCGACGGCCAAGCCCGAAGCTCCTCTCACCTCCGCTGTGATGCGAAAGGGGCCGGTGTCATCGCAACGAACGAGGACTTTAGTTCCAGTTCGAAGTCGCGTTAGCCCCGGAAACTACTCAGGCGAAGACGGCGGCGGCATGTCACCCGCCATAGGGCTAATGTCGGCGGCCGCGTCGAGCTTGGCCGTGAATTGCTCGGCGTTGTCTTTACGATCGACCTGACGCTCGACCTCGACGTTTAATCGTTGATAGGCTCCCAGCCCGAGAACGATGAGAATCGCCGTCGCGAGCAGAGCGGTCGGGTACGGCATTTTTTCGACGTCGTGTTTGCTAACCTGAAATACGATGACCAACCCTTCGATAAAAACCGCGATGGCGATCGTCGAGATGAATTTCGTCAGACTGCGCCGGACATCGGATGTGGTGACGAGCGAACGGTTGCGCAGGACCTCTTCTTCGACGAAATATTTGGCCACGTCGAAGACAGCTAGAGCGATGACGACGTAGCCAATCGCGGTGAGTATCGCGTCGCCTCCTTCATGCCAGTCTTGGCTGAGCGCCGAAACGAGTTCAAATGCTCCGAAGCCGACGAGCGCCAACGCCAAGAGCATCAAGGCGACGCTTGCGACGGCGAAGGTCGCGCGCGAAAGAGTTTCCATCATTTTGCGCGGCTCCTTGAAGCAGCATTGCTTGCGAGATTCCGGTTTAGCAGCCTCGATGTTGGGGCGATCGGTGTGCGCTTGCGATAGATTAAACCAACGTGCCGACGACGGCTCCAATTCCAGCCGTCACCGCCATTGCAAGGGCGCCCCAAAAAAGAACGCGAATCGCCGCCTTCGACATATTTGAACCACCCGTTTTGGCGCCGACAACGCCGAGCAGGACGAGACAAAGGAGGGACGCGATCGTGACCGTTCGAATCATCATGGCGTCGGGAGTCGCCATGGCGACCAGCAGAGGAAGAGCCGCGCCGGTCGAGAACGCCGCGCCAGAGGCGAGAGCCGCCTGGATTGGCCGCGCTCTGGTCGTCGCGGATATCCCGAGTTCGTCGCGGGCATGGGCTTCCAATGCATCATGCGCCATGAGCCGCTCCGCCACTTGCAGCGCCAAAGCACTGTCCAGACCGCGTTCGATATAGATTCCAGCCAACTCTTGCTGTTCACCTCCGCGGTTTTCACTCAGTTCGCGCCGCTCGCGCCCAATGTCCGCGCGTTCGGAATCAGATTGCGAACTGACGGATACATACTCTCCCGCCGCCATGGATATCGCTCCGGCGACAAGTCCGGAGACGCCGGTGATCAGGACGCTTTCATGCGAAGCGTGGGCGCTGGCGACGCCGAGGATCAGGCTGGAGGTCGAGAGCACGCCGTCGTTAGCGCCGAGGACCGCCGCCCTCAACCAACCAAGACGGTCGACAACATGACGCTCCATATGTCTTCGACCATACGCCATTCAATGTCCTCGTTTGATTCGGCCGAGTTTGCGGCTCATGGCGACCTGGGGCCTTTCCTTTGCGCGGTTTAGGTCGCATGCTTCCTCACAATGGCGAGGGTCGTGCGCCTAGCGCTGGATTAGGGCGAGAAGAATGATGATCGGCAACGGAACGCCGAGCATCCAAAGCAGAATCGAACGTCCCATGATCTCGTGCTCCTTGCCGACCTTGTTTCACCAGCGCGTCAGATGACTCGCGTCGAAATTTTCGTCGCGATGGAGCCCGCCGACGCCGGCTCCCCACCACGCCGCGGCGGCTCCTAGAACCATCGAGGCGGTCGCCAAGAAGGCGAGAAGGATTCCGGATTTACGCGCGATTTCGGTCGCCGCGCGCATTTTGTCGGCGGAGGTTTTCATCTGTTCGGAAAGCGTGTCGATTCGCTTTTCCGCGTCCCCCTGCGAAAGGCCGGCGCGGGAAGCAAGGACGCGCGCCAGATAGGCGCGGTCGTCTTTGTTCAGCGCGCCATTGGCCGAGGTCATCGCCAAAATCCGCGAGACTTCTCCACGCGAGGTTTCGAGAGTCGCACCGCCGGTCGCCGCCGCGCCCACAGTTTGGGAAGCGTTCTTGCCCGTGGGCGCGCTTCGGGTCGGCGCGACGGTACCGTCGTTACGAAACAAGGCGTCGATCTCGTAGCCCATGGGATCGGGACTCAGTCCCGCATTCGGCGACATGGCGGAGGCCCCGGATTTTGCGGGATCGGCGCCGCCTTTGACCGCGGACGAAAGGGACAATGTCGTGACCGCCGACGAAAGCGAGAATGTTGCGAGAGAGGTTCCGATGACGACCGCGAGCGCCCAGACGACGAGCCCATGCGCTCCATCCCGGACATGGACCTCATGTTGCGTCGCGCCATCGATGGGGCGCCGCAAACGGCCCGTGATATATCCGCCCGCGACGAAACTGGAGACCGTGATCCAGGTGAACCAGAGCGCCAAAGCGACGTAAAACAGCGACGGCGAAGGGCCATGGTAGGGGGAGACGAGCGAGAGACCGATCGCGGAGCCAAAAGCGGTCATCAGCACGATGATCGCGGATGCGACGACGGCTCCCGCGAAAATCGCCGACCATTCGACGTACGACGATCCGGGCGCGCCGACGGGAGTTCGTGTCGTTGCGGTTGTTGTATCGGTCATGACCTGAATCTCCTTGCTTGTGCGCTTCAGCGCAGACCGAGGAAGGAGAGAATGGCCATGATGACCACGATGAGACCAACGAGGTAGATAATGCCGTTCATGGCGTCCTCCTAATGGATGGCGGCGGCCCGCCGATTTGTTGCGTCACGCCGGCGCCCTCTAAGGGAACCATGCGGCGCGCGTCGATGCGCGTCGCAAGGATTTGGCCATGCGGCGAGGCGTGTCATTGCCGCCCCGCGCGCATCGCCGTTCGGCTATCGCTGTTCGCGATCCCGTTACTGCACGGCGCCGTGCGCCCGTCCGCCCGGAACCTTGCATGAGCAACCCGCTCCTAGTCGAGCCGCCGAATACAACTCGCAGGTCCGCGCCGGCGTAACGCAATAGTTTCCGAGCGAACCATCCGCGTAGTTCGCCTGCGCGGCGGCGGCGGCCAACGGCAGGATCATCGAGGCGGCCGCTGCCGGCCCCCACCACCCGCCATCTCCATATCCACCCCAGCCATAGTCCTGGTCATATCCCGGATAGACCGAAGCCCCGTAGCCGTAGCCATAGCCGGGTTGCACGCCGCGATAATCGCCGCCGCGCCAAGCTCCGCCGTATCCGCCGCGATAGCCCCCACCGGAACGGGCGAAGTGAGCGCCATGGAAACCACCGCCCCCACCACGGAAGCCGCCGCCACGCCATCCTCGCGCCTCGGCGGGGGCGCTGGCGACGCACCCGGCGAACAACGCCACGGCCGTAATCCCGCTAAGTAAACGTCTCATGGCAACCTCCCACGCATTTCTCGGACGTGGCGTCCGCATGATCGAAACATAGGCGGCGAGCGGCCGCGAAAGGTAGCGTCGGAAACTACTCAAGCGCGCGCTGTCCGGCGGTGGTTCGAACGCTAAAATTCATTCGAACCGTCGTCGCGATCAAACCCACCGCCACCATCATCGCTCTGCGCCCGACAAATGAAGCGCGCGCGATCGATGGCGAGAACCAAGCGGACGTAGCGAACCGCTCTCGCAACGCATGATGAGACCTCTGAGTATTTTCCGAATCTGACGAGGCCGGTCACGGTTCATTAAAGTCGCATGAACCGAAAACACGTTGTCGATGGTTTGGAGGATGTCGTCATGGACAAAAATTGGCTAACTGAAACGCGGATCCTGAGCGCCCGCTCGCTGCTTCGGAAATTTGTGGTGGCGATCGCCATGGTGACGCTCTGCGCGATGGCGATCTCTCCTTCGAGCGCAAGCGCGCGCGATCGCCGCCACCGCGACGAATTGAACGAGCCGACCTCGAATCAGGTCATAGACCTTGCCGATGCGCGCATCGCACGCTTCAAGGCGGATCTGCGTATGACGCCGGATCAAGAGAAAAATTGGGGCCCCGTTCAGACCGCCCTGCACGACATGGCGAAGCGACGCGCGGACAGGATCCTCAAGCAGCGAGACGATCGAGCGGCGGCGACCAAGCGTTCGGAGGCGAAGGATGGCAATGCCGAAGATGGAAAGGCCGGGAGTGCTCGCGCTTGGACGGCCATCGACGAGATGCGTGCGCAGGCCGACGCGACAAGCGCTCACGCCGACGATCTACGAAAATTCGCCGACGTCGCTGGCCCGCTATACGACAGTCTCGATGCCGCACAGCAAAGAAGGTTCGGCGGATTCATTGCTGGATATTTCAGCGAAGCGCGCGAGAACGATTGGCGTCGCTGATCGAGAATCGCTTCTGGTGCTGTTCAAAAACTAAGAAAGGCGACCCAAGCGGGCCGCCTTTTCAGAAGGCGATCACGAAAAATTGCGCCTTGTCGATGACCTTCTTGGCGACATCCTTGGCCTTGCCAAATTTGGCGACGCGTTCCTCGCTTGAGCTGAGATAACTCATCGGCCGGGGCTTCAACGCGACGAAGTTGACTTATCGCGTCCAGACGAATGGCCGCGAACCCGCCCATTTGGGACAATCGCCAATTTGGGCTGGGGCAGCCGTATTGAGCGTAGGCCGACAAGCATCGGGATGAGCACGATCACGGTGAGTGTGCCAAACATTTTGAAGCCCTTTCAGTTTAACGCAAGCTTCGGCGCGTCACCGTGAGCCCGGCTCGAATCTGTCGTCAGCGGCAAGCTCGAATCCAAGCAAGTTGGTGAAGCGCACCATTATCTCAATAAAATATGCTTGATACGTGAAGCGACCATCCTCGGAAGATACTCATGTCGATTTGGGCATGCTCTTGCCGTACTCACGGCGACGGGCGATAAAACGCCGCTCGCCTCAAGCCATTTCGAAACCACTCGGCCGAAAGCGATTGAGGTCATTCGGCAAAGGGGGCGGTTTTTTCAAGCCGCTCCCCGGCCGTCTGATGGAGAGATCGACCAGGCGGGCGAGACCGCAGCATTGTCAGGCGATGACGATCTCGTTCTCGACGGATGTCGTCGGATTGCCCTTAACTCTGCCAACCCGGTTTAAGGACAATTTGATTGCCCTTAAATTGACAAGCGCCGGAGAGACGTTCTCGGGTGGTTCAGGCGATATCGAACTTCCTCCCATGAAAATTGTCCTCGTAATCGACGAGGTTGACGTCGCAAAGGAACCGACAACGCGTTCCCAGGGTTCGCGATTCGCATCGACCATCGAGCGCCGGAGCTTTTGTGGCATCAGCCACGCGGTCTTGTAGGTCACGTAGAGCTGGTCTTGCAGTTGCACCGCCGACATGCCTTTGGAATGCGTCGTCAGCATATGCGCGGCCGAAGCCATGTCGTGAGTGGCAATGTCAGTGCGCTCCATGCAGGGGTCCCGTTGGAGCGATGGATGAAGCGGTCTGTCGCGGCATTTTGACGTCGATGGCGACGAGAGCCCCGTCATGGATGTTGGCAAGGCCAGCCACCCAATCGGCGACGTCACCGAGCGTCGCCAGGGTTGGGACGCCGAACGAAACTTGGTCGTCCTCGAAGACGACGCGCAACCGAGACTCGCTCGCTCCCGCCTCATGAAATCCGCGCATTTTGGGCTCCTTAATGGTCTTGCCGCAGGGTGACGCTGCGATCGCGTGAGGCAACGAAGATTATCTCTTGGCGTCACCAAGGCTTACGACGCCGCTGGAAACTAGTAGATCGATTCCTTGAAACCGCTTATATGCGGGGGATTCCGTCGGAACGACGCGGCATCTATACTCTTGTTAGGTGATTTGCTGAACGAGACGGATTGGATCATGGCGGCTCGACGTCGAGTGATAGAGTTGGGGTTCACACAAGACGATGTAGCGGAGTTGACGCGGCTCGCGCGCTCGCGGACGGAGCCAGCGAGCCGGGTCGAACGGGCGCGGATGCTCCTTGCCTACCGCGAAACACCTTCCTTTTACGCGGTGGGTCGAACCATCGGCGTTACGCATCAAACGGTCGAGCGATGCGTGCGGCGGGCCGAAAAGCTTGGCGTCATAGTGGCTCTCGACGACAGTCCGCGTCCGGGACGCGAGCGGGTCATCACCGAAGAAGCTCGAACTTTCATCGTCGATCTTGCTTGCCGCAAACCCAAGGAACTCGGCTATCCGCACGAATTGTGGACGACGCGGTTGCTGACACGACACATTCGTGAACATGGGCCGGTGACAGGACACGAATGCCTCGCCAATCTTGCTCAGGGCACGCTGTGCAAAATTCTCGCCGCGTATGAGATCAAGCCGCACAAGGTACGCTATTATTTGGAACGCCGCGATCCTTTGTTCGACGAGAAGATGGCCGAGGTCTTGTGCGTCTATCGCGAGGTCGCGTTGTTGAAACAATCTGCTGTCGCGCAAGAGCCGGAAGCCCCAGCGATTGCGATCATCTCTTACGATGAAAAGCCCGGCGTGCAGGCGATCGGAACGACGGCGCCGGACTTGCCGCCAGCGCCTTTGCGCCACGACTGCGTGGCCCGAGATCACGAATATGTTCGACACGGAACGCTGAGCCTGTTGGCGGGAATCGATCTTTTGACCGGAGTGGTTCATGCCAGCGTGGAGGAGCGACATCGTTCGCGTGAGTTCGTGGGCTTTCTGCAAAAGCTCGACGCAGCCTATCCGTCGTCAACGGCGATCAAATTGATCCTCGACAATCATTCCGCGCACATCTCGAAGGAAACCAAGGCTTGGCTCGACGCGCAACCAGAGGGGCGTTTCACATTTGTGTTCACGCCCAAGCATGGTTCATGGCTCAATCTCGTCGAGGGTTTCTTCTCAAAGCTCGCACGATCAACGCTTCGTCATATCCGCGTCGCGTCCAAAAAGGAGCTGAAAGATCGGATCATCGCAGCAATCGACGACATCAATCGCGATCCCGTCGTTCATACCTGGACCTATAAAATCAATGTCTCGCCATGATATGAGTCGATCCACGGAAGCGCTGTACTAGAATGCTAAGCTCTGAACCCCGATCGAGGCAGGCTCGGAAACTACCCATGCCAAACCGCGTCGACGCATCGCGCTTCATCCCAGCCGCGGGATTTCGCGGCCGCGCCTATATTCGTCCCATCAAAACAAGGATGAGCACCACGATCAGGATCGTTCCGAGGGCGCCGGACGGGAAATAGCCCCAGCTGGCGCTATGGGGCCAGGACGGGAACGCTCCGACGAGCAGCAGGATGAGAATGATGAGGAGGATTGTTCCGAGAGACATGAGATTTCCTTTCTTGTAGCGCTAAGAACCGAGATCCGTTCGCGAGATTTGCGACCGCGAATTGTCCTTGGTGCTGAAGTAGAGCCGAGCGACGGCGACCAACGCGCCATCGCTCAGATGATCGATTGTCTCCACGCTGACGATGCGGGCGGCGACTTTAGGATGTTGGCGCGTCAAATGCGCCGCCAGTTCCGATTTGGCGCTGTCCGGGCCGGCGATCAGTATCGCCGTCGCTTCGGCGATCGCATCGGAGACATGCTCCAAGAACTCGTCGTCCAACAAAGACTTGCAGCCACCGATCGAGGTAGCGTTGCGTTGGATATGCCGGGTCGGACGGTGCGGGTGGAGGATCATGCGATCGACGCCCGTCCCGTTGAAATGGAAGACCTTCGCTTCCCGTTGATCGATCCAGACGATCGCATGATGGTGAGCGGTCATGGCGTGGCTCCGCACTCACATCTAAAGGCGGCGGGATAGCCGGTTAGCCTCCGATTCCGCTTCGTATCGAGTAATCGACGTTTTTGGATTATGTTCCATGTGAAAAGTTGCGTGTAGGCTCGGAAACTACTCAAAACAAGAGGTGGAACTCGTTAATCGAAGATCCGCGCCAAGCTCACGGCCGGTGGTTTGTAAATTCAAGAAGGCCTAATATGTATGAGTCCTGAGGGCGGCTAAGCTGACGGCGCCGTGGGAGGAATCGCCGATGAAAGGTCGCGCAGAAATGAAGACGAGCCGCGCCAGTGCGTTTGGCGACGCGAGTGGTCCGAAAAAGACTCGGGCCGTCTCGCGGCAAAATCCGGTCAAGCGCTGCGCATTTCCCATCGTCGCTATCGGTGCTTCGGCGGGGGGACTAGAGGCGTTCCGAAGCTTCCTCGACGCGCAGAGCGCCACGAGCGGAATGGCCTTCGTGATGATCCAGCATTTGGATCCGACGCATCCCAGTCTCATGCAGGAATTGCTCTCCGGGCATACCAGCATGTCGGTCGTGCAGGCAGCCGAGGGCGCGCCGCTCGAACCCAATCACGTTTATCTCATTCCTCCGGGCGCGTACCTCGCGATGCGAAACGGCCTGCTGCGGTTATCGAAACCGACGGAGCAGCGCGGCGCGCGACTGCCCTTCGACTTCTTCTTGAATTCTCTCGCCGAGGCTTGCGGCGAGCAGGCCGTCGGCATCATCCTGTCGGGCGCCGGTTCGGATGGCAGCGTTGGGGCTCTTGCGATCAAGGAAAAAGGTGGTCTCGTCATCGCCGAGGATCCCGAGGAAGCCGAATTCGATGGCATGCCGCGTAGCGCGATCGCGACCGGCGCCGTCGATTTCGTCGCGTCGGTCGGAGACATTCCCGAACTCATTCTTGCGCGGCTTCACGGAGCGGGGACTGTAGCCGCGGACGCAACGAAATCCCCCAGGGTTCCCGCATCCGACGAGTTCACGCAGATCGTGGCGCTGCTTCGAGACAAGACCGGGCTGGATTTCAGCGTCTACAAGCCAGGCACATTGCAGCGACGTCTGGAACACCGCATGAACGCGGTCCGCATCGAGACCATCGTATCATATCTCAATCTTCTTCGTGACAAACCCGCGGAGGCCGAGTTGCTGCGCAAGGATCTGCTGATCGGCGTCACGCAATTTTTCCGCGGCCGACCGGCTTTCGAGTTCCTGTCCAACGAAATCATCCCCAACCTCGTCAATCAGCAAAAGGACGAGGGGGCGATCCGCATCTGGTGTCCGGGGTGCAGCACCGGGGATGAGCCTTATTCGCTCGCCATGCTGTTCCTCGAGGCTTTCGAGCAGCTTAGGCGACCCGCGCGGCTGCAGATCTTCGCGTCGGACATCAATGCGGACGCCGTGGCTTTAGCGCGCGACGGGCTCTATCCAAAAACGATCGAGGCGGATGTGGCGCCGGACCGGCTGGCGCGATTTTTCACCAGGGAAGATCACCATTACCGGGTGGCGCGCGAACTGCGCGACTGCGTCGTATTCACGGTTCACGATATTTTGGCGGACGCGCCCTTTTCCAACATCGACCTCGTTTGCTGTCGCAATCTCCTCATCTATTTGCAACCGGAAGCGCAGCATAAAATCCTATCGTTTTTTCATTTTGCTCTGCGCGATGGCGGCGTTCTGTTCCTCGGGGCCTCCGAGACGGTCGGCTCTGGAGAACGTTTCGAGTCCATTTCAAAGAAATATCGCGTTTATCGTCATGTAGGTCGTAGCCGGCCGGGAGAGGTCGCGTTTCCGGCAGGCGCTCAGACGGTCGAGCGGATCCTTTCGGCGACCCCGGCGAAGCCTCCGTCCGAACGAGCAGCCGACTTCGAGGCTCTGTCTCGGCGCGCTTTAATCGACAGTTTTTCTTTGTGTTCCGTGTTGATCGACGCGCGCCAGGAGTGTCTCCACATTTCTGGCGCGGCCGATAGATATCTCCGGGTTCCCTTGGGCGTCGCCAGCAACGATCTGTTGGTGATGGTCCGAGACGGTCTGCGTCCTAAGCTGCGCGCCGCCATCGAGCGCGCCAAGCGCGATCGGGCGCGTGTGATCGTGACAGAGGCTCAACTGGAAAAGGATCACGATTCCTTCACCATTTGGATCGCGATCGAACCGGTCAAGTCGCATGATGAAGGGATGTTGCTCGTCAGTTTTCTTGATGGTTCCTTCGCGAAGCCAAGCCCAAATCGTTTGGTTGCGCCAGGCCGGGTGGATGGAACGCGCGTCGCCGAATTGGAGCGAAGGCTCGCGGACCTCACCGCGGAGCTCGCAAGCGCGGTTCAGGATCTCGACTCGGCGAAAGAGGAGCAAAGGCGCATCAGCGAACAGGCCATGTCCCTGAACGAGGAGGCGCAATCCACCAATGAAGAACTGGTCACGTCAAAGGAAGAGCTGCAATCGGTCAACGAGGAACTCACGGCGCTAAACAGTCAGCTCCACGAGACGCTTGAACGTCAGCGCAATACATCCAACGATCTCCAGAATATTTTGGAAAGCTCCGGCATCGCCACGATCTTCCTGGATGAAGAACTCAAAATTCGCTTCTTCACGCCGGCGGCCATGTCGCTGTTCAAAGTGATCTCCACGGACATTGGCCGGCCATTGGCCGATTTCACATCGATCGCGAACGGGAGCGATTTGATCCGCGACTCCTCGATTGTTCTTAACGAGCAGAAAATCATCGAACGTGAGGTTTCGACGGAGAGCGGGCTTTGGTACAATCGGCTTATTTTGCCTTACAGAACTCATGACGGGTTGGTTGAAGGGGTCGTGATCACGTTCACGAACATCACTGAAAAGAAACGGGTCGCCGAAGCGCTCGACGCCGCCAAGCAAGCCGCCGACCAGGCGAATGTCGCCAAATCGCGATTCCTCGCCGCCGCCAGCCATGATTTGCGACAGCCGTTACAGACAATCCGCCTTCTGCAAGGATTGTTGGCGCAAAAGTCCGACGGGCCCGAGACGCAAACCCTTCTGAAGCGTCTCGACGCAACGGTTGGCGTCATGTCGGGAATGCTAAACACGCTGCTCGACATCAATCAGCTCGAAGTGGGCGTCATCCATGCGGATGTCGAGAGCTTTCCTTTGAGCGAGCTGTTCGAACATCTCGACACGGACTTTAGCTTTCACATGCGAGCGCAGGGTCTCGAGTGGCGCGTCGTGCCGAGCGACTGCGTCGTGCGGAGCGATCCTAGACTGCTGGAGCAGATTCTTCGCAACCTGCTCTCCAACGCCGCGAAATTCACGACGAGCGGAAAAGTGCTGCTGGGGAGCCGCCGTCGTGGCAAGATGATGCGTATCGAGGTGTGGGATACGGGCCAAGGAATTCCCGAGGAGAATCGTCTGGAGATCTTCGAGGAATTTCATCAGATCAACAATCCAGCTCGGGAGCGCAGTAAGGGGCTTGGGCTTGGTCTGGCGATAGTGCAACGATTGGCCAATCTGCTCGGCCATCCCATTGATCTAATTTCGCGCCCTGGGCATGGTTCGATGTTCAGCATTTGCGTGCCAATAGACGCCCCTGCACGCGTCGCTTTGAAGGCGACCCGAGAAAAGCATCCTGTTGAATGTGTTCAAGCGAACGCCTCGATTTTAGTCATCGAGGATGATCCCACCATTCGTGAACTTCTCCAAATGCTGCTGCGCGACGCCGGTCATCGCCCAATGGCGGCAGCCGATGGCGGCATTGCACTTGCGTCCACAGAGCGTCCCGATCTCATCGTCGCCGATTTTAATCTTCCCAATGGGCCCAATGGCGTCGAGGTCATCGCAAAGCTGCGGGAGAAATTCGATCGAGAAATTCCCGCCATCGTCATAACCGGCGACATTTCCACGCAAACTTTGCGGGCGATCGCCAGCATACGCAGCACGCATCTCGACAAGCCGGTCGAGGCGGTCGAGCTTTTGCGCGTCGTTGCGAATCTTCTCGCGGCGACGACGCCAACGGCGACGGCTGAAACGGAGTCAAGGACGACTGGCGGGCAATCGCCCGCGACCATCTTCGTCGTCGACGACGATCCTGACGTGCGCGAGGCCGTCCGAGAGATGCTCGAATCGCATGGATGGGACGTGGAGACCTTCGAGAGCTGCGAAGCGTTCCTGCGGGCGTTACGCTCTGGTCACGGTGGTTGCCTGGTGATCGACGCGGTGCTGCCGGGAATGGATGGTTTCGAGCTGCTGGCTCGGCTCAAGGCCGATCAGATCGCCCTGCCGTCGATCATGATCACGGGCCATGGCGACGTATCATTGGCTGTCAAGGCCATGCAGGCCGGGGCTTCCGACTTCATCGAGAAGCCATTCGGCCACGAGGAGCTTGTCGCGAGTATCAAGCGCGCGCTGGAGCACCCTCACTCCGGGCTAGAACAAGAGCGGCGTATGGACGCCGCCGCTCATCTCGATGGTTTGACGACGCGTCAACGGCAAATTCTTAGCCTCGTGCTTGCCGGTCATCCCAGCAAGAACATCGCCGCGGATCTGGGCATCAGCCAGCGAACGGTAGAGAACCACCGCGCCGCCATCATGCGGAAAACCGGCTCGCGCAACATTCCCGCGCTGATCCGCTTGGCGGTCGCCGCGGATTGAGATCGGCGCGCGCGGCGGCACTGGAGGCTACGCCTGCCCGACTCCGCGAGGCGGGGCAAGCGGCGGGCGCGGCACTCTGAGTAGTTTCCGACTCTACGTTCGATCAGCGATCTCCACTATTTGTTTTCGGTGATAAGCAACCAAAACGGAGATCGTATCATGGACAAAGAGAACATTAAGGGCGCCGCCCAAACCCTTAAAGGCAAGATCGAAGAAGTGGCCGGCAAGGTGATCGGCGACAAGGATCTCGAACTTCGTGGGAAAGCCGACCAGCTCGGCGGCGCGGTGCGCGACGCGGTCGGAACCGCGCGAGACACGGTGAAGGACGCGGTCAAGGAAGCCAATAAGCCCTGATGGGGCGTGGCCAACGCCGCTAGGTGGCGTGCGTCCTCTTTGGCTTCGCTGCCGAAATACGGGGCCAAGAGGTTCGCGCCATCAGCGCCCATGGCACAGCGAAATCCGTCGATCTCGAATCCCGATTCCGCTGCGCCGCCTCGCCTTGGCGCAAAGTCCAATCCGGAAAGCCCGCAGCTTTTCGAGTTCTTTCTTTTGGAGCGCAACGACCATGACCCTGACCATCGCACATCTGCAACCCATCGTCTCCCTGCTCGCGGGAATTCTCATTTTGATCATGCCCCGACTTCTCAATTACATCATCGCGATCTTCCTGATCATCTCGGGAATACTCGGGCTCGGATTGATCCGCTGATTTTGACGGCCGACCCTCTTGAATGTCTCCAGTTCCTTTCAGCTTGATTGTCGTGACCGTCGTGGCGACGTCCGTTCACCGGCGACGAGCGCCGGTCCCAAACAAATGTCGTTCTTGCGCCCCACAGCACTGGAGAAACAAACGATGAAAAATAATCGCGCTTCCCTCATGGCCGTCGCTCTTGCCGGAGTCATCGCGGCCCCGCTGGCTTTCGCGGAAACATCCGCGCCCGCCCAAAACGCAGTTCCACCTTCTTCGACGTCGAAGCCTTCCGATCCTTCCGCCGTGAAACAGGTCGAAAGCTGGACGGAAAAGGAATGGGCGGAGGCGGTGAAGGAATGGTCGAACGACAAAGTGAAATGGGCGGACTGCAGCGCAAAATCGGATGCACAAAAGCTCTCGGGACGTAAGAGTTGGTCATTCCTCTATCACTGCATGACGGAGTAGGTTGCGCTATCACTATCCATTTTCCCAATCATGTAGACGCGCTCCACGCCGCTGTCGAATGAGTAGCTCCGAAGCTGTCGTGGTGATCGCTCCTCGGGTTAGCCATTGTCAGCGGATGAGGTTCGAGCAAGGCGCTGCTCAAGCGTAACTCTACGAGTAACGCCGCGACGCCCGCACGTGAACGGCAACAAAGTGAGGATTCAAATGCCCAGATTCAATCTTCAAACCAAGAGTGGTCTCGTCGCCGCGGTGCTGCTTGGCGCATCCCTAACGGTCTTCCCGCTGGATGAGGGGCGCGTCCAACACGGCGCCCAGGCGGAAGAAACCAAAGCGTCTCATGAGGGGCGCGATGCCGAGGCCAGCGAAGCCAGGATCACGGAGCTGCGTAAACGACTGGAAATTACGGCGGCAGAGGAAACTCTGTGGAATACCGTCGCTCAAATCATGCGGGACAACGCGGCGACGTTTCGCGCCAATGTGCCTGATCGGTCCAAGGGGCCGGATACGAGCACCGCGGTCGAGGATCTCAAAGCTTTCCAAATCATCGCCGACGAGCACGCCAATGGGCTGAGAAAACTCATCCCCGCCTTCGAGGCGCTCTACGCGAGCATGCCGCCGGCTCAACAAAAGCGCGCGGATCAAGTGTTCCGCAAGCACGAACGTCAGTCCGATTTTTGAAGTGGCTGTTGCGGGCGCGGGTTCGTTGCGGCGAACCGCCAGGTCTTTGGCGGCCGACCGCGCGTTTCTCAACGCTTGTCGCCGACCGAATAATTCGGAGCAAAAGGGACTTCTCATCATGTTTCGTTCCAGACCCTCCCGCATCGCAGGGGCGCTGACCGGCGTTTTACTTGCGCTTTCTCCTCTCGAGGCGGCGATCGCCGCGCCAATGAGCCTCGCGGGTTCCGCGGTCGGCGCGCCGCGGACGGTGCTCGCCGACGTGCGTTATCGCGGCGGAGTCAGACACCATTATCGCCGTCGTTCCGGGATCGGCCCATCGGCCATCTTCGGACTGTTTGGCGCGGCAATGGGAGCCGCGGCGCTCGCCAATAGCTACGACAATTATTCCAATTACTCCTATGGCGGCATGAACAACTATGGCTATTCGCCGGGATTTGGAGGAGGCGGAGGCTTTGGCGGCGGCGGTCGCGGCGGCTTCCGTGGAGGCCACGGCGGAGGCGGCGGAGGCGGCGGCCATGCCGGAGGGCGCGGGCGCGGGGGTCATCGGTGAGCACCCTATTCGACCGGGAGACTCGGCGTTGACTGCTAAAATTCAAGCGAGGGGTGACGACAATGACCCATACCAACCACGACACCGCGGCAGGGGATCGTACCGGTGAAGCAATCTCGGTTGGCGACGAGGAGAAAAGTCTGCGATGTCTCGGCACGGCGGCGATCATGAAGAGGAACACGCCGCCGACGAAGCTGTAACGAGAGCCTTTCGATGCGGCCGGATCCCATGGACGAACTGATGGACGCCATTCCTCTCAGAGGATAAATCGCGCGCCTCCTGCTCCGACGCAAGGACGAACGGCTTGAGAGTTCGGAGGGGGAAGCGACTTCGAATGACGTCCTCCACCCAGGCGTTCAATGAAGGGGTAAGCCGCTTTCTCGCTTGCCGAAGCCATGTTGGCGGCGGGTCAAGTTGTTCCAAAATCGGCTCATTGGCAGCGGTTTCGCGCATTTGCAATGTCGGGAAGAACACCGCAGGGCGCGTGAACGACGACAGCCTCTCGTTCAATCCGTCAAAATGCCCGCCTAAAATGGAGAAAAACCGCATCTGCGGCCACATATGCGTGGCGACCGCATTTGGCGGCGCAAGGGCGGCGACGATTTTCGTGGCCGAGACGATCGCTCGCCCCGGCCAGCATGCGTTATGCCTTGGCGTGAGGCATGGAGCTTTTGCTATGCGCGTCCGCCGACGCCTTGTGCGCCGCGTCGGAGTGACCGCAAGCCTTGGCGCAATGTTCGGCGCCAGCAACGTCGTCCTTTTTGCCGTGATGTTCGGCGGCGGCGCGATGCGACTTGGCCGCCGCTTCGTGAAGTTCGGCTGCCTTTGTATTATGAGCTTGGGGCATAATTTTTCCTCCATGGAGTCGCTGCATTGAGCAACGCGCACGACAATAGAACGCGCGTGACCTGCAAAGGCAGACTCGGAAACTACTCAGCCCCGTTTATTTTCCGATTGACCATTGATCGCATCGAGGAAGTGTCGCAAACGGAAGGCTAGCTCGATAGTCGGCTCAAAAGTTAGATGATGAAGCGCCACTTCCGGATCCGCGTTTGTTGTTGCGGCGCCAAGCGATGACGTCCGGCGGCTCATGGCGCGGGAGGCGGTAAGCCGTTGAGGAACTCGACAAGCTGAGCCAACGACGGACTCGACATTGCGATTGCCGGCAGGGTGGAAAGAGATATTTCTTCGATCGCCAGCGTCGCTCTCATGCTCTCCATGATAACCCGTAGATCATAGATCGGTTCGTACATTGGAATCATCGGCTTATCCAGGCCGGTCAGACCCCAGACCGCCATCATAGCCGTGCGGACGGACGTCTCGACGGTGAAGACGACATCACCCGGCAATTCGACGAACTGTCCAATAAAGGCGAGATTGACGCAGCCCTCGGGAGTTACCTTCGGACGGTCGTTGATCCTTCGCGGCATAAATTGACTGGTGATGTAGGGCATCATCGACGTCGACACCTTGGCATGTTCAAGGATCGAGTCGATTTTGGTTTCGAGACCGCAGTGGTAGAGCAGCTCCGCGAACATTTCCGCGCCCGTGCACTCCCGCATGGGCTTCTTTATGAAATCGCCGACCGCTTCGCTGCACTGGCCGTAAGCCCAAAAGACGTTAACGTTAGCCGGTTGGTTTGGAAAATATTTGCCATAGAGCACGAAGCCAATTTTCCAGCTCGAATCGACGATCGTGACGGCGCCTCCGGTTCCGGCCTTCGAGCCGGTCTTTTCCTCCATGAACTCGAAGAATGTCGGATCGGCGGTGATGGTTGGGAAGAATGTCATCCAGTTGGACTTGTCTATGTCGGAGATGAAAGCCGCGGGGTTGCCGAACTTGCGATCGTGCGCCGCGAGTCTCTCCCACAGGGTAAAACATCCACGATTGGATGTGCTCCGATCGAAGATCGGCACCGTCGTCGTGTCGCCCATTGTGGCGTTCTGAGTGAGCGAGCCGTTCGTGAAGAAGACGAGGTCGTTCCGTGTCAAAGCGATGAGCTGATGACCCTTCGCATCGTCGACCGTGAGCCCGGTGACTACGGTCTCTCCGTCCGCATCGCGAAGAGAGATGTCCGTGACGGAGGCGCCAACGCGAAACTCGACACCCAAGGACTTCAGCCACACGTGGATTGGTTTGATGATGGAGTCGAACTCATTGTATTCCGTGTGCAAAATTCCGCGAAGGTGCGTAAGCCCGCCGATCGTCATCAGGAAGCGCGCGACATACCGCTTGACCTCGATGAGCGAGTGGTAATCGCGAAAGGCAAGCATCGTGCTCCAGCACAGCCAAAACACCGAGGTGGTAAACTCCGGACTGAACCAGTCAGTGACCGTCTTCAGCTCGATCGCTTCCTCCGGCGTCAGAAGCAGCTCCATCATTTTCTTGCCGTCATGACGCGACATCAGGGGGCCAGTGTAGTCGTAGAGGCGACCTTGCTTCTCCATGAGGCGATAACGCGAATAAATGGGTTCGCGGCTATTGGCCTGATGGGTTTCGTCGAGGATCGTGAGGCCCGGCGTCTGCAGGGACGGCACCTTACTGCAGAGGTACCAGAGACACTCCATCCAGGCCTCGAGCTCTCGTTCGCCTCGGCAAGTGTAGCCATGCGCCGCATCGCCCGCGGCATCCATGGCCCCGCCCAAGACAGGCAGTGTTTCGTATACGGTCACATTG
>Ga0265331_10000828_pt1 | contig 25224 bp, 15 predicted proteins | sample 41923metaG_FD_202088 | JGI IMG/M metagenome (GOLD analysis project Ga0265331, IMG submission 202088) | Rhizosphere microbial communities from Carex aquatilis grown in University of Washington, Seatle, WA, United States - 4-19-23 metaG | ecosystem: Host-associated > Plants > Roots > Rhizosphere... | reverse complement strand
CCAACGAAAGGCGACGAAGCCGCAAAAGACCAGTCTCAAACTGCGAAGAAAAATCGCAGGATGGGATACCAGATACCTCGCAGCAGCTCTGGGAGCCGTTGCCCGTTAACCCCGATTCGGAGCCCTGGGCATTCCGGAGCGCTCGTCCGTTGGGTTTCGTCGCCGGTTCCAGGCCGCGCGCCTTGCCCTGCGCCGACCGGCGTTGTCGCCAGTGGACGAGGCGATCAGGTCAACCATCGTTCCAGAACTCGCCCCACTCGTGGACGAACTCGGCGTCGACGTGCTAGCCTGCATGGCGTTTCAAAAGGAGCTATGGAACGGCGGCGTCTTCGTTTCCCCCACGAAGCAGGGGCCCGCTTTCATGGCTCTCGAAACCCTCGCCGCACCGAATCCGGACCATTGCCGGTCTGCCAGCCGATACCGCCTGACAAAATCGTCCAATGCCGCAGATTCCGGATAGCCGAGCCCGCAACGCCACGTCATCGCGTGTCAATATCCGCTGCAAGTAGAAGGTCGCAAGAATGTCCATCAACGCCAAATTTTCAAGCGTTTCGAATGAGGAATGGTTGAACCTGCTGCAGCGAAGCGTGCGGGAACCCTATATCGAAGGCGTCGAATTTCCCCGTTTTCCGTGTTCTGCGATTCAACTCGGATACAATGGCGCGGCGGACGAGGAGGGCATGCTGCGCGCCCATGCCTTCTGGCTCTACGCCGAGGGCTATGCCCGCGCGCTCGGACGGCCGCTCGGGCCGGCAACCCGCGTGCTGGATATCGGCTGTGGCTGGGGTCGAATCACGCGCACGTTTGCGCGAGACGTATCGCAAGCGAATCTTCACGGGGTCGATATCGAACCCGCCGCAATCGAAACATGCCAGATGCTCGGCGTGCCCGCTCAGTTCACCTTGACGCGGCCGGGATCGCCTCTCCCCTTCGCGGAGGGCAGCTTCGATATCATTTCCGCCTATTCGGTGTTCACGCATCTTCCCGAGAATGTCGCAAGCGCTCTCATTTCGGAGATGCATCGTGTGGCTGCGCCCGGCTGCCTGTTCGTATTCACCGTCGAAGACGCGCATTTCCTGAACAATCTCGAAATTCCGGGAATCGAAAATGCCAGCGAGCGATGGCGCCTGTTGTCGAGCTACAAGCCGCAACTCGAAGAGTTGAGAGCGCGGGTGGCGGCGTCCGAATATCTGTATCTTACGACGAACGACGAGGAGTTCCGCAGCGCCGCCGTCTATGGCGACGCGGTCATTCCTCGCGACTGGATCGAAAAGAACTGGTCGAAGTATTTCAGCTTGCTGCGCTTTCAGGAAAGCGCCGCGCCGGTCTATCAGGCCGTCGTGGTGGGGCTGCGCGCCGACTGATCGTGAAGGTCTGCGGGTCGAGGCGGGTTCCGCCCCGTCGACGCGGCGCGTTGCACCCAAGGCGTCCGCACAGAATATGCGCTCATAGGCGCGCCGCCACTGGACCGACAGTCGGGTCACGTCCGCACCGCTGCGAAGCCCGGCACGCCTGCGTCGTTCGTGCCGGCGCGCAGGAGGCAATACGCATCGGCGACTCGGACGAAACTTTCGGGCGCCAGCGTGATCCGGTCTCGATGGTGGCGCGCACCCGCGTCGCTGACGCTAACGCCGAGCAATTCGACGTGGTCGGCGGCAACCCCACGGCGGCGCGTCGAAATCGGCTATGGCTGTGGTCATGAAGCTCCCTCGCACCAAGCAGTTGTGAGGGGCCGGGAGCCGCAACTTCGGCGCAACATCGCGTATCTGAGGAAAGAGGCGTTCGAGCGCCGCCGGAAGGGCTAGTCCTTTGGCGGAGGTCGAGCGCCATTGCCACGACGTGTCGAATTTTAGCTATTCATGTGCGCTGGCGCACATCGCCCCCGGTCGGATTGCGGCATTCCCGTGTACAGTCAGCGGGAACGTCGTCGCGCGCCGTCACATTTCCCTGCACGGTCATTCAACTCTGCAAGGGATGGGATATGACGATCCGACACGAGCAGTCACTGCGCGAAGGCCCGCTGCGCTTCGAAACGGGGGAGACGCGCGCCGCCGTGATGCCCGTTTTGGTCTCGCCGGACTGGCAAGGCAGCGATCACGCGGCCCTCGACCTCACGCTCAAGCGCGCGTTCGACATCGTCGGAGCGATCATCGCCATCGTCGTTTTGTCGCCTCTGTTTGCCTCGATCGTTTTGTCCGTCATGCTGGATTCGCCCGGGCCGGCGATCTTCCGCCAGCGGCGCAACGGACTCTTCGGAAAGCGCTTCGTGATCTACAAATTCCGCAGCATGAGCGTGCAGGAGGATGGAAGCCGCGTCATTCAGGCGACCCGCGGTGATGCGCGCATCACCCGCATCGGACGCTTCCTGCGCAAAAGCAGTCTCGATGAACTCCCGCAGCTCTTCAACGTGCTGCTGGGCGACATGTCGCTGGTCGGCCCGCGCCCGCACGCGCTGGCGCACGACGAGGAATATGGCGCGCTGCTGCGCGATTACCGGCGCCGCGCGCGCATGAAGCCGGGCATCACCGGCCTCGCGCAGATCACCGGACGGCGCGGCGAAACCGCCGACCTGCGCAAGATGCGCGAACGCGTGGTGTTCGATCTGTGGTATATCGAAAACTGGTCGATCGGCCTCGACATGTGGATTCTGCTGCGCACGCCATGGTCGCTCCTCACCGGCAAGGCCTATTGACAGGACCCCGGCGCGATCAGCCGATCTCGCGCACGTCGACGCGCACCGACAGATCCTGGCCGCCGGCGGCGCGGATGACGCCGTCGACGGGCGCAACATCGGCATAATCGCGGCCGCGGGCGGCGACGATGTGATCGTCGCCCGCCGCCATGGCGTTGGTGGGGTCGAGATCGCGCCACCCCCACTCCGGGCCGGTCCACACGGAAACCCAGGCGTGTGTGGCGTCGGCGCCCTCCAGCCGCGGCTTGCCCGGCGGCGGGATCGTGCGCAGATAGCCGCTCACATAGGCAGCCGGCAGTCCCAGACCGCGCAGCCCGGCAATCATGATGTGGGTGAAATCCTGACAGACGCCCTTGCGGGCGGCGAATGCCTCTGCGAGCAGCGTGTCCATGTCGGTGGCGTCGGAATCATAGGCGAAATCCGCATGAATGCGCGCCGAGAGCGCATGCGCCGCTTCGAGAATCGGCCGCCGCGGCGAAAAACTTTCCCGCGCGTATTCGGTGATCGCATCGTCGAGCGGCGCGAGCCGGCTCGGGTAGAGAAAATGCGCCGGCGCTCGCGCGTCGAGCGAAGCGCAGGCCAGAGCCGCCGCCTGCGTATCCTCCCAGGCGGGCGTGAGCGCCGCGGCGGGAGGGGGGGCCCTCTCGACCCGCACCCGCGCGCGCAGGGTGATCTCCAGTTTCTTGTGCGGCGCGTCGATCTGAGCCTCGCAGCGGCGATTGCCGAAAAAATCGGCGCGCTCGGGGCTAATCCTGGCCTGGGGGGAAATGTCGATCCGGCTCGTCAGCACGCTCTGCCCGGCGTCGTCACGCGGCAACAGCCGCAAGGCGCAACGCGCCGAGGCGACGGGCGTTTCGTAGAGATAGCTGGTGACATGGGTGACGTCGTAAATCATCGCGATCGTCCGGCGTGCCGTCCGGAAACTCCGTCGACATCGATGGCAGCAGGAACATGCCCGGAGAAACTCTGTCAACGGCCGCGGCGCCGGCCTCCCGCAGGGCCGCACGCGGGGCGCGTCACAAAATCGCCCGACTATTCTGGCTTTTCTTAACTTCGACGGGCACATGATGGGACTTACGAGGCGCCGCCCTTCGGGGAAGGCGCCGATTCGCTTTGGCGACCCCAAAAAAGGCAATTGGAGTTATCTGTGCGCAAAGACGCAACTTTCGGCCTTGTTTTCGCTTCGTTCGGCCTCCTGTGCGCCGGGCCGGCGCTGGCCGCTTCGGATCTTCTCGCCGCCGCCGCCGATTCCGACGGGCAGGCGGAATGGGCCCAACGCTACGACGCGGACGCCCGACTCACGGTGTCGCGCTCCACGACGCCCATCCTTTCCGAACAGACCGTCGCCGCCACCGAAGCGGCGATCCAGAAGCTGCAGCGGATCGTCTCCGACGGCGGCTGGCCCACGGTTCCCAATGTCCAGATGCGGCTCGGCTCCAACAGCCCGGCTGTCACGGCGCTGCGGCGTCGGCTGATCGTCTCCGGCGACATCGGCGCGGAGACCGGCGGCAGCGCCGTGTTCGACTCTTACGTCGAATCGGCTGTCCGACGCTTTCAGGCGCGGCACGGCATCAACGCCACCGGCGCCGTGAACGCCCAGACGCTGGCGGCGCTCAACGTTCCCGCCGACACGCGCCTCAAGCAAATCGAAATCAATCTGGTGCGCCTGCGCAGCTTCTCCAGGGATCTGGGCGCACGCTACGTCACGGCCAATATCCCCGCCGCCTCGGTCGAGACGGTGGAGAACGGCCAGGTGTTCTCCCACCACATTGCCGGCGTCGGCAAGATCGACCGTCAGTCGCCGGTCATGCAGACCAAGGCCTATCAGATCAATTTCAACCCGTTCTGGACCGTGCCGGCCTCGGTGATCCGCAAGGATCTCATTCCCAAGATGCAGGCCGACCCGAACTACCTGCACGACAACCACATCCGCGTGTTCAACAAGCAGGAGCAGGAACTCCAGCCCGAACAGGTCAACTGGCACTCGCTGGATGCCATGAACTACAAGTTCCGCCAGGATGTCGGCGGCGACTTCAACTCGCTCGGCGTGGTGCGCATCGACATCGCCAACCCTTACGGCGTCTATATGCACGACACGCCCGCCAAGGGCGTGTTCGGCGACGATTTCCGCTTCGTGTCCTCTGGCTGCATCCGCCTGCAGAATGTGCGCGACTATGTCGCCTGGCTGCTGAAAGATACCCCCGGCTGGGATCGCGACCATATCGATCAGGTCATCGCCTCGGGTGAGCGCGTCGACGTGAAGCTCAATCCCTCGGTCCCGGTCTATTGGGTGTATATCACCGCCTGGGGCTCGCCCGACGGGGTCATGCAGTTCCGCGACGACATCTATCAGAAGGACGGATTCGGCGGCGCGCCGTCGGCGGCAGCTTCGCAAGGACGCCCGGTGGCGCAGGCCAGCGGCGCCCGGTTGGCGCCGCGCGACGACGAAGAGAACTGACGACCAGATAGCGTCGGTCCGGTCGTTGTGGCGATCGGACCGCGCCCTTCGCAAGATTTCGATTGCGAAAAGGCGCAAGGGCAACAATAATTCCTGGATAAATTTGGTTTTCCTATCGGTTGGCGCATTTGCTCCGGGAGCATCGTCATGCCTCCGACAAAAGTGATGATCATTCGTCACGCCGAAAGACCTGCTGTCGCGGGCTGGCGCCGCGTCGGCGCTCTCCCGCATTCGTTCGCGCCGCTCGATCCCGGCGCGATTCGCCACGGCGCCGCCTTCGACCACAGCATCGAGCATCTGGACGTTGAAGCGCGCGCGGCCCTGCCGCCGAAAGCGTCGGGTGTCGTGCTCGTGTCGTGGGAGCATGGCGTCATCGGCGATCTGGTGACGAAACCGATGGAGGGCGCCGTCGACCCGCTTCACCGGCCGCATGATCGCTTCGAAATGGTCTTCGTGCTCGACCGGGTCGCAAGCGGATAGCGGTTTCCGCAGGATCCACAACTTATGCTCGTTGGCGACAGACCCTGAACCCTCGCGTGCTGACGCGTTCGCGATGTCATTGGTGTGAACGACAAAAACATTTTCCGGAGGATGCATCCATGACCAATGCTCTGGCTTTTTCCAACAACGACATCGCCGTCATCGCCTGGGCCTTCGATGGACGGCTTCCCGGCTGTCTCGGCTTCGCCATTCATCGCGGCGACGTGCATGCCGGAACCTGGACGCCGCTGCCGGCGATAGCCCGCTTCTCGGCGACGCAGGACCACAAGTCCGACACCACCGAACAGGCACCGGTTCAAAAATTCTGGTGGAAGGACCTCGGCGCCCGCCGCGGCGGCCTCTATCGCTACAGGATCACACCGATGGGCGGGAAACCCGGCGCTCTGACGCCACTGGCAGGCGTCGCGCCGCTGGTCACCAATCCGGTCGCCGTCACCCACGACCGCGGCCAGTTCGCCGCCTATTTCAATCGCGGCATTCTGGCCACGCAACATGTCGCGCAGGTACTGGGGACGCCGAGCCAGCAGCGGTTGCTGCGCCATATCGCCGATCCTAAGGACAAGCTGCGTCTGTCGCTGATCGGCGAACTCGAAGACGCGCTGCTGTCGCTACTCGACGAGGTCGATGCGCATGGCGGAGAAATTCGCGCCGCATTGTATGAACTGAACGATCCGGACGGACTGGAAAAACGCCTGCAGGCTTCGGACGGTGAAGGCTCCTCCAGGAGTCGCGCGGTTATTCTCGGCAATGAATTTGTCGCCGCCAACGCCAGGACCGGAGAGGCCGCCAATCCGGACAAGGACAGCGACAACCGCCAGCATCTCAAGGATGCCGGCGTCCCGGTCATAGACCGGATTTTGCCGAGCGGACACATCCCGCACAACAAGTTTCTCGTCCTCAAGGACAACGGAACGCCGAAGAAAGTCCTGACAGGCTCGACCAACTGGACCATGAACGGCCTCGCAGCGCAGACCAACAACGCCCTCGTCATCGACAAAGCCGAGATCGCCGAGATCTACGCCGCCTACTGGGACGAACTCGAGCGCGACACGGGTTCGGCGATGCGGGACGAAGAGGGCTGGCAGGGCCCGACCCTGCGCGCATGGACCGCCGCGAACAATGCGAAAATGCTATCAACGCCGGTTGAACTCGGCGGCGGCGCGACGGCGCAGGTTTTCTTTTCGCCCAACACGAAAAAGAACCTCGCGCGGCCGCCGAAGGAAGAGCCGGCGGACGTAGACTATCTGTCGACGCTCATCGCCGGCGCGAAACAGGCCGTGCTGTTTCTCGCCTTCGAGCCCGGCAGCCCGTCGATCCTCGAAGCCGCCGCCCATGCGCTCGCCGCCGACCCGAAGTTGTTCGTGCGCGGCGCGCTCACCAGCGCCAAGGGCGCGCAGAATTTCAAGGATGCCCTCGACAGCGGAGACGGCGGAGGGCCCGAAGGCGCCGGCAAGCGCCCGACTGTCGCGGCGATCGGCGACAATGCCGGCGACCCGAAAAAGCCGCTTCCCGATTTCCGGGTCGTTCCGGCGACCGCCGTCGATGCGCACGACGCCTTCGGCGCCTGGGAAGCCGAACTGAACAAGGCCGGTTTCGCCATCATCCACGACAAGATTCTGGTGATCGACCCGTTCTCCGACGATTGCGTCGTCGCCACCGGCTCACACAATCTCGGCTATCGCGCGTCGCACAACAACGATGAAAACATGATCGTCGTGCGCGGTCACCGGGCGCTGGCCGAGGCCTATGCCTGCCATGTGCTCGATGTCTACGATCACTATGCCTGGCGATGGCTGCTGGCGCAGCACCCCGAAACTTTCGGCCGCCCGCTCGACGACACCGACGGCTGGCAGGATCGCTACATCAGGGGCGGCAAGATCGTCTCCAGCGAACTCGGCTTCTGGCTGTCGGCGACGTCCAATGTCGAGGCGCATGCGTCGAAGCCGGCGTCCGCCGGCGCGCGCGGCTCAGGCGCAGGCCACGCCACGCATGTGAAGAAGCCGACCGCGGCGCACAAGCGTCCAGCGCGCACGACGCCTTGAAGCACAGAAGCGTCAGGGCTCGACGAAGAACGCCGGCGCGGAACGCCCGGCGGCAATGGCGTCGATCAGCACATCACCGGCGGTGATCGCCTCGCCGATGGTCACGTCCATGTCGAGATAGCGATAGGTGCCGAGCCGGCCGACGAAACTGACGCCCGGCGTCGCCCGGGCGCGGGCGATGTAGTCGCGCAACATCTTCTGTTCATCGACGAGGCGGATGGGATAATAGGGAATGTCGGCTTCGCCGGCGTTACGGGAAAATTCGCGGTAACAGATGGTCTTTTCGAAGCCGTCCTTCTCCCAGGGCGCGAAGTGCTTGTGCTCGGTGATGCGGGTGAAGGGGACGGCCGGATCGCAGTAATTCAGCACTGCCGTACCTTGATAGTCGCCAGTCTCGACGAATGTTTCGAAATCCAGCGTACGATAGCCGAGCCGCCCGAGATCGAAATTGAAGAATCGATCGACCGGGCCGCTGTAAACGATATGAGCAAAACGTTCGTCGAGATCCTCGAAGCGGCATGCGAGGCGAAGCTCGATGCCGGGCGCCTCGAATATCTTTTCGACGATCGCCGTGTAGCCGTCGCGCGGCATGGCCTGCCAGCGATGCGCGAAATAGCTGTCGTTGTAATCGAAGCGCGCGGGAAGGCGCTTGAGGATCGAGGCGGGGAGCGCCTTCGGATCCATACCCCACTGCTTGGCGGTGTAGCCGGCGAAGAAGGCGCGGTAGAGTTCCTCGCCCATCAGCGCGAGGCCCTGCTCCTCGAAATTCCTGGGGTCGGCGATCGGGGTCGCCTTTTGCGCGATGAAGGCGCGCGCCTCCGCCGGCCCCATGGTCTTGCCGAAGAACTGGTTGATGGTCAGCAGATTGAGCGGCAGCGAGAACACGCCGCGCGTCGTCACCGCCTGGACCCGATGATTGTAAGGAATCATGTCGCCGAAGCGGCGAATGTAGTCCCACACCCGTTCGTCCGACGTATGGAAGATGTGCGGGCCATAGACATGAGTCATCACGCCGGTCTGCACATCGCGCGCCGTGTGGCAATTGCCGGCAAGATGCGTCCGTTCGTCGACGACGAGAACCCGATGACCGGCGTCCGCGAGGCGGCGCGCGATCACCGCGCCGCTGAATCCGGCGCCGACGACGCAATATCGCATTCCCGATCTCCAGAAGGCCCTGCTTTCCACAGCATCGACCCTGTCGCTGACCCGAAGCTTGCGTCCGCCGAATCGAATTATTCGCGACGTGCGCCGACTTTACGTGGCGGGTTAACCACATGTTAAAGGCTGTCGCTCCATGATCGCGCCGACCGACCCTCCAAGGTCGGTTGTCTTTCGCGCTGATCTGGACAGATGATCTGTCCTTGCCGCCCGGACGCCGCGCTTCTCGATTGCGCAGTCCGCGAGTTCCGGTCCGACGCGACGGTGTCTCCACCCCCGACGATTCGAACGCTGCTCCGCAGCCGTGCGCACTGTTGCGCCGGCCGGCGCGCGCTTCGGCGGGGACGTTCAACTGCTCGCCTCTGGTCGCATCGAATAATTGAAGGGCCGCCCCAAATGACCTCGATAATGTCCTCGCTGACCGCCAAGCAGGTTTCCCTGCTGTCGACGAACACCATCGCGCATCTCTCGACCGACGACATCTCCGTGATGACGACGGCGCAGGTCGCCGCCCTGACCTGCCAACAGGTCAATGCGCTGAACACCACGGATGTTGCGGCTTTCACCACGGCGCAGATCAGCGCCGTCACGCTCAATGCCATTCTCGGCCTGTCGACGACACAGATTCAGGCGGTCACCACCTCTGAACTCTCCTCGTTGACCACCGGCCAGACCGCCGCCCTGACCAGCACGCAGGTGCACGCACTGAACACCGATCAGACCGCCGCGCTGCTCACCTCGCAGGTCGCGCTGCTCGGCTCCGGCCAGGTCGCGGCGCTGTCCACGGACGATATCGCGGCGCTGTCCACCTCTCAGGTGTCCGTACTCAAGACCGCCGGCGTCGCCGCGCTGAGCACCGCGCAGGTCGGCGCCCTGTCCACCGCGCAGCTCTCCAATCTGACCACGGCGCAGATCGCCGCTCTGACCACGGCGCAAGCGAATTCGCTGTCCTCCGACGATGTCGTCGCCCTGAGCACCACGCAGCTGGTCGCGCTCAACTCGAAGGACATCGCCGCCCTGTCGACCGCCGCCCTCTCTGCGGCCACGACGGCTGAAATCTCGGCGCTCACCACCGGCCAGACGTCGGCGCTGACCTCCGCCCAGCTGCACAATCTGTCGACCGATCAGGTCGCCGCCCTCACCACCGCGCAGGTCGCTGTTCTCGGCACCACGCAGGTGTCCGCGCTGACCACCGATAGTGTCGCGGCGCTCACCACCGATCAGGTCAACGCGCTCAAGACCGCGTCGGTCGCAGCCCTGTCGACGGCGCAGGTCGGCGCCTTCACCACGACGCAGATCGGCGCCCTCAATACGGCGCAGGTCGCCGCTTTGACCACCAGCCAGACTGCCGCCTTGTCGTCGGACGACATCACGGCCTTCTCCACCGCCCAGATCGCCGCGCTGAACTCCAAGGATGTCGCCGCGCTGACGACCGCCGCTCTCGGCGCCGTCTCGACGGCGGACATCGCCGTTCTGAGCACTGGTCAGACCTCGGCGCTGACGACCACGCAGGTGCATGCGCTGTCCACCGCGCAGTCCGCGGCGCTGACGACGGCGCAGGTCGCCGCCCTGGGCTCCGGCCAGGCTGCCGCCCTGACCACCGACAGCGTCTCCACGCTGACCACCGATCAGATCGCCGCGCTGAAGACTTCGGCGCTCGGCGCCCTGACGAGCGCGCAGGTGCAGGCGCTCACCACGACGCAGGCCGCCGTCCTCACCACCTCCCAGGTCGCCGCGCTGAAGACCGGCCAGGTTGCCGCCCTCTCCTCGGATCAGGCGTCCAGCCTGACCACCGATCAGGTCGCGGTCCTCGGTTCGTCGCAGGCCGCTGCACTCTCCACCACCGCGGTCGCTGCGCTCACCACCGCGCAGATCGCCGCGCTCAAGACCGGCGCTGTCGCCGCCCTCACCTCGTCGCAGATCCGCTCGCTGAGCACGACGCAGGTCGGCAATCTGACCACGGCGCAGATCGCGGCGCTCGGTTCGGATCAGGCTGCGGCGCTGAGCTCGGATGATGTCGGCGCCCTCACCACCACCCAGTTCTCCAGCTTCTCCACGAAAGACATCGCGGCTCTGACGACGACGGCGCTCGGCTCCGCCACCACCGCCGATGTCGCCCAGCTCAGCTCGGCGCAGGCCGCGGCGCTGACCACCTCGCAAGTCCATGCGCTGTCCTCGGATCAGGCGACCAATCTGACCACCTCCGCCGTCGCGGCGCTCGGCTCCGCGCAGGCGGCGGCCTTCAGCACCGACGCCATCGCGGCGCTGACCACCGATCAGATCTCGTCACTGAAAACCAGCGCCGTCGCGTCGCTGACCTCGGCGCAGATCCATGCGCTCACCACCGCGCAGGTCAATGCGCTGAGCACGTCGCAGGTCGGCGCGCTCACCAGCTCGCAGGCTTCGGCTCTCAGCTCCGACGATGTCGCCGCCTTGAGCACGGCGCAGGTCGCTGCGCTCGCCTCGAAGGATATCGCCGCGCTCGCCACCTCGGCTCTGTCCGCCGCCACCACGGCCGATATCGCCGCCCTGAGCACGGCGCAGGCCGCGTCGTTCACCACGGCTCAGGTGCATGCGCTGTCGACCGATCAGGCAACCGCGCTGACCACGGCCAATATCGCGGCGCTCGCCTCGACGCAGGCGGCCGCGTTCACGACGGACGCCATCGCCGCGCTGTCGACCGATCAGGTCGCCGCGCTCAAGACCGGCGCCGTCGCCGCGCTGAGCACCAGCCAGATCGCCGCGCTCACCACGGCGCAGGCCGCAGCGCTGTCGACCGGCCAGATCGCCGCGCTCACCTCCGCCCAGACGGCCGCGCTGACGACCGACGACATCGCCACGCTCACCACGACGCAGTTCGGCGCCCTCAGCGCCCGTGACATCTCCGCTCTGCTCAGCAGCCAGGTCTCGGTGGTCACCACCGGCGACATCGGCAATCTGACCACGGCGCAGGCCGCGGCGCTCACCACCAGCCAGATCCACACGCTGTCGACCGATCAGGCTCACGCCCTGACGACGACGCAGATCGCGGCGCTCGGCTCGTCGCAGGCAGCCGCCTTCACGACGGACGCCATCGCCTCGCTGTCGACGGATCAGGTCGCCGCCTTCAAGACCGGCGCCGTCGCAGCGCTGACCACGGCGCAGGTCGGCGCTCTGACCACCGCTCAGGTCAATGCGCTGTCCACGGCGCAGGTTGCCTCGCTGACCACCGCGCAGACCGCAGCACTGTCCTCCGACGATGTCGCCGCACTGTCGACCACGCAGTTCGTCGCGCTGAACTCGAAGGATATCGCCGCCCTGACGACGACGGCGCTCGGCTCGGTCTCGACCGACGACATCGCCGCCCTCACCACCGGCCAGACCTCGGCCTTCACGACTGCGCAGATCCACGCGCTGTCGACAGCGCAGTCCTCGACCCTGACCACGGCCCAGGTCGCCGCTCTCGGCTCCGGCCAGATCGGCGCACTGACGACCGACAATGTCTCGACGTTGACCACCGCGCAGGTGGCGGCGATCAGCACCGCCGGCGTCGGCTCGTTGAGCTCGACGCAGGTCCAGTCGCTGACCACCGCCCAGGCGGCGGCCCTCACCACCGCGCAAGTCGCGGCGCTGAAGTCGAGCCAGATCGCCGCCCTGTCCTCGGATCAGGCCTCCAGCCTGACGACCGATCAGGTCGCCGTGCTCGGCTCGGCGCAGGCGCCGTCACTGAGCACCACGGCGGTCTCGTCGCTGACCACCGCGCAGGTGAATGTGCTGAAGACCAGCGCTGTCGCCGCGCTCACAACCGCGCAGATCCACGCCCTGACCACGGATCAGGCGCATGCGCTGTCGACGGGACAGATCGCCGCCCTCACCTCCGCGCAGGCCGCCGCACTGTCCTCGGACGATGTGGTCGCCTTCTCGACCGACCAGTTCGCGACGCTGTCCACCAAGGATATCGCCGCACTGTCGACCGCCGCGTTCGGCGCCGCCACCACGGCCGATATTTCCAACCTCAGCTCGGCGCAGGCCGCCGCGCTGACCACCGGCCAGGTGCATGCGCTGTCGACCGATCAGGCCGCCGCGCTGACCACCACGGCGGTGGCCGGCCTGAACTCCGGTCAGGCGGCCGCGCTCACCACCGATGCAGTGGCGGCGCTGACCACCGATCAGGTCGCCAACCTCAAGAGCACCGCCGTCGCGGCGCTGTCCACGGCCCAGATCCGCGCCCTGACCACGGCGCAGGCTTCGGCGCTGTCGACCGCCCAGATCGCCGCGCTGACCACCGCTCAGGCCTCTGCGCTCAGCTCCGACGACATCACCGCCTTCACCACCACGCAGTTCACCGCTCTGAACTCGAAGGACATCGCCGCCTTGTCGACGGCCGCGCTGTCGTCGGCGACGACCGGTGATCTCGCGGCCTTGAGCACGGCGCAGGCCGCGGCTCTGGTCACCGCGCAGATCGCGTCGCTGTCCACCGATCAGGCCGCCAATCTGACCACGGCGCAGATCTCGGCGCTCAACTCCGGGCAGGCTGCGGCCTTCTCGACGGCGAGCGTTGCGGCCCTGTCGACGGATCAGGTCGCCGCCCTTACCTCAGCGGCGGTTGGCGCCCTCGGCACGGGTCAGGTCCACGCCCTGACGACGGCGCAGGCCTCCAGCCTGACTACGGCGCAGGTCGCAGCCCTCAAGACGAACCAGGTCAATGCGCTGAACAGCGATCAGGCCTCCAGCCTGACCACCGCGCAGGTCAATGTTCTGGGCTCGTCGCAGGCTGCCGCCCTCACCACGGACGCCGTCGCCTCGTTGACCACCGCGCAAGTGGCGGCGCTCCGCAGCCAGGCCATCGCCGCCCTGAGCAGCGCGCAGATCCATGCGCTGACCACGGCGCAGGTGGCGGCGCTCAGCACCGATCAGGTCGCCGCCCTGACCTCGACGCAGGCCTCGGCGCTGTCCTCGGACGACGTGAGCACGCTCACCACCGCGCAGTTCAGCGCGCTGAGCTCGAAGGACATCGCCGCGCTGACGACGGCCGCTCTGGCCGCCGCCACCACCGGGGACATCGCCAATCTGAGCACCGCTCAGGCCGCGGCGCTGACCACGGCGCAGGTCCACGCGCTGTCGACCGATCAGGCGGCGGCGCTGGCCACCTCGGCGGTTGCGGTCCTGAGTTCCGGACAGGCCTCGGCCCTCACCACGGACTCGGTCGCGGCGCTCTCCACCGATCAGGTGTCGAGCCTCAAGACCAGCGCCGTCGCGGCGTTGAGCTCGGGCCAGATCCGGGCGCTGACCACGGCGCAGGCCTCGGCACTGTCGACCGCTCAGGTCGCGGCGCTGACCTCGTCCCAGGCTTCGGCGCTCAGCTCCGACGACATCACCGCCTTCAGCAGCAGCCAGTTCGTGGCCCTGACGACCGGCGACATCGCCAATCTGACGACTGCGGCTCTCTCCGCGGCGACGACCGGCGATCTCGCGGCCCTCAGCACGGCGCAAACAGCGGCCCTGACTTCGGCGCAGGTCCATGCCCTGTCGACGGATCAGGCCTCCAAGCTGACCACGGCGCAGGTGGCGGTCCTCAGCTCGACCCAGGTCGCGGCCCTCTCCACCGACTCGGTGGCGGCCCTGACCACGGATCAGGTGAATGCGCTTAAGACCAGCGCTGTCGCCGCGCTGAGCACGGCCCAGATCGGCGCGCTGACGACCGCTCAGGCGGGCGCGCTCTCGACCGCTCAGGTCGGAGCCCTGACCTCCACCCAGGCCAAGGCGCTGACGACGGACGATGTGGCGACCTTCACGACCGCCCAGTTCGGCGCCCTGTCGGCCTCCGACATCGCCGCGTTGCTCACCAGCCAGATCTCTGTGGTGACCACCGGCGATATCGCGGCCCTGTCCACGACCCAGGCGGCTGCGCTGACCACCTCCGAGGTGCATGCGCTGTCGACGGATCAGTCCGCGGCCTTCACCACCGCCGACCTGCATGCACTCGGCTCGACGCAGATCACGGCGCTCGGCAGCGCCAACATCAGCGCCCTGTCGACCGACCAGCTCGACGCGATCAGCACGGCGGCCATCGCCGGTCTGACCACCGACGAGATCGGCGCGCTCAGCACCACGCAAGCCAACGCCCTTACCTCTCAGCAGATCGGCGTGATGACCGCGGCGCAGCTGGACAGGCTCTTCTCCCTGTTCCAGTAACGGCTGTGATCCAACGGCCCCTCCCCGCGCGGGAGGGGTTCGAGACCAACGCCTCCGGACGGCCTCCCCCGCCCGGGGGCGTCTTCCGTGCCAGCGTCCGCGTTCGACCGCAGTTCTTTTCGAAAGTGGACACGAGACATGCTGACACCGGCCAACCGGATCGAAAACCCCGTCGAACTGTTCCAGTCCGCCGTCGCGCGCGCCCGAACCCGGCAGTCGTCCCTTCTCGACCTGTTTCAGCAAAGCGAAACCCTGCGCGTCGCAGGTCAAATTCCGCTGGCCTGCGAACTCTACAAGCACTGGATCGCCTGGAACGGCAGCCATGATCTGCTGCACATGGCCTTCTTCAATTACGCCGTCGCTCTGCGCGACACCGGCGATATGCCGGGGGCCATCGTCGCGCTGCGCGAGTGCCTGCGCATCAAGCCGGACTTCGCGCCGGCGAAAATCAATCTCGGCCGCGTGCTGGAAGATGCCGGCGACGCCGGCGAGGCCGTTGCGCAATGGACGCAGCTGGTCGCCGATCTCTCCATCGTGAACGGCGAGAATGTCCGCCACAAGGTCATGGCGCTGCATCAACTTGGTCGCGTTCTGGAAGGCGCAGAGAATTTCGCCGGCGCCGAAGACGCGCTGCGTCAGGCGCTCGATCTGCGGCCCGACAAGGCCGAAGCCGCGCAGCACTGGATTTCCCTGCGCCAACGCCAATGCAAATGGCCGGTTGTCGCACCCTCCGAAGGCGTGCCGCTGACGCGCCTGATGGACGGCATGTCGCCGATGTCGTTGGCCGTCCACGCCGATGATCCGCTGTTCCAGCTCGCCAAGGCCTATCGCTACAACAAGTCGCTGGTCGGCCGCCCGGTCGGCGCGCCGCTGGCGCCGCGGGCCTTCAAACCCAAGGGCAAGAACGAACGCATCCGTATCGGATATGTGTCCTCGGACCTGCGCGAACACGCCGTCGGCTTCGCGCTCGTCGAACTGCTCGAGCATCACGACAGGAGCCGCTTCGAACTCTATGCCTATTATTGCGGCGACGACCGGCCGCAGGATGAAACCCAGAACCGCCTCAAGGCCTCGATCGACTGCTGGGTGGACATCAAGGGGTTCGACGACAGCCGCGCGGCGATGCGCATCGCCGACGACGAGATCGACATTCTCGTCGATCTCAACGGCTACACCAAGCATGCCCGCACCGCGATCTTCGCTTACCGGCCTGCGCCGACGATCGTGAACTTCTGCGGCTATCCAGGCACGATGGCCAGCCCCTATCACCAGTATCTGATCGCCGATCCGGTGATCGTTCCGGAAGAGAACAAGATCTATTATTCGGAAAAGGTGCTGTGGATCGGCTGCAACCAGCCGCTCGACCGCAAGCGCGCGATCTCGTCGCGCCGGCCGACCCGCGCCGAAGCCGGGCTGCCGGAGGACGCCTTCGTCTTCGCCTGCCTCAACGGCATGCAGAAGATCACCGCCAACACCTTCCGTCTGTGGATGAACATTCTCGAGGCGACGCCGAACAGCGTGTTGTGGCTGCTGACCGGCAACGAAGACGTGAACGAACGTCTGCGCCAGCAGGCCGAAAAGATCGGCGTCTCGCGCGAGCGCATCCTGTTTGCGCAAAAGGCCGGCAATCCCGATCATCTCGCCCGCATCCCGCTCGGCGATCTGTTCCTCGACACGCTGCCCTACGGGGCGCATTCCACCGCGGCCGACGCCATCACCATGGGCCTGCCGGTGCTGACCCTGCAGGGCCGCAGCTTCGCAGCGCGCTTCTGCTCGAGCGTCGTCACCGCCGCCGGCTTGCCCGAACTCGTCTGCACGACTGCAGAAGACTATTTCGCAAGGGCAATCGACTACGCCCGCAACCCGGAGAAGCTCGCCGCGCTGAAGACGAAATTGCAGGCGGGCCGTGACACGAGCCTGCTGCGAGACATGCCGGGTTCGGCCAAACGACTGGAGAGCGTGTTCGAGGAGATCTACGGCGATCTCCTCGCCAATCGCGTCCCGATGCCCGACTTGACCAATCTCGACATCTATTACGAGATCGGCGCGGAGCTCGATCTCGAGAACATCGAAACGCTCTCGGACGATGCCTATCGCGCGCTCTATCGCCGCAAACTCGAGGAGATCGACGAGCACCGCCGCCTGCCGCGCGACAGTCGGCTGTGGACGTGAACAAAGCGTAGCGACGCTGGACTGCGAGCCCAGGCTCGCGCTTCGATTCGCGAGCCTGAAGGCTCGCGGTCCACTCTCTCCCGAAGGCCGACCCGATGACCAAACCGAAGACGATCCTCGTCACCTTCGCCGGCCGCAAGGACCGGATGCAGCTCCTGACCCGCTATGTCGACGCCGCCATGCGCCGCGGTCTCGTCGACGAATGGCATGTGTGGGATTTCAGCCGCAACGCCGGCGACGCGCGCTGGCTGCGAGAGAAATTCCCCTTCGCCCAGGTGACCCCCAACGACTCGGCGGAATATTTCCGTTTGCCGGGTCTGTTCTCGGTGCGCGACGCCGAGCGCCGCCTGCGCTTTTCGGTCTGCGCCTCCAACGACGTGCACATCGGCCTCGAGCGCCGCGACCCGGGAACGAGCTACGAGGTCGTCGTCGGCGGCTGGGGCAATCAGGCGAGCGCCATCCGCCGCTTCGACAATGCCGCCGCGCTGCTCGATCTGTCGCGCCGCGACCCCGCCGCGCCGCCGCATCTGCAGGTTCCGACGCCGGACGTGTTGCCTGAACTCGGCTTCACCGACATGGAAGTCGCTTTCGGCCCAAACGGCCTGCGCGTCGTCGCCGGCGGCAAAGTGCTGGTCGAGGATGCGACACCGGTCGCCGACGGCGACTACTCCGTCGTCTATCGCACCGGTTTCGGCTCCAATGGCGACTGGCGGTTCGAGCAGTTTCCGGCGCCGGCGCAACGGCTGTTCGTCGGCCGCAAATCGGTCGATTATCCGACCAGCGCCATGTTCTACATCGCTGCCTATCAGTATTACGCCGCTCAGCGCGACGCGCACGAGAGCGACCTGTTCCTCAAATGCGACGACGACATCGTCTATGTCGATCTCGACAGGCTGCGCGACTTCATCGCCTACCGCCGCGCGCACGAGGAGCATTTCCTCGTCTCCGCCAATGTCTTGAACAACGGCGTCTGCGCGCATTTCCAGCAGCAACTCGGCGCGCTTCCCGCGCAGGGACCGCAGTTCGAGCGCCCGCCCGGAGGCCTGTGCGGCAGCCTGTGGGCCAGCGGCGCCAAGGCCGAGGCCTTGCATCGCACGTTCCTGAGCGCGCCAGCGCGCTTCACGTTGGCCAATCCCGAAGCGATCGTCTGGAACGAACGCGTCAGCATCAACTTCATCGCCTTTCTCGGCAAGGATCTCGTTCACATTCCCGACGTGATGGCCGACGACGAGCATGAAATGTGCTACGGTGTGCGCAAGCGGGCGCGCAAGACCAACTGCATCTACATGCCCTTCGTGGTCGCGCATCTCTCCTTCTACAAGCAGGAAGGCGAGATGAACGTCGCCGACATCATCGCCGGTTATGACGCCCTCGCGGAGACGAAACTGTTCGCCCCGAGGAGCGCCGCGGCCTGATCGAGGCAAATGACAGCTTCGCGCAAGATCGCAGGCCTATCCCGAAAATGGTTCCGCGGCCATCGTGCGCCGCGCCGACCCCCCGGTGGAAAGGGCGCCGCTTGCAGGGACTTTTCGCTCACACCGCGCATGACGCCGCGGTCGCGACGCGGCTTTCGGGGGAGCCTCAACTCACCCTGATGCTGACGGCCGGCGGCGACGAACGCATCGCGCTGGATCCTGCAACGCGCCGCAACCGCTACGGCGTGACGCCCACGCCCGCCGAAACCGAAATCTTCTTCTCGTCGTCCACCGCCTCGGCGCCGACCCGTCGCGGCTTCGAGGCGGCGCTTGCCGACTGGCGCGCACTCGGCGCCGGTTTGCCGCTGCCCGACTGGTTCGAGACGCTGCGCGCCCGCATTCGCGACGCCTATGGAACGCCTGATTGCGAAGTGGTTCTGGCGCCATCGGGGACGGAGACCGAATATCTCGCACTGGTCGCCGCCTTGGCCGCCGCGCCTGGCCCCTTGACCAATCTCGTCGTGGCGCCCCAGGAAACAGGCCGTGGCGTGCTTCTCGCCGCCCATGGCGCACATTTCCTTCCAACGGCCCCCTTTCAAGGCGACGTAACGCCAGGTGAACGTATCGCCGGCTTCGATGCCGCCGACATCCGGGTGGAGACGATCGAAATCCGTGACGCCTCAGGAGCATTGCGCCCGACCGAAGATGTCGCCGAAACCGCGCTGCGTGCCGCCCGGCGTGCGCTCGCGGGCGGGCGCAGCGTGCTGGCGCACTATCTCGCGGTCTCGAAGACCGGACGCACCGGGCTCGATCTCGAGGCGATAGACGCGATTCATGCGCTGGCGCCGGATCGCGTCACCATCGTCGCCGATTGTTGCCAGCTGCGCACGACGCCAGAGCAGATTCGCGCGTTGCTGCGCCGCGGATTTCTGGTCGCGATCACCGGCTCGAAATTTGCCGGCGGACCACCGTTCTGCGGCGCCCTGCTGTTGCCGGCGTCGCTGTGCGCACGCTTTGGCGCCTTCACTGCGCCGTCGGGTCTCGCGGGGCACAGTTCGCGACTCGACTGGCCCGATCGCCTTCGCGAGCAATTGAATATTGCATCGTGCAACGACGCCAATCTCGGGCTCGGCCTGCGGTGGAGCGCCGCACTCCCGGAAATCGAGCGCTTCGTCGCAACGCCGCGAACCGAAGCACTGCGCGCGCAAGCGCGGTTCCGGCGAGAAGTCGGCGCGCTCGCGGGGGAATGCGACGCGCTCCTCGCGATCCCCGATGAGCCTGGCGTCGAGGATTTTTCCGGGACAATCGCGCCGGTAAAGATCTATGGCGTCGACGGCCATTTCCTCGACGAAGCAGACTTGCAAGTGATCCGGCGCGCGATGCTGGCGCCGCTGCCCGGCGTTTCCGCCATTCTCCAGCGCCCGATTCATCTCGGTCAGCCCGTTCCGATGGGCGCCGGCGCGGGCCTGCGCTTTTGCATGAGCGCGCCGATGATCGCCGATCTTTGCGAGAAACTCACCGCCGGCGTCGCCTTCGAAACCGCCTTCGCACCCATCGCCGCCGATCTGCGGCTGGCGTTCGAAAAGCTGCACCTGATCCTTTCACAAGAACAGCGCGGCGAAGCATGAACGACACATCGGTCACGGCGACGCCGATCGACGCACTCTTCGGCGTCGCCGCCCTGTCACGCGCCCTTCTCGATCGCGACCCGCTCCTGCATATTCACGACGCCCTGCAGGCGCGCCTGCGGCGCGACCCGAACGACGCTTGCGCGCTGCAGGATCTGTCGATTATCCAGCAACTCCTCGGCAATGGCGAGGGGCGCCGCCGGCTGCAACAGGAAGCGCTGCGCCGGCGACGCCTGTATTCCGTCGCGGCTCCGCTTCGGGTGGACGCGCCGCGGCTGCTCGCGATCGTCACGCCCGGCGATTTCATGTCCAACACGCCGTTGGAGTTTCTCGTCGAAGACGGCGCCGTGGCGCTCGATCTCATGTTCCTGTCGGCCGGAGACGACTTTCCGGCAGAATTGCCTGAACATGACGTCACCTTTGTCGCCATTGCCGAAGGTGACCACACCCGCCCCGTTCTGGCGCGGATCGAGATGATGGCTGCGCACTGGCCACAGCCTCTGCTGAATGCCCCCGCCGCCATCGCGCGGTTGACGCGTGACGGCGCCTGGCGTCTGCTGGCGGACGCGCCGGGACTTGTCTATCCGTTCAACGCCGCCGCCCAGCGCGGTGAACTCGAGGCTGTCGCGCGCGGCGAGACTTCGATCACAACGCTGATGGGCGGCGCCATCTGGCCGATCATCGCCCGCCCGCGCGGCGCCCATGCCGGAGACGGGCTGGAGAAGCTCGACAGCATCGAAGCGCTCGCCGACTTCCTCGCCCGCAACGACGAAGCACAATTCTATCTGGCAAGATTCGTCGATTATCGCAGCGCCGACGGGCTCTACCGCAAATATCGCATCGTGTTCATCGACGGCATTCCCTATGCGGCCCATCTCGCGATTTCGCGGAACTGGATGATCCATTACCTCAACGCCGACATGCACGAGGACCGCCATCGCGCCGAGGAGGCGCGATTCTTCGCCGAGTTCGAGAACGGCTTTGCGCATCGCCACACGATGCCGCTTGCGGAATTGTCGCGGCGCGTCGGGCTGGACTATTTCGTCGTCGACTGCGGCGAAACATCCGACGGGCGACTGCTGATGTTCGAGATCGGCGCGGCGATGATCGTTCACGCGCTCGATAGCGACGAAGCCTTTCCGTACAAGAAGCCACAGATGCGCAAGGTGTGCGCGGCCTTCGCGGCAATGGTGCGGCGCCGGGCGCAGACCGCAACGCGCGCAGCCTGAATCGCGCGACAAGGTACGGGCAGGCTTCACCTTTTAGGGTCTGCCGCGGACCTTCCGAACTTGCGACTCACGAAACCATGGCCAGCACCAAAACCGTCTCCGCAAAGCCCGACACCTCCCGTCTCGCCCTCGCCTTCATTCACGAGGGATCGACGCATTTCCTCGCCGGGCGCCACGAGGCGGCCCGCGAATCCTACACGCGCGCGCTTGCACAGGATCCCCGGCAGCTCGAAGCGCTGCGAGGCCGCGGCCTGGCGCTGCATGCGCTCGGCCGCGACGCCGAGGCGCTGCCAGACTTCGACGCCGCGCTGGGCATCGCTCCCGAGGACGAAAGCCTGTGGCACAATTTGGGAATTTCGCTGCTGCGCATCGACGCGAAAGATGACGCGCTGCTCGCATTCGGCCGCGCGCTGGAGCTGGCGCCAGATTACGCGCCTGCGGCCGAAGGCGGCGCCTTTGCGGCGCTCACGCTGAAACGCTTCGCACGCACTGTCGCCTTCTGCGATCATCTTCTGGCCCGCGAGCCGACAAATCTTCGGGCCCTCTGGCTGCGCGCCGATGCGCTGCGCGAAACCCTGCATTACAAGGAAGCCTTGTGCTTCTATGATCTCGCCCTGCAGATCGCGCCGGATGACGCCGGCCTGTGGGTCAGCCGCTCGGCGGCGCTGATCGGCCTCAACCGCCGCGGCGACGCCTACGAAAGCGCGCAGCGGGCGGTGGCGCTCGACGACTCCGCCCTGAGCTGGCGCGCCCTCGGCGGCGCGGCGCTCAAACTGTCGCGCTACGACGAAGCGCTGACGCATTTCGAACAGGCGCTGGAGCGGGCGCCGGGCGACGCCGATGCGCATTGCGGAGTGGCCATCGCCCGCAAGGAGCTGGGCGATCTCGAGGGCGCGCTGTCCGGCTTCGACGCCACACTCGCCATCGATCCCGCACACAATGAAGCCAAGGGCAACAAGGGCTCCCTGCTGATGTTGCTCGGGCGCTATCAGGAAGGGTTGCCTCTGTTCGAATATCGCTGGCTGCGCGGGCAGAACACGCGCGCCGACGTGCAACTGCCCTGGCCGCAATGGCAGGGTGAAGATCTGTACGGCAAGCGGTTGCTGATTCTCGACGAGGCAGGCCTCGGCGACGTCATCCAATACGCCCGCTATCTGCCCTTGCTCGCGCAGGAAGCCGGCCCCGCGGGCCGGGTGATCTATGCCTGCCGACGGCCGATGCGGGCGTTGCTCGACGCCAATTTCGGTCGCATGATCGACATCATCGTCGCGCCGGAGCCGGGCGAACCGACGCCGGACGGTATCGATATCGAGCATTTCGATCTGTGCATTCCGTTGTGCAGCATCCCTCTTGCCTTCGGCACGCGGGTCGCGACCATTCCGTCGCCGGGCCGCTACCTCGAGGCGGACCCGGAACGGGTCGCGCATTGGCGCGCAAAGATCGGCGCGCATGGGTTCCGGATCGGCCTCGCCTGGCGCGGCAGCGCCACCGCCGATTCCGACGATGCGCGCGCTGCGCCGCTCGCAGCTTTCGCGCCGCTTGCCGCCTTGCCCGGTGTGCGACTGATCAGCCTGCAGATGAACAAGGGCGCCGAGGAAACGACGGATTGCGGTTTTCCTGTCGAGACGCTCGGCGCGGACTTCGACGCCGGCGCCGACGCCTTTCTCGATTCGGCGGCCGTGATGGATTCCCTCGATCTGGTGGTGTCGATCGACACGTCACTGGCGCATCTCGCCGGCGCACTGGGTCGTCCCCTGTGGGTCGCGCTGAAAAATGTGCCGGAGTGGCGCTGGCTTCTGGAACGGACCGACAATCCCTGGCATCCGAGCGCACGGCTGTTTCGCCAGCCGGCGCGCGGAGATTGGACCTCCGTCGTCGCGAACATGGCCGCGGCTCTGGAGTTGCTGCTCGAAAGCCGCACCGCGCCGACAGCGCAGTCCTTGTCGCTGCCGGGCTCGATCGGCGAATTGTTCGACCGCATGACGATCCTCGAACTGAAAGAACAGCACATCGCCGATGCCGGCAAGCTCGCCAATGTGCGCCGCGAACTGGCGTTGCTACGAGGTTCGGAGCGAGCGCTGGAGCTCGGCGCCGAACCGATCGAGGCGACGCGCGCCGAACTGGCGCAGGTGAACGCCGCGCTGTGGCGCATCGAGGACGACATTCGCCTGTGCGAGCAGGCGGGCGACTTCGGCCCGCGCTTCATCGAACTGGCGCGCAGCGTCTATGTGCAGAATGATCGTCGCGCCGCGCTCAAATACCGGCTCAACGCCTTGTGCGGCTCGGCGGTGGTGGAAGAAAAATCCTACGCCGGAGCGGGAGGCGCGTAAGCACGGGGGCCGCTACGCCGATGGCGCCGCTGCTGCGGCGCGCACAATACAAATCGGATGCGGGCCCGCGCTCTCCCGCGCCAGCCGAAAGGTCACTCCACCATTTTCGGGACAACGAAGAATCCGTCCTCGGCCTTCGGCGCATTTTCCAGAACCTTGTCCGGGCATTCGCCATCGGCCACCACATCGGGCCGCCATGGCAGCTCCACGAGCCCGACGCCGGTCATCGGCTCGACCCCCTCGGTATCGACCTCGGCCAATTGTTCCACGAAACCGAGAATGCTCGACAATTCGCCGACCAGTTGATCGACTTCATCATCCGGAACGGCCAGCCGCGCAAGATTGGCGATGTTCTTTACCGTAGCTCTGTCGAGAGACATGACCTCTGCTCCGCGCGGACACCTATGTCGGAGGCAGCGTTTAACACACGAAATCAGCGAAGACAAACAGCGAAAGCCGAGCGCATCACCAGAAAAGTCTACCGCAGCCGTGACGACGCCAGGGCCGACGTGTTCGATTAAATCGAGCGCTTCGTCCGCCGCCATTCGACCATCGGCCACCTCAGCCCGGTCGAGTTCGAACGGAAGGTGGGATTAGCTTAACCGGGTGTCCACGGAACCGGCAGCGGCTCAGGCCTTGTCATAGCCGCTGGGGATGAGCGCCTGCTCGCCGCCAGGAAAACGCTCAGCGCTATCTTGGCCGCCTTGCCGAATTCCGGCTTTAGCCTCGAGCGGCTCGATTGCACGGAATTTGACCTCGAAAAGACGCGCTATTTGGATAGATCGTCCAAGAATGATCTGGAAGGGTTCGCATACAGCAAGTCGTAAGGCGCCCAGCGTCGTGGGCGCGGCAGCGCGGTGGTTCACCTGCTCAATTGGCTCGAAGCCCGTGCTTGAGCAGCGCGTCACGCGCATCGGTGATCCGTCGATAGTTTTCACCGCTGCCGCCCGCGTCTGGATGCGCCGTTTTGGCCGCTCGGCGAAAGGCGGCGTTGATCTCGGCTGCGTCGAGCGCCCCCTCCAGGGGAAGCTCCAGCGCCTTGCGATGCACCGCATCGTCTTCGTCAAATTGCATCCGCCTCAGCAGATCCCGTCGCTGCGCCTGCGCCGCCCTCCTCAGCTCGACCTGGTCTTCCTGCCATCGCCGTCGCGACATGACGATACATGCCCCGAAAGCGATCCGCCCCACCGCTTCGAGTTCATCGAGATCGAAGGGACCAACGACGTGGTAGGGCGACGCGAGACAGGCGAAGCGTCCGCCGCCGCCAGTCTCCGCCACATCCAGCATCGCCGTATCCAGAATTGTGTTTCGGCGTGCAAGTTTGCCCCCCTGAGCCGGGGGATCGGCGTCCAAAATTGACCCCCTCGAGTGTGTTTTGCAGGTCTGCCCGCTTTGGCGAGAAGCGGGCGGTGGGGGATGCTTGTT
>Ga0265331_10000827_pt1 | contig 25225 bp, 28 predicted proteins | sample 41923metaG_FD_202088 | JGI IMG/M metagenome (GOLD analysis project Ga0265331, IMG submission 202088) | Rhizosphere microbial communities from Carex aquatilis grown in University of Washington, Seatle, WA, United States - 4-19-23 metaG | ecosystem: Host-associated > Plants > Roots > Rhizosphere... | reverse complement strand
AAAACTCCCGGTCTGGCCCAACAGCCGTATTGATGAGTTGCTGCCTTTTGCCGTTGCGGATATTAAACAGCAGCAGGAAGTGCTGGAATAGATGGTAGCGCTACGCGCTTACTGTGGATACAGGCCATCCTGCACTGTTGCGAATGTGGGATAAGCGTCAACGTGGGTATCGAGCAATGGGGTATAGATTGGCTGAGCAATTAATATCCAGCGAAGTTGCGCCTGCGATTGAGGCGGACATGGTTTCTTTGGACGATCCAGAGCGGCGCTGGTGAGAATGGCGGCCAGGTTTTAACCTGCGCTGTGCGCCGGTTATGTTATCTATTTGATTGGTGAATAGCCAGTATTCTGCTGTGGTATTTACCCGGTGGCGGCTTATCCGTCTTGCTGAGAAGTACGGTTTCTCAAATTCGTTCTTTGTATTCCCCGTTGACGGTTCGGTTAGTTATCAGTTAGGTTAATGCTAACAACTAACCCTTTGCTTGGTGTGGTGAGACTGCCTGGGCTTTGGGAGGGAAAGCCGGCTTAAAGCCGGTTTTTTCGTTTCCGGGGAAAATTATGGATGCGTTGCGTGCAGTTAATGTACTGAGACTATGACCTGTTTACCTGTTCTGGCCAACATGTCTACCAACGCATCAATGGTGAATTTGATGGCTTTCTTGTGGATCAAATCGGATACGCGCGGCCTTGTTATTCCCAGAATCTCGGCGGCTTCTGCTTGTTTCAGGTTCTTTTGATCTATCCATACGGAGATTTCGGCCATCAGATTTTCCTTGATGGCGAGTTTTTCCGAGATGACGCGCTTCGATTGTTCCTGCAAAGCGGCAGCTTCTGCCGGCTCAAATCCCAAATCGGTGAACACGTTGCCACCCGCTGGGGTAATGTGCATGGATTTTGTCTCAATGCTCATTTTTTGCTCCTTTCCTGGATAAGGGCTTTGTAGCGTGTGGCTGCAATGTCCTTATCATGTTTGCTTGTGGTATTTGTCTTTTTCTTGAAGCAGTGCAGTACATAAACGGCTTCAGGAAACTTTGCTACGTACATGACTCTGAACCATCCGTCATCGAGATCAATGATGATCTCTTTTGTGCCGGCCCCGACGTCATTAAAAGGCTTCCAATGATCGGGTTCCAGTCCGGCTTGAACCTGGCTAAGCTGATGACCGGCTTCACGTCGGGCGTTCAGGGTGAAGATTTCGTCATCCTTGATGTCTCGTAGAGAAGACCCTCGCCAGTCAATCGGTTTTTCCTTCATATCGCCCCCTTTCGTTATTGTATCAAATTTTATACGCACTAGGTTTGATGTAACGAGAATTCCTCCGTTGGGTGAACCCGCCATCCCTGGCGGGCCGGGTGCTATGCGCTGCGCGCACCGAGCCGGTTTCCATCTCGGCCTGACGGTAACGCCCCCTTTCGTTTGGTTGTGTCAACGGACTGCTTGCGCAGACCGTTTCCGCTTGTCCCTGGCCGGATCACGCGCTTTGCGTGAACCGGCTTTATGGTTTCTAAGGGGTTCCACCCCTCGCGCGGGACAATAAAAATAACGGTTTTCACGAAAAAAACGGCTTGCAGCCGCTTTTTATCGCGAACCTTCCGTGATTTTTATTGCCCTTGCTACCCCCGGTCTCGCCGACGGGCAGCGCCGCTTGCGTTCGCAAGCAGCGACTGACCCAAACAGGAGACCGAAACCATGAGCAGCGAAACCAAAGCCGATGTATATACCCGCGTTACCAACAAGATTCTGGCCGACCTCGAACAAGGGGTAAGGCCGTGGGCGAAACCGTGGAGCGGCGAACATGCCGCCGGACGCATTACCCGACCGTTACGCGGTAACGGCCAGCCTTACCGTGGCGTTAATATCCTGCTGCTGTGGGCTTCGGCCATTGAGCAGGGTTTTTCCTGCCCGGTGTGGATGACCTACAAGCAGGCGCAGGAGCTGGGCGCGAATGTGCGCAAGGGTGAGCGCGGCTCGCTGGTGGTCTATGCCAACACGTTTATCAAAACCGAAGCCAACGAGCAGACTGGCGAAGACGAAGAAAAGCAAATCCCCTTCATGAAAGGCTATACCGTTTTTAACGTGGAGCAGATCGAAGGCTTGCCGGCGCATTTCACCGCCACGGCGGAACCAGCGCCGGAAACTATAGAACAACGTGACGAAAGGCTGGAGCGGTTTTTCAGGAACACCGGTGCGACGATCCGGCACGGCGGCAACCGCGCTTTTTTTAATATCACCGCTGATTTCGTGCAGATGCCGCCCTTCCCGGCTTTCGTGGACGCTGCAAGCTACTATGCGACCCTGGGTCATGAAATGACGCATTGGACGCGCCACCCTTCGCGCCTTGACCGTGACCTTGGCCGCAAAAAATGGGGTGATGAAGGCTACGCCAGGGAAGAACTGGTTGCTGAGCTAGGATCAGCCTTTCTTTGTGCTGATCTGGGCATTACGCCGGAAGTGCGCGACGATCATGCCGCCTATATTGGCTCATGGCTTGAGGCGTTGAAGGACGACAAGCGTTTTATTTTTTCAGCCGTTGCGCATGCGCAACGCGCGCTTGATTGGCTGCATAGGTGCCAAGCTGACAAGATCGAAGAAGAAGAGAAAAGAGAGGCCGCCTGACGGCGGCGCTTGTTCCCCAAGGTTGCCGCCTTCGGGCGGCTTCTTCCTTGGGAGGTTCCCGCCCACCCACCCCAAGGCGATAGAGCCGGGTTGACAGGCCGCTTGCGGCCTGGACTGTTTAAGTTTGCGCGGTCTATGTCTTGCGCATCAGTACCATATTTAGCAAAACTAAGAAAACACGAAATATACGATTAGACGTTTTCGTCTATTGACGAAAACAATAATTCTCTATAAATTTGATTTCTTGATTCTGTATTGGGGAAGCCAATGAAAACCATTGTTATCTTGAACAGCAAGGGCGGGGTGGGTAAGTCCAACATCACCCGACATCTTGCGGTTGCCGCCGAACAAGAAAACCCCGAAGAGGTCGTTCTGTGCGATACCGACCCGCAAGGCTCGCTTGCTGACTGGTGGAACGCCCGCGAATCGGAGAGCCCCCAGCTTGCAATCGTTGCGTTAAGCGAATTCAAGACCAAGCTGCCAGTGATCGCGGAAAAATTCGGTTATCTGTTCTTTGATACGGCGGCCGCTCATGCCGAGGAATACGCCGAGATCATAGCAGCGGCGGACATGATCGTTATACCCGTTGTGCCAAGCCCTGACGATGTTCGCTCATTGAGCCGATTGACCTTGCCGGTCGTCAAGGCGAGTAACCGTCCTTTTGTCTTCGTTATGAGTAAAGCGCGTTCAGGAACCGAATTGCTGGTTTCCACAATAGCGGCGCTGTCAGAGCATGGCGCGGTATGCCAGACCGTCATCATGCAAAGAGAAGGCTACGCCAAGGCTGCGCTATCTGGTTCGACATTGCTTGAGGACGAACCGAACGGCAGGGGGGCAGAAGAAATGCGCGAATTATGGAAATTTGTTAAATCAAGAATAGACGAAAAATCTATTTCGTCTAAAAAGAAGGAGGTTTTTAATGTCTAAGAAAAATCTTGATATGTCCGGACTGCTGGCGACAAAAGGCGAGGGAGTCCCTGCCAACGATGCGCCGGCACGACCAATTGTCACGAATAGACAAAAAGACGAAGCAACAAATAGACGAAATAAAGAAACTCCGCCATCCAGCGAGTTCGTTAATCTCGGCTTCAAGGTTCCCAAAGAGTTCAGGCACAGACTCCGTAAAATCGCGGCGCATAATGACATCAGCCTTGTCGAGGTCTTGCGGGAAGCTGTAGACCTGTACGAGCAAAAATGCGTTAAATAAATAATAGACGAATAGACGTTTTCGTCTATTAAATAAAGGTGACGGCGTGGCTAAAGCGGACAGTCCAAACAAGGAAAATCTGGTTATTCCGCCAAAAGATGAGGATTTTAAGGGGCGACAACTCGACCTTTTCCGTAATTTTTTGTGCAATGGCGAAGATGAGCGCGACAGGCTTTCCAATACTTTCGATCTATGGGACAGCGTGCCGCGTTACGCCGTTTCACGGCAGCAAATGGATAAGCTGCGCAAAGCCAAGGGCTTCCTAGACCTTCATCAAATAGAGTTTAACTATCGCGGCGCAACACTGAAAACAGTTATTCAGGCGGCGCGCATCCTTGACGAAAAAACGGGCGTCAGCAAGGACTATTATCCTTCGGCCAACGAAGAGCTGATCGAGGATGCTTTGCGCAAAATCGCCGCCGATCAGCAAAGCGCCTTTTTTGACAAGCAAACCTTCCGTAGCGGCGTTGTTTTTACGCTCTATATGCTGCGCGAGGAGCTGAAAAAACGCGGCCATGCGCGTTCCTATCAGGAAATAGTGCTGAGTCTGCACATTCTGGCAAGTAGCATCATCGAAATTCGCGGGGAAGGCAAAACGAGTGGATTCGCCAAGAGCGCCTATTTTTCTGGTCTTTCGACGGTTTCGAGAAACAAGCTGGCCGAAGACCCGAATGCCAAATGGATTGTGCAGTTTCACCCGCTTGTCACTCAAGAAATCGACGCCTTGACCTACCGGCAATATAACTACGCCCAGATGATGAGCCACAGCACCCAGCTTGCCCGCTGGCTGCACAAGCAGCTTTCCTTGAAGTTCACCTTCGCGAGTCTTCTTACCTCCTTTGAAATGCATTACAACACCGTTAGACGCGATAGTGCTTTGCTGGACGGCTATAGCCTTCAACGCAAAGCTATCGCGGCGCTTGACTCTTCCTTAGACGAACTAAGGACAGTCGGCGTCCTTATAAAAATTGTGAAAAATCCAATTTTAGGGGCACGCGGCAAGATTGAAGATGTGATTTATACCCTTACGCCATCCTCGGATTTTAGCGCTGCAATGAAAGCAGCGAACAAACGCAAACAGATCGCCGAGGGATAGGAAACCAGCGGTTGAAATTATCCACAGCATTCAAAATACCAGTAGGTATAGGTTCCGGGTCGCGGGCATTTTCGGTAGGTATAGGTTCCGGGTTGCAGTAGGTATAGGTTCCGGGTCACTGTTTTTAAGCTTTTCTTAACCAGTTAGAGAAGCGAAAACCGGTAGGTATAGGTTCCAGTATCAAAATTTTCGGTAGGTATAGGTTCCGGCGTCGGTAGGTATAGGTTCCGAGTCACCGAAAAACCGGTAGGTATAGGTTCCGAGTCACTGAAAAACCGGTAGGTATAGGTTCCGAGTCACGTCGTTTCGGTAGGTATAGGTTCCGGGTTGTTTTTGTAAGAGATTATTTTTTAATATAAAAATAGCTGTTTTTCACCCCTTATTCTTTTATCCTTTATAACTATCCTTCTCCTAACCGTATCCGGCCTGTGGATAACTTTTTCGCGCCGGCAACAAAAAGCCCCTACCCTTCGCCTTCCCTGGCTTCGCCCATCGCTTCGCGATACCTCGCGCGGCATCCCTGCCTTGCCAAAAGGAGCCGGGCTATGCCCGGCAACCATTTAGAAACCGGAAAAATCGAAAAAATGAGCCGCGTGACGGCGCTACGCGCCACGCGGCAACCCTACTTAGGCTATCCGTCTAAAAAAACACCACAGCAAGCCCTGAAGGCCAAAAAAGAAAAAAGAGGTTTGTCAGTGGGTGTTGTTTCTCGATCAAGGACAGTGTTTAACGGACATATCGGCGCTCTGAACAACGCTTGCACGGCTTGTCGGAAACGGCATAATGCTGAAAGGCTGAAAACGCCATTGATAAGCCCATGCCCCGGTTTATCCTGCTAGGCCAAAAAGCTATACGGGGTCAGCTCACGAAACGGAAAAAATCGTACGCTAAGCTTCGCCTGACTTTCGTAGTGGCCGGAATTTACCCAGTTCGAATTTATTCTGCCGCCAGATGTAGTCACCAGTCAGATTGATGTGCTCCCAACCCAGCGGCGATAGATAGGGCAACAGTTTTTCGTCCACCTCCTTCCCAGAATCCCGTAGCGCCTGCACTACCCGTTCCAGGTAGACCGTGTTCCACAGCACAATGGCGGTTACCACCAGGTTGAGACCACTGGCGCGGTACCGCTGATTTTCAAAACTGCGATCGCGGACTTCACCCAACCGGTTCAGGAACACGGCGCGTGCCAGGGCGTTCTTCGCCTCGCCTTTGTTCAGGCCGATCTGTACGCGTCGGCGCAGTTCAATATTCTGCATCCAGTCAAGCGCGAACAGTGTGCGCTCGATGCGGCCCAACTCGCGTAGCGCCACCGCCAAACCGTTCTGGCGCGGATAACTACTGAGCTTGCGCAACATCAACGAGGCGGTGACGGTTCCCTGTTTAATGGATGCAGCCAACCGCAGAATTTCGTCCCAATGCGCGCGAATGTGCTTCACATTGATGTTACCGCCGATGAGGCCGGCGAGCGTCGGGTATCTTCGCGCAACGCCAGCAGGCCGTCGATAATTTTTCTGTGATGATCGGACAGGGGCGCAGTCAATGCTTCGTATACCTGGCGCGTGCCACGCGTGAGCGCTTCACTGCATACGCGTTCAATGACATCAATTGCCGGCATGATGATGCGCTGTTGTCGCAACATTTCAACCAGCGTTTCGGCCAGTACCATACCCCGGTCGGTTTGCTGGGCCAGTTCGGCGAGCTGTTGGACAAAGCGTCGGTAATCGGCGATGGAGAATGGCGTAAGCTTGAGCCATGCCTGCAATTCGGCCAAGTGCTCGCGCCGGGTCTCAGGTCTCTGCGCATACTGAGGCCAGGTATCCGGATCGATGCGTAATTGCCTCCCAACAATTGCCAGTAACGGTGCCGGCGGCAACTCATCGGTCGGCAGGGCAAATCCCGGATAGCGTAGATAGCACAATTGCACGGCAAAGCCGAGTCGGTTGTGGTGGCCACGCCGTTGGCGGATGATCGACAGATCAGGTTCAGAAAACGTGTAATGCCGGATGAGTTCGTCGTCAGTCGTTGGAATGGCAAGCAGACCGGCACGCTCAGCAGACGTGAGTAAGCGGCGACGTGGCACAGTCAGTCATCCGTTTTCAGGTATTGGTATAGGGTTTCACGGCTTACGCCGAATTCGCGCGCCAGTTTTGATTTTTGCTCGCCGGCGCTGATTCGCTGCCGCAGCTCGGTTATTTGTTCTGGGGACATCGCTTTCTTGCGGCCTCTGTAGGCTCCGCGTTGTCTGGCAAGTGCAATGCCTTCACGCTGCCGCTCGCGAATCAAGGCACGCTCGAACTCGGCGAAGGCTCCCATGACCGACAGCAACAGATTTGCCATCGGCGAATCTTCGCCAGTGAACGTCAGATTCTCCTTGAAGAACTCGATGCGCACGCCGCGCTTGGTTAACTTCTGCACCAATTGGCGCAAATCATCCAGGTTGCGGGCCAGGCGATCCATGCTATGCACCACGACCGTGTCGCCTTCACGCACGAAAGCCAGCAGCGTATCGAGTTCTGGCCGCTGTGTGTCTTTACCGGAGGCTTTGTCGGTGAACACCTTGTCCACCTGGACATGTTCCAGTTGTCGTTCCGGGTTTTGGTCGAAACTGCTGACCCGGATATAACCGATGCGCTGCCCTTGCAAGCTACCTCCAAAACAGAAAATGTCAGGAATAACTCTATGACCCTTGGAGGCATGTGTCAATAAATTATAAAACGCACTCTATTCTGACAACAGAAACTGGTCTATCCTGACATCAGGTTAGGGTATACTCTAACCTGACAATACAACAGATTTTACGGATATATTTTTCCGTAGGAGTCGAAGAATGAAAAGTGTTCGATATGGAAAGCCACTCAGTGATGAACTATCCAGGATAGAGGAAGAGCTCAAAGCAGAAGTTAAACGGGTTCGTGAGCTGAAAAAACAAATAGGTCGATTGGTCGAGCAATACAAAAAAGCAGAGGATGCCGACGACGGGGACGCATGGGATAAAGCGAAAATAGCCTATACGACGCTGATAAACGAAACTGAAACCGATATTCTAGGTTTGCCGGATTCCCTGTATTCTGCTGTTAGAGCATGGTCTGACGACGATTGATGGCTTAGCGTACGATTTTTTCCGTTTCGTGAGCTGACCCCTTTTTGGATGGTTGCGCCTGGCGATCCAGCGCCGGCGCATGAACCGCCTCGAAGCCAAACGGCGTGGCGGCCGCTTTGGCGGCCTTCATGCCCTTGCGGGCATACCGGACAGGCTTTGCCTGGCTTGTTTTGATTTCTGGTTGGCGGCGGAGCTGGGTAGGTAATAATATTGCTTGTATAATAATCATATTATTATTATGATTGTTATCACTTCAGTCTAGGAGCCGCCATCATGAACCCGTCGAACATACCGCTTTCCCCTATACCCGCCGAGGTGCGCGAGCGCATCATCCAGGCCGCCGTCGATCTGTACGCGCAGGCCGGACACGAAACCTTTCCGACCGTTGACCAGGTACGCCGCGCCGCGCGGGTGGATATGAACGCCGCCAGCGCCGTCATGCGCGAATGGAGACGCCAGCAGACCGTCAAGGCGGCGCCGGTAGCCGTCACCATACCCGAGACGATAGCCCAGGCCAACAGCGCGGCGCTGGCCGCCCTGTGGTCGCAGGCGCAGGCTTTGGCCAACGAATCGCTACGCAGCGCTCAAGCGTCCTGGGAAGCCGAACGCGGCGAACTCGACGCTATGCGCCAGGAGCTGGCCGAAGCCTACGAAACCCAGGCCGCCGAGATCGAGCAGCTTAACGCCCGGCTGGTTCTTCAGGCCGAAGCGCTGGAACGCGAGCGCGCCGGCGCTCAGGCTGCCCAGGCGCGCGCAGCGGAAGCCGAACGCAGCGCCGCCGTGCTGGCTGTTCAGCTGGATGCCGCCAACGCGGCTATTGCCCAGACCGAAGCGCGCCTTGAGCAAGCCGACAACCATACCCAGCAGGCAAGGCAGGCCGAGCAGACGGCGCGTATTGCCGAGCAGGCCTGTCAGGCCCGGCTGGAGAGCGCCGCGCGCGAACTCGATAGCCTGCGCCGCGAGCTGGCCGAGGCCCGAGCCACGGCCAAACAGGCCGGTGAAGATGCCGCGGAGCTGCGCGGCAGACTCGCGGCTTTGAGCGAGCGCGCCGGCATTGAAGGCGAAACGCGCGCGGCTGTTGCCGGCGCTTCGGAACTACCCGAACAGCCCGCGCCTAATCCCAGGAAAAAAGCAGCGCCGGCTAAAGCGAAAGCGGCCAAGCCGTAGCGCTGAAATCAGTCCGCATAAATCCACATCAAGCTAGACCTGAAACCCCTGTCATTAATCGGCGTTACCCATGCCGGTTAGTCTCGGGGGTTTCAGGTTTCTTTCTTCACCTGTTCGCGCGCCGTTAGCCATCCCTCGCCTGGCTGATTTTCACTGTGCCGGCGGCGCGGCTATTCCCCTGATTCCGTGTTTTCCGTTGCGGCTGTTTTTTCAATGGGCTTCAGTCCGAACAAGGCGCGATCATGCGGGCGCGTCAGATGCTTGTCGAGCATTTCCAGCAAACGGGACTCCGGCCATTCGCCGCGATTAACCCGGTCGAGAATCGCGGAGCCTACGAGAATCTTTTTGCGGGTATCGTCCGCGCGCTGGCCCTTGATGAGATAGTCCAGCTTCCTGGCCTCCAGCTTTTCCTTTCTTGCCTTGGCCTGTTTCAGCCTGTCTTCAAGCGCTTTAATGGTGTCGTCTATATCCGCCATGACGGGATGCCCTCTGGTGTTGAACTACGCGGGTATTCTAGCGCCGAACCATGACCGATGCACCCGGAATGAAAGCGCGCTAGAATGCAGCGAAACAGACCCAACACCCGCGCGACAGCATGGAGCAAGGGCGCACTTATGCAAACTCCACTCCGTTACGTTTGCCGTGCGCCCGCTGCGCGGGAAAAGAAAAAAACAGGAAGCCGTGGCGATCTATCACCTCTCCATCAAAACAATCAGCCGCAGCGCCGGACGCAGCGCCACCGGCGCAGCCGCCTATCGCATCGCCGCCCGCATCGAAGACGAACGCACCGGCGAGATACACGACTACACCAAAAAGGCCGGCGTCGCATCCGCTACGCTGATCCTGCCGGAAAACGCCCCCGAATGGGCCAGCGACCGCGCCGCCCTCTGGAACGCCGTAGAGCAGGCCGAAACCCGCAAAAACTCCACCGTAGCGCGCGAATTCGAAATAGCGCTACCCGCCGAATTATCCGCCGCTGAAAGGCAACGTCTCGCCGTCGATTTCGCCGCTGAAATCGTCGCCCGCCACGGCTGCGCCGTAGACGTAGCCATCCACGCACCCGGCAGGGAGGGAGACAACCGCAACCACCACGCGCACCTGCTATGCAGCACCCGGCGCTTGACCCCTGAAGGCTTCACCGCAAAAACCCGCGAACTCGACGACCGCAAAAGCGGCGAAGTCGAGCGCTGGCGGGAACGGTTCGCCGGCCTGACCAATGCCCGGTTACGCGACAACGGCCATGAGACCCGCGTCGATCACCGCACCCTCGAAGCGCAGGGCATCGCGCGCGAACCCACCCAGCACCTTGGCCCGGCGGCCACCGGCTACGAACGGCGCACCGGCCAGCCGTCGCGCCTCCGGCAGGACTGGGAACACACCGCCGCCCAGCGCCTGGCGCAAGCCAAAGAAGCCGGCGCGCTGGAACGCCAGACACAGCAAGCCGACCGCGAAATACTCGACCTGTCCGGCGATCTAGCCAAGGCCCTGGCCGAACGCGACAGCCAGCGCCGCGAATTACAGCAGATCGTCGCCGCCGGCAAGGACGACTTCCGCGCGCTGTTCGCCCAGCACAAACGCGCCGAGCAGGAAAAAAAGCGCGAGGCCGAAGCCAAAGCCGCCCAGCTCAAGGCCGAGCAGGAACGCCGGCAGCGCATCGCGCACGAAAAGGCAGAAGAGCAGCGCTGGATGAAGCTGCGCGCCGAAAGTCCCGGATTCGCCAAAAAGCTGGCCGGATATGCAGCCATCAAGGAAAAAGCCGCTCAGGACGGCTTAACGCCCGAGCAAAGCGCCGCCGTGATGACCCGCGTGCGCGACACTATCGACAAAAGCCTGGAACAGGAAGCCGCCGAAGCGCGCCGCATCCAGGAAGAAAAGCAGCAGCAGGAGCGCGAACGACAGCGCCGCATCGAACGCCATCATGACCGGGGTATGAGCCGTTGACTAAAAAAGGAGGATCAATGGACGCACAGCAGCAACTAATCGGTCTGATGACCGTAGCCGAAGAACATCACCAAGCCGTACAGACCGCGCTGGACGGACTGGCCGCCGAGCGCGCGGCGCTGGCGCGGGAGCGCGCCGCACTCGCCCAGGTCACGGGCAGCGTGCAGACAGGCGCAAGCGAAGCCGTCACCCGCGCCGTGCGCGAATCCCTGGGCGGAGCCTCAAAGGTGCTGGCATCGGCAGCCCAGCCGGTCATAGGCCGTTTATCCGATGCCGCGCAGACAGCCGACGCCGCGACCGGCAAACTCACCGGCGCAGTGTCCGCGTTCGGCTGGAAATGGGCGCTGGTCGCCGGCGGCGCTACGGCGGGTTGCATACTGGCCGTGCTGGCGGTAACGTGGCTTACCACCGCCACTCTGCGGGAACAGGCGACGACCTTAAGGGCGGAAGTTACGACATTGCAGGCGCAGGCCGAAGACTGGCAGAAACGCGCCGGGCGCGCCAAGCTCATTACCTGCGGCGAAAAAAAGCGCCTGTGCGTTCAGGTAGACCCCAAGCAGTCTTTTGATGGCGGGTACTACATCATCAAGGGGTATTGATGAAAGATACCTGTCAGAAATGACAGGTATGGTTGTCAAAAGTAATATCGTTCTTTTGTGTGCTGGGTTGGCGATTAGACAAAATGAGCCCTTTTGTCGCATGTTAAAATCGGCGGCTCAGGCGCGGCGCGGGGTGCAGCGCCTTTTTCCTACCCCAACATGAGACAAAATGAACGACGAGCGAAAACACCTCACCGGGCGCGAGATCGAAAAGCTGCTGGCGGCGGTCAAGGGCGCGCGGCATGAAGCGCGCGACCGCTGCCTGTTGGTGATGCTGTTCCGGCATGGGCTGCGCGTGTCGGAAGCCCTGGCGCTGAAACTGAATGCGGTCGATCTGGACGGACGCACCCTGCATGTGACCCGGCTGAAGAAAGGCTTATCGACTACCCACCCTCTACGCGGCGACGAGCTGCGCTTGTTGCGCGCCTGGCTGAAGGTGCGGGCGGCGATGAATCCGGACACTACGGCGCTGTTCATCAGCGAGCGGCGCGGGGTGTTGTCGCGCAAAACGGTATGGGCGCTGATGCGGCGCTACGGCGAAGCGGCGGAACTGGATATTGCCGCGCATCCGCACATGCTGCGCCACGCTTGCGGCTTCGCCTTGGCCGACCAGGGCGCGGACACGCGGCTGATTCAGGATTACCTGGGACACCGGAATATTCAGCATACGGTGAGGTATACGGCCACCAATCCGGCGCGCTTTGAGAAGCTTTGGCGATAATCGTATAATACAATATCATTATTGTAGTATACGTTTATTGTCATATAACGCAATATAGAAGGAGCGCAACCCTTGAAAATCATTGCCATCATCGGGCAGAAAGGCGGGAGCGGTAAGACGACAACCGCGTTAGGGCTTGCCGTTGAAGCTACACGCCGAGGCCGCGCCGTTGCCGTTATAGACCTTGATCCGCAAGCGACCGCCACCAATTGGAGCGACCGGCGCGAGGTGAAGGACGCGCCCGCCGTAGTTTCCTGTCAGGTTGTCCGTTTGCGGCAAGTCCTGGATGCAGCCAAGGAACAAGGGGTAACGCTGGCGATTATTGACACAGCAGGGAAAAGCACCGATGCGGCCATAGCCGCCGCCAAGAATGCCGATAAGGTGTTAATGCCCATTCAACCACAGCTTTTTGACATTGAAACCTTGCACAACGTCAAAGAGATTTTGACCCTTGCCGGAAACCCAGCCGCCGCCGTGGTTATCAACCGGGCAGCCGTGCAGGGCAAGCGGCACGATGAAACACAAGAAGCCGCCGCCTCGATGGGTTTCACCGTAGCCCCGGTGATTCTGTACCAACGTGCCGCGCATGGTGACGCTGGAAACATCGGGCAGACCGCCGCTGAATACGAGCCGAAGGGCAAGGCCGCGCAGGAAATGGCCGCGCTATACGATTACATTACAATATGATTATTGTCATATTGCATTATATTTTTATCGGATAATAAGTAACGATCATGACGACTACCAACAAGAAAAAATCCAGCCTCACCGCTGGGCTTGCCGCAGCCGCAGCCGGACGTGAGATACCTGAGCAGGTAGCGGCCAGCCAGCCGCCAAAGGCCGATAAGCCTAAACTGGTCATGATTGGCGGCATGTTTCCGCCGGAAGTACGGCGAGTTTTGATGTTGATTCAGGCCGAACCAGAAAATCAGGGTAAGAACCTAAAGATGCTGTTGGGCGAGGCAATCAATGACCTTTGCGCAAAATACAACAAGCCGCAGCCCTACACAGGCGAAGTCTAAGCTGTCATCAATGACTGTGGTGCTATATATTTACCATGACTGTTAATTAAGGCAGGGCATACCATGACCGTTAGTTATGATTTAGATGTAATCTCTTGGGCGAATGAACAAGCCGCACTAATCCGCTCTGGCCGCTTTGATTTACTCGATATTGAACATATAGCCGATGAGATAGAAGAAGTGGGTAAGAATACAAAACGTGAGTTTAGAAGCCGCATGGCGGTATTACTGGCACATCTGCTCAAATGGCAATATCAGACGGGATATCGCGGTAATAGCTGGCGTCGAACGATTAAAGAACAACGTCGAGGTATTGCATCGTGTTTAAAGGAAACTCCCAGCTTAAAAAATGACCTGAATAATGTTGATTGGATGGAATGGGTATGGTCTGATGCCATTGGTTTTGCTGTGCGAGAGACTGGTTTGGATTGTTTTCCTGAGTCATGCCCTTGGTCGTTTGAACAGTTCATGAACCCTGATTTTTGGCCGGAATGATATATCAGAGAAAAAATAACGTCAGCCAACCTATTTTTGCCCGCTATGATACCAAAGAGAAAAGCAAGTGAAGTCTTAAAAGAACCGAACACAAGCCGCGCTATGGTTAAAGCGATGGTTAAGCTTGGCCGTGTAGCTGATGATTGCGGCGTACTGCAAGCTGACGACGCCCCCACGCCGGAGGTAACGACTAAAGTGAAGAAAAGCGCTGATATAGTCCAACTTCCATTATGGCCGGATGCTACCAGAGGCACCCCGAACAGTTTTTTAAGGGGGGCTTTGTTTGCCGCAATACAAGGCAAAGATCGTGAATATCTCAAAGGTCAATTACTGGCGACCCGCGACGGTATAAAAATCAGATTCACGGGAATGCAGCTTGACCAGTCAGACCTTGATGTGTGGGAGCAAGCCGCAGAACTTGCGCGTTCTCAACCCTTGGGGAATGTTTGTTTTTTCAAAATCCATGCGTTCCTGAAGGCGTTAGGGCGTAACACGGGAAAGCGTGACCACGAATGGCTAAAAGACGTTTTCCGTCGCCTGATGTCTTCTGGCGTTGAAATAACGCACGGGCGCTATACCTACGGCGGCAGCATGTTGGAGTTTACCCATGACGAAAATGACGCGGTTTATGCGTTGTGCCTGAACCCTAAAATTCTTTCCATGTACAAGGCCGGATGGACGGCAATCGACATTGAAACGCGGCAAAAGCTACGACGTAAGCCGCTTGCTTTGTGGATTCACGGGTATTTGTCCGGCGATGCGGAAAACTATTCAACCAAGCTTGAAACCTTGCATCGCTTGAGCGGTAGCAAGACAAAGGAACTACGGAAATTCAAGCAAAACTTTAAAGCCGCCATTGCCGACATCGAAGCGGCGACAGATGGACGTATGGGGGGAAGCATTGACGAAAATAACCTTGTGGACTGGAAGCGACAACCGACCTTAGCCCAAGCCCGGCACATTGCGAAAAAGAGCCGCAGAACAAGCCGGAATGATGCCACCTAAGCGGCACGGTATACGAGGTACGCGGCGGCACGGGATACGAGGTACGGCGGCACGGGATACGAGGTACGGCGGCACGGGATACGAGGTACGGCGGCACGGGATACGAGGTACGGCGGCACGGGATACGAGGTACGGCGGCACGCTGAAAATGTCGCTCAACAGATTGATTTATATCGTGTTTGTTTGAAACAAAAAACACCTTAAATCTTTCTTAAATCTTTCTTAAATCCGTGCGCGCGACTTTTGCCTGTGGATAACTTAACCAACAGAGCCAGCGGCCAGCACACAAAAAGGAGTCGGGCGAAGCCCGACAACCATTCACAAGAAACAGCAAAAGGAGCCGCGTTAAGCCGCTACGCGGCACGCGGCAACCTTGAGTGATGGAATCCATGCTCCTTGATAAAAAAGCGGCTCATAGCGCCTTAGAGGCTAAAAAAGCAAAAAGAGGTTTTGCAGTAGGTGTAAGTGCTTTTTTGGGCGGTTGCGCCTGGCGATCCAGCGCCGGCGCATGAACCGCCTCGAAGCCAAACGGCGTGGCGGCCGCTTTGGCGGCCTTCATGCCCTTGCGGGCATACCGGACAGGCTTTGCCTGGCTTGTTTTGATTTCTGGTTGGCGGCGGAGCTGGGTAGGTAATAATATTGCTTGTATAATAATCATATTATTATTATGATTGTTATCACTTCAGTCTAGGAGCCGCCATCATGAACCCGTCGAACATACCGCTTTCCCCTATACCCGCCGAGGTGCGCGAGCGCATCATCCAGGCCGCCGTCGATCTGTACGCGCAGGCCGGACACGAAACCTTTCCGACCGTTGACCAGGTACGCCGCGCCGCGCGGGTGGATATGAACGCCGCCAGCGCCGTCATGCGCGAATGGAGACGCCAGCAGACCGTCAAGGCGGCGCCGGTAGCCGTCACCATACCCGAGACGATAGCCCAGGCCAACAGCGCGGCGCTGGCCGCCCTGTGGTCGCAGGCGCAGGCTTTGGCCAACGAATCGCTACGCAGCGCTCAAGCGTCCTGGGAAGCCGAACGCGGCGAACTCGACGCTATGCGCCAGGAGCTGGCCGAAGCCTACGAAACCCAGGCCGCCGAGATCGAGCAGCTTAACGCCCGGCTGGTTCTTCAGGCCGAAGCGCTGGAACGCGAGCGCGCCGGCGCTCAGGCTGCCCAGGCACGCGCAGCGGAAGCCGAACGCAGTGCCGCCGTGCTGGCCGTGCAACGGGATGCCGCTCATGTGCAGCTTGCCCAGGCCGAAGCGCGCCTTGAGCAAGCCGACAACCATACCCAGCAGGCAAGGCAGGCCGAGCAGACGGCGCGTATTGCCGAGCAGGCCTGTCAGGCCCGGCTGGAGAGCGCCGCGCGTGAACTCGACAGCCTGCGCCGCGAGCTGGCCGAGGCCAGAACCGCCGCTAAGGATTCTGGCGAAGACGCCGCCGAGCTGCGCGGCAGACTCGCGGCGTTGAGCGAGCGCGCCGGCATTGAAGACGAAACGCGCGCCGCTGTTGCCGGCGCATCGGAACTACCCGAACCACCCGCGCCTAATCCCAGGAAAAAAGCAGCGCCGGCTAAAGCCAAAACGGGTAAATAAACCAACCCAGCTCGATAGCCGAAACAGCAGACCTGAAACACCCTGCACCCATCCGGCTGGGCCTTGGGTGTTTCAGGTTTCTTGCTTGGCCTGTTGGCGTTCCGTCAGTAGCGGATCGCCTTGCTATCCCAGCGGAGACAAATATAAATACGAGCCGTTAACCTAGTGCATTGTGATTGAACTGGCACAAATATCGCCGTCCACTTGGTCATCCAACCATTCGCGCAGCTGTTTGGTGCGAGCCATTGTTAAATCAGCTTTCTCATTCGCATAGCACATCAGATGAGATGAACCGTATGTGATAGTAGGATCGGTGTCTGAATATAACGCAGCCAATTGCGCATCACGAAACACAAGCCACGCTCGTTGCGCCGCTTTAAATTTGCCGATAAAAACTTTGTCATTGGCGAATTTTGCCAGCACTAACCGATAAACGCGGTTGAGTTCATCGTCCGCCTCTTTTAGTGATTTTCCCGCGCAGACCGTGAGTTGAAATTGGTCGGCATTGTCCAGGTTATCGCATTTCTGCTCTTCCGCATGGGCGTTTGTCATAAAGAAGAGTAAAGCGATAGGTAATACTTTCTTCATCATTAACCTGTGATTTTTTTATTTAGTTGATGACATGCCAAAACAGAGGCCGCCCCTAGTCAGATCAAGACGGCAATCGTTTCCACCCTCCCGCTTACTTTAGTGTTTCACTTTTATTTTTCGCCTGTTCGCGTTCAGCCAGCAGCGTATCGCCTTCCTGTTTCCACTTCGCCCAGCGTTCCTCATCGGCAACGCGCGACAGCCCCAGCAATGCGCCGAGCAGTTCGCCCTTATCCCTGGCGGATAATCCGGCCAGATCGACCAAGCCGCCCAGCTCGATCAAGCGCTTGGTTCTAGCCTTGCGTTCCGCCTCCTTCGCCGCCTTCTCTTCAGAACGAATCAGGTTGGCCGCTTCCTGTCTGGCCTTGTTCGCCCTGACCGCCGCCTTTTCCGCGCGCAGCAGCACATCCAGCTTTCTATCGTCCTGCTTGTCGCGGTTCGGCTTCTCGTAGAGCAGCACTAACAGCTCTTGATGGTCGGTGCGCGTCTTCAGTCCCTTCAGGTAGGCCACGCGGTCTTTGGTCCAGTCGTCTTTATCCATGGCGTCATCACTTCATCTTGTCGGTCGAAGCGCCCTAATATAACCGGATAGCGCGCCGCGTAAAGCGTCAAAAAAGCGCAAAGACATAGCCAAAGCAAAGCCGCCTTGTTGCGGAGAAAAACTCGCCGCTGTATCCTGAATAAAAGATAAAGGCGCACTTAGTTGTTTCATCGGCTGCGCCGCCGAAACAGTGCGCCCCTGCGGGGAAAGCGAACAGCCAAGCCCAGCGCCAAGCCAAAAAACAAAGCCAGGACAAGCAAAAACCCGCATGGCCTCCTATCACTGTAGCGTAAAAGTCGGCGGCAAAGGCCACGCCGCCGCCCATGCCGAATACATTGCCCGCGAAGGCAAGTACACAGGCTGCGCGCGCTACGAAGACCTGGAAGCCACCCACTACGGCAACATGCCCGCCTGGGCCGAACACAACCCGTCCCACTTCTGGCAAGCCGCCGACGAACACGAGCGCGCCAATGGAGCCACTTACCGGGAAATAGAAATCGCCCTACCGCGCGAACTGGTGCCAGAGCAGCGGCGCGAGCTGGTAGAGGACTTTATAAAACAGGAGCTAGGCGAAAATCACGCCTACCAATGGGCGATACACACGCCCAAGGCCGCACTTGAAAAAGGCGAACAGCCGCACGCGCACATCATGTATTCAGAGCGCACGCATGACGGATTTGCGCGCGATCCTGAACAGTATTTCAAACGCTACAACGCCAAAGCACCCGAGCGCGGCGGATGTAGAAAGGACAGCGCCGGAACCGAAGAGCGTTTGCAGGCCACCCGGCAGCGCTGGGCCGATGTGCAAAACGAACATTTAGCGCGCCACGGCCACGACACCCGCGTCGATCACCGTAGCCTGAAACAGCAAGGCATCGAACGCGAACCGGAACACCATTTAGGCGGCGTCGGCGTGCGCAAGCTGGACAGCGAAGCAGTCACTGCAATACTCGAACGCAGAGCCGCCGAAGGCGAACAGGAGCGCTCACAGCAGGAAGTATCCATTATCGACCTGTCCGGCGATCTGGAGAAAGCCATCAACGAACGCGACAGCCGCCACGAATTACAGCAAATCGTTTCGGCAGGAAAAGACGACTTCCGCGCGCTGTTCGCCCAGCACAAACGCGCAGAGCAGGAAAAAAAGCGCAAGGAAGAAGCCGAAGCGGCCAAGCTCAAGGCCGAGCAGGAACGCCAGCAGCGCATCGCGCACGAAAAGGCGGAAGAGCAGCGCTGGAAAGATTTGCGCGCCGAAAGCCCCGGATTTACTGAAAAGCTGGCCGGATATGAAGCGATCAAGGAAAAGGCCGCCCAGGATGGTTTTACGCCCGAGCAAAGCGCCGCCGTGATGACCCGCGTGCGCGAAAATATAGACAAAAGCATTGAGCAGGAAGCCGCCGAAGCGCGCCGCGTCCAGGAAGAAAAACAGCAGCAGGAGCGCGAACTACAGCGCCGCATCGAACGCCATCATGACCGGGGTATGAGCCGTTGATTAACAAAGGAGGGCAAATGGACGCACAGCAGCAACTTATCGGGCTGATGACCGTAGCAGAAGAGCATCACAAAGCCGTACAGACCGCGCTGGACGGACTGGCCGCCGAGCGCGCGGCGCTGGCGAAAGAGCGCGCCGCGCTCGCCCAGGTCACGGGCAGCGTGCAGGCAGGCGCAAGCGAAGCCGTCACCCGCGCCGTGCGCGAATCCCTTGCCGGAGCCACAAAGGTACTGGAATCGGCAGCCAAGCCGGTCATAAACCGTTTATCCGAAGCGGCGCAGGCAACAGACGCAGCGACCGGAAAACTCACCGGCGCTGTGTCCGCGTTCGGCTGGAAATGGGCGCTGGTTGCCGGTGGCGCTACGGCGGGTTGCATACTGGCCGTGCTGGCGGTAACGTGGGTGACAACCGCCTACATGCGCGAACAGGTGACCGCCTTACGCGCCGAGGTGGCCGAATTGCGGACAGAGGCCGACGACTGGGCCAAGCGCGCCGGACGGGCGCAGCTCAGTACATGCGGAGAAAAGCACCGCCTGTGCGCGCGGGTCGAAACAAAGCCAGGCAGCTACGGCAAAGAGAGCGATTACTACATCCTGAAGGGGTATTGAGGAAAGATAAAGACTTATCCGTCCTGAGCGCGTGTCGGTTGTCCACAAAACAGGCGGACAAGCCTGTGGATAAGCTGTTTTCTACCCAGCTAAGCCGTTCTGTGGGTTACGGTTGTGTTAATACGCTGCATTTTTGAACAGCGTGGCCGTTTGTTTTGTCTTATGTTTAGCGGTAAAAATAACGCTGCAATCCGCGCCGCGCCTTTCTTCAGCCACTGCGTTGGAATTGTTTAAGTAAAACAAATTTTGTAACTATTCAGCGAGTGCTTTTGAGTGCTGACCGAAGCCCGTCGGAAGTGAGGCAAGCCAGTCGAGACACGCGGAAGCGTGTCGGAATATTAACCACGCTGCAAGTCCATCCCTGGAAGCTCTCTGCACCCATCCATGGGCGCAGAAGGTCTCGCCTGACTTACCTCACTTCCTCTTCGTCGGTTACGCTGAATAGTTACCAAATTTTTAGTTTTAAGCGACGGTCTGTTTTGAGGATCATTCAATGCTATATAGTGGGACAAGACCAAAGGAGGGCATAACGGATGGCATCGAAGAGCGGGAAAATGAACGGAGCCGCCTGTTCCAGGCCCCCCTGTTCGGAGCCCATCAACAGCAAAACCGATACGCTGGTTATTTTTGGGGCGTTGCCGCACCGGGACTCTGTACGCTGATCGACTGGCCGTTGCGGTACACTTTGGGGTCAGCAAGCATCTTGATGACTTACCTCCTCGGCGTATTCCTGGTGGCAACCCGGTTTGGCCGTGCTGCCTCGATTATCGCCTCGCTTCTAAGTGCATCGGCCTTCGCTTTTTTCTTTGCCCCGCCAATCTTCTCATTTGCAATTTTGGATGTCGAAAACATAATCGGACTTGTGGTCATGATGGTAGTCGCCAATGTCACCAGCAACCTGATGGAAAGAGTGCGTTTTCAAGCCGATATTGCTGCGCAGCGGGAAAGCCTTGCAACCGCACTTTATTACTTGAGCCGAGCTTTATCTGAAGCCCAGGATGAGCAAACAGTCATCTGGACGGCGATATCCAATATTTATGACGAGTTAGGGGCTTCTTCCGTGCTTCTGTTACCGGATGCAGGCGGCCAACTACACTATCCTGCCGACAAGCGCCCGCTTCAGCAATCGTTGCGCGGCGCTGACTTAGGCACTGCTCAATGGCTATTCGACTGTAAAAAGTCGATTGCTGGAAATAACACCGACATACCGGTAAAAAACCATATTACCTATTTCCCGCTCGAAGGCTCTCAAGGCATGGTAGGTATCCTGGCGATAGATACGGCGGCGTCACCGAACCTTTCCAACTCGGAAGTCACAACATTTCTTCGCACATTCCTGAATCAAATTTCCCAAGCGCTTGTACGGGTTAGATTGGCGACACAGGCCAGAGAAGCTATTCTACAGGCGGAAGCGGAAGCCCTGCGCAATTCACTGTTGAGCGCTATTTCACACGACCTGCGTACCCCGTTGACTCGGATCATGGCGGCGGCTGAGATTTTAGCCGAGCGGGAAACCAGCCTGGATTTTGAACAACGCATCGTTTTTAAGCGGGCCGTGTTGGACGAAGCTGAACGTATGTCTGAACTGATGTGCAAGATTCTCGACATGGCGCGGATTACCACTGGAACCCTCTCTCTGCAACAGGAATGGAATGCCGTCGAGGAAATCGTGGGTGGAACTCTGGCACGGTTGGACAAAACTTTGGGGGACAGACTCGTAAACATCCGCTTGCCAGACGATTTGCCCTTGGTATGGATGGATGCCGTGCTGGTTCAGCAGGTTTTAACAAACCTCGTTGAAAACGCCATTAAATATACACGGCCTGACGGTCCCATCGATATCAGCGCCCGTGTGCAACTCTCTGTACTCTACCTGGAAGTGGCTGACCGTGGCCCTGGCATACCGGCGGGATTGGCGGATCGCTTGTTCGATAAATTCTTCCGGCTCGAAGCCGAAAGCCCACAAACCGGTGTAGGTTTAGGGCTATCCCTTTGCCGTGCCATCGCCGATGCACATGGCGGTGGCATCAGTGCGGCCAATCGGCTTGGCGGTGGTGCCATCTTTACTCTAAGCCTGCCCTTGCACGAACTGCCCATCATGGAAAAGGAAGAGGAAGCATTGCCATGACCGAGCCAAGCCCACTTGTCCTCATCATCGAAGACGATCCGCAAACCAGGCGCTTGCTGAAAACCAGTTTAGGTGGGAGGGGTTGGGGCATATGCGAAGCGGAAACCGGCGCGCAGGGCTTAGCCAAGGCCAAAGCTGAATTTTCTTGCCTGGCCATTGTCGATCTTGGCCTGCCCGATATGGACGGGGTGTCCTTGGTGCGCAGCATCCGGTTAATATCGGACTTGCCTATCCTCATTCTATCAGCGCGTAGCCAAGAGAGGGACAAGATCATGGCGCTGGATGCCGGTGCCGATGATTACCTAACAAAACCATTCAGCACCGGCGAACTGGATGCCAGACTGCGGGCATTACTGCGCCGGGCGGCCAAAGCCACCGCGAAGGAGGAAATCTTCACCTTAGGGGCATTGAGAATCGACCTTTTACGGCGCAAGGTATTCAAAGCCGACGCTGAAGTCAGGCTCACGCCTATCGAATACCGCTTACTTGCCTTGCTCGTCCGCCAGGCTGGCTTGGTGGTGACTCACCGCCAGATACTCAAGGAAGTATGGGGGCCGGAACACATCCATGATAGCCACTACCTGCGAATCTATATGGGCCAGTTGCGACACAAGCTGGAATCAGACCCCGCACGGCCTCACTACCTCGTGACTGAAGTGGGGGTGGGCTATCGCTTGGTCGATGGCGCGAATCCTAATAATATCGAGGCCAGCCCCATTCGTCACAGCTAAGTAGCGGTAGTGTAGGAAACAGCGTTCAGCCTATAAGCTCCTGCCATCGGACGAACCGACTTTTTGACTTGGTCTTTACGCCTTTTTTACGCCGCTCTTAATATCATCGCTCTTAGTGAAGAGCGATGCCGTCTCACGCACGCCCAATGCTCAATATCTGCCCCCTCAGAGTAACCAAAACAAGATTTATTCAGGACTGCCAAAATGAAAGCATCCAAATACCTTATCAATATACGATATCTTTTTGTTCTAGCATTTGTTTTTATTTTACCATCAGTGAGTTTTGCTGCTGAAGAAGCGGCTGCTGCAATACAAATAGATTTGAAACATCATTTCGTCGGCTATTTCGCGATAGCCATCACGGTGCTTGCCTATGCAATCGCCATGACTGAAGACCTGCATCAACTGAGCAAGGCAAAACCAATGGTGTTAGGCTCTGCAATCATTTGGTTCGCAATTTTTGCTTATTATTCTGTTGTATACGGTACGGCAAAAAACATAATTCCTGTTTTTCAAAGCAATTTGACAGCTTATGCGGAACTGTTTCTATTTATTACCGTATCGATGACTTTTTTGAACTCCATGACTGAGCGTGGCATCTTCGACGCTTTGCGCATTGAATTAGCCAATAGAGGTTACAGCTATCGTAAATTATTTTGGATTACGGGTGCATTAGCCTTTCTACTTTCTACTGTTATTAGCAGCTTAACGGTAGGATTATTGATGGGATACATCATATTAGAAATAGGAAAAGGTAGGCCTAAATTTGTTGGCATGGCAGGATTGAACGCCGTGATTGCCGCCAACGCTGGCGGTACGATGAGCCCTTTGGGCGGTATTTCCACATTCTTCGTTTGGCAACAAAACATGCTGCATTTTACTGATTTCTTTGCTTTAACGATTCCCTGTATAGTGAACTTTATGGTGCCTGCATGCATCATGCATTTTTCTGTTATTAATGGAACACCTACTTTTACAGATGAAAAAATCGTTTTAAAACGCGGCAGCAAGCGGATAATTTTTATATTTCTCCTGACAGTCAGTGTTACCATTTTATCTAATGTATTTATTGATATGCCATCCATAGCGGGAATGATGTTTGGTTTGGCAGTGTTGCAATTTTTTAGTTACTACCTGACAAAATCAGAGAATAAATTTCAGAAAGTAGGCCATTTTTTAACTGAACATGGAAAGAGAAACTATATTGATTCAAAAAAAGGCTTCGATGTTTTCAAATGCATTGCAGGCGTGGATTGGGATACATTGCTGTTTTTCTATGGCGCTATGATGATCGTCGGCGCACTCAACTTCTTAGGGTACTTGGACGCTATGGCGAATTATTTGTTTATGCAAATTAGTCCCACCATAGCAAATATCATGATTGGCTTATCATCTTCATCAATTGATAACGGCACACTCATGTTTGCGGTGTTGAACATGCACCCACAATTTCCTGCCGGACAATGGTTATTGTTAACATTGACATTGGGTGTAGGCGGTAGTTTATTAGCGATTGGCTCCGCGCCTGGGCTGCATGTATTGGGATTAATGAAAGGAAACATGAGAGAAGGAGAAGGCTATACTTTTACCCTTCACTTACGCTGGATGCCTGCAATTTTATTAGGTTTTTTTGCGAGCATTTGTACGCTTTATTTAATTAATGGCGGTACGTTCTAACTAGAAACGTATTTATATAAAAAACCTGAGACAATTAGGCACGATCTGTCTAATCTGCGTGGAGCGCAAAAAACCGCCAGAAATGGCGGTTTTTTATGACCTTGAACATTAGACAGTCCGTGCCGTTTTGTCTCATGTTTGCGCCGCAAGGGGCTAATCAGGCTAAATGTCGCTTATTGCAGCTTCGCTCCCAATTGGACTTTCTGCGAAATAAACTTCTACCGACACCCCACGCTCTCGGAAGCGACACAGAATATATCGATTATATTTCTGGTGTTTCACAAGGTATGACTCCATCAGTCGAAAAACTTTGTTTCCAAAGTCGATAATTGTTTGACGATCCGTTGCTTGATTCTCCTGCGTACTGTTGTAGGTGTATTTCTGCGGTGTACCTCGATGGAGTTTGTCGCCACAGATACCATACAATTTCTTTAAATCGTCTTTTGTTAGGTACTCGGCGTGGATTTCATCCAATTGGATATTGTTATCCGCAATCGTCATCGATTTTGGCTTTGGATAGAAGTCTCCATGAAGATTATAAAGTTCTTTCATTAGCCTATCCGCCGACCATTCTTTTTGAAACTTTGGAGCCTGTAACTCTTCAATGTATGCGTGCGCGATAACACAAGCAAAGGAAATGCATTCACAAATAATGCGAAGCTGAAGAAAACAGAACTCGTTTGCCAGCGGTCCGTGAAGTCCACTACGATTGCTCAACACGTCTTCAATAACATATAGTCGTTCTTTGATTTCCTGCATTAGATCCGTGTATTTTGGGTCTTTGTTCATTGAGACTCCCTCCAGTGGTGCGCAATATCAGAATATACTTCCTCTTTTGTTGTGTGACAGACTATTTTGCATAGGTTATCGACAATGACTGGACATTTTGAGCCATTTTGTC
>Ga0265331_10000824_pt1 | contig 25356 bp, 20 predicted proteins | sample 41923metaG_FD_202088 | JGI IMG/M metagenome (GOLD analysis project Ga0265331, IMG submission 202088) | Rhizosphere microbial communities from Carex aquatilis grown in University of Washington, Seatle, WA, United States - 4-19-23 metaG | ecosystem: Host-associated > Plants > Roots > Rhizosphere... | reverse complement strand
ACTTTTGCGCTGCATCGTTCTGTTCCTCCCTGCTCGTCGTCGAACTTCGCGAGAGATCAACGATGACACGGGTTTCAGAACGATGCGCTTCTTTCAACTCTCCCTAACTGGGGTTTCCGGGCTGAGCCGTGGACGCCGCGGCTCTTTTCACGAGCTGAACGTGCCGTTCTCAAAAACCACGCACACGTTGCGCGGCGACGAAATCATCAGGTGCATCTGCCGCTGGGCCGCGCCGGTCTCTGCATTGCGGGCTTGCTGCCCGGTGGGAGCGCGTGCACAATCAGGTCATGCCTGCGATCGTGATAGAGGAGATCACTGACCCCAACGACAATGCCCAGGCGCGAGTGCGGCGCGAGCGTTTCGATCGTAACGCGGCCTGGCTCCAGGACCACGCGCAGGAAATCTATATGCATCATCGGGGGAAGTGTGTTTGCGCGGCCGGACAGCAGATCTTCGTAGCCGATTCGCCGGAGGAGGCGATGGCGCTGGCCCAGGCGGCGCACCCCGACGACGACGGCAGCTTCGTTCAATACATCCCTCGCGAGCGCTTCGCGCGCATCTATGCGAATCGATGGTGAGTGGTACGTCGGTGATGATGGAATCGCCCGGCCGGTGATTCGCGGGAAGATCCGGGCGACCCACGGCTCGTGGGTGCGCGCGCCGTTCCTCATCGACACAGGAGCCGACCTGACCGTCCTCAACGCCGCTGTTCTGCGACTGCTCGGCCTTCCATTGGCGCAAAGTGCCGATCGTATCGGCGGCGTAGGTGGGATGGCCACGTCGGTGTGTGTCGAGACGACTATTCGCTTGGTGCGCGACGGCGCAACTGGGGTGGTCTTTCGCGGTCAGTTCGCGGCCCTCACGGAGTTGGAGGCGCTGGACACGTGTGTTCTCGGCCGCGACATCACGGGCCTCTTCAGCGTCATTGTCGACCAGCCGGCAAGCACGGTGTGCCTGCTTCGTGAACGACACCGGTACAGCATCGAGAGTGATGCCTGACACCTGGATCACCGATCTCAGCGACTACCTCGAAGACGGGCAACTGAGCCCCCAGGTTTCCGGCCGCGCGCCGGCTTGCCACGCACCCTTCAAACCTCTTCGCCTGAGAAAACCGGCATTTCACGAAGAGACTCATGCCGGTGATTTCTCGATCGGTTTGTTCGGGAAGGCGGCAAGCGTTCCTCAGGGTTTGCCGCAAGCGGCCGTTTTGCAGAGAAATCTCCCGCGGGTATCAGCCACTGCACCCGCTCAAGGCGTTGTTCACGGCCTCGATGATCACCGCGACATCAACCTCGCCGCCAACGGGCAGGCCGCCGCCCGCGCATACCGCCGGCTCAGCGGTGCCCAGGGCGATGTTCACGAGCGTGATGAGATCGTTGATTGCTACAGCGCCGAAGCCGCTGCAATCGCCGGCACAGCCGGCGACCTGCTGCATGGAAAATATTCCCCCGCCGGTAGAGGCGTAGATCGTCGTTGGTCCCAGAGGGTCAATAGTAAGGTTCGTCGCACCCGTGAACTTCTGGCCGGTGTTAAGTGGGCGCCAATTGGTACCACCGTCTTCGCTTTGGAATACGCCGCCGGGGTAGAGCGCGGCGTAGAGCGTGGTGGACATGTGAGGATCAACGACTAGCGCATTGAGTCGGCTATCGGCAGGCAGACCTATCCCGTAACCGGAACTCCACGTGGCACCCGCGTCGGTGCTCTTAAACACACCTACCTTGGTCTCGAACTCACCCGGGTCAACCCCGAACGTTACCACGTTGGTCCCGACGTAGAGCGTATCGTGCATGCCTGGATCGATGGCCAGCAACGGGAAGGCACTGAATGGCAAGCCGGTGTCTGCGGCGCCCCACGTGGCGCCGCCATCGGTGCTCCGTAGCACTCCGTTCTTGGGCAACCCATTGATAAGCTCGGTATGATCAATATACCCAGCATACAACGTAGTCGAGGTAACGGGATCGATGACGATTTGGTATACAAGAGTCTCACTGTCGCTAAGCAGCCCGGTATTCAGGGCATTCCACGTGCTTGCCTGATCGGTGCTCTTGAACACACCCAGATCGGTCTCGGCGTAGAGCGTGCCTGGCGTGAAAGGATCGATAACGAGGGCGACAATCGCGGCAACTGTATTGCTGTCTCTATGGAGGCCCGCATCAGGTAGGTCCCACGTGGCGCCCCCGTCGATGCTCCTCAACAAGTGGACGTCCGTTTGCTCCGACCCTGCTCCATACGGTGCCACCACTACGTAGACCGAGTTGGGTATGCTGGAAGATGCCGCTATCACGGCTCCAGGGTTGCCCACGTCCAGGATTTGATCCCAAGTGCTGCCCCGGTCGATACTTTTGTATACCAAGGCATCATCCGAGGTGGAGGTCGAGGCGTAGAGGGCGCTGGGCTCGCCGGGAGCAATTGCGAGGCTGGTGAACTGCGGATCACCGATGCGGGTCCAGACGTTGATGCCGGCCTCGGCAGCGCACACGATGCCGAGCGACAGCATTGCGCATGTGAACGCCGTGCAGCCCCCCACGCGCAGTGCCGGACTCCATCGCCATGCTGCATAGCGGTACATCATTCTTCTCCGCGTGACGGTGCCGCTATAGCATGTTTCTAACTTGAGACACCAATCAATAGAGCAGTTCAACGCTCGCCAGAATTGACCCTTGAGACATCCGGTCGCATGGTCAAAGGCGCATGCTCGACATTGCCAACGTTGCATAGGCGCGTGTGCGACGCGCGCACACCTTTGATCGCCAGCGCGTTCTGGCCGCGGCGGAGGGTTTTGTCGGAGAGGGAATCAGGTCCGGTCGAATCGACAGGAATGTATTTCTCGACCGCCCAAAGACGCTTGGACGTCTCCGACCGCCTTTCGGGCTGGTGCGGGGCTTGGCCAATCGTGCCCGGCAGCGTTCTGGACGGCATCCAAGGACCTCGGAAGGCATCCGGCGGTGTTCCGGACGGGTTCCGCGGGTCTGTAATGGTGCCCGGCGGCGTTCCGGACGGGTTCCGAGGCCCTGGGAAGGCGTCCGGCGGCGTTCCGGACGAGTTCCGAGGTCTTGGGAAGGCGCCCGGCGGTGTTCCGGACGGCTTCCGAGGGTTTGTAATGGTGCTCGGCGGCGTTCCGGACGGGTTCCGAGGGCCTGGGAGTGCGTCCGGCGGCGTTCCGGGCGCGTTCCGCGGCGAAGCCATGCTTCGCCACTGTCACTTGCCAGCAAGGCGCCGCTCGGATTTCAAACTGACCACTACCCGCGAAGCGGATCCCTTCAAGAAGGCGGCCCAATCAGACCTGCCGTGCGTCGGAGAGGGATGTAGTTCCCCGGGGACGTTGGTTGCGCAAGTTGCGCAGCTCTCGATATTGTCGCACTGAACGCAACCAACGTCCCCAGCCCCCGATGGCGCGCCGTTGAACGCTCCTTCTCCTTCCGAAAATACGACGCCCGGAGCGCCTTGCAGCCCTCAGCCCAACCCTCTCCCATGCCGGAAGTGGCATGGGCGAGGGGGCCTTCCTTCACTGTCTTGGACGAGCGCAGCTCATGGGTGCTCCCACAGGTGATCGACGCGACGACCGTAACTCCCCTCAGTCTCCGTGGCGCAGTCTGCTCAACATCCCGGCGGCTGAAGCCGCGGCAACAAGGGACGCCAAGCCCACCTGCGTGCGCTCCCCCCGCCCCACTGCGTGCGGACAACCTTGGCGGTGGTGTGGCGGGGAGTCGCCGCAGGGCGACTTGGTGCCCTTCGTTGCCGCGAATTCATCCGCCGGGTCACCTGCGCGTCACCAAGACTGATCGGCTACCGACGACCGTAGAGCGCGCCTTGACTCCCATGGGAGGGCAAGATAGACGTGTCCGGCGTTTCACCGAGATTGTCCCATCAACCATGAGCACTGTGAGCGACGGCTGGCGTCCGGAGGATGAAAAAACGGCTTGAAGGGCTGCTTCAGCACGCACTATTGAAATCCATCGAGGGGGGAGCGCTGAAGTTGGACGGCCTCCCCCCTCTGCTTTTTGAAGTTCCGAAGGACCGCGCCTTCGGTGATCTAGCGACCACGGTGGCCTTGGGCCTCGCACGCGACGCCCGCCGTGCACCGCGCCAGATTGCCGAGACGATCGTCAGTAACATCGAGGATCCGGAGGGACTGCTGGCTGCCACCGAGATCGCCGGGCCGGGCTACATCAATTTCCGCTTTTCGCCGCGCTTCTGGGCACAAGCGCTCGCCGAGATCGACGGCGATGAGTACGGACCCGCGCGCTTCGGCTCCGGCACCACCGTGCAGGTGGAGTTCGTCAGCGCCAATCCGACCGGGCCGCTCACCGTCGGGCACGGGCGCAACGCCGTCCTCGGTGATGCCTTGGCGCGCTTGCTCGAAGCCACCGGTCACCAGGTGACGCGCGAGTATTACTTCAACAACGCCGGCCGCCAGATGCGTGTGCTCGGTGAATCGGTGAAGGCACGCTACCTCGAGCTCCTGGGCGAGCCCGGTGCGTTTCCGGAAGGCGGTTATCAGGGCGAGTACATCACGCTCATTGCCGGAACGCTGCACGGCGCGCACGGCGCCGGGTTGCGTGACCAGCCGGCTGACGCCGTCTTCAAGCAGGCGGCGGAGACCGCGATCTTCGACGATATCAAAGGCACGCTCGCACGCATCGGTATCCGCTTCGACGTTTATTTCAACGAGGACTCGCTCTACAGCGGCGGTCAGATTGCCGCCATTCTCGCCGAGCTCCGGGAACGTGATCTCGCCTTCGATCACGACGGCGCCGTCTGGTTGCGCGGCGAGCCGCTCGGCCTCAACAAGGACCGCGTGCTGGTGAAGTCGACGGGGGAGCCGGCGTACCGCTTGCCCGACATCGCCTATCACAAGGACAAGCTGCGCCGCGGCTTCGACGTCCTCGTCGATGTCCTCGGTGCCGACCACATTGCCGAGCACGACGAGGTGCGCGCCGCCCTGCGCGCGCTCGGCTACGACGTCGAAAAGATCAAGGCCATCATCTACCAGTTCGTCACGCTGACGCGTGCCGGGCAGCAGGTGAAGATGTCGACGCGCCGTGCCGAGTACGTCACCGTCGACGAGCTGCTCGACGAGGTCGGCAGCGACGTGGTGCGCATCTTCTTCCTCACGCGGAAATCCGACAGCCACCTCGAGTTCGATCTTGATCTCGCCAAGAAGCAGTCCGCCGACAACCCCGTGTTCTACGTGCAATACGCGCACGCCCGCGTCCACAGCTTGTTTCGCCAGGCGGCGAGCGCCGGCGTACATCCGGCCCCCGCAGCGGTATCGCACCTCGAGACCCTGACGGCGCCGGAAGAGGTGGCCGTGGTCAAGCTGCTGGCGCAGTACACGGAGACGGTGGAGGAGGCGGCGCGGGCGCTGGAGCCGCACCGGGTGGTGTTCTATCTGATCGAGCTGGCGAGCGAGTTCCATCGCTTCTACAACCGCCATCGCGTGCTTACCGACGATCCGCAGCGCACCGCGGCGCGCTTGTACCTGGCCAGCGCCGTCGGCAAGGTGATTCGCAACGGGTTGCAGCTGCTCGGTGTGAGCGCACCCGAGTCGATGTGACGCGGAGACTGTGACGCGGAGACAATGATGCGGCGCATGGGCACGGCTGGCCTCGGCTACGGGCAGATCTTCCTCCTCATCTTCGGCTTCCTGTTCACCTCCGGCATCATCTTCCTATTCGGCATTTGGGTCGGGCGTGACGTCGCCGAGCGCCACCTGGCACAGGAGGAACGTGTCGTCCGTGCGCCGATCCAGGCGCCGCCGACGCCCGACGAGGAGGCCAAGCAAGACGTCGACCAGTCGTTCTATGAGCAGCTGAAACAAAAGGCGTACGTGCGCATGCAGCAGACCGCCGCGGCGGCATCGGCGACGGCTCCGCCACACTCGCCGGTTGCGGACAGTGGCCAGCTGCCGACGCCGGCCATCGGTCTCGCGGCGGTGACACCGACGGGGCTCACGACCGCCGCGCGGGTTGCGGCAGCGCCAACCTCAGGAACGACGCCACGAGCCCTAACGACGCCAGCGACGACGCGCACCGCCGTGCAAGTCGCCGCGAAACCCACGCTCAAGCCCACCCCTAAAGCGACGGCGCCCGCCAAGGTGAAGACACCGGAGGCTTCCGCCGATGACTGGGCGGATGCGGGATGGACCGTGCAGGTCAATGCGACTACGAGTGTGGACCAGGCCGTCGAGCTGGCGAAACGCCTGAAAGCGAAGGGCTACGACGCCTACACGGTGCAAGCGCCGCTGCGCGGGCAGACGTGGTATCGTGTGCGCGTTGGCCGCTATACGAGCCGCGACCGAGCCAAGGAGATGGAGAGCCGCCTCAAGGACACGGAGGGACTCGACAGCGCATACATTACGCCGCAGTAATTCGTGAATCGTGCTCGTGAGTCGTGACTCGCCAAGCAGCCTATTGATCAGCACCAATGTACACGCCTGACTTTGATACCTTCTGTGCGCTGGCACAGCACGGAAACATGGTGCCAGTGTATCGTGAGATCCTCGCGGACCTGGAGACGCCGGTGTCCGCGTTTCTCAAGATCGACGACGGCGGCGATGCCTTCCTGCTCGAAAGCGTCGAAGGCGCCGAGAAGTGGGGACGCTACAGTTTCCTCGGAGTGGCGCCGGAGCTGGTGTTCACCAGTCAGGGGCGCAACGTTCGCATCGGGCACCCCAACAGCGCGGTGCCGGTGCACGCGGTGGCCGATCCGTTCGCCGCGGTGGCGGAGTTCCTGGGCCGCTATCGTCCCGTGCCGCTGGCGGGTCTGCCGCGCTTCTCCGGCGGGCTCGTCGGTTACCTCGGCTACGACCTGGTGCGTTTCTTCGAGACACTGCCGGCGCGGGCGACCGACGATCTCGACTTGCCGGATCAGTATCTCATGCTCGTCGACACGCTCTTGGTGTTCGACAACACCGCTCAGAAGATCAAGGTCGTGACCCATGCGCACGTCGACGAGGCGGCGGACCTGCAAGCCGCGTACGCGGCGGCGTGTGCCAAAATCGATGCGCTGATCGACCGGCTCGACCGGCCCGTCGAGTTGCCGCGGCGTCCGGCGACGGCCGCGACGGCACCACCTGCCGTGCGGTCCAACCTGACGCAGGAACAATACGAGGCGATGGTGCGCGAGGCCAAGGAGTACATCGTCGCCGGGGACATCATTCAAGTCGTGCTGGCGCAGCGCTTCGAGTGCCCGCTGCGCACGGCACCGTTCAACATTTATCGCTGCCTGCGCACGGTCAATCCGGCGCCATACATGTTCTTCCTGCGGCTAGGTGGCGACATCCTGATCGGCTCATCGCCGGAAGTCATGGTGCGCCTCGAAGGCCGTGAGATTACGCTCCGCCCGATCGCCGGGACCCGCCCGCGCGGTACCGGGGAACGTGCGGATGCGGAGATGGAGCACGAGCTGGTCACCGATCCCAAGGAGATCGCCGAGCACATCATGCTCGTCGACCTCGGGCGCAACGACGTCGGCCGGGTTTCCAAGATCGGTACGGTCGAAGTGACCGAGCGCATGATCGTCGAGCGCTACTCGCACGTGATGCATCTCGTCTCCAACGTGCGCGGCGAGCTCGCCGATGGCGGCGACTGCTTCGCCGCGTTCCGCGCCACGTTCCCGGCCGGCACCCTGACCGGCGCGCCGAAGATTCGCGCCATGGAAATCATCGAGGATCTGGAGCCGGTGCGCCGCGGTGTGTATGGCGGCGCGGTGGGTTACTTTTCGTTCTCCGGCAACATGGATACGGGGATCACGATCCGGACCATACTGGTAAAGAACGGCACCGTGTACGTGCAAGCCGGCGCGGGCATCGTTGCGGACTCCGATCCCGAGCGCGAACATCTGGAATGTGTGAACAAGGCACGCGCGATGATTCAAGCCATCCGCCTCGCCGAGGCGATGTGAGGGAGAAGAACGTGAATCGTGCTCGTGAGTCGTGCTCGGGCGTTGAGAGGTTACGTTCCGACGGTTCCCCTCTTTACGATCACGATTCACGAACACGGTTCACGAACGAGGTGTACCGTTGCTCCTGATGATCGATAACTACGACTCGTTCACCTACAACCTCGTCCAATACCTTGGCGAGTTGGGGGCGGACGTGCGTGTGTATCGCAACGACGCCATCACCATCGACCAGATTGCCAGTTTGCGGCCGCAGGAGATCGTCATTTCCCCCGGGCCGTGTACGCCGGCAGAGGCCGGGGTGTCGGTCGAGCTGATCCGGCGCTTTACCGGCGAGATTCCGATTCTCGGTGTGTGCTTGGGGCATCAATGCATCGGCGCTGCCTTCGGCGGCAACATCGTGCGGGCGCAAAGGCTGATGCACGGCAAGACGTCGCCGATCCACCACGATGGACGGACCATCTTCCGCGGACTGAGCGAGCCGTTCGACGCCACGCGCTACCACTCGTTGCTCATCGAGCGCGCCACCCTGCCGTCCTGCTTGGAGCTGAGCGCGTGGACGGTGGAAGGCGAGATCATGGGCGTGCGGCACCGCGAGCGGCTACTCGAAGGCATTCAGTTTCACCCCGAGTCGATTTTGACCGTCGAGGGAAAGCAGCTGTTGAAGAACTTCCTCGAGCTGGCGCGCGCGGCGAGGTGAGCCGTGGACGTGCGCAGCGCTCTGGCGCGCCTGATGGCGCGCGACTCGCTCCACGAAACGGAGATGGAATCCGTCTTCCAGCAACTGATGGAAGGCGCGGCGTCGCCGGCGCAGATCGCCGGCTTGCTGGTGGCCCTGCGCATGAAGGGCGAAACGGTGGAGGAAATCACCGGCGCGGTGCGGGCCCTGCGCGCGCACGCCACCCACGTGCACCCCTGCGCCGCCGTGGTGGTAGACACCTGCGGCACGGGCGGCGACCAGCGCGGCACCTTCAATATCTCCACCGCCGCGGCCTTGATTGGCGCCGGTGCCGGTCTGACGATCGCCAAACACGGCAACCGCGCGATGTCGGGCACCGTTGGAGGGGCCGACGTGCTCGAAGCGCTGGGCGTGCGGATCGATCTGCCGCCGGAACGTGTGGCCGCGTGTATCGATGCCGTCGGCGTCGGCTTCCTGTTCGCGCCGGTCTTTCATCCGGCCATGAAGCACGCCAGCGGTCCGCGGCGCGAGCTTGGTGTGCGCACCATCTTCAACCTGATTGGTCCCCTGTCGAACCCCGCCGGCGCGCGGCACCAGGTGGTCGGTGTCTTCGCGCCACAGTGGACGGAGCCGCTGGCGCAAGCGCTCGGCCGTCTCGGCAGTGTGCACGCGCTGGTGGTGCACGGCGACGACGGGCTCGACGAGATTTCCCTTGCGGCGCCAACCCAGCTGTCGGAGTGGAAGGACGGCACGTTGCGCACCTACCGCGTGACACCCGAGGAGCTGGGCTTCAAGCGGTGTCGCGAAGGCGACCTCGATGGCGGCGATCAACACACGGCGGCCAGCATCATCCGTGGGATCCTCGCCGGCGCCAGCGGCCCGCGCGCCGACATCGCGGTGGTCAACGCCGCGGCGGCGATCTACGTCGGTGGGCTGGCCCCGTCGATTGCCGCCGGCATCGATCGCGCCCGCGAATCGATTCGCAGCGGCCGGGCGCGGCAAAAGCTGGATCAGCTGGTCGCGTTTACGAACACCTAGCGAGACGCGCCTCCGACCAACTGAAGCATGCGCGCCTCGATCTGCTGTCGGCGGGCGCTTGAGGAGACCAAACTTGCCTTGCCAGCAACGACTTCCCAACCTCAAGCGCCCTAGCCAACTTCTTCAGTTCCGCACAACTTTCGGATGAATCTCGCCGTTTCCCACGATACACTTGCCGCGGGAAGGAGACCGCATGTTGGAGGCGGGGCTTTCACGGAGCGGGGCAGGGGATCGGAGATCCAGTCAGATGATGAGGCAGGCTTGGGTGGTGGTGAGCACCGTGTTCTTGTCCGTCAGTGGCCTGGCCGCGGCGGCACCGGCGTTGAGTGTCGCGCTCAATCCGAGCGCGACGTCGATTCCCGTCGTGACCGCAACGGCATCCGTCGCGGTGCACACCGACGACGACGCCAGCGGGGTCAACAGTTTCAGCTTTGGGCTTACCTTCGTGCCGGGCATCGTTCAGATCACCGATGTCCAACGAGGCGGTCTCTACCTGGCGAGCTGCGTCGCTCCTTCAGACCTCTTTTCCGTCACCACCGACAACGCCACGGGTAAGCTGTGTGTATTGGCCGCGTGTCAGGAGTCCTTCTCCGGCTCTGGAGATTTCATCACTATCAGCCTTCAGGGACAGGGCGTTGGGACAGGTGCATTGACGTTCTCGCCGGACGGTTGCGTGGGCCTCAACCCGCCGCCGAACGGTTGCCAGATGAACGAAGGGAGTCCATTCTGCGCGGCCACGAGTGGCAGCGTGACCGTGCAAGCCCCGGCGCCGACGCCGACGCCGACGCCCAGCAATACGCCGACATCCACACCGACGAATACTCCAACGAACAGCGCACAGGTGCTCGGCGCGGTCACCCTGCAAGGGCGACCCACCCCGCCCAATGCGCGTTGGAGCGTGCCGCTGCGCATGAGCCTGACACCGCAAGGCGGTGGGCAAGCGCTGACCTGCACGCCGACGACGGATCAGAGCGGGAATTTCTCGTGCGGAGGTTTCGCGCCGGGGACGTACACGGCCTGTGTGAAGCAGAGCCAGACGCTGCGCAACTGCCAGAGTGTTAGCCTGGTTACCGGCAACAATCCGGTGAACTTCGGGACGTTGCTCGAGGGCGACGCCAACGACGACAACTGCGTCCAACTCGTGGACTTCTCGATTCTGGCGACCACCTTCGGCAAATGCACGGGCGATCCGGGGTTCGATGCGCGGGCGGATTTCGATCTGAGCGGCTGCGTCGTCCTCGTGGACTTCTCGCTCCAGTCGGCGAACTTTGGCCAATGCGGAGCCGGGGGATCCCCCTGAGCTGCGGCGGCTGCCGCGCGAAGCTTGAAGGCAAGATGCGCCGAGAGGAATGCTTTCCCCTCATTGGATGGTGCTTGGCTTTCTCCGTACCTCCGTGGTGAGATCCAGGCTAGCCTCAATGCCAGTGAGTTAAGCGGCATCCTGCCAAGCTCGCATCCTTCGAGACGGCGCCTGAACAGACGGCGCCTCCTCAGGATGAGCGGAAACCTCAATGTTCCGTGACAATACCCCGCTCACCCTGAGGAGGCCGCATCTTCTCAGCGGCCGTCTCGAAGCATGTCCTGAGCCTGGCGAAGGGGGTGCCTACCATCGCGGACGATCCTTAACTCACTGGCATTGGTGCTAGCCTACGGCTGCGTTTCCACGATGACGTCGCCATACGCTCGTGGCAACGGCGCGCGGCGCCCTGCCTTCACGTCCGGCGGGGCGTGTAGTAAGGAGTCGGGATGCGTTATCTGCCGAGTGGATCGCGGGGTCGATGATCCTTGACGACATCGTGCGCGACAAGCGCAACGATCTGGAGCGCGCCAAGGCCGTCGTGCCGCTGGCGGAGCTGCAGCGGCGCGCGTTGTTCCGTAACGGCCGGCGCGACCTGCGCGCCGCGCTCGCAGCCCGCGGACGGGCCATCATCGCGGAAGTGAAAAAGGCGTCGCCGTCGAAAGGGGTGATTCGTGCCGACTTTGATCCGCTGGCAATCGCCCGAGGTTATGCCGCGGCGGGTGCGGCGGCGTTGTCCGTACTGACCGAGGAACGTTACTTCCAGGGTCACCTCGACTACCTCGCGGCGATTCGTGGCGCGGTCGAGCTGCCGCTGCTGCGCAAGGATTTCCTGTTTGACCCGTACCAGCTGTACGAAGCGCGCGCGTATGGTGCGGATGCGGTGTTGCTGATCGTGGCGATCTTGCCGGACACCCTGCTGCACGAGCTGTTGTGGCTTGCCGACGAGCTGAATCTCAGTGCGCTGGTGGAGGTTCACGATGGCGATGAGCTGGCGCGGGCGCTGGGCTGTGGCGCGCGTTTGCTTGGCATCAACAACCGCGACTTGCGCACGTTTCACACGACGCTGGAGATCACTGAGCGGCTGGTGCCGGCGGTGCCGCGGGATGCATTGGTGATCGCCGAGAGCGGCATCGAGGCCGTCGCCGACATCGAGCGGCTCGAGCGTGCCGGCGTCAAGGCGTTTCTGATCGGCGAGGCCTTCATGCGGGCGCCCGATCCGGGGCTGCGCCTGGCCGAATTTCTTGGGCCGCGGGCGGCGCGGTGAAGGTGTGGAAATCGTGCGGGTGAAGGTGTGCGGGATCACCCGCCTCGAGGACGCGCTGGCGGCGGTTGATGCCGGTGCCTGGGCCCTGGGATTCAACTTCTACACGCGTAGCCCGCGCTACATCACTCCTGCTGCCGCCGGCCAGATCATCGCGCGCCTACCGTCTGCCGTGTGTAGCGTCGGCGTCTTCGTGGACGAAGTACGGGCGCGCGTTGCCGCGCTGGCCGCCGAGTTGGCGCTGCAGGCGTTGCAGTTCCACGGCAATGAGCTGCCCGAGCTGTGCCGCGCTTGGCAGCAGAAGGTTGTCAAGGCGATCCGCGTTCGCGACCACGCCGCCGCGCTGCAGGCGCGTGGCTACGACGTTGATTTCATTCTCGCCGATGCGTATGTGGAGGGGCAGCTTGGCGGCACGGGGGCGCGGGTGGCGTTGGAGTTGTTGGAGGGCCTTGATCGCCGGCGACTGATTCTTGCGGGTGGGCTGACGGCGGACAACGTCGCCGCCACGGTCCGTGCCGTGCGGCCGTTCGCCGTCGACGTCGCCAGCGGCATCGAGACCGCGCCCGGGAGAAAGGACTGGAAATTGATGAGGAGGTTCATCGAGAATGCCCACGCTGCCTGATCGTCATGGGCACTTCGGTGTCTTCGGCGGCCGTTACGTTGCCGAAACGTTGATGCCGGCCTTGCTCGAGCTGGAGACGACCTACCGCCAGGTCCGCCGCGACAAGGCCTTTCAGCGTGAGCTCGCCTACTACCTCAAGGAGTACGCCGGGCGCGAGACGCCGCTGTACTTTGCGGCGCGGCTCACCGAGAAGCTTGGCGGGGCGAAGATCTACCTGAAGCGCGAGGATCTGTGTCACACCGGATCGCACAAGATCAACAACGCGCTCGGGCAGGCGCTGCTGGCGCGCCGCATGGGCAAGCAACGCATCATCGCGGAGACCGGCGCGGGCCAGCACGGCGTCGCCACCGCCACGGTCACCGCGCTCTTCGGCATGGAATGCGAAGTCTTCATGGGCCGCGAGGATGTGCATCGGCAGTCGCTCAACGTCTTTCGCATGAAGCTCCTCGGTGCCCAGGTGCGCGCCGTCGAGTCCGGCAGTCAGACGCTGAAAGACGCGATCAACGAGGCATTGCGCGACTGGGTGACGACGGTCGAACGGACGTACTATCTCGTGGGCTCGACGATGTCGGCGCATCCGTATCCGATGATGGTGCGGGACTTTCAATCGGTCATCGGCCGCGAGGCGCGCCGGCAGATTCTCCGCGCCGCGGGCCGCCTGCCGGACTGTTTGATCGCCTGCGTCGGCGGCGGCAGCAACGCCATGGGCTTGTTCTACGAATTCCTCGGCGACGCCGCGGTGCAACTGGTCGGCGTGGAAGCCGGTGGTGCGGGCGTGGAGACCGGCCGGCACGCCGCATCGATCAGTGCGGGATCGGTGGGTGTGCTGCACGGCAAGAAGACGTACATCTTGCAAGACGAGCTGGGACAGGTGCAGGCGGCGCATTCGATCTCCGCCGGGCTCGACTACCCGGGCGTGGGTCCGGAGCACAGCTATCTGCACGACAGCGGCCGCGCCCGCTATGTCTCGGTCAATGATGTCGAGGCGGTGGAGGGGCTGCAGCTGCTGACCCAGACCGAGGGCATCATTCCCGCGCTCGAGAGTGCGCACGCCATCGCCTACGCGGCGAAGGTCGCGCCCACGATGGGCCGCGAGCAGATCATCATCGTCAACCTGTCCGGGCGCGGCGACAAGGACATGAATACCGTCGCCGCATATCTCGGTGTGAGCCTGTGAGTGCCATGAACCGAATCGACTCGACTTTTCGCGCGTTGCGCGCGCAGCGGCGGGCGGCACTCATTCCATTTCTCACCGCCGGTGATCCCGATATGGGGACGACGCGCGAGTTGCTGCGGGCGGCGGCGGACAGCGGCGCGGATTTGATCGAGATCGGTGTGCCGTTCTCCGACCCGACCGCCGACGGCCCGGTGTTGCAGCGGTCGCTCGAAATCGGTCTGCGCGCAGGGGCGTCGTTGCACCGGGTGCTCGAGCTGGTTGCAGACTTTCGCCGCGCATCGGAGGTCCCAGTCGTCCTGTATGGCTATTACAATCCGATCTTCCATTACGGGGCGCAGCGGTTCGCGACGGATGCGCGCCGGGCGGGCGTCGACGGCCTGCTGGTTGTCGACCTGCCGCCGGAGGACGCGGACGAGCTGTTGATGTGGACCAAGCCAGCGGACCTGCACATCATCTTCCTGCTGGCGCCGACGAGCGGACCCGAGCGTGTGCGCAAGATCGTCCGGCTCGCACGTGGGTTCATCTACTATGTCTCGGTGACCGGAGTGACCGGCGTGCGCCCGATGCTGGTGGAATCCGTGCGTCCGGCGGTGGAGCGTCTGCGCGCCGCAACCGAGCTGCCGATCGGGGTCGGCTTCGGCATCACCACGCCCGAGCAGGCTGCCGCCGTCGCGGCCTTTGCGGACGCGGCGGTAGTGGGCAGTGCCATCATGCGCGTCGTTGATCAGCATCGCGACACGCCGCGCGTCGTTCCCGAGGTTGCGGCGTTCATTCGCCGACTCAAAGAAGGTATGCGAAACGGAGCCACCGCCGCGGCGCAGCCTTAGCCATCGGTGAGACCGAGCATGCCTACCAGTGCGTATGCCGAAGTGTTGGCTTCGCTCTATCGGCTCGAAGCGGCGAAGGGGATGGACTTCAAGCTCGAGCGGGTGGCGCTGGCGCTGAAGAATCTCGGCAATCCACAGCTGCGCTTCGCCACGATCCACGTCGCCGGCACCAACGGCAAGGGCTCGGTTGCCGCGATGCTGCATGCGGTGCTGGTCGCCGGCGGCTATCGGGTCGGGCTGTACACGTCGCCACACCTGCTGAGCTTCGCCGAGCGGATACGCATCGGTCAGCGCGAGGTCAGCGAGGACGAGGTCGTCGAGCTGGCGCGAGAGGTTCGCGGCGCGGCGACGGTGCATGGGATCGAGCTGACCTTCTTTGAATTCGTGACCGTCATGGCGTTCCTGCACTTCGCGCACGCGGCCGTCGACCTGGCGGTGGTGGAGGTTGGCTTGGGCGGACGCTTGGATGCGACCAATGTTGTCGACCCCGCGGTCGCGGTGATTACCACCATCGGTCTCGACCACCAGGAGTTTCTCGGTACGACCCTGGCTTCGGTCGCGCGTGAGAAAGCCGGCATCATCAAGCCGCGCCGTCCGGTGGTGATCGGGCGCGTGCCGCCGTCGGCCGCGGTGGTGTTGGCGCAGGCGGCGGCTGAGCAGGGGGCCGCGGCGTTCTGGCTCGATCAGGATTTCTCCGTGGCCGGCGACGCCGCCTGCCGATTCGAGGGCATGGGCGCCGCGTTCGACCAGCTCTCCATCGGGTTGCGCGGCAGCTATCAGCACGACAACGCCGCGACGGCGATTGCCGCGCTGCTGCGCGTGCGCGGCCGATTCCCGCTTGCCGACGCCGCGATTCGCCAGGGGTTGGCCGGCGTCTGCTGGCCGGGCCGGCTTGACGTGGTCCACACGAAACCGCTGGTGCTTCTCGATGGGGCGCACAATGCCGACGGCATGACGGCTCTGGTGCGGGAGCTGCCGGGGATCATTGGCCAACGGCGGATGCATTTGCTGTTCGGCGTGATGCGTGACAAGTGCTGGCAACCGATGGCGCAGGCGATCGGCCCGCTGGCGACCAGTGTGACCGTGACGACGGTGCTGCCGCCGCGTGGCGCGGCGCCCACGGAGGTGGCACCCGCCTTTGCACCGTACGGCCCGGTTCGTCTCGCTGCCACGCCGCTGGACGGGCTGGAGACACTGTTGCGGACCACGGATCCGGCCGACGCCATCGTGATCTGCGGCTCACTGTTTCTGGTTGGGGCGGTCTACCCGTCCTTCTTCCCGCAGGGACGGCGTGGCCCCTGCGACGCGGTTTCAGGCACGACTCCGCAACCATAGGACCTACGCATGGGCGGTCTGCGCGTCTTCACGATGGCAATGGTGTTGAGCGCGCTCCTGGCGACCCGCGCCCACGCTGCCGACGCGCTGCTGTCCGAGAGCGACGAGATCGGCATCGACGCGGAGCAGGTCAGCTTCGATCAGAAGAATAACCAGATCGTGGCCCGCGGTGCCGTGGTCATTACCCGGGGAGCGATGACCTTACGCGCCGACGAAGTGCGTGTGAACCGCACCACGAATGAGGCGGATGCCACCGGTAATGTCAGCGTGACCGACCCCATGGGGACGGTGCATGCCGAGGAAATGCACTTCAACCTCGACGAAGAAACCGGCGTGCTCCTCGACGCCGAGGTGCAATCCAAGCGCTTGCACTACTCCTTGTCGGGAACGCGCATCGAGAAGGGACTGGGGCAGAGCTATCACATCGAAAACGGCCGCTTCACGACGTGCCGGTGCGCCGAGGGACCGCCGAGCTGGAGTATCAGCGGCAAGGACGTGGACGTCACCATGGGCGGCTATGCCTCGCTGCGCGACGGCACCTTCAACATTCTCGACCGCCCCGTGATGTATCTGCCACGGGCGCTCCTGCCCGTGCAGCGCGATCGGGAGAGTGGGTTTCTCACCCCACGCTTCGGCGTATCGAACCAGCGTGGCTTCCAAACCCTGCTGCCCTACTACTGGGCCATCGATAAGAGCCAGGACGCCACCGTCGCGTTGGACGTGGAAACCAGCGCTCGCATCGGGCTCGTGAATGAATATCGCTACGCACTTTCGCGCCACAGCAGTGGGGAGATCAACGTTTCGTACTTCAATGAATTCTTCAGAGGGACCACCCAGGGAACGAGCACCGAGACGACCATTCCCACGAACCGCTGGAGCGTGGTGACCGCGCAGACACAGCAATTGCTGCCGGGCATGCACGCGTACACCGACATGTTCATGGTCAGCGACGACTTGTTCCTGCGGGAGATCAATACCTACAGCTTCGACCTTCCGCACGAGGCGGCCATTCGCACCCTGCCGTTTGTGGCATCGCACGCTGGCATCGTGCAGCTCTGGGATCGTGCGGCGCTCGTGGGTGAGGGGACGTATTACCAGAACCTTACGTCCTTCGATCCCACGACCAACATGCCTGTCCCCGAGGCGTCCGCCGGCGTCACCCTGCAACGGGCTCCTATCGTCAGCTTGTGGGGGCAGCACGAAATCGCCGAGGATCTCCTTGGCGACTTTAACGCCAGTGCGGTGGACTACCAGCGCGGTCACGGCGATGACGGCTTGCGGCTGGATCTGCAGCCCGGGCTGACGCTGCCGCTGCCGCTCGGGCAGTCGTTTTTCGGAGCGGTGCGCGGATCGGTGCGCGAGACCGCGTATCATTTGACTGATACGACGGTGCTGAATTCCGATGGGCCGAACACGACCATCCCGGAGAACCGGTCCCGCGAGTTGGTGCAGGTCGATGGTCAGGTCGGCACCGCCCTCGATCGGGTGTATTCGGTCGACTCATTCGGCTTGCAGAAGCTGAAGCATACCATCGAGCCAACCATCCAATACTTGTACATCCCAGGGGTTGCGCAAGGCGACCTGCCGCTGTTCGATGGCGTCGACCGCGTCAACCGCCGCAACCTGCTGACCTACGGCGTGGTGAATCGGTTCATCGGGCGCTTCGCCGATAGCGGTGCTGACGCGGTGCGCGAGCTTGGGCGCTTCTCGATCACCCAGAGCGCCGACATCAGTCGGGAAATGACCTTTCAATCGGGACGAACGCCGGACCACTTTACCGACATTGATATCGCGGCGCGGATCAACCCGAGCCGCTACTTCACGGCGGATATGGCAAGTACTTACGACCCGAGTGCCACGACGTTTACGTCGATGCAGGTGTCGCTCTTTGCCGAAGACCCACGCGATCTGAGGACGCCGGATCATCAGCTCTTGGAAACCCGCAGCAGTGCGCGGATCTCGTATCGCGTGCTGTCGCAGAACACCTTGCAGGAGGTGGATGACAACCTTGTCCTGCGACTGACCAACTGGGCCGGCTTCCGTTGGAACAGCCGTTACGACATCGTGCAGAATCGCTTCCTGGAGAACTACTTCGGTCTGCGGCTGCTCTCGACCTGCGATTGCTGGGCGCTCGACGTGGCGGTCGTCGACCGGACGAACCCGCAAGAGGTCGAGGTGCGCACACAAGTCACGCTGGTCGGCCTCGGGTCGAACAGACCAAAGTCGCTTGCCGGCGGCTCGTGAGGCGTGGCGACAACGCCGGTTGCGCCCTCTGGCGCGCCGACAGAAACGCGTCACGTGCGCCCTGGCGGGTGGAAGAACCACCACCACGATGCGGTGTGCAGCAGGCTTCCGGCAATCCAGGCACATGCGAAGCGGCGGAAGCCCGCGGCAGGCATCTGGGTCACGCCGATGTAGATCGTATAGAACGAGAGGACCAGGGGTGTCAGGGCGAAAATGTCCCAATCTGCAACGTAGCCAAAGACAGGGAACCATGTCACCGACAAGAACAGGCAGCCGAGAGTGCCAAGGCCGAGCCAGCGTTCGGCGGCATCTCTCGAGCGGACGAGCGCCTCAGGCAAACACAGCATTGCCACGGGGCTCAGCACCAGGAGACAGCTCAGCACTTCGCCGGCGTGATCGATGCTGAAGAAATCGTAGCCACAGTTGCTGATGCAGTATTGCTTGAACCACTGCCAGGGCGCGGCGATATTCCCCCATGTGCTTCCAAACAAGGAGAATGGGATGGCGACCACTGCCCCAACGGTGAGCGCGATCGGAACAAAAAAGCTCAGTACGCCCATGGTTGCCTGCCGTCGATCGCCGCCGCGTAAGACGTACCAAGCGTGCGCTGGCAGCAGGCAGAGGGCGGAGCCATGCATCAGCGCCGCGGCGGCGAGGGCAAAGCTGGACGCTCCGAACAGCCACGTCCGGCGCTCGCGCAGCAGACGCGTGGCGAGGTAGATGTACCAGCACACCAGCGGTACGGACTTCGGCGTCCCCTTCTCTGGATAACCGCAGAACAACACCATCGAGCCGATCGATGTCAGCATCGCGAAGACCAGCGGCCATTCTTCCGAGACGGTACGTGTCCACAAGAAGATCGCGGCGAGCCCACTGGCACCGAAGGCCACGGTCACTGCGGCCATCGACGTGGAAGGTTTGAATCCGAGCGCGGTGCCCCAATGCGTGGTCAGATAGTAGGTGAAGGCGCCTAGCGGCTCCGCGGTTTCGAAGAATCGCTCTGGCAACGCGTCGGTGTCGATGCGTGTCAGATCGCCCAACCACCAGGTGACCCGCAGGGTCCACAGTATCACCGCGCCGCATATGGCCACGGCGAGCGCCCAGCGCCCGGGCCGGCGCACCCGTACGACGACCCGCGGGCAAAACGCGCCCGCGCAATCGGCGAGAACCATCACTACCGCGATTCCAAATGGTACCCAGCGGTTGGCGGTGATGTCCCGCAGTCCCTCCCACAGCCAGGCATCCAGCGACCAGGGAAAGCCATTCCGAGTCGGCGAGTACGTCGCCGCCAAACCAAACAGCAGGATGTAGACTATACGCACCAAGCTAGCCGCATACATGGCGGTTCAATAACAGCACGCAAAGTCGTTGCATGCCAGCGTCGTCGGCTCGCCGCAGTCCCTCGGCGGTTGACGTGGGCCATCGCCCCAAGCCCCCAAGCCCCCAAGCCCCAAGCCCCAAGCCCCAAGCCCCAAGCCCCAAGCCCCAAGCCCCAAGCCCCAAGCCCCAAGCCCCAAGCCCCATTGTCCCGCCCAGCAGATCCCGTCATCATGGACGCCAATCCGAAGGAGGCCACCATGTCCACTGCGATCGACATCATCAAGCGACGGCTCAAGGAAGAACGCATTCCAGAGGCACCGTGGCCGGACGAAGTGTCAGAGAAGAAGAAGCGGCCGAAGGAAGTCGCCTTCATGGATATCAACCTCTGCTTCCCGTGCGGCAAGTGCCCGGAGTTCTGCCCGGTGCAGTGCATCGAGTACTTGGCGCCCAACAGTGTGCCGGGACGCGGTCTGCAGCCGGTGCAGGATCGGTTTCAGGAATGCATCGGTTGCTACATCTGCGTCGAAGTGTGCGCGCTCCTTACCGACTACGACGCGGTGCGCATGTACGACGTCAATCAGGTCGAGGAGCTGCTCCAGGTGAAAATCACCGACGAAAAACCGTACCTTCCGGCCCAGCCCTACGAAGAATACTTTTCCGAAGGCGGCGCGCAGAGTGTGCGGCATCTCGGCAAGGGCTCGCGCATCTGGGCGAAGATGAACGATGAGGAGAAGCAGATTCTGGCCAGGGAGCGGGTGCGCAGCTAACCGTTCTTTTTGATTTGCCGATCGCTCCGCAGCTGGTGTACGGTGCCGCCATGCTGAGCCGTCGTAGTGTGTGGTCCAGGGCTGGCCGGCGCGTGGGGACGCGCGTCGCCACCGGTGTGATGATCGCCTGTCTGCTTGCCGCAACGCTGGCTGGGCCGCCGGCGGTCCAGGCGACGTGCGCCGGCGATTGTAACGGCGACGCCGCCGTGACCGTGGATGACCTGTTGACGATGGTCAATGTTGCGCTCGACACGACCACGGTCGATCACTGCGCCGCGGGGGACGTCAACGGCGACCACGCCATCACGATCGACGAGATCCTCACCGCGGTGAACTACGCGCTGACGGCTTGTCCAACCGGCGCGGTGGTGAGTCTGGTGACGGGCGACTACGCCCTCACGGTTGCGGCGGATGCGCACAGCCTGACGCTGAGCCGGCGCGACGAGGTGCTGCTCGCGTTTCCCGCCGATGCCTTCCAACTCGGCACCGTCGATGCTCTCAGTGAGGTTTCCAGTTACGATCCCTACTTCCTGGAGGCGCATGGCCCGCTGTTTCCGGCCCTGCCGCCCGCCAGCCTGCAGTGGCGGAAGGTCAACGCCGCGTCGGTCGTTTCCGCGACGGCCGACAGCATCGTCCTTCACCTGGCGTTCGACGACGGCCGCAGTGCGACGTTGACGCTGAGCATCGGAGCGCCAGGCCGCTTCAGCGCCCGGCTGGTCCCCGATCCCCTGCCCGACGGTGCCGCGATTGCCTGGGTGCGGTTGCGCCCGCGCGCCTCGTCCACCGAGGCGTTCTACGGCCTCGGCGAGTGGGAGGATGATATCAATCACCGCGGCAAGAGCCGGCCGATGCAGATCGAGATCGATCCGAGCGTCGAGAGCCTCTACAATGAAGACCACGTTCCCATTCCATTGCTCATCGGTTCACGCGGCTGGGGCCTGTTCGTCGAGAGCAAGCGCCTCGGCGAGTTCGACGTCGCGACGCAGGAAGCCGATCTCGTCGAGGTGACCTACGGCACGGCGCAGCAGAGCGGGGATGGGCTGCAGTTCCATCTCTTTGCCGCCGAGCGTCCGCTCGACATCACCAAGCACTATTACGATGTGACCGGCTACCCGTTGTTGCCGGCGCAGTGGGCGCTCGGGCCGTGGATCTGGCGCGATGAGAACCGTGATCAGCAGCAGGTGCTCGACGACATCGACATGATCCGCACGCTCGATCTGGCGACGTCAGCCATCTGGATCGATCGGCCGTACGCGACGGCGGTGAACACCTTCGATTTCAATCCCAGCCAATTTCCGGACCCACCGAGCATGATCGCGGCGGCGCACGCCAACGGCCTGCGCATGGCGCTGTGGCACACCCCTTACGTTGAGCCTGCGGCCGAACCGCTGCGCGACGAAGCGATCGCGAACAATTACTTCCCGCCGACCTCAGGGCTGTTGTTGAACAACTGGAGCAAGCCCATCGATTTCACCAATCCGGCGGCGTACGCCTGGTGGCAAGGCCTGATCCAGCGCTACACCGACATGGGCATCGAGGGCTTCAAGCTGGATTACGGCGAGGATATTGCGCCCGGCCTGCAAGGGCACCGTAACGTGTGGAAGTTCGCCGACGGGAGCGACGAGCGCACCATGCACTACGGCTACACGCTGCTGTACCACCAAATCTATGCTGAGACCCTGCCGACATCCGGCGGTTTTCTGCTGTGCCGCGCCGGTCGCTGGGGCGATCAACGCAACGTCTCGGTCGTCTGGCCGGGCGATATGGACGCCACCTTCACACATCACGGCGAACCGTATGTCGATCACGGTGGCCATACGAAGATCGGCGTTGGTGGGTTGCCGGCGACGGTTGCCATGGGTTTGGGCTTGGGGCCGTCGGGGTTTCCCTTCTTCGGCGCCGATACCGGTGGCTACAGGGACAGTCCCCCGGGCAAGGAACTGTACATCCGCTGGTTCGAGCAAACGTCGCTGTCGACCGTGATGCAGGTCGGCGACAGCTCCAGTCAGCCGCCATGGGAGTTCACGGCGGACAACGGGCGGGACCAGGAAACCCTCGATCTGTACAGGATCTACGCGCGCTTGCATCTGCGCCTCTTCCCGTACGAGTGGACGTACGCGCGCAACATCGCGAACGATGGTCGGGCCATTCAGCGCGCCTTTGGTTTGGTGTATCCAGAGATTGGCCAACACCCATCCGACGAGTACTTTTTTGGCGACGACCTCTTGGTGGCGCCGGTCGTCCAAGCCGGGGCGACGACGCGGCACCTGATCGTGCCGCCGGGCAACTGGTTTGACTGGTGGGATGGGACGCTGTACGCGGGTGGCGAAACCGGCGGGCTGCAAGTTGACGTGCCGGCGCCGCTCTCCAAGCTGCCGCTCTTTGTGCGTGCCGGGGCGATCGTGCCGCTGCTGCGTCCAACCATCGACACGCTCTCCCCCACGACGTTGACTCCCGACCGGGTGGATTCATACGCCAACGACGCCGGCCTGTTGTACGTGCGCATCGTGCCGAGCGATGCGACAACCACCTTCACGCTCTTCGATGGATCGGTGATATCGCAAACGCCGCTTGCTGGCGGCACCGCGGTCGATTTCCACGGTGGCCAGACGTTCAAGTCCGGCGCCGTGCTGGAGATTTTACGCATCCCCGTCATTCCGCAAACGGTGACGCGCAACGGGGCGGAGCTGCGTGGCCACGCGACGCTGGCGGCGCTCGAGGCGGATAGTGATGGCTGGTTCTGGGAGTCGGCGGTAGGCGGCACCTTGTGGGTGAAGGTGCCCGACGGCGATCAACGGGTGGAGGTGCGCTAGGGCCTGCGGCCGGCGTCTCTTCATTGGCCCGCTCCCCCCTTCGGGGAGCCTCAGGGCAGGATTGGTCGCCAAGGGCTGCCAAGTCCGAGAGGCTGCTAGAGTCTGCCAAGTCCGCTGCTAGGAACTCGCGGATTACGCCGATCGTTGCTCGGCAGCCGTTTCGCTGCGCACTGCGCCGCTGCTCAAGTTGAGGTGAACCCCACTTGCAACCTCGATCTCTCCATCGGCAACCGGCGCGATAACCCTTCCAAATCCAAATGGCCGGCAGTCCCAAGCCGAGCGCGTGCTCCCGAGCGGCAAGCGAACGCGGATACGTCGTGCGTTGCCGAGATACCTACACTTTTCCATCAGTCGCCCTCCTCGCCATTGGCAAACCATCTCGCCTGCATTGCCGATTTTCCAGAGCACTTGGTGTGCCAGCGATGGCCACATTGTCGAGTTGCCGTAAACCGCTTTGATGGCGAAGCGACTCGTGTCTCAGAAGTGCCAGATTTTCTACGAAACGACCCGGGCGGATGGCGCCGCTGCGTCACTTGATGGGCGAGCGCACAGACAAAAGGACGACAAGCATTGGGTTCAATCCCCCACCCTGATCAAACCAAAGCTGGGGCCATTGACCCAGGATACTGTGCTTCCACCTCGGCGAGCGCCGCTTCCCACCATGGCCAAAATCTTGCGGTGTCTCGATCAACGAGGCGAATCACACAACCAAGGAGGCTCGCATGCTTATCAGTGCTCGACGACGCAGGGGTTCCCGGATCTCCGGCGCTGCGTTACTTGGCGTTTTGCTTCCCGCGTTCTTCTTCGGCTGCGGCGAGGACGACAATAACAGCTCTATGTCCGCGTCGACGCCAACTGCTGCCGCGAAGGCGACACCGTCACCCACACCAACGTCGCTGGCGAAGCCCACACCCTCACCGACCGCACAGACCGGCATGGCGGTTCGTCAAACCAACCTCGTATCGGATGTCGCCGGCGCGGCGACGACCGATCCCAATCTGGTCAACGCCTGGGGCATCGCGCGCGGTCCGACGTCACCGTTCTGGGTGGCTGACAACGGGCAAGGGGTCTCGACGCTGTATGACGGTGCCGGTCATCCGTTTCCAATTGCCCAACCACTGGTGGTCACTGTGCCGCCACCCGCGGGTAGCCCGCCGGATACCACAGCGGCGCCGACGGGTGTAGTCTTCAACAACACCAGTGATTTTGTGATCACTGATGGAACGCATACCGCCCCCAGTTTGTTCATCTTCGCAACCGAAGATGGAACCGTCTCAGGCTGGAGTCAGACCGTGAACGTCGGCGCGGCGATATTGGCCGCGGACAATTCCAACAGTGGCGCGTCCTACAAGGGATTGGCGCTCGGCAGCAACGCCGCGGGGAATTTTCTCTACGCGACCAATTTCCACCAAGCGCGTGTTGATGCGTTCGACAGTGTGTTTGCGACGGCGACGCTGTCCGGATCATTTGCCGATCCGAACCTTCCCGACGGCTTCGCGCCGTTCGGCATCGCGAACATCGGCGGCAACTTATATGTCACCTATGCAAAGCAGGACGACGATCAGCATGACGATGTCAAAGGGCCGGGGAATGGCTTCGTCGACGTCTTCGACACGAACGGCATGCTGCTGCGCCGCTTTGCGTCGCAAGGTTCGCTCAACTCCCCGTGGGGGGTGGTGAGTGCCCCGGCTGCATTTGGCAGCTTTGGCGGCGCCATTCTCATCGGTAATTTCGGTGACGGGCACATCAACGCGTTCGATCCGAACAGTGGCGCGCTGCTCGGTTCGCTCAGCGATGGCCATAACCCGATTGCCATTGACGGTCTCTGGGGTCTCAGCTTCGGGAACGACGGAAACGCCGGCGATGCGAACACATTGTTCTTCACCGCCGGACCCGGCGACGAAGTGCATGGTTTGTTCGGCTCGCTCCAAGTCGCGACGAGTGGGATGTAGAGGTGACTAGCCCGGATAATTCACGCGAGCCCCTAAAAACTCAGCCCCAACCGTGTTAACCCACTGAAACTGTCGAAGGTTACAGGTGGTAGACGCGGAGGGGCTGATGGCAGAGTGTA